>Ga0209310_1000779_pt1 | contig 30210 bp, 27 predicted proteins | sample AD_UKC030_MetaG_FD_184415 | JGI IMG/M metagenome (GOLD analysis project Ga0209310, IMG submission 184415) | Active sludge microbial communities of municipal wastewater-treating anaerobic digesters from USA - AD_UKC030_MetaG (SPAdes) (version 2) | ecosystem: Engineered > Bioreactor > Anaerobic >...
GGGAACAAACAATTTATAAAACCATTCAAACATGATAGATAATTTAATGATGTAAAATTAGGTATTCGATTTCAGATTTTAATGATATAAATCATGCAATTGAAAACACAATGTATTGAAAACGTTATAGTGAATAAGTTTTATTTTGTAGTGTCCTTTCTTAAATAAATACTTAGTTCGAACCTCCCGTGATGACTTTTAGACATGAAAAAACAATTTCCGTTTTCCAAATAAAAAGGTATTTCATTTTTATAAATACTTTCTTTTAATTGTTTTAATTCAATGATGTATTCAAAATCAATTACAGAGGTTACGGCAATAGTGTGAATACAATTATTTCTAATTTGAGTAGTTGAATAAAAAACGGAATCTTTATAAAAAACCAATCCACTTTCATTAGTACAATTGATTGATAAAGGATAAAATCCACGACTTTCCCCTTTTTGTCGGAGTATTTTATAAACAGCTTCCTTCCTACTCCACAATCTCCAAACCGTTATGTCTTGATTTTCAGAACCAAAAATGATGTTTTGCTCGCCTTTGGTAAATACTTTATCTAAAAAACCTTTTCGTTGCCAATTACTTTCTGTTTTTGCTAAAGTTAAATCAACCACGTCATTGCCAATCATTTTTCAGCTAATTTAGTTTCGATGATTTCTATTGCTGATTTTACATCAAGCATACGTTCCATGGAGGCGTTGTCAATCTCAATATCAAAAACTTCTTCAATATCTAAAATTACATCAACCAGATTAGCAGAATTTATCTTTAAATCAGTTATAAAATCAGTTGTTTCAGTAAGATTGTCAAAAGCTTCCTGATTTTTAATATAGGGCTTTACAAGAGCTTTCAATTTTTCAATTATTTCTGCTTTGTTCATGATTTAATTTTTGACTAAGATAAGCATCTATTTAATACTTTTTAAAAACAACACAGGCATTTACATCGCCAAAACCAAAACTGGCTTTTATTATAATATTTAGTTCTTTTTGTATTAATTGTTGTGGAATTTTAGAAGAATCAATGAATTCAATTATGGCAGGATGTAAATCATCACAATTGATATTCGGAAATAGAAATCCATGGTAAATTTGTAAAATAGAAGCTACACTTTCCATGCTGCCGGATGCAGAAAGACAATGACCAACCATTGATTTTAATGAGTTAATTGGTGGAAAATCTTTTCCTGATAAACCTAAAGCTTTACTCCAGTTTAGAATCTCCAAACTATCTTTAGATGTAGCTGTTAAATGCCCATTTATACTATCAATATCCATTGACTTTATTCCCGTATTTTTCATTGCTTCAACGATACATCTTTGAACGGCTACTGAATTTGGAGCGGTCATAGTTCCTTCACCTCGTTGTCCGCCCGAATTTACATTTCCACCTAAAACTTCGGCATAAATGGTTGCATTTCTAGCCAAAGCAGTTTCTAAATCTTCTAAAATCAAAGCTCCTGCTCCACTTCCCGGAACAAATCCTGAAGCGGTAGCACTCATTGGTCTTGAGCCTTTCTCTGGCGATTCATTATGTTTGAATGTACAAACTTTCATAGCATCAAATCCTGCCCAAATATACGGACCGCTGTCACTCGTGCTTCCTATTAACATTCGGTTGGCTTTCCCTGAAATAATTCGGTCATAACCCATCAATATACTTTCTGTTCCGGTTGTACAAGCTGATGAATTCGTAGAAACCTGGTTTCCTAATCCTAATTTACCGGCTAAATAAGCACTTATGCCACTATTCATTGTTTGTGCAACAACAGTACTACCTAACCTTCTAGTTTGAAAATCATCAATTTTATAAATACTTTCTCTGAATTTTTCAATTCCGGATGTGCCTGAACCAAAAATAGTTCCGCTATCCCAATCCGGATTTTCGTTATTTTGAATAGGTAAACCGGCGTTTTTCCATGCCTCGATTCCGGCGATTACACCGTATAAGATTCCACTGGAATTAAAATTGCGAAGTTCTAATTCAGTAAAATACTGATTTTTCAGTTCTTCAGAAATAATTGGTTTACCCGCAATCTGACACGAAAATTGCAATCGTTCTAATTCTGGATCATGAGCAATTCCTGAGATTCCATTTTTAATGGCATTGGTAAACGCATCTATTCCTACTCCATTGGGAGCAACAATTCCTAATCCGGTAATAACAACTCGCTTTTTTGACATTTTATGGTTTTATAATCATGCCGGATAAAGTTCCGCTACAAACTTCTACATTTTTACTATTCAACATACTCACATTGCATTTTAACTTCCCAAAACGGAAATAAACTTTCTTAGAAACAACTTTTACTTTTTCATTAGGATAAACAGGTTTTAAAAATTCAATTTCTGAGGAAGTAAAAGCAATTTGTGTGAAATTATCTTCTAAAGTCAAGTAAATTCCTAAGCAAACTAACCCAATTTGTGCCATCGTTTCTATTAATAGTACACCGGGAGTAATCGGATTGTTTTTAAAATGCCCTTTATAAAAATATAAGTCTTCACTAAATGTGTAAGTACCCTCTATTCCATTTTCATCAACATAGTGAATCTCATCCACAAATAAAAAAGGCTTTGAATAGGGAATTTTAGCAAAGATTTCAGGATAATTATTTTTCACACGTAAAGCATTAATTATTTTAAACTCTCTCCTCCATCTACTTTTAAAATGGTGCCTGTTATCCATTTGGCCTCTTCTTTGCAAAGCAAATAAACAACATCGGCCACATCCTCCGGTTTGGTGAGTCGTTTAAATGGATTTCTTTGTTCTGTAAAAGATTTAATCTTTTCACTATTGGGAATCATCTGAAAGGAAGTTGTATTCGTAACGCCAGCTTGAATACAATTGGAACGAATTCCAAAAGCAGCAAATTCTATAGCTATTTGTCTCGAAATTGCCTCTAAAGTGACTTTTGCAGCACTTACAGCTCCGTAATTTTGAATTGGTTTTGTGTTTCCCTCGCTAGTAAATGAAATAATTCTGGCATCAGTATCAAATAAGTTAGCTTCAAAAACCGCTTTTGTCCAATCATAAAGTGAAATAGCCATCGCATTTAAAGTTATTAAAAAATCATCATTCGTAAGGGAATTTTCGCCGGTCATCTTCTTTAACGAACCTTTTGCAATGCTGTGAACCAAGCATTTTATTTTTTGATTTCCAATTTTAGATTGAATTTCATTGACACATTCAATTCTTTTTTCAATATTGGTTGCATCTAAATTAAAATTTAAAAACGAAATCTTCAATGCTTTTATCTCTTCAAAATCTTCTTCTATTTTTGGCAATTCAGCACGTGAATTGCGATGAATAATACAAATATTCATCCCTTGTTGTGCTAATTTTTTAGCTGTAGCTAAACCTAAACCACTACTGCCACCTAAAATAATTGCCCATTGATTTTTAAATTCACTTACCATTCTAATAATATTCGTTGTGCAGTAAAACCGGGTCCAAAACTCAACATTAATCCTTTCTCTCCTTTGGAAGGTTTTTTGTTCATAATTTGTTCCAAAACATATAATACGGTAGCACTAGACATATTTCCGTACAACCGCAGTATTTCTTTCGTGTCTATAATATCTTTACCTAAATCTTTAAATAATTCTTCCACTAAAAGTACGATTTTTTTGCCACCGGGATGAAAAATTAAATGATGAATATCAGCAATTGATAAGTTATTTTTTTCTAAAAAAGGATGAATAATAGCAGGAAAATGTTCGCAAATAGTTTCGGGAACTTCAATGTCTAAGACCATTTTTAAACCATTGTTAGTCAAATCAAAACCCATCATTTTTTCTTTATCATAGAAATGATACATTGCTTCATCAACAACAGTTGGACCATTTTCGTTTTCATGTGATGATAACAAAACACAAGCTGCACCATCTCCAAAAATTGCAGCACTGACAATATTGGCCATTGAAAAATCATCCAATTGAAAGGTTGCAGTTGGACTTTCCACAGTAATAACCGCGGCTCGTTTATTAGGATTCGCTTTTAAAAAGTTTTTTGCATAAATGATACCTGAAACACCCCCCACACAACCCATTTCAGTCACCGGAAGCCTTATAATATCTTGCTTAAGCGATAATCGATTAATCAAATAGGCATCTAGTGAAGGAATCATAATTCCGGTACAACTTACCGTGATAATATAATCGAGTTCAGTTGGACTCCAATTAGCTTGTTTTAAAGCTTTTTGTAGTACTTGTTCGCCTAATACAATCATTTCACGAGAATAAATGGCATTGCGTTCTTCAAATGAATTTAAAGTAAAAACTTCTTTCGGATCCATAATTGAATAGCGTTTATCGACTTGAGCTCCTTCAAATATTTTTTTTACTTTTCGAATAAAACGTTCTTCCTGACCATCTAGCCAAATATCCAAAAAGGGTACTATTTCTGATGTCTCACGAGAATATTTTGGAAGTTGCTTTGCAACTGTAATAATTTTTACCGGCATTTATTATATTTTGAAAAGTGAATAGTTTATTAATTTATTTCCAAATAATCCATTGGTAACGGAAAGCCCATTTCCATGAAATTGTTTGTCTTTTTGCTTGTACTTTTTTTGAAAAATCTTCTAATTCTTTCTTTTTAAATCCACGTAATATGGAAGTTAATCCGTCTTCGCGTGACATCCTATTGAGTTGAAATATCGAACATACCAATTGAAATAAACGATAGGCAAGTTTGCTTCTATGCAAATCATTGATTACAATACCAAGAGTCGCTTGCTTTTGAAATACATTCAAGATAGTATCAATTTCTTCATTTTTAAAATGATGTAATGTTAATGTACACAATAAGATGTCATATTTTACTTCAGTAAATGCTTCAGAAAAAATATCTTCACAGCGATAACTGATTGTGGCATACTCTTTAGACAATAAACGGGCATGTTCAATCGTAAAAGCATTGGCATCTATTCCTATGAGTTGAAAAGTATAATTATTTTTATTGGCAAAATCTGCCATCAATCGAAGCATATCACCGTTACCGCAACCAACATCAACAATGGTAATAGTTTTTGTCTCATCGGTTTCTTTCAACAACTTTTTAATGCCTTGTAAAGTTAGCTTGTTTCCTCCCAACAGTTTATTAATAGAGGCTATTTTATCCAAAGCTTCACGTAATTCTTCCCCTTCTAAGGAAAAATCATCCATGATTTCGACTGCTTGTGTACGATACTGGGTATGAATAGCCATCAAGAAATTGGTTTTCCGTGAGTTTTACGAATGATCAAAGTCAACAACACAGGAAATGTAAGCAATATTTTCATCAGTATTCGATTCATGGATTGGTTTAACAATAATTTTGACAATTGTTTACCCGTTTGTAGCCTATTCTTAAAATAATAATTCCATTGAAGGGCATAATTTTTTTCCATTTCTTCTCGTGTTAGCTTGTTATCTAAAAAGGAAATAACACACTCACTGGCAATTTTAGCACTGTGAATAGCCATTGCCATTCCATTGCCACAAAGCGGATGAATTAGTCCGGCTGAGTCTCCTAACATCAATAAATGATTTTCCACTTGTGCTTTTTTTTCAAATGAAATCTGACTAATGCTTAAGGGATTATCAAACAATAATTTCGATTGTTCAAAAATGGTTTTTAGTTCGGGATTTTGATTTAATACATTCTTTTGAAATTCTTCAATATTCTTATACTTTTTAAATACTTCAAATTTAACTAAATAGCAAATATTGATGTGGTCGTTTTCAACTTTTGAAACACCACAATAACCGCCTTCAAAATTATGTAACGCCACTAAATCACTAGGGAAATCACCTGAATAATGTGCTTTTACAGCCAACCAAGGTGATTTTTGTTTAATAAAATCTCTTTTCAATTGAATGTCTAAATTAGAACGTTTTCCAAAAGCTCCTAAAACAATTTTAGCTTTAAAAACTTCTTGATTTTCTGTAGTAATATTAAATTCATTATCAAAAAATGAAACATCATTTACATTTTGATGAATGATTTTACATCCCCATTTAATGGCTTCCTGATAAAGATAATTATCTAATTGATACCTGCTTATCCCAAATCCGCCCAATGGCAAATCTTTGGATATTGATTGACCGGATGCAATAGAAATGGTAGTTGAATTGATGGATGTCGGGTTTAAATGAGCAATAGCTAACCCCAATTGATTAAAATAAGGTAATACTTCATTAGAAATAAATTCACCACAGACTTTGTGTTTGGGATAACTGTTTTTTTCAAATAGAACAACATTTTTTCCTTGTTGACACAAATGAATTGCTGCAGTTAAACCGGCAAGACCTCCTCCTATAATAGCTACTTGACTCTCTTTCATATCAAAGTAAATTTAGGAAAATTCAATGAGAAAAGTGTTGTATGATTAGATTAAAAAATTATAAAGTTATTCATAAAAAAATGTAATAATACTTTATATTAGACCGATTTTTGAATAGAAATTTATATAGTTAAATTTAAAAATAAACAACTTTTTCAGTTGCTTAAGCCTAAGAAAAAAACTAATTAACAACAATTTTTTGAGTAAAAGTTGTTCCGTTATGAACCAAATTAAAAATGTAAATTCCATTAGACAAAGTACTGACATCAATAAAATCATCCTTAAAAACCATTCCTGAGTGAATTGTTTTACCTAACAAATCAATGATTTTATATTCCCCGAAGTTTCCTTCAAAACTAACTTGAAAACGACTACTTACCGGATTAGGATTTATCAATACTTTATTTGAATTAAATAGATCTAAGGACAAAGTACCGTATTTCGATACCGCATATGAAGAATTATCACACTCCATTTCATTAATAACATCACCTAGAAATGGTAAAATTTCATAAGTTGCTGTTGAAGTATTTACCATATACAAACCTGCATCATAATTTGCATCAAAACCAACAAATAGTATGGATTCTGAATCTTGATCATAAGTTCTATTTGAAAAAAGATAACCAAGAATATTTTCTTAAGTCATCATTGTAGTTAATTCACCTGTATTCGGATTTAAAGTACCAATCATAATTTCATCATTAACATTATTATCTTGATTATAAACTGAATACACTGTAAAAATAGTGTTAGTTTCATTGCTGAATTCTAGTCCGATGTTTCCGCTATATTCAGAATTTTGCAAGGGAATAACAGTATAAGAGAATGGTTGTGACGCAACAGAAGCTGTTACTAATTTAACTTGATTTCCTTCTAAAATTAAAAAATAATATTTTTTCGAATTACTGTCATAACATCTAGAATCAGGAAAAAAATTTGTTCCTTCTTCAAAATTAAAATAGCCTAAAATGGTTTGAATTCGGGATATAGGATCAAATTTATTTAGAAAAATATTGTTATCAATGTCACCATCATAAGAGTAGACAAAACCAGTTTGCATATCAACTTCAGAACCAAACAACTTTTTAGTAATTTTATTTATCATAACACCCTTAATTTTAGATAGTTTAAACAAAAATTGGTTTAAAAAAATGTAAATAAGATAAACAACAGTTAAAATACAAGTTGTTTTCAACAAAACAAATTAGATCTCTTTATGTTTTAAAGTAAATTTTATGGTTAGTGGTTCTCAAATTGAATCTTGTCTAATTTGACAAAAGGTCATATTATATTAGATTTTTTTTTCAATTAAATTAGAAATACTAATAGATGAGTTCGCATTCAAAGAAGTATACCAAAACTAACTACCTTAATTTAAAATAGTTTCAATTGCTTTATAAATTGTCTCATTATTGGAGTCATCTGTATTCAGTCCAATGCTGTTAGAGTTGTATGGTTTATATTTTTCCATATTAGTTACTGAAAACAACCCCACGACTGGAACTTGTGCCGCACTGGCTAAATGCATAATTCCGCTATCTGCACCTACGAAGACATTCGTGTTAGCCATCAATGAAGCCATCTCCCGAATATCTTTACTGTAAAACGTAGGAGCTTTGAAATCAATCATTGATATATTTTCGACAGGTAAAATCTCAATTATATTTTTATTTGGAAACTTAATTTTTAAATTTTCAAAGAATTCAGACCACCAAACTGATGAATAACATTTTGCTCCTGTAGCATAAGTGAAAAGACAAATGGTTTGTTGATTATTTTGGGTTAAAGTATTGAGTTTTGATTTGCCGTCAATTAGTTCATCCTCACTTAATTTTAAATTTAAGTATGGTACTTCATTATTTTCTGCCTTTAGTCCAATAGTAGTGATATATTCACGGAAACTATAAACAGGATATTTAGCCATGTGAAAATAATCATCATGTTTTTGTCTAAAATCATCTTCATTATCACCAAAAAAATAATAAGTAGCATTAGCAAACTTTGTAGAAAGCCTCCCGGAAGATGAATTTTTTTCTACATTTATTGCAATATCATACTTTGTTTTTCTAATTCTACTCCAACTTTTTATATAAAGTAACAATTGTTTGAAATGTTTTTTTGGTAATTGAATTATAATTTCAACATTATCATAATTTTTAAAAATAATAGGTCCTAAACCTCCTTTTAAAAATAAATCGATTTTACAGTTTGGAAAAGTTGAGGAGATTTCTTGAACAAGAGGCGTTATTAAAAGTTGATTTCCTAACCTATGATTAGGTCTGCATATTAAAACTCTTTTGATATTTTCTCTTTTGATTTCACTTTTACTAAGAATAGTTGTTTTCTTTCCTACTTGATTAGTAAGAAAAAACATAATCCGTTTTCTGTATTTATTTATAATTTTCATTTTATTCTAAATTTGTAAAGTTCAATTATTAATTATTTTAAAATTATGGATTAAACATAAACTGTGATTCAAAATTAGGTGTTATTATTTAAATAATTGATTGATTTAAATTAAAAAACCGCTTCATTGCTGAAACGGTCTTTTGACTAACCAATAAAACTAAAATTATAATTTTCCGCCTTTAATCTCCTCCACAATTTCAGGGTTCAATAAAGTAGATATATCTCCAAAATTACTGAAATCACCTTCCGCAATTTTACGTAAAATTCGTCGCATGATTTTTCCGGAACGTGTTTTAGGTAAACCACTTACAAACTGTATTTTATCCAATTTTGCAATGGGTCCAATTTGATTAGAAATCTGTTGATTAATTTCTTTTCTCAAATTTTCTTTATCACGGGTTGATCCGGTTTCTTTTAAAATAACAAATCCGTATAAAGCATTTCCTTTAATATCATGTGGAAAACCAACTATAGCACTTTCTGCCACAGCCGGGTGCTCATTGATAGCATCTTCTATAGGTGCTGTTCCTAAATTATGACCCGAAACAATGATAACATCATCTACCCTACCCGTGATTCGGTAATAACCTACTTCATCTCTTAGAGCTCCGTCACCGGTGAAATATTTACCCGGGAAAGCTGTAAAATAAGTTTCTTTAAATCGTTGATGATCTCCCCAAATAGTTCTGGCCATTGCCGGCCATGGAAATTTGATGCACAAACTTCCCGTAACTTGATTCCCTTCAATTTCATTGCGTAATTCATCCATTAAAACTGGTTGAATTCCCGGTAAGGGCAAGGATGCATAGGTTGGCTTTGTTGGTGTTACAAATGGAAGTGGAGAAATCATGATTCCACCCGTTTCTGTTTGCCACCAAGTATCTACCAATGGACAACGCTTTCCTCCTACGTGGTCATTGTACCAGTGCCAAGCCTCTTCGTTTATTGGCTCACCAACTGAACCAATCACTTTTAACGAACTTAATGGAAAACGTTGAACATAATCTAAGTTTTCTTTGGCTAAGGCTCGAATCGCAGTGGGTGCAGTATAAAATTGTGTGATTTTATGTTTTTCTATTACTTCCCAAAAGCGGCTGAAATCAGGATATGAAGGAACTCCTTCAAAGATTACCGTTGTAGCACCATTTAAAAGTGGACCATATAAAATATAGGAATGTCCGGTTATCCAACCGATATCGGCTGTACACCAATAAATATCATTTTCTTCGTAATTGAATACGTTTTTAAAAGTATAAGCTGTATAAACCATGTATCCTGCTGTGGTATGCAACATTCCTTTCGGTTTACCTGTGGAACCTGAAGTATACAAGATAAATAAGGGGTCTTCTGCATCCATAATTTCAGCCACATTATTAGCTATGGCTTCATCTAATAACGGTTGCAACCATAAATCACGACCTTCTTTCATGATAACCTTCTCATTGGTGCGTTTAACAACCAATACTTTTTCAACAGATGGACATTTCTCTAAAGCTTCGTCGATTATTCCTTTTAAATCAATGGTTTTATTTCCCCTGAAACCACCATCGGAAGTAATAACCATTTTACATTCGCTGTCATTAATTCGAGTAGCGACTGCCGATGCCGAAAATCCGGCAAATACTACCGAATGAATGGCTCCTATTCTGGCACAAGCTAAAACTGAAACTGCCAATTCGGGAATCATTGGTAAATAAATACAAACTCGATCACCTTTTTTGATTCCTTGTTCGCGTAAAACATTTGCCATTTTTGAAACTCGGGCATACAATTCATTGTAGGTTATTGTTTGTGCTTCTTCTTTCGGATCATTTGGTTCAAAGATAATGGCTGCTTTTTCACCTCTTTTAGCTAGGTGCCGGTCAATACAGTTTTTTGTAATATTGACTTTAGCATCTAAAAACCATTTGAATTTAGCTTCCTGCATATCAAATTCAAAAACTTTGTCCCATTTTTGATACCAAGTAAAGTTTTCATCGGCGATGCGATCCCAAAATTTTCGGGGTTCACGAACCGATTTTTTATACATTTTAAAATAGTTTTCTAAGTCGTGTATTTTATAATAACTCATTGTTTTTGTCTTTTTAGAATTGTAAAAATAAGAAATATTCGTTTTAAATGTTGTGTATAATTGCTAAAATACTATAGCTATTACTTTGCTTTGCTTTCATGATATTTTTCGATAACTTCTTCAATTTCTCCTATAATTGCTTCATCATCAATAGTTGATGGAATTTGATAATTTTCTTTATCCACTATACTACGTAGTAATTTTCGAAGTATTTTACCGGAACGGGTTTTGGGTAATCGATCAACAATCATGACATTTCGCAAGCAGGCAACAGCACCAATCTGATCTCTGATTAAGTGAACAATTTCATATTCCAATTGAAAGTGTTCAATCGTTTCTCCTGTTTTGGTAACCACCATCGCTAAGGGAATTTGACCGCGTAATTCGTCATTTATTCCAATTACGGCACATTCAGCAACGGAATGATGTGAAGCTACTATTTCTTCCATTTCAGCGGTTGACAAACGGTGTCCGGCTACATTGATAACATCATCCACTCTACCGGTAATGAAGATGTATCCATCAGCATCTTTAAAACCACCATCACCGGAAAAATAATAGCTGGGAAATGTTTTTAAATAACCTGATTTAAATCGAGGGGAATCATTCCATAAATCAAGCATGGTGCCTGGAGGTAATGGTAATTTTATAACTACAAATCCTTCTTCATTTGGTCCTACTTCTAAGCCATTGTCGTTTAAAATTTGAATGTTGTAACCTGTCACAGCTTTACCCGCAGAACCCGGTTTAATTGGCAAGAATTCAACGCCCATCATATTGGAAATCATAGGCCAGCCTGATTCTGTTTGCCACCAATGGTCAATTGCAGGAACTAGAATATGCTTGTTATACCATTCTAACGTTGCAACGTCACAACGTTCACCGGCTAAAAATTGTGTTCTTAAACAGGATAAATCATATTCATTGATAAAATCACCATTTGGATCTTCTTTTTTAATTGCTCTAATTGCTGTTGGTGCGGTAAACATCACACTCACATTGTGCTCAGCTATCACACGCCAAAACGTAGAGGCATCCGGTGTTTTAATTGGTTTACCTTCAAAAATTATGGTTGTATTTCGATTAATCAAAGGTCCATAAACGATATAACTATGGCCTACAACCCAACCAACATCTGAAGCTGCCCAAAAAACTTCATCTTCTTTAACACCATAAATGTATTGCATAGAAAATTTAAGAGCAGTGGCATAACCTCCCGTATCTCTGACAATTCCTTTTGGTTTTCCTGTTGTTCCGGAAGTATATAAAACATATAATGGATGGGTCGAATTTACAGGAACACAAGCTACTTCTTCAGAACCATAAACCAAAGCATCATAATCTACATCATACTTTTTAAAAGGAACTCTTGCTCCTAATTTTCTATTTAATACGACCACTTTTTTGGGTTTGTGATCGGCTAATTCGATTGCTTCATCCACTAATGGTTTATAAGCAATTAAACGATCTACTTCAATTCCGGAAGAGGCAGTAATAATTACTCTGGGTTTACAATCATTAATTCTGATAGCTAATTCATGTGGAGCAAATCCACCAAACACAACTGAATGTGTCACACCAATTCTAGCACAAGCCAACATGGCAAAAGCGGCTTGTGGAATCATCGGCATATAAATAACAGCTGTTTCACCTTTTTTCAAACCTAGCGATAGTAGACCACCGGCTAGTTTTGCCACTTCTGTTTTTACTTCCTGATACGTATATTTTTTGATGGTTTGCGTTACCGGTGAATCATAAATCATCGCAATGTTGTCACCAAAACCGTCTTGTATATGTTTGTCTAAGGCTAAATAACACATGTTTAATTCACCATCGGCATACCACAAGGGATAATCATTTTTGTCTTTTGAAAGAATGTTGGTTGGTTTGGCATACCATTCTATTTGGTCTGCTTGTTCTTTCCAGAATAATTCCGGATTTTCAAGGCTTTTTTGATAAAAATCTTTATAATTCATTTTTTTTAAGTTGCTGGTTTATTGTATAGTTGAGTTATCTGTGTTTGTCTTTTGACTAAGAATGTTACTCTAACAATTCATTCACTTGTTCGATTAATTTTTTTATGGAAAAAGGTTTTGTCATATAGGCATTTGCTCCTAAACGCATCCCTTTTTCGATGTCGCTTTCTTTATTTTTTGCGGAGAGAAAAATCACTTTGCAATTTGATAGTTTTTCATCTTTTCTTACCGCTTCAATAGTGGCATACCCATCAACATTAGGCATCATTATATCTAGTATAATCAAATCAGGCTGTTCTGTTTTAAGAATTTCTAAAGCTTCCTGACCGTCACGAGCAATAAATACTTGAAAATTATTCTTCTTAAAAGTATATTCCAAGGACATAATGATGTTGGGTTCGTCATCAACTAAAAGTATCTTTTTCATAGGCAGTTGGTTTAATTATATTTTTGGAATAGTAAATGAGAAAGTGACTCCTTTATCAACATTAGTTGCCCAAATCTTACCTTTATGGGCTTCTACAATTTGTTTACAAATAGCCAATCCTAGTCCGCTTCCAATTGGTTTTTTAATATTCTGATTACTGGATTGATAAAACTTATCAAAAATGGTTTCTAAATCATCCGGATTAACACCTTTACCGTTATTGAACACATTTATGATGGCTTCTTCTTCTTTATTTTCAACAGAAATTAGAATTAAACCATTATGCTCATCACAAAATTTAATGGCGTTCGAAACCAAATTGGTAATTACTTGAACTATTCTTTCTTCATCAAAATTTAATAATTCAGCCGATTGATTTTCATTAAAGTCCAAGTGAATATTTTTATTGGCAATCAGTTGTTGTAAAGGAGATAAGGAATTAGCAATAGTTTTTATTATATTTCCTTTTGATAGGTATATTTTCTGTTTACCGGTTTCAAATTTTTCTAAATCTAAAATCTTATCGATGAGGCGATTTAATCGATCGGATTCGGTTATAATGTTTTGCAAAAACTGTTTTTTTAATTCTTCCGGAATCTCATCATCATCATGTAAAATTTCACTGGCTGCTCTGATAGCAGTTATTGGCGTTCGCAATTCATGTGTAACGGTGTCTAAAAATTCATCCTTTTGTTTATCTTTTATTACCAGTGCTTCGTTGGCTGTTTTTAGTAGTGCAGAAAGCACTTTTAATTCATTAGATGTTTCTGTCAACTTTTTATTGATAATTAGATTTTCTTTAGATTCCTCTAATATTTTCAACACTTCAGGTAAACTAATTTTATCTTCTTTGGTTACACTTTCAATCAATATTTTGGCAGATGCCGTTCCGATATGACCGGTTAATAAATTTTCAGCAAATTTTACTAAACGTGCATCAGCCATCAAATTATCGGGAGCAATATTGTATTTCATTTTGAAGATGGAAAGTGCCCTATTGGTTCTTTCTTCTCCTAAAAAACGTTTTAATACTTTTTGTATATCAGATACATATGCTGTTCCTTTCCAAACAAAAGCATTTTCATGGTTATTGATGTATTTATCAATATCTACAAACATTTCAGCATAGTTACGCTCACGATAATTTCCTTTGAAACTTACAGAGACAAATAGATATACCAATCCATTGAACAACAAACTCCAAAAAAGAGCATGTGGAATAGGGTCTAAATAATCTAAACCGAACAATTGAAAGGGTTGTAAAAAAGTATAGCCAAAAAAATCTTCTTTAAAAAAAATACTTTCCGGATTGATTGAACTTAGTAAAAAAGGAAGCATAATGGTGTAAAAGCAGATGAGCATTCCCACAATTATTCCTGCAACAGCCCCATTTAGCGAACCTCTTTTCCAAAAAATAGCTCCAAAAAAGGCAGGTCCTAGTTGGGCTACAATTACAAATGAAATCATTCCGACCGATACCAATGAAAAATCCATGATAAAATAACGGTAGTAGATAAAAGCTAAAATAATCAGCAAAAAAATACCAATTCTTCGAATGTTTACAATGCGTTCGCTATTGCTTTCCTGATTGTCTTTTTGTAATGAACCTAACAAACCATAGGGAATTAAGAGATTGTTACTCAACATCGTAGAAAGTGTTATCGAAGATACTACAATCATAGATATGGCTGCTGAAAATCCACCTAGAAAGACCAAAACTGTCATAAACGTATTATCAAATAATTGCGGAATCAAAAGGGAAAACATGTCTGGATTTACATCTTTACCTTCAAAAAGAATATTTCCACCCCACGCTATGGGATAAACAAATAAATTGAATAACAAAAGGTATAGCGGAAACAACCAAATGGCTGTTTGAATATGTTTCTCTCGATTATTTTCTACAATGGACATATGAAATTGTCGTGGTAATAAGAAGATAGAAAAAAAGGATAAAATAATGAGCATCATCCAATTCATGCCCCCTTCTAATCCGTGAATCGTGTTTCGTTCTTCAAAATTTTCCATTAGAGAAGCTTTGGCATAAATGGCATCAAATCCGTCAAAAACATAAAATGTCACATATAATCCTAAAATGATAAAGAAAAATAATTTGAGCACTGATTCCATTGCAACAGCAGTAACCATTCCTTTTCTTTTTTCAGAAGCATCGACGTAACGAGTTCCATAAAAAGAAGCAAAAAGTGCCAAAACCAAGGCTACATAAGTCGAAGTATCCAAAAATACATTGTTGGACTCCGGTGAATTGGTTACAATGTGAAATGTTTCAGAAATAGCTTTGAGCTGTAAACCCACATAAGGCAAAATCGCCATGAGTGAAATTAACGTCACTAAAGCTCCTAGAAATCGACTGTTTCCGTAGCGAAGGGAAATAAAATCGGCAATACTGGAGATTTTATTGACTCTGGAAATGCGGATTATTTTCTTCAAAATAATTATCCAGGCCGGAAAAGCAATTACCGGTCCGAGATATATTGGAATGTAATTTAGTCCTGAATTAGCAGCCACACCAATACTACCATAATACGTCCAAGTAGTACAATAAACAGCGAGTGAAAGTGAATAGATATAAGGATTATTAGTCCATTTCGAATTACCTTTTCGTTCTGCCCATTGAGCAATAAAAAAAAGTAAACCAAGATACAACAGCAATATAACTATTAAAATTCCACTATTCATTGTATTTTTTTATGAAGATAAATGATACGATGATTGACAATGTCCAAACTGAAAAAATATAAAAATAGATAATCGGTATTCCTAAAATAGCATCAGCACTGTCGAACAATAACAGTATTGGAAAGTTAAATGCCATCCATAACATGAAACTGAGAATCACAAATTTTTGAATATGTCTTTTTTTCATTTTGATTATTCAATTTAATCACAAACTCTGCTCTTGAAATTCAAAAGCAGAGATTGTAATTTTATCTAAAGATAATTCTTTTTAATGTCCGGTTGCATCTCCTGCTCCCGATGGAATTCTTATATTTTCAACAATATCCTGAACATTTTGTGGTGGTGCCGGTGTAAATTTACAAACAACTAAAGCAACAATAAAGTTTGCAATCATTGCAACGGTTCCAAAACCTTCCGGTGAAATTCCAAACCACCATTCTGATTTGTCCGGCATTTCGCCTAACCAACCTAATTTGAATTTTGCCATATAATATAACATCAATAGCATACCCACAATCATTCCGGAAACTGCTCCTTCTTTGTTCATCTTTTTATAAAAAATTCCTAGAATAATAGCAGGAAAGAAGGATGCTGCTGCTAATCCAAAGGCTAATGCAACAACAGCCGCAACAAATCCTGGAGGATTAATTCCAAAATAACCGGCAATACAAACAGCCACAGCAGCAGAAATACGAGCTGTCCATAATTCACTTTTTTCTGAAATGTCCGGTTTAATCATTTTTTTGATTAAATCATGTGAAACTGCAGCAGAAATAACTAAAAGCAAACCTGCAGCTGTAGATAATGCAGCAGCCAAAGCTCCGGCTGCCACTAATGCAATCACCCAATTTGGTAAATTAGCAATTTCAGGATTAGCTAAAACCATAATATCATTATCGATATATAATTCATTTGCCGTTTCAATATTTGGTTGATCTTTTTGAGGTTTACCTTCTTTCATCACATAAGCATCCCCTTTTACATATTGAATTTTACCATCATTATTTTTATCCGTATGCATCAATAAACCGGTTTTTTCCCAATTTTTAAACCATTCAGGCATTGAGGCATATTCTTTATTGCTAACAGTTTCAATTAAGTTTGTTCTGGCAAAAACAGCTATAGCAGGTGCTGTTGTATAAAGGATTGCAATAAACACCAAAGCTAATCCTGCTGATTGTCTTGCATCTTTCACTTTCTTAACCGTAAAAAAGCGAACAATTACGTGTGGTAATCCTGCTGTTCCAACCATTAAGGCCAATGTAATAGCAAATACATCAATCATGGATTTTGATCCGTTCGTGTATTCATTAAACCCTAATTCAGTAGATAATCCATTTAATTTGTCTAATAAGTAAGTTTCAGAACCGGTAACAGTTCCTCCCATCCCTAATTGCGGAATTGGATTACCAGTCATTTGAATAGAAATGAAGATAGCCGGTACCATAAAGGCGAAAATTAATACACAATATTGTGCTACTTGTGTATACGTGATTCCTTTCATTCCTCCTAAAACCGCATAAAATAAAACGATAATCATACCAATGATAACTCCCGTGTTGATATCAACTTCTAAGAATCTTGAAAAAACTACACCTACTCCACGCATTTGTCCGGCTACGTATGTAAACGAAACAATTAAGGCACAAAACACAGCTACTGATCTTGCTGTTTTTGAATAATAGCGATCGCCAATAAAATCGGGCACGGTGAATTTTCCAAATTTTCGAAGATAAGGGGCTAATAATAATGCCAATAAAACATATCCTCCTGTCCATCCCATTAAGTAAACGGCTCCATCATATCCTGCAAAGGAAATAATACCTGCCATTGAAATAAATGAAGCAGCTGACATCCAGTCGGCTGCGGTAGCCATACCATTTGCTAGAGGGGAAACTCCACCCCCGGCAACATAAAATTCTTTTGTTGAACCGGCCCGAGACCAGATTGCTATTCCAATATAAAGAGCAAATGTTGCTCCAACAATTATATAAGTCCAAGTTTGTACATCCATTTTTTTATTGTTTTTAAGCTGCTGAGCAACTGAGATTTTTACTGATTTCTAATTTAATTCTTGTGAGAGTCTGTTTATTCACTAAGGACTAATTACTATTCCTCGTCGTATCCGTATTTTTTATCCAATTTGTTCATCAATCGAACATAAACAAAAATTAAAATGACAAATACATAAATTGAACCTTGTTGGGCAAACCAAAATCCAAGTGGGAAACCACCTATTTTGATTGCATTTAAGGCATCTTTAAATAAAATTCCGGCTCCATAGGAAACCAAAAACCAAATGCTCAATAAAATGAGAAGGTATCTCAAATTTTCCTTCCAATACGCTGTAGCGTTTGCTTGATTACTCATAGTTTTACTATTTTAAGGGTTAGTTATAGATAAATCATCGCTTGAAGAGTAACCGTTCCGGTTTTTGTTTCTCCAAACTTTTCATTTTTATATTCCAAAGTTAATTTTGAATTATGTCCATTTAAAAATAAATTGGCTCCTGCTCCAAAAACATTTCTGTTATCGTCAACAGCATCATAGGAATTGGAAGCATACGATAAATACGGTTGTAATTTAGTTGTTTTTTCTGTAGGTAACAAATAACCAACATGTCCGTATATAAAACTACCGGTACCATAAGCATTAAACAAATAATTCTTACCGTAATTATTATTTTGGTAGGTTAAATAACCTGTGATAGCAGCTTTAGAATCACCTATTGGAGCATCATAGAAAGCATCTACCGCAAAAATGGATACATTCTCACCAACATTTTTTGTACCATCATTCATAACACTTCCACTAGGATGTAAAAAGAAACCGGCTCCAACATTAAATACTTTTTTAGTTCCTAAATAAGTTCCCACTTTATATGGCAATAAATTACTTTCAGCATCTTTAAACCCATATTCAAAATAACCGGCATAGGCCATTCCGGAATCTTTGGACCCTAGTATTCTTCTTCCACCATAAATTGAGGTATTCACATTAGTTTCAGGGTCTCTGGCATCAATTCCATTTGTAATGGCTTCATTTATTGAAACACGATATTGTAATTTACCAAAAGCTCCTTTACCATAAATTCCTTGATGTCTAGCAAATTGATCAGATAATCCCAAAGTTGACCATGACTGTCTGTTGTTATCAAGGGTTAAAAAGTTCAAAGTTCCTTCATTGTTCAACCTTGAAATACCATTCCAATAATGCAAACCGGCTCCAACATCATGTTTGTCAGCCACTTTATATTGAACCCAAAAATCATGTAAAAACAATTGAGACGATTCTCCTTTTCCAACCGGAGACATATTGTCAGCACTAAGGGAATTAATACCAAAATGTGTTAATATCAAAAACTTAGGAGTTAATTGTGCATAAGTTATAAATCGAGCTCGTCTTAGAGTAGTGTTAAATGCTTTTTCACCCTCAGGCATGTTGTCATTATATTGAGCCCAAACTTGACCCCAAGTAATAAATCGCATGTACTTTGAACCGTCTTCATTAAAATTTACTTTCATTCCCCCTCCATAATCGGGTGAACCTTGTGAAAATGCATTAAAAGTTAATAATGCAAAGAGTCCTAAAAATAGTGTTTTTTTCATTGATAATAGGGTTTGGTTTTTGGAAATAATTGTTTTTTTCTGAGTACCAAATTGAAATATTATCTGAAAGAAAAAAATTCAGCTATATATTTTTGTTAATTACTATAGTTAATCTTTAAAACGCTCCCATTTTATAAGCATAAATTTGTCTCCTAATTCCGTTATAATCATTCCGGCTCCCGATAAATGTTCTTTATTTTTTAAGAATTCAACTAACTCTAAATGGTTGTATATCTTGTAGGTGGGATGATAATCGGTGTGGGCAGGTTTTTTTATTTTATATTCTTTCACCCAATTGCTTACGGTGACATGAGAAACTCCGATAATCCGTTCAATCTCACGGTAACTTAACCCTTCCAAGAACAATTGCAATGCTTTAGTAACATAGTAATCGTCTATCTTTTTACCTAGTTTATTAACGGTAAAATAATAGTTACATTTTTTGCATAAATACCTTTGTCTATCTTTGATAACACCGCTTTTTACAATTTGATTACTTTGGCATTTAGGGCAGGCTAAAAGTTCCATATATAAAAATTTTGCATAAATATACTAAATTAGCAATTATACAATAACATATTCTGTATTTTTTTTATGTTTTTTTTGTGAAGTACTCATTTTTATTGAGATAAAATTATAAACTATATAATTTTACCAATAATTTATATTGTTGCTATTTGAAGACTATATTGCAATTGAATTTAAAAAAAGTTAATAATTTTAAGAACATACAACTTATACTATTCCAACTATTTTCTTTAATTTGTAAAAACAACACTAACTGATGCAATTTGAATCAAACAAAACGGATCCTTCTGTTTTATATAAATTATTAACCGGAATCATTATTCCCAGACCCATTGGTTGGATATCAACAATAGATAGTAACGGAATCAACAACCTTGCTCCTTTTTCCTATTTCAATATGGTTTCCAGTGACCCACCTTGTGTGATGTTTTCCACTCGAAGAGAAAACAATAAAAACAAAGACACCTTAAATAACGTTCTGCAAAATGGCCAATTTGTGGTGAATTTGGTAACCTTAGAAGTAGTTGAACAAATGAATGCCTCCTCTGAAGCCTTTCCTGCCGATGTGGATGAATTTATAATAACCAATTTAACACCGATTGATTCTGTTTCCATCCAACCCAAACGTGTCAAAGAAAGTCCTATTCATTTGGAATGCGAAATGATTCATCATTATTTCATGGATAATAACGAAGGTGGCGGAGCATGTATCGTCATTGGAAAGATTAAAACCATTCATATTGACGATTCGATTTTAATGGAAAATAACCGTATCAATTTGGATGTTTACAAACCGGTGGCTCGTTTAGCAGGTTCAAATTATAGTACGTTAGGAGAACTTTTTTCAATAAAAAGAAGTTAATATGCAAGCAGATATACTTGAAATAAAAGTAGCGATGCAAATTCAAAAACCCCTGAAAACTGTTTTTGAAGCAATCGTTAATCCGGAATTAATGTGCAACTATTTCATTTCTGAAAGTACAGGAATTATGGAAGAAGGAAAAAATCTTGTTTGGAGGTTTCCTGAATTTAATTTGGATTGTCCGGTTCGCGTAGATAAAATCATTAAAAATAAATACATCTCTTACTATTGGGTAATTGATGAAAAAGAACTTTTAGTGGAATTCTTTTTAACTAGTAAAGAAAACAATTCCACTTTAGTAACTATCCATGAAAAAAGTATGCCTAACAATGAAGCAGGATTAAAATGGCTTTCCGGAAATTCATTTGGCTGGTCCAATTTCTTGTGCTGTTTAAAAGCGTACCTAGAATACAGCATCAATTTGAGAAAAGGTGCCTTTGATTTTATGAGAAAATAATTGATTAAAAATAAGATAAACTGTCGCGATTTTGCGACTTTGCAAAAAATGAAAAAAATAACAGTAATTGGCGGTGGTCCCGGAGGACTCTACTTTTCCATACTAACTAAAAAAGCAATGCCTCATTGCCAAATCGATGTGTACGAACGTAACAAACCCGAAGACAGTTTCGGTTTTGGTGTCGTATTTTCCGATGAAACATTAGGTGAGTTTTTAATGCGGGATTTAAAATCCTACGAACTCATTCGTAGCGAATTTGCTTATTGGGATGATATTATTGTGGCTCGTGATGGACAGTCTGTAAGCATCTCCGGTAACGGATTTTGTGGTTGTTCGCGTAAAACTTTACTGAAATTATTGCACCAACGATGCCGTGAAGAAGGTGTTAAACTTCATTTTGAACAAAATGTTGACGATTTAAATCAGTTTGCCGATTCGGATATCATTGTAGCTTGTGACGGAATTGGAAGTGCCATTCGAACGCAATTTGCTTCTGAATTTGGAACCAAAATCGAACTCAAAAAAAATCGTTTTGTATGGTTGGGGTCCACTAAACCGTTGGATGCTTTTACTTATTTTTTCAGAACAACTCCTTTCGGTACAATCGTGGCTCACACCTATCAATACGAAGAAGGAATGAGTACGTGGATTTTTGAATGTAGTAATGAAACTTGGCAAAATATTGGTTTTGAAGTCACCAATGAAGAAGATACCATTCAAAAAATTGCTGAAATTTTCAAAGATGAATTAGACGGTCATCCACTCATTTCTAATAAATCACATTGGCGACAATTTCCGCATGTAACCAATGAAAAATGGTCACACAATAATATAGTTTTATTGGGCGATGCGAAAGCCACTGCCCACTACTCCATTGGTTCGGGAACAAAATTAGCGATGGATTGTGCTATTGGTTTATCAGATGCTGTAATTGCTAATCCGAATAATGTTCAAGTGGCTTTTACTCAATACGACAAAACCCGCAGAAACACAGTGGAAATGATTCAATATGCAGCTTTGGTTTCCTTGGATTGGTTTGAAAGCATGGACCGACATAGGCAACATCCATTTTATCAATTTGCATTTGGCTGTATGACACGTTCCAAAAAAGTGACGTATGAAAATCTTCAAATTCGGGATAAATCTTTTACCAATAAAGTGTTGCATGAATTCAATACATTAAACAACTTTCAGACTGAGCTTGTAGAAGTCTCTCCCGCTTTTTCCCCTTTCAAATTAAGAAATTTAGAATTACCCAACCGAATTGTGATGGCTCCTATGGGACAATATTCAGCTGAAAATGGCTTAGTCAATAATTGGCATTTGGTGCATTACGGAAGTCGAGCCACCGGTGGAGTTGGATTGATTTTAACCGAAATGACAGCAGTTTCTTCAAATGGACGTATCACTTTAGGTTGCGCAGGTATTTATAATGAAAATCAATTAATTGAGTGGAAAAAGATAACTGATTTTATTCATGAAAATACACAAACCAAAATCGGAATTCAACTTGGACATTCAGGAAGAAAAGGAGCAATTAAAAAACCTTGGGAAGGTCAAAATGAACCGATTGATAAGGCTTGGGAATTACATTCCGCCTCTCCTATTCCATTCAGTTCCAAATTGGCGACTCCAAAGGAAATGACTTTGGAAGATATGGATAGTATCACAGCTGAATTTATCCAAGCCACAAAAAAAGCTGAACAAGCCGGTTTTGATATGATTGAATTACAAGCTCATCACGGATTTTTATTGGCTTCGTTTTTATCGCCTTTGATAAATATTCGAACGGATGAGTTTGGTGGAAGTGTTGATAATCGAATCAAATTTCCATTGCGAGTGTTTAGGGAAATGCGTAAAGTGTTTCCACAACAAAAACCAATGTCTGTCCGGATTTCTGCGTCTGATTGGGTTGAAAACGGAATTTCAGAAGAAGACGTAATTTATATTGCCAATGCTTTCAAAAATGCCGGAGCAGATATCATCAACGTTTCCACCGGAAATACTGTTGAATATCAAAAGCCACTTGTCGGCAGAATGTGGCAAACACCTTTTTCTGATTTGGTTCGAAACACGATTCACATTCCAACAATTACAGCAGGTTATATACAAGACATTGATCAAATCAATACCATTATTTTAAACGGAAGAGCCGATTTAGTGGCGTTGGGCAGACCATTATTAGCTGATGCTAACTTTGTTAGAAATGCTCAATCGTATGAGAATGTGCAAACCAATGACATTCCGGTTCAATACAAAATGGGAAGTTCACATTTGTATCCTTTAAAAACATCAGAACGGAAACAAGCGGAAGGAATGAAGAAGGCGTTGAAACCGAAAAGCAACAAGAAAAATTAATATTGAAATCTCAACATCTTAGTTTCTCAGCAACTCAGAAAAAATGAAACATTATACAGACAACTTCGCCCATGATTCCTTACCAAGCATTGACTTGCAACCGACCTATTTAAAAGGTTGGTACGAGAACGAAATGCTCAATTGTGTCGATCGTCTTTTAGATACTCACATCAAAACCGGTAATGGAAACAACCCTTGTCTTCGCACCTTCAAAAAAACTTGGACGTATCAAGACTTATATGAAAAAGCAAATCAAATTGCTCATGTATTGATTGACGATTTAGGTTTGCAATCCGGAAACCGCGTTCTAATTCGGTCTGCGAATAACCCAATGATGGTGGCGTTATGGTTTGGAATTTTAAAAGCGGGTGGAATTGTCGTTGCAACCATGCCTTTGTTGCGTTCGAAAGAATTAACAACTATCATCGACTGTGCCGAAATATCCCACGTGTTTTGTGACATTGCATTGGAAGAAGAAATGAATCACGTGCATTCCGATTTCTTAAAAAGAGTCTGCAAATTTTGTGGTTCTGAAAGTGGCACTTCCGAATTGGAAAACTTAGCAATGAACAAACCCAAAACGTTTGATAATTTTCACTCAAAATCAGATAGTGTTGCCTTAATCGGATTTACTTCCGGAACGACGGGTTTGCCTAAAATGACGGCTCATTACCACAAAGATATTTTGAATAGTTGTGAAGCGTTTCCAAACTATTCGCTTCAACCCACACCAAATGATATTTTTACCGGTAGTCCGCCACTGGGTTTTACCTTTGGTTTGGGTGGATTGGTTTTGTTTCCTTTGTATTTTGGAGCTTCTACTTTTTTAATCGAAAAACCTACACCGGATACTTTATTGGAAGCTATTCAGGAACATAAAATTACTATTTGTTTTACAGCTCCAACGGCTTGGCGAATCATCACTACAAAAGTAAAAGACTTTGATATTGCCAGCTTACGCAAATGTGTCTCTGCCGGAGAAACCTTGCCATTAAAAGTGTGGGAAGATTGGCACAATGCAACCGGACTAAAAATCATTGACGGCATTGGAGCAACTGAAATGTTACATATTTTCATTTCTTCAAACGAAGAAAACATGAAACCCGGAGCCACCGGAGTTGCGATTACCGGATATGAAGCAAAAATTATTGATGCGAATGGTAATGAAGTTTCCAGAAATGAATCCGGCCGTTTAGCAGTTCGCGGAATCACGGGCTGTAAATACTTGAATCGGACTGAGAAACAGCAAGAATACGTTCAAAACGGTTGGAACATTACCGGAGATATTTTCAAACAAGATGAAGACGGTTACTTTTGGTTTGTGGCTCGAGGCGATGATATGATCATTTCTTCCGGTTATAATATTGCGGCAATTGAAGTAGAATCCGTACTTTTAACCCACGAAGAAATTTTGGAATGTGCCGTAGTGGGTTTACCCGATGACGAACGTGGCATGTTGGTTTGTGCTCATATTGTTCTAAAAGATATATCTAAAGCAACAGATAATATGAAAAACCATATTCAACACTGGTTCAAAGAAGTAGCTGCTCCGTATAAATACCCAAGAGTGATTTATTTTACGGAAGTATTACCTAAAACGGAGACAGGAAAAATACAAAGGTTTAAATTGAAGTAATGAAGTATTAAGTATTAAGATATTACAAATAGTATGATTTTCACCAAACAAGAAAAAATAAAATTCAAACACATCGACTACGCTGGTATTGTGTTCTATCCACGCTTTTTGGAAATGCTTAACGATTTAGTCGAAGATTGGTTTGAAGAAGCTTTAGATAGACCTTTTTCAAAAATGCACGAAACGAATGGTATTCCAACAGTAGATTTGAAAATACAATTCAAAAATCCCGCACGACTGGGAGAAGTTTTAACCAAAAAATTATGGGTAAAAGATATTGGTTTTGCTTCTGTTTTATGCGGCTTTAAATTTGTCAATGAAAAAGAGTTGACCGTTTTAGAAGGCGAAGTAACCCTCGTTAACGTAAAAATAGCTGATGACCGTGAAAAAATCAAAGCAGAAGGTTTTACAGAAGAAATGAAAAATAAAATTATGAATTACAAATTATGAATTACGATTTAATCTCGTTTTCAATTCATAATTCGTAATTTTAAATTCGTAATTAAAAAACTATGAACTTTCCAAAATTCAAAGCCGCCGCCGTCCAAACCTCCCCCGTATTTTTAAACGTGGAGAAAACCATTGAAAAAGCGATATCTTTTATCAAAGAAGCCAGTTCAAACGGAGCTCAATTAATCGCTTTCCCGGAAGTGTTTGTCGCCGGATATCCCTATTGGAATTGGATTATGACTCCGGTTCAAGGTAGCAAATGGTACGAACAATTATATAAAAATTCAGTCGCCGTAACGGATGAATCCATGAAACCCTTATTTCAAGCAGCAAAAGATTTCAATTTGCACGTTGTTATTGGTATCAACGAACGTGGCGATAGTTATGGCGAAATTTACAATACCAACCTCATTATTGATAACAAAGGAATTTTAATCGGCAAACACCGAAAATTAGTCCCAACCTGGGCAGAAAAACTAACGTGGTCTAGCGGAGATGGTTCCTCTTTAAAAGTATATAAAACCGAAATCGGCCCTATTGGAACCTTAGCTTGTGGCGAAAATACTAATACGTTAGCACGATTTACGCTATTATCGCAAGGCGAATTGATTCACATTGCCAATTACATTTCACTTCCCGTTGCTCCACCCGATTATAACATGGCTGAGGCCATAAAAATCCGTGCCGCTGCTCATTCGTTTGAAGGAAAATTATTTACCGTTGTTTCCTGTTCCACCATTTCGAAAGAAATTATGGATGTTTTGAAACCGGATGTTCCAAATATCGAAGAGTTATTAACTCGAAAAAGTTCCGCTTTCTCCGGAATTATTGGTCCAAACGGAGCAGTTGTGGGCGAACCATTAATTGATGACGAAGGAATTGTGTATGCCAATATTGATTTGGAAAAATGCATCCAACCCAAACAGATGCACGATATTTTGGGACATTATAACCGATTTGATATCTTTGATTTACGAGTAAATACCGCTCCCACAAGAAAGATTACCTTTATTGATAATCACGAGGAGTTTAATAAAAAATAACAACAATGGACGCAAAACATTCAGACGATGTATACGGTAGAGCCCGAGTTCAAGACTCCGACGAACTAAAAGCCTACTATAAAGAATTAGAAAATTTAGGAGCAGGTGCTCTATGGACAGTGGCCAACGATATCGAACCTTGGGAACCACGAGCCAACTCTGTACCAATGTTATGGAAATACGATGATTTGCGGGAATTAGTTTTGAAATCCTCCGAACTAGTAACACCGGAACAAGCAGGACGACGTGTGGTTTATTTAGTCAACGATAAACGAAAAGACGTGGCAGCCGCAGTAGGTTGGTTATACACCGGCATTCAAGTGACTCGTCCGGGAGAATTTACTTCCGCTCATCGTCACCGTGCCTCTGCCCTTCGTTTCATCATGGAAGGCGAAAAAGGATACACGGTCGTAGATGGCAATAAAATTATGTTGGAAGTCAATGATTTTGTGATTACTCCTAACTCTACTTGGCACGAACACGGCGTGGAAGAAGGCGGAAAAACCTGTATTTGGCAAGATGGCCTTGATATTCCGTTAGTAAACGCCTTAGAAGCTAACGATTATGCAGTTTTAGAAGGTAAACAGCAATTAGTTGCTCCGTTAAACTATTCACCTATTACTTATGGTTGTGCCGGTTTAATTCCTGCGGATAAAGCATGGGACAAGCCGTATTCGCCACTTTTCAAATATTCGTGGTCAAAGGTATATCCGACATTGTTAGAGGCTCAAAAAGTGAATGATGTCAATTCGTTTGATGGTGTTTTTATGAAATATTCCAATCCGTTAACGGGTGGACACGTGATGCAAACGATGGGAGCCTCCATGCAATTATTACCGGCAGGTTTCAAAGGAAAAGCCCACAAACATACAGGTTCTTTTGTCTGCCAATGTGCCAAAGGAAAAGGTTATTCCATCATCAACGGGCAACGTTTCGACTGGAAAGAACGTGATATTTTCTGTGTACCCTCTTGGGCTTGGCATGAACATGTAAATCTATCTGATACTGAAGATGCATGTTTATTTTCTTTCAACGATTTACCGGTCATTGAAGGTTTAGGGTTATATCAGGAAAAAGACTATCAAGAAAATAATGGATATCAGCAATCGTAAAATAAACTAACTCTAAACTCAGCAACTCAGATTCTCAGCACCTTAGTAACTAAAAAAAATGAAACTACTCACCTACACCTTCGAAAACTCAAAACCCCGCCTGGGATTTCTTCACAACAACCAAGTAATTGACATGGAAGATTTTGGCGAAATATCTAATTTCCCACTTCCCAATGATATGTTGGATTTAATCGATATGGGGTTTGAAATCATTGAAGAAATAACCGAATTAATTCGTGAAACTCCTGAAAAGGATTTTGAAGAAATCAGTTATGAATTATCTGAAATACAATTGGTTGCTCCCATTCCAAAACCGAGAAAAAACATCATCGGAATTGGTTTAAATTACACGGAACATGTGGCGGAAAGTGCCCGTACATTAGATACTACAGGAAAATTACCGCAAAAGCCTATCATCTTTTCTAAACCTCCTACAGCGGTTACGGGTACCAATACGAATATTTTAATGAACCCAAAACTAACCCAACAATTAGATTGGGAAGTGGAATTGGCAGTTGTTATCGGTAAAAAAGGAAAGTACGTACCCAAAGCCGACGCATTAGAGTATGTGTTTGGTTACACAGTAATCAACGATATTTCGGCTCGTGATTGCCGCAGAGAAGGCCAATGGATTGTTTCTAAAGGGCAAGACACCTTCGCTCCAATGGGACCTTATTTAGTGACCAAAGACGAAATTGCAAATCCGCATAACTTAAATTTATCCTTAAAGTTGAACGGGGTAGAAAAACAAAATTCAAACACGAAGTTTCTACTATTCAATATCAACGATTTAATTGAAGATTTAAGTACCGTTTTCACCCTTGAACCGGGCGACATCATCGCCACAGGTACACCTTCAGGGGTTGGTGCCGGACGTTCACCACAAGAATGGATGTGGAATGGCGATGTGGTGGAAGCAACCGTGGAAGGCATCGGGACAATTGTGAATACAGTGAAGGAAATTTAGATTTGAGAAAATAGAATATAGAGAAAAGATAATAGACTTTGCGTAAACCTTTGTGTCCTTCGCGGTTAAAAAAATAAACATGAAAAAATACAGAATAGGCCAAATAGTCCCCTCCTCAAACGTCACCATGGAAACCGAAATCCCGGCTATTTTTAGAGCAAGGGAATCCATTTTACCGGAACGTTTTACCTTTCATTCCAGCAGAATGCGAATGAAAAAAGTAACCAAAGAAGAACTCGAAGCCATGGATGCCATGAGTTTGAAATGTGCTCAGGAATTGTCGGATGCTCATGTAGATGTGATGGGATATGCTTGCTTGGTAGCCATTATGAGCATGGGTCGAGGCTATCATTGTGTTTCTGAAGTGAATTTACATCAGGAAACAATTGCGAATGACTTCCCTACGCCTATTGTTACATCTGCCGGAGCTTTGATCAACGGATTGAAAGTATTGGGAGCGAAACAAATTTCAATCATCACACCTTATATGAGACCCCTTACGGATAAAGTAGTGGATTATATTGAACACCAAGGCATCAAAGTAAAAGAAAGTATTGCTTTAGAAATTCCCGATAACTTAGAAGTGGCTGCTCAAAACCCCTTGAACTTATTGGAGATTTATAAACAATTAGACCTTACTGATGTAGATGTGTTGGTAGCATCTGCCTGTGTACAAATGCCATCGCTAGAAGCAATTGATTTAATTCAGGCGGAATGTGGTATTCCGGTGACTTCTGCAGCGGTTTGTACCACGTATGAAATGATGAAAAAGTTAGGGATTGAAACCAAATCAAGTATTGGTGGAGAATTATTAAACGGAAAGTATTAATTTTTTCAACCTTTGCGTTTTTCTAAAACATCCACAACTTCCTCCAACGTATGTCCTTTTGCCGTTAGCAAAATTAAATAATGAAAAAGTAAATCGGCACTTTCATTTAAAAATAAATCGGGATTGGAATCTTTCGCTTCAATAATCATTTCTACGGCCTCCTCGCCTACTTTTTGGGCGATGGAATTGATTCCCTTTGAAAAAAGACAAGACACATAACTCGCTTCGTTAGTGGAATTTTCTTTTCGAGACTGAATCGTTGCTTCCAATTGTGATAAAAATCCATAGTTTGCTTTATTCGCTTCTTTCCAACAAGTGTCTGAACCAGTGTGACAGGTGGGTCCGACAGGTTTTACTAGAATAAGTAAAGTATCTGCATCACAATCATTTTTAATGTCGATTACGTTTAAAAAATTGCCGCTTTCCTCACCTTTAACCCAAATTCTGTT
>Ga0209310_1000780_pt1 | contig 30189 bp, 23 predicted proteins | sample AD_UKC030_MetaG_FD_184415 | JGI IMG/M metagenome (GOLD analysis project Ga0209310, IMG submission 184415) | Active sludge microbial communities of municipal wastewater-treating anaerobic digesters from USA - AD_UKC030_MetaG (SPAdes) (version 2) | ecosystem: Engineered > Bioreactor > Anaerobic >...
CCCGCAATAATGCCGATACGCGCTGGTAGACCACTGCAGCGTTCATCGAGGGCCTCCTTTCGAAGTGCTCGTTCAATCACTTCATCGGAGGTCCTCTGCGCTTGCCTCAAATGGGGGGAGACTTCAGGGAAGACGGTCTCTCGAGGCTCGAAGCCGTCCCCCGTCAATCCTTCCTGCTTGCCATCCGCTTCAGCGTTTTCACAAACACAGGGTTGCTTCTGGCGGCGGTCCGGAACTCGGCCGTGAGGGCGTCAAGCTGCTTGTACAGCCGTCGCGGCCTGCGCGGCTTGTTGCGGACCAGCACGTATTGAGCCAGCAATGGAAGGGTGAGCGATGCACAGGAGTAGACCACCACGTTGTTGATGGTCGCGTCCTTGACCTTGCCCCAGCTCCGGGCTTCGGAGGGAGTGGCCCCGCTGAGCCCGCCCCATTGCGGCGAGTCTACGCCGAGCTGGATGAAGTAGTCGTGCCCGCCGTGCTTCTCATCCATGAAGATCTGGTGAATCGTCGGCTGGGTCTGCAGGTAGAAGTTCTTCGGCGAGCCGCCGCCGACGATGACCACACCGTTCTTCTTGGCTGCCCGAACGATGGCCGCGGTTTCGATCACATCCTTGAGTGGATCGAGCGGCACCGGGTCGTTGAACATGTGGGGGACGGCCAGATTCATCGCGATCGACGAATCGCCCGGCGACGAGGTGTACACCGGGAGCTCGTGCCGGGCGGCCGTGGCCAGCAGCGACCAGTCGGGTTGATCGGCTACCCGGGCCACCTGGCAGCCGAGCAGGTAGTGCAACTCGGCGGTGGACATCGGCCGGTCGTGGTCGATGTGCCGCAGGGCGTCGAGGACGATCCGGTCGGTGGCCATGAGGGTCTCGTCTTCCTCGATAAAGACGTCGTAGATGCGGGCGATACCCTTGTCGGCCAACTCGTTGTCGTCGACCATGAAGTGGCCCTGCATCATCGGCCGCGAGAACGGGCGGTGCAGGTCGTGGTACAAGTTCGCTCCGGTCGCGATGATGCAGTCGACGAACCCCGCCCGGATCAGGGCGTTGAGTACGCCACTCATGCCGATCGGGGTCATGGCCCCGGCCAGGGTCAGGGCGATGGTCGCACCCTCGTCGATCATCGTGCTGTAAAGCTGGGCGGCCTCGGCCAGCCGCCGGGCGTTGTAGCCTGACCGGGCGTAGACGTTGTCGATGAGATCGGCCACCTGCTCGGCCCCGTCGAGGCAGAGCGGATCGATCATTGCCAGTCCCCCGCGCTTCGCACGGCCGGAACAGGCAGCCGTCTTCTTGCCCTGGGCATGAGCCTTCTTCATCTCGTTCAGCTCCTCGCGTCCATTGGCGATGCGGGAGGACAAGTCCCCTCCAGGAGACCTCCGCCCGCTTGCGTCGCCGCACAGGATACGGCCTCAAGACCGCTTGGCAAGTCCCAGATCATAATGGCCGGAGCATCGCCTGCGTGACGGTGGGTCCGGGTCTTGATGAACAGGTCGGTCGCCGGCGGCGATGGACATGCGGTGATTCGATACCTGGAGGAACAGAGCATGCAACCGTGAAGGCACCCGGGCTGAGCCGAGGGGTGCCCCGGGCCACGGGCTGCAGGTTGTGCGAATCCCGGTGGCCGGTAGAATCTCGGAGATCCGGTCAGGACAATCGTTGGGCGGCCTCCGTAAAGCGGCCCACTTCAGAGCGAGGAACCAGATATGGAAACTCCCGTCGTGGCGAGCCACAGGACCTTTACGTTGTTGGCTGTTTTGGCCCTGCTTTCCGCAGCATGGTCGGCCGGAGCCGAGCAGACTCACTGGACTGAGCCGTACGATGTCGTTTGGACGAGCCCCAGCCAGGATGCGGCCGGCTCGATGCCTCTCGGCAACGGCGAGGTCGGTGTCAATCTGTGGGTTGAGCAGAAGGGTGACGTCCTGTTTTATGTCTCTCGAGGCGATTCGCTGAGCGAGATATCCCGTCTGCTGAAGGTGGGGCGGGTGCGGGTCTCATTGTCCCCGAACCCCCTCGCGACCGAGGCAGGGTTCAGGCAGGAGCTTCGGTTGCGCGATGGCGTGTGCGAGATCACGGCGGGGGAGGGTGACGCGAAGGTCAAGCTGCGCGTGTTCGTGGATGCCGATCATCCCGTGGTGCATGTGGCGGGGGAGTCAGCCGCCCCGCTGACCGTGACTGCCACGGTCGAATCCTGGCGCACGCAACAGAGGGTGATCCCTCGTGGAGAGGAGCAAGGCTCAGCCTGGACGTTGCAGGCCGCTCCCTTTGACCTGGTCGAATCGGCCGACGTGTTTCCCGATGGTCTGGCCGATGCGGCGGCCTGGTATCACCGCAACGAGGAGTCTCCCGCTTTCAGCTCGACCCTCAAAGTCCAATCACTCGAATCCGCTGCGGACAAAGCGTGCGATCCGCTGCTGCATCGCACCTTCGGCGGGTACATGATCGGTTCGGGCTTCGAGGCGGGGAACAGGTACGCCATCCGGACTCCTGCTCCGGTGAAGTCCTTTGCCTTGCGCGTGGCTTCGCCCTGTACGCAGAGCGCGACGGCCGCCGCCTGGCTCGACCTGGCCAGGAAGGCTGCCGCTGACACGGCCGACCTCCAGGCCGCATCAGATCGCACGGCCGCCTGGTGGCGGGCCTACTGGAATCGGTCGTGGGTGATCACCGATGCGCGTCGCGGCTTGACGGTTCCCGGCCACGTCCATCCGCTGAGGATCGGGTACGACTCCAACGGGCAGAACAAGTTCCCCGGGCAGATTGGCCGGATCGGTGTCTACGGCCGGACGCTGACCGAGGAGGAGATCGCACGACTGGCTTCGGTCGACGACAAGGGATCGGTGCCCGTGAAGGGCGGCTTGATCGTCTCCGGCGACGGAACACCCCGGGACGTTCCAAGCGACCGGCTGGTCTTCCAGAGCGGACTGACGCTCGAAGCCTGGATCCGGCCCGAGCTCGAGGTCCCCGGACGCATCTTCGACAGACTGACCGCGGGCGGGGCGGACGGCTTTCTTTTCGACACTCACCCGGGCAATACGCTGAGAGTCATCGTCGGCCATACCGTCCTGACGGCGGCATCCGGCCTCATCCGACGTGGTTAGTGGCGTCACGCCGCAGCGGCGGTCGATACCACCACCGGTGCCATCCGCATGTATCTCGACGGCAAGGCTGTCGCTGAACGAGCCGGGGAATCCGGTTCACCGATCGCGCGCGGCTACACCCTCCAGCGGTACGTACAGGCCTGCGGCGGCCGCGGGTTCTACCCGGTCAAGTTCAATGGCGGCATGTTCACCGTAGAGCCCAAGGCGATGGGCAAGCCCTACAACGCCGATTGGCGCGCCTGGGGCGACTGCCATTGGTTTCAGAACGTCCGCCACATCTACCACCCCATGCTGGCCGGTGGTGATTTCGAGATGATGCGGCCGCTGTTCGACATGTATGAGGCGGTTCGACCGCTGGCCGAGGCCAGGGCAAGGTTGTATCACGACGTCGAGGGCTGCTACTTTCCCGAGACGATGACCGTCTGGGGAACGTACGCCAACCGCGACTACGGATGGGATCGTACCGGCCTCCGACCGAAGGATGTCCAGTGTCCCTATTGGCAGTATGCCTGGAACCAGGGGCCGGAACTCGTCGCCCTGATGCTGGATCGCTGGGACTACACGGAAGACGAGGCGTTCCTGAAGACCCGGGTGCTGCCCATGGCCGAATCGGTGCTGAAGTACTTCGACACGCGATTCAAGAAGGACACGGAGGGCAGGATGATCCTATCCCCGACGCAGTCCGCGGAGACCTACTGGCACGAGGTCACCAACGACATGCCCAGTGCGGCGGGACTGACCGATATCGCCGCCCGCCTAGGTGCCCTGCCTGCGGCGTTGACCACCGAGCCGCAGCGAGCGTTTTTTGTCCGGATGAAGGCCGCGTGCCCGGCCATACCGATGGAGAGTGTCTCCTCCGACGGCAAGACCGCGCGCAAGCTTGCCCCCGCCCAAAAGTACGTGCCCAGGCGGTCAAATTGCGAGAACCCCGAACTCTATGCGATTTGGCCGTTCCGCCTGTTCGGGCTGGGCAAGCCGGGTCTGGCCGAAGCCCGGCTGGCCTATGAGCGTCGAGGCGACCATCTCGACTGCGGCTGGGGCTACGACGGTAACTGCGCCGCCCTGCTCGGTCTGACCGACGAAGCGGCGAGAATCCTCGGAGTCAAGTGCGCCAACTCGCACCCGAACTACCGCTGGCCGGCAACCTGGGGACCCAACTTCGACTGGTTGCCGGACCAGAATCACGGTGGCAACCTGCTGGAGACCACCCAGCTCATGCTGCTCCAGTGCGACGGCGATCGGATTCGCCTGTTGCCGGCCTGGCCAAGGAGCTGGGACGTGACCTTCCGACTGCACGCACCCCACAAGACCATCGTCGAGTGCCACTACCGACGCGGCCAGATCGAGAAACTGGTCGTGACACCGGAGTCGCGGCGCCAGGACGTGGTTCCGTTTGAAGGCGCGGGCCCGCTCCCGTAGTGGGGCCGGGGGACAGTGTGCGTGGCCTGCAAGGTCTCCGCGTCGACGGGTGTCGGCACAGCGGGAATAGGCAGAGGAACCTCCTGCCCGATCAGGATCGAGCAAGCCGGGCCGATGATCGGCACCGCTGCCGCAGGACTAGGCCCACCAGCGGCAGGCCGAGCAGAGCCAGGGTCGCCGGTTCCGGAACCGTGGGATACTGGTGGATGCCAAACAGATCGTAGGAACCGACCTCCGACGAGATCACCAGATCGAACGAGAGACTGAAGATGCTCCCTGCGGGCACGCTGCCCAGGAGGGTCAGATGATTCGGGCCCGGCATGATGTTGGTCCATTCCCCCGTCGGATTGGTGACGTTGAGAAACGCCACATTCAGGGCCGGATTCGCATCGATTGGCTCGAACAGGAAGTGGAAATCCGTCCAATCGACGCCGGTATTGTTCGCCACCCGTTCGTCGATGTGCAAGATATCAACTCCTGCCGAAGGCGTACTGTGGATGATGATCGGGATATCGCCCAGCGAAGTGAACGTCTTCTCGATCGTGGCCGCTCCGGCGTGTTGCCCTGCGAGGGCTCCTGTCCCGCCGGTGCTTGGGAAACCGAAATACGGGTTGGGGCCGACATACTCCACCGAAGCCGCGGCCAGGGCGGAGGATGCCGACAAGCCGAACAGGCAAAGCACGACCATGAAAACACCGTGCAGTTTTCTCATCTCAAATCTCTCCCTCTTCTGTGAGCCAACGATTCATCATCTGAACAATGGTGAGGGCGGTCATGTGGCTGTTAGCCGACCGGCCGGTCCGGACACGCTCATGCCGCCTTCTCTTCCGAGGCGATGGTAGGATGCGTAGATCGGGGAGACCAGTGTTCAGCGGTGTTCATTTACCATCCAGATCCACATTCAGGAGGTCAAAAGGGGGGGAGGGTACAGCCACGTCCCGCTCGGAGGGCGCGAGCGGACTGCAGCCGGGGCACGGTATCGTGATGGCCTGTCTTGTGGCTGAGGCGCCGTCTCGCTGCGGACCTCTGTGCCCGGCGCAGGTCTGGGACATGACCGCGGAGGGTCGCGGTTGGCAAGGCCATTCTGGGCCCACAGGGTTTCCGGCTGCAGTCTGGATCAGTCCGCGCAGGTCGGGTCGGCGATCTGGATGCTGCCGGAGAAGCACCGCTGGAAGATGCCGAAGTCCTCCTGATCGATGTCCTTGTCGGCGTCGAAGTCCGCGGGCAGGATGCCGTCGACGGGAACGAGCCCGCTGCACGCTCCGGGCACGACCTGTGGGTTGTACGGGACGCTCGGTCCAGTCGCGAGCTGGGTCAGGCATTCGAGATCCGAGGCATCGACGTGACAGTCCCGGTTGAAGTCTGCCGGCGCATAACTCAGGCAGGGAGAGGACAAGGGCATCCAGAAGCCGCCGGTCAACGCATAGCTGCCGCTGGTCATGGCCGACACCGGGGAAGCGTCCGGCTGGGCGATTGTGCCGCTGAGCGCGTAGCCGCCGGCGCTGGACGTCGTTCCCCCTCCGTCGATCGTAGACCATTTCACGGCATATTGGCCCATGGCCTGAGACGCCAGGACCAGGGACGCCCAGACCCACAGACTCGGTCCCGTGGGTTTATGTCGCCATCGTGATGTACTCACAGCGATCACTCCAGTCAGCCTCCACAGACTCCGTGTGTGACCCGATGCATGGGGCGCGTCGCGTGACGGCCTCTCGGGTGCGATCCCTCGGCGGATCAGGCGAGTGCTTCTCCTGGGCTGCACGGAGGGCCGCTTGACGACTCATGGCCATTCTCAGAACACCTCATCTCAGTATGGCGTTTGCGCCAACCGCGGACGGCCTGGCCTTCAGCACGACCGGTTTGGCGATGATGTACGGGCTTCCCCCGGCACGGGTGACATCGTAGGTCGAACCGCTGATGATGACGTCCACCATGGGAGATGCCCGGCTGATGCCGCTCATCAAACCGCTGTCGGCGATATACGGAAATCCCAAGGTGCCGTACTGAGGGGCCGAACTCGGGTAGTACTCCCGGATATAGAGCGGCTGCGGAGAGTGTGTCGGAGCGGCGAGGGTGTGATCCTGGTCGACACAGTTGGTCGCAACAAGATTGAAGCCCAGCCCAACGGCGGTGGTCCAGTACTCGTCGTTCATGTGGATGCACGCGTCGAGGGCGCAGAGCCCCGGCCAGGCCCGGTAGAGCCAGCGGTCGTTCACCTGTTGCGGTCCCTGCTCGATTGGGTACGTATCGCAGCCGGCGTCCAGGCTCACCAGCACAGTGTTGGCCGGAAGCCCGGCGGGCGGCGGATTGCCTGCGGTCACACCGAAGAAGAAGCTGTCGTCAAATGGTCCGCCGAGATCGCCCGCGAGTTCATCCAGAATGAACATCAGGTTCTTGCCACGCCTCAGCAACTCCTGCCAGGACGGCCAGCGACTCTGATCCACGGACACGAAGTCACTGGCTGGATAGACCCGTCCGACGTCCCCGGCCCCGGCGATCGTGTTGTAGACGCACTGGCGATACACGGACCGGCTGGGCCAATTCTCCTGGCACGGACACCATCCACCCGGGACCTTCATCTCCAGGTAGACCACCGTGAATCGCTGGCCGGCGGTGACGGCTCCGAAGATGTGGGACAACTCATCAGCGAACGAGTGCGTGCTGTCGGTGCAGCAGTGCCTGACGGTATCGCAGCCGCCGTTGTTCCACCAGATGTCCAGTTCGATCTGCCACACGTTGTAGTGGTCGATCTGATCGTTGAGTGACTCCGACTGGGCGTAGGAGTTGTGGCTGGCCTTGTAGATGAACCGGTTGAACCGCTGCTCGCCCGGGCGGGGTTCTTGCTCGGGGACGTGCTGGGCAAGAACCGACGCGGCCATCGTCGTCAGTAGGGGCACGGCCAAACGTGCCCGCAGGCTGTTCGGGATGGGCCGTCGCGTGTTCTCAAACAGCATGGTCACACCAAGCCTTGATCGTAAAACTCGCTGCGGCAGCCTCCTCAACGCCGCGGGCGGTGCCGCGAACACCTCTGCTCACGGTGCTCCGATCCGAACCATACCTTCGTTGGACAACAGCTGCAGCCTCTTGGAGAACACGAGCGTTTCGGGATAGGAGCCCGCCTTGATCTTGATGCGGGCGCCATCCCAGGCCGCGGCGTTGGCTTCGCCGACGGTCTTGAAGGGGGCATGCGGCTTGCCCCAGTCCGACTGGCCCGTGAACGTGCGATCCACGCACATCGAGTCCGCGTAATGAAGGAGGCGGACCGTGTCCGGGACGCCGTTGTTCAGAACCAAGGCATGGAGTTCACCCCCCACACCTGGCGCGTAGCAGTCGGTCAGATCCCACACGGTGAGACCTTCCGGCTCCTCGAACGAGACGCCGCCGGCATCGAAGTGATACAGGAAGGGCATGACTTCTTGGGCCGCCCGTCTGATTCTCTTCCAGGTGGTTGTGTCGAACGCGTTGATCCCGTCGTTCTGGTAATGCCGGTCGTAGAAGCCGGTCGCAAAATAGAACACATTGCCCGCAGGGGCAAATTCGCCGCCCTGCGTCTGTTCAAGTGGCAGCGGCTGGCCGCTCTCGTCCAGAAGCGTGATCGTCTGCACGTAGGTCAGGCTTGGCGGCTGCCCCGAAGCCAGCTCGACCCAGTTGACTCTGTACACGAACAACTGGTTGGCGGAGGCGCCATCAGGGGAGGAGTAAAGCAGTCCCTGAGGATCGACAGCCGCCCAGGCCGCATTCCGGCCTTGGCCGACGGACAGATCCGCCTTGCCGTAACACGCCAGCCCGTCGTCGGCGCGGAAAAACGCGATCACGGGCTGCGGTGGGGTGCCCTCCACGGGCACGACGAGGACACGCGGCCCTCCGCCGGGCAGCCTGTAGCAGTCGGCGTCGCCAAAATGGTTGTAGCCCGCCAGCTGGGTATAGGAGGAGATGTAGCGGTGGGGGAAAGCACTGGCGTCGTGGCTCAGGTCGTGCTGAACCGGGATTCGCCAGATCGTGTCTGTCTGGATGATGTACCAGTGATCGTCGTCGTGAGCAAGCCCTTGGACTTCGGAGTGCCAGCCGGGACTGTCGTTGTCCGGCCAGGTCGCCAGGTAAAGGAAGGAGGAGTAGGTCGGTTCTGTGGTCTGACACTGGCCATGGGCGGGAACCGCGCCCGCCAGAGCCCCGATCAGGACCACCCCATACCCCGGCCGTCGACATTCGTGTGTCCGTCTCATGGGTCATCTTCCTTTGCCTACTGCAGCGTGACCAGCACGAGGACCAGACCCGTCCCATGCTCCAGAGAGGTCATGGCCTTGCCGAGTACCGCCCCGTCGGCCTGCTCGCGATCGGTTACCTTCATGGCGTGGCCGGGGGACGGCGACGTGGTCAGGCGATCGCCGGGCACGACCGGCCCATACTTGGCGTCACACCAGCACCAGACCCGTCCGGAAAGCGCCACCGGATGATCGCCGTCGCCCTGCTCCGTGCCCGCGGCTCTCATGATCATCCCGGGATTGAGCCCCTTGGCCCCGCTGATGACGCCGGCCACCTTGCGATCGTACGCCTCTGCCGCGAGCGTGAGCTGGCCGGGCTTCTCCGGGTCAATGACGACGACCATGCCCGGCTGGACGGCGGCGGAGCGATGAGTGACGACTGATGCCTGAGGAGTGGAGCTGCCATCCTTGCCGGAGGCCTTGTCCGCGGCTGGGAGCTGATCGCAGACTGCTGAGAGCTCATTCACCACGAACGGCTCGGCCAGGTCGGAACCGCCGACAATCTCAAGCACGTTGGTTCGCGTTCGGCCGTCGACATGCAGATCGGCCTGGGGCTGGTCGGTGCCGATGCCGATCCAGCCGTAGGGCTCGGTGACGTACATGGCGTCTCCCACCCACCAGGTGCCGATCGCCACCCCTTTTCCGTATACGCCCTTGATGTAGTGATTGGCATCCCCCAGCCACAGCGTTGCCTCTTCTCCCGCGGCATCGAAGTTTCCAGGGCCTCTCACCTGGATATCGCCGCCGTCCACGTCGAGCCTCCTCTGTGGAAGAGTCGTACCGATGCCCACGTTGCCGCCGGACTTGACGGTAACGCGTATCTCGCCCGAAGCGCCGCCCGGGCGTTCCTGAAGCAACAGCGTCTGGCCGCCGTCACCCGTCGAGTAGCGCCATCCGTCACCGGTTCCTCCGTGCCCGATGCACAGGCCGCCGCTTGACGAATCCACGATCAGATCGCCGCCGCGCACATCCAAGCGACCTGCGGGCGTGCTCGTGCCGATGCCGACATTGCCTGAGAAGTAGCCCCGGCCCTGAAAGTAGCCGGCGAAGCCGTTGGACGAGGCCGCCGATCCGGCCACGGCGCGTCCCTGGCTTCCGTAGGCTTCGAAGTAGCCGCCGTAGTTGATGGCGGCGCCGCCGGTGTTGGTGGCCAAGCCGCGAACGGCCATCGTGCCACTGGTGTTGGTGACGGAGAAGGCGGCGGTGCTGCTGGCAACCTCGCCCGCGTATGGCAGCGAGAAGCCTCCGCCACCGTTACTGGCTGTTGTCTGGACGGTGCCGTCGGGGAACTTGAATCCGCCGGAGCTCGACTGAATCAGGCCCGCCACGCTCAGCGTGGACGCCGGTGACGCGGTGCCGATTCCGACGTTTCCGCCCAGGTAATGGACGTTGCCGGCGGAACTTGACCACGGCGCGGCCGCGAACAGGGCGTAGGGCGTGGCCGTGACCTTTTGTCGCGGCGTCAACATGGTGAAGCCAATCGACCCCGGCGGGATCAGGCCGATCTGCAGCCACCGTTCTTGGCCATTGAAGGCGCTCGCTCCGAACTCGCCGGCTGCGTTGAGTGTGACGGTGAAGAGTCCGTTGCTTATTGGCACGCCTGGGGCAATCTGGACGGCGCCGATCGGGGTTCCGCCTGTGGCCGAGTCCCACAGCCCGAAGCACAGCTCGTACGAGCCGTTGGCCGGCTGGCCGGACACGCTGAGCTGGCCTTGGTAGGTGAATTCACTGCTCAGCGGACTACTCTGTCCGAAGGACGGTGCGTACAGCAGGGTCAACGTCACCAGAGCGACGATTCGAGGTCTTGCCATTGTCGCAACTCCTTTCCTGGTTCCGCGGGAGAATCCCGCGTGTGAGTATCCCAAGCAGGATCAGCCGGCCGGCTCTTGACACTTCTGCAGCATCGGAACAAGGCGCGTCTTTCCGGAAGGCTATCTACCTACGATACGCAGTTCCACCCGGCGTGATGCGCGGCGATTCGACCGAATTGCCGATCGTCGGCTTCCAGCCACCCGAGCGCGACCCGAGGCAACTCATCCCATAGGCATGACTTACAGCTTCCTGGGCCTCAGCGAGGCCCATCGCCCTGGCTCCGAGACCCAGAAAAAGGTGGAAATGTGTTTGCATCACTCTGCCATAGGGGTAATATGGTGCATAGAGTCACTTTCCCGATGGGCATATCCATGGGCGAACATGCGTCTTCAACTCGAGCCTTTCCCACGACGCGCTGGTCCTGGATCCAGGAGGCCCGCCAGGAGGATGCCGCCGGCGATCGGCGATTGCTCGACAGGCTTCTGCGGCGGTATCTGCCGGCCCTTCGATCCCACCTGTTCAGTCGGTGGTCGCTCCCGCCGGAGCAGGCTGACGACCTGCTCCAGGATTTCATCACCAATCGTGTGCTCGAGCACGACCTGCTCGCCGCCGCCGACGAACGCCGGGGCAAGTTCCGCACTTTTCTGCTGACCTCGCTGGACCGCTACGCGATCAGTCGGCGGCGGCACAACGAGGCCCGCAAGCGGGCAGGTGGGCGGACCGTGCCGCTGGAGGAAACCGTTGCCAGCACGGGCCCTGATCGGCATACCCCAACCGACTCGTCCTCGTTTAACGTCGTCTGGGTCCAGCAGGTGCTGAAGGAAACCCTGGTCCGAATGCAGCGGCAGTGCCGCATGGGACGGCAGGCGCAGCTCTGGACGGTCTTTGAGCAGCGCATTCTGCAGCCGATGCTCGAGGATGCAGAGCCAACCGATTATGAGACACTCGCCCGCACGCTGGGGTACCACTCCGCCTCCCAAGCCCGCAATACGCTCACCACCGCCAAACGCATGTTTGTCCGCGTGCTCCGCAAGGTGGTGGGCGAGTACACTCAGGGTGAAGAGCAGATCGCCAGCGAGATCGAGGAATTGCGGGAAACGCTCATCAAGGCCGGCGCACCGCTCTGACATCTTGTGCGTATCTACCTGATAGAAAGGGCGCTGAGGACCCGCCGTGCCGATCGACGACTTGGACAAGATCGACCCTCGCCGCTTGGCGAAGCTGCTGAGTCTGGACGCCGATGAGCCGGACCATCAGCCCCCGGCCGCCCCGCCAGGCCCCCGCGGCCCCCGCTTCCTGGGCGACTACGAGTTGCTTGAGGAGATCGCCCGTGGCGGCATGGGGCTGGTCTACAAGACCCGCCAACTCAGCCTCAACCGCCTGGTCGCATTGAAGGTGATGCTCCCCGGGCTCTTCGTCAGCGATTCGGATGTGGCCCGGTTCCTGGTCGAAGCGGAGGCCGCCGCCAACCTCGATCACCCCAATATCGTTCCCATCTACGAGATCGGCGAGCACAACGGAACTCATTACTACAGCATGAAGTTGATCGATGGCGGAAACCTCGCGTCGCGAATCGCCGAGTATCAGCACGACCCCAGGATGGCGGTCAAACTCCTGGTCACCGTGGCCCGGGCAATCCACTACGCCCACCAGCGGGGTATCCTGCATAGAGATCTAAAACCCTCGAACATTCTCCTGAGCTGCGAGGGAACGCCTTACGTCGCGGATCTTGGTCTGGTCAAACGTATCGACCGCGACGACAGTCTCACCCAACCGGAGTCGATTCTCGGTACCCCCGGCTACATGGCCCCGGAGCTGGTGACCGCCAAATCCGGGCAGGTCAGCACGGCCGCCGATGTCTACAGCCTCGGCGCCATCCTCTATGAGGCGCTCACTGGTCGGCCGCCCCACAAGGCCGATACTCCACTGGGTACGCTCATCCAGACGCAGGAACTCGAGCCGCTCAGTGCCAGGGCGTTCAACACGCGCGTCAGCCGCGATCTGGAGACCATCTGCCTGAAGTGCCTTTGCAGAGACCCCAGGCAGCGGTACGGCACGGCCGAAGCCCTGGCCGATGACCTCGAGCGCTGGCTGGCCGGTAAGCCGATCCAGGCCAGGCGGATTTCGATTGTCGGACGTCTGTGGCGATGGTGTCGGCGGCGGCCGCTGGTGGCCGGACTGGCCGGCTCGGTTCTGGCACTCTTCATCGTGCTGGCTGTCGGCGCGCCGCTCGCCGCCCTGCGGCTGAATCGCGAGCGGATCGCCACCCTGCAGGCCAGGGACGATGCGGTGCAGAAACTCTGGTCCTCATGCCTCGCCAGGTCGCAGGCCGAGCGGTTCAGCGGCCGGCCCGGACGCCGGTTCCACAGCCTGGAGGCGCTGGGCCAGGCCGCCGCCATTCAATCCACCCTCGCGTTGCGGAACGAGGCCATCGCCTGCATGGCCTTAACTGACCTGCGTGTCGCGGTAGAGTGGGAGCAGCCCTCGCCAACTGGCTGTGGCCTCGCGCTGGATCCTGCCTTGGAGCATTACGCCACCGGCGACGGGGCGGGCAGTATCAGCATCTGTCGGATTGGCGAGACGAAAACCGTCGCCCGCCTGCCCGGCCCGGGTGATCCGGCGTGGGTCATCCGGTTCAGTTCCATGGGCCGCCTGGTTGCCGCAAAGCACCATCGCATCCATGAAAACGATGCGAATCGCGTGCGGGTCTGGGATTGGGCTCGTGGCCAGATCGTTCTGGAAACGCCGCATGCAGTGGCCAACTGCGCCATGGATTTCAGCCCCGACGATCGCTGGCTGGCCGTCGGCCCACCGGATGGATCGCTCATTCTTCACGACCTGGTCAAGAGCGGGGAGACGCGGCATCTCGGGCGAGAAGCCGTGATCACCTGCATGAGATTCCATCCCCACGGGGACGAACTCGCCGTCGGCCGGATGGACGGCAAGGTGGTGGTCTACGAGACGAGCAGCGGCCGGATGTTGAGGCAGCAAGCCGTCGGAGGTGCCGTGGGGGCTCTGGCGTGGCATCCGGACGGGCTCTGGCTGGCCGTAGGGTGCCCGGACCAGAATATCCACGTCTACGCTGCCGACCTCGGTCACGCCCTCGCAATCCTGCAAGGGCACTCGGCCACACCCTGTGGTCTCGCATTCAGTCACCGTGGAGATCTTCTGGCCAGCTATGGGGGGGATCATACTCTCAGGCTTTGGCATCCGCTGGATCGGGCTCCTTCATTGACTCTGACCGCGGTCATCTCGCCTGGCACACTTGCCTTTGCCCCCGACGATCGCCGGTTGGCGTGCACCATGGCCGGATCTCGGTTGACCGTGTACGAAGTGGACGGGGCGCCGGAATGCCGGCGACTCATCGCCGAGCCCCTCTCCAGCGAGCGGCTCTGGCATACGGACATCAGCAAGGACGGATCCCTGCTCGCGGGGGCGGCAAGCGACGGCGTGCGACTGTGGGATCTCCAGCGTGGCAGACAGGTCGTCCACCTGCCAGGCCGCGACTGGAGAACCGTCTGGTTCACCCCAGACAACTCACTGATCACCGGCGGATGGCCAGGGGTGTACCGGCGGGAAATCGGGTCCGGGGAGGCGGTCGGCCCTCATGCCCGGCGACGGGGCGCCGCCGAACGAATTGCCCACTTGCCGGAAGGTCCGACCGAGGGTTGTGCGCTGAGCCGGGACGGGCACCTGATGGCTCTGGCCACGGCGGAAATGGTCGTGGTTCATGATCTCGAGGAGGACCTAGACACGGTGCGAATGCCCTGCCCCGCCGGCCTGAGCCAGATTGCGCTCAGTCCGAACGGCAGATGGTTGGCCTGGGCAACCTGGCACGGGACCGGCATTCGGGTCTTCGATCTCGAACGCGGCGGAGCTGGCGACGGCCGGGCAGTTTTCTCGGAGGACGAGGCGGATTCGGGTGTGGGGTTCAGCCCGGACGGCAAGTGGCTGGTCACGGCCACCGGGACCGAGTACCAACTGCGGTCGGCAGGTGACTGGACTCCGAGGCAGCGCATGGCCAGAGAGTCTGGACCTGGCATTCCCGGGCCCCTGGCGTTCAATTCGAGCGGAAGCATCCTTGCGGTTGTGCCCGCCTGGAACACCGTACGGTTGATCGACGTCTCCACCGGGTGCGAACTGGCGAGTCTGGAGATGCCCGACGTGCACGAGCGAATTCAAACCCTTTCGTTCAGTCCCGACGACTCGCTCCTGGTGGTCGGCAGCGTTGCCCGCAAGCTGCATGTTTGGAACCTGCCACTGGTTCGCGGGCGGTTGGCGGCCATGGGGCTGGACTGGAGGACGCCCTCCCCGCCTCCACCAGACCACCCGCCGGGCGAGCGGCCTCTCGCCATGTCCGGCCGCCAGTCTGCGGATCAGCGTGCGCCTCGGCCAGCGACTGCGCCGTGGTGATGTTCCCGCCGGACGGACGATCCACCGGGCGCGAAGCGCTGTTGTCCCCCTCTGCATCCGGCGAACCAACGCAGCGGCCAACGCGGTTTTCGACCCGGGCTTCGCCGTGTGCCCGCGGGCCAACGTCTGGGTGGACGCCGGCTCGCCGACGGGTGCCAGGCTCGAACCCGTGCACTTCTGGGGATGAGCCGTTCGCCGAACGGGGGAGAACGCTGCAGGGGGTTAAAGTGACGGACGGCCTACTCCGCGTTCAGGACCAGCCGGAAACCGTAGCCGGGGCCTCGGTTGCCCGGATAGCTGTAGTACCGGCTCGCCGCCCGGCTGTAGTACGCATGATTGAGCCAGCCGCCCCCGCGAAGGACTCGCTCAGTCCCGCCGGTCGGTCCGCGGGGGTTGTCCTTCGGGCTGCCGCTGTAGTAGTCCCCGGCGTACCAGTCGTTGCACCATTCCCAGACATTCCCCGCCATGTCATGCAGCCCGTAACCGTTCGCGGCAAAGTAGCCCACCGGGCTGGTCCCGCTGCCGAATGCCGGGTGATAGCCCCGCGTGGGACTGGTGTCATACACGTAGTTGGCCGAACTCCAATAGTTCGCTCGAGCGTGCTGGATCTCGTCGCTGTCCGACCAGGGGAATCGGCGACCGGCCGCGCCGCCGCGGGCGGCTCGTTCCCACTCCGCCTCGGTCGGCAGCCGGTAACCGTCGCTGGAATTGCACTCCCCCGTCGACAGGTTGTAGCACAACGGCCTGCTCAGCATGCCGCTTCGCCAGTTGGCGTACGCAGCCGAGCCGTGCCAGCTCACCATGACCATCGGGTGGTTCTCCTTGCCTGCGACCACGCCGAACGTGAGGCCGTCCCAAGTGATCCCGCTGTAGGACGAACTCGTGATAGTGTCGCAGTAGAGGTTAATAGTTCCACTGCCGCTCCGGTAGACCGAGCCGCTGGTCACGGTGATGAGGTTGCCCTGCCCCTGGGCCCAGTTCAGGGCCTCCGTGAATTGCCGGTTGGTCACCGGGCAGCAGTCCATGAAGAAGGCGTCGAGGTTAATCCCGTGTGCAGGTCGCTCGGCGGCCACACCCTCGGTGAATGGGTCACCCATTTGAAACTCGCCGCCGGGGATGAAAACCATGCCGGGCGGAATAGGACGCCTGGTCACCGACAGGCTCACTGCTCGGGTCGTGTCTCCGCTGTGGTTCGTGGCGTTGATGAAGTTCAGCGTGTCGCTGTGCGTGCCGACGGGTAGATCGCTCGCCCCGGCGTTGAGCCAGACTTCTATGCTCTCCGAACCCCTGCCGCCGAGCGTGCCGCCGGTCTTGGAGAGCGTGATCCACGCCTGGGTCTTGGCGGCCGTCCAGACGATCGGCAAGCCACCCGTGTTGGACAGGAGGTAGGTCTTGCTGGACGGCGTGAACGGGCCGCCCTGATCCCCCGTGCAGACGAAGTCGTCAGGCTCGGCGACGGAAAGTACGCCCGGCGGCGGCGGACAGATGGCGCCCGTCTCGCCAATGTTGTTGCGGATGATCGCCATGTCCAGGGTGTTGATCCGTCCGTCACCGTTCACGTCGCAGCGGAAGTTGGCGGGAGTCAGGGATGCGCCGGTGTTGATCCTGGTTCGCGTCATGTCCAGCACGTTGACTCGTCCGTCGCTGTTCACGTCACCGGCCAGGACAGAGAAACACCATTCGCTCGATCCCTCCACCGGGTGGCCTTCGGTGTCGACCAGGCCGGTTAGCCTGAGCCACAGGCATGACGCGTCCGCGACGTTCATGACCTGGATCGTGAGCCCGGCCTCGTCCAGGCTGGCCAGGGCCCAGCCACCCGAAACCGACACCTCGTCGTCGAGCATTCCGTCGGCCGGCATCACCGGCTTGGAGAACGTCACCACCAGTTCCAGTGGCGTGCCCAGCCGGCATTCGCTCACCGTGGCCAGGCAGTCCAGTGAAAGCGGGATGTCGAAACGGCCGGCCGCCTGATGCCATCTTCGGGAGACAACATCTCTGATAAACGCGGCGTCACACGCGTCGCCTACGCCGTCACCATCGCCGTCGGCCTGGTCAGCGTTGCATGTGCCGGGGCAGTTGTCGTCCAGATCGTCGATCCCGTCCCCGTCCGAATCCACGAGAAGCCGAGTAACGGCCTCTACCGTCCCCCGGGTGACAACCCAGCCGCGAATGCTCGTGGCTCCGAGGATCTGAAGAGCGGCGGTTCCTCCCGCGTAGCCAACTTCCTCAAAGCCGCTGTTGCCTAACAGGTTCTGCCCGCTGGCGGAAGGGGTCATGAGAGAAAGCAGCAAGAAAAAGGAGGAGAAGATAGCCCACTTGGAGGTCATGGAGCCCTCCTCTCGTGGCCGATGCAAGAACGGTGAAACCACCGAAATCCATTGGAGCAAAGAGAGCAGGCAAAGTCAATAGTGTGCTGTTCATGCCACTCAAATCCGTCTGGTTTCTGTGATGCCTCCGGCCGAGCGGCTTTCCCTGCAACCGGTGACTGATGCCGTCACAGTCTCTGGTCTCCGTAACTTCCCGCAGCGAGCGTCGGAACGACTCGCGCGGACCACGTCGTGCGCCCGGACCCTCAGCTCCGCTCTGCAGCGACGAAGCGGCACTGCATTCCCCCGTAGTCCCCCTTGCGATCGATACGGCTGAAAGGCTGAGGAGGTCGCCTGATGGATGCCTTTGCAGGCGGCCGGGGGCGCGATCCGCTGGCTGGTGGCTCTGGACACGAGGGCCGGGGCAAACCGAGTCGGCTGATATTCGGCGGAATCCACGGTAGGATGGTTCGGGAGTGGTACACGGAGTGAGACTATGAGCGTGAGTCGTGCGACGGCTGTGGTTTCGGTTATCTTGTCCTGGGCGGCGGCGACGGCCGGCGACACGTCGGCTTCGCGTCCGGCACCACCGACTTCATATCCCGACGGACGGCCGGCGGCGGCGCGGCGGATGGAGGCTCGTGATCAGGGCGTTGTGCTGCATCACGGCGACGGGCCGGACAGGTGCGACCTGCTGGGAGCCCGGGACTGCTGGTGCATCGAGAGCGGGGGAACGTACTACCTCACCTATGATGCCGCCGGTCCGAAAGGTTGGTTGACTTCGCTGGCCGTCAGCAAGGACCTCGTTCACTGGAAGAAACGGGGCCCGCTGCTGGACTTCGGCAAGCCCGGAGAGATGGACTCGGCCAGTGCGTCCTATGGCGTCATCTTTCCCGATGGGGGCCTCTGGCACATGTTCTATCTGGGCACGCCGAACACGACCCCCGCGCCGGATCTCATTCCGGCTTTGCCGTACGTGACGATGAAGGCCAGCAGCGACAAACCGGAGGGCCCCTGGCGCAAGCAGCCCGAGGTGGTGCCGTTCCGCCCGCGGCCAAACACCTATTACTCGGCGACCGCCAGCCCCGGGCACGTCGTGAAGCATGATGGCGAGTATCTCCAGTTCTTCAGCGCCAGCGGGTTTGTCGACAAGGTACTCAAACGCACCATCGGCATCGCTCGTACGAAGGACCTCAACGGCCGGTGGGTTGTGGATGACAAGCCGATCGTCCCACTGGACGAGCAGATTGAGAACACGTCGCTGCATTACGAGCCTGCGAACAAGACGTGGTTCCTGTTCACCAATCACATCGGGATCGACGAGCGGGGCGCCGAGTACACCGACGCCGTTTGGGTGTACTGGACGCGAGACCTGCTGAAGTGGAATGCCGCCGACAAGGCGGTGGTGCTGGATGGCGCCAACTGCGCGTGGTCCAATCGCTGCATTGGCCTGCCCACGGTCCTGAAGGTCGGTCGGCGCTTGGCGGTGATCTACGATGCGCCGGGTGGCAACAGCATCAGCCACATGAAGCGCGACGTGGGTCTGGCATGGCTGGAGTTGCCGCTCATCCCACCCGAGACAGGGCCCTGAGGCAAGACGGGACAGGGCCTGCCCCAGGTCGCTCAGGGTCGGGGAGGAAACAGCGAACGGTCGGAGCCCAGAATCGAAGGAAGACGCAGGAGAATGGGCCGGCCGAACGCCGATCGCGGGAATCGGACTCCGCTTCCTGCCCGCGGACGACCTCAATCAACACCGATAGAAGTATGGAGAGGCTCGGATTGCATTCCTCGAAGGTCCATGTCCTTGCGTCGCTCAGGGTGATGACGGGCAAACGCCGGTCGGCCTTGGCGGCACGCTGACTGGGAGCCAACTCCCTCTCGAGAACGCAAGGCCTGACGGGGCAAGCCCTGTCGATCAGGCGGGGGTTCTCGGCCTTGTACCCATCGCAGAGGATCCTGTCCGGGGGGATGCGGAAACCGAAGTACTTGTGCCAGCCGTCGCTGAGGATCTGTTGACGGGATGGGTCAGAGTATCGTCTTGCCCCGCCTTCCTGCATGGCGGTGAACTCGGCCACTCAGTCGAAACAAACGTGTCCGGTTGTATCGCTGGGTGAGGATGCATGGCAGGTTGGCGGCCAGCGCGTAGATCATGATGATGACATCTCCCCACCACGGGTTCCACAGGAAGAAGACGGGGGCGCCAGAAATGGCGAGCCAGTGACAAAGCTCCCCTCGACGCGTCTCTCGAAGAAACCGTTGCAGGTACTCTGGATCGGCGCTGACCAACGTTCCTTTGCCGAACCCGCCCGCAAACCAGCGCGCCCCGTCGGGGAGCAGGCCTTTCCATCGCCGGATGGCGACGAAACGCTCGTAGAATCGACCTCCATTCTCCCATGCACTTGGTGCAACGGGGCGGAACCACATCACTGGCATTTGCGTAAACGCCCAGGCAAGGGCGAGTTGCAGCACCAGCCAACCGCCCACATTCAGAACGACAACCCAGCTTGCCGGCAACTCAATAGGCACGGATTGTCCGCCCTTTCCAGGTTACCTGTCGCCGCGAGCGCAGCATCGACAACGTGAATACCGCGAAGTAGAAGATCAACGGCACGGGGTAGAACACCGCCGTGTACCAGCGGAAATCGCCGATCTGGCGCAGCAGCAGGTAGAGTTGGGCTGCGTACAGCGAGTACATCGAGAGGCCGGTCCATCCCCGGGTCAACAGGTACGGACAGAGCACCATCCCTGCCATCCACATGACGATGAGGAGCAGCAGTACTCTTGATGTCTGGGCGGCGCCTGAGGCGAAGCTTTTCGTCCAACCTTCAATCAACTGGCCAAGGCCGTCGGGGTACATGCGGAAGGCAGCCGCGCCTTTGCCGAAAACACAGCGCTGGCCCACGCCGTGTTCGCGAAATCGCTCTGCCAGGTAGAAGTTCTCCAGGATGCGCCCCTTGACTGCTTCGTGTCCCTGGACACGCCGGTAGTCGTCCCGGCCTACCAGGAGCATTTGGCCGAACAGGCCGTTCGGTTCGCCGCCCAACAACCTGAATGCGCCTGTACCGGCGGTCATCAGGAGATTGAAGAACGCTGAAAGCTGCTCGTAGGGCCGGCGAAGGACGTGATACGGGCCCACAGACAACACGCCATCCACGCGGCTATTCAGAATGTACTGAAGCCCGTCGGTCTCAAACCATGTATCAGCATCCACGAACAACAGCAGTTCGCCGGAGCCCACTCGCGCGCCCTGCCAACAGGCCCAGGTCTTGCCGCGCCAGCCGTCCGGCAACGGCTCCGAAGACACCACCCGCGCGCCAAGCTGGCATGCCACCTCAGCAGTACGGTCCGTCGAGCCGTCGTCCACCAGGACGATCTCACGCGGCCGCACTGATTGAGAAGCGAGCGAGCGGAGCAGAGTTGGCAGGTTGCGTTCTTCGTTTCGGGCGGGAATGATGACCGATAGCGCATCGCCAATCGTGGGATCGGGCGTCCTGCCTGGCGCCACCGCGGCCGCTCGCCGGCCCAGCAGCCGACCGAGCACGATGAACCCCACAAGCCAAAGGCTGAATACGACCAAGCTCAAGGTTGTTGCCGATCCCATTCAACCACCTTGCGAGCGACGTTGAGACCGCACAAGACCACCATGGGCATGCCGCCGCCAGGGTTCACCGAGCCGCCGACGAAGAACAGATTCGGGTATTTCGTGCTCTGCTTCGGCGCTTTGAAGGCAAGATTCCGGAAGCGGTCGGCAACAACACCGTAGATCGCCCCTTTGTTGGAATAGTACTGCTGGCGGATGTCAAGCGGCGTCCAGCAATGCTCAAAGACCACGTGTCGGCGCAGGCCCTCCAGGCCCATCCGCTCCAGTTTGTCAATGACCCGTTCCTTGAAGGTCAGATAGGCCTCGCCTGTGAGCGGATTCTGGTCATCAATATGGGGGATGTGCGGCAGGATCTTCAGACAGTCGCAACCGGGCGGCGCGACCGTCGGGTCGGTTCTCGACGCGGCAACGAGGTAGATCGTGGGATCCGGCGGCAGTTGGCGTTTGCGGAAGACGGTGTGAAAATGCTCTCGCTGGTTGCCCGAAAAGAAGAAATTATGGTGCGCGAGCTGGGGGTACTGGGTATCCAAGCCAAGCTCCAGCACCAGGCCGGAGCAGGCCGGCTCAAATCGTGCCAGACTCCGCATGAACACCTTGTCTTCGCCCAGCAGCCGCTCATAAGCCGGAATGACTTCCATGTTCGAGACCACGATGTCGGCAGAATGGAACTGGCCGCCTGCAACGATGCCGGTGACGCGGCCGCTTGCCTTGCGGACCTCGGTGACCTCACTTTTCAGGCAGACGGTGATGCCGAGGTCGTCCAGCAGGGACTGGAGGCCCAGGGCGATGTTGTACAGGCCGCCGTCCACATACCAGAGATCGTGCCGGAACTGGATCGTCGGCAGGCAATTCATGAACGCGGGCGCATGATATGCCGACGAACCGACATACTTGATGAAGTAGTCGAATATGTCCTGCATGTGCCGCGTCTTCAGGAATCTCTTCACCCCGCCGTGCATGGTGCGAAGAAGGTCGAACTGCGGGAACTTCCGGAATCCGTAGAATCGAGAGAAGTCTCTAGAAGTGTCGAGACCATGCTCGAAGTAGCCCGCATTGACGAGATCGTAGAGGTTCGAGGCGTACTTCAGAAACCGGTGCACGTTTTTGGGGTCTTCCCCGACTTTGCGAGCCTCCGCTGCCATGCGATCGGGCTCGGGATAGAGATCTACGGCCGTACCGTCCTCGAAGAAGCTGCGCCAATGGGGGCGCAACGGGCGGATCGGGATGTAAGCGCTCATCTTCTTGCCCGACCTCTCGAACAGACGGGCGAAGATGTGCGGCAACGTCAGGATGGACGGACCGAGGTCGAAAATGTAGCCCCGCTCCTTGAGGACATTCAGCTTCCCACCGATCTTCGCGTTCTTCTCGTGGATGGTGACGGCGTAGCCTTCCTGGGCGAGGGCAATGGCCGCCGACAAGCCGCCCAGGCCCGCACCGACGACGCGGACGTTCTTCCTCATGCATCCGCTCCTCTGCCGCCTGCAAAATGGCCAAAGACGACCGGATCGCCCGTCCGCAGATCACGACTTGACGAGCCCACAGGTCATCGCCGACACTTTACCAGATTGGCCATGGATTTCACCTCACTCATCGCCCGGCAACGCGCTGACTTCCAGACGGGGGCGACCCGTTCGGTGGCCTTTCGCCTCTGTCAGTTGAAGAATCTTTACAGTGCGATCGAATCCGGCGAAGAGGCCCTGATCAACGCGTTGCACGGCGATTTGCGCAAGTCGCCACAGGAGGCCTACGTGACGGAAATCGGCCTGGTGTTGGGTGAGATCCGTCATGCTCTACGCAACCTGCCGTCCTGGGCCAGGCCGCAGCGCCGCCGAAGCTCGCTGCTCACCTGGCCAGCCCGCGGCTTGATTTGCCCCGAACCGTACGGTGTGGCTCTGATCATCGGACCATGGAACTACCCGTTCCAGTTACTTCTGGCCCCGTTGGTCGGCGCGATTGCCGCCGGAAACTGCGTCGTGCTCAAGCCCTCCGAGTTCGCACCCCAGACCGCAGCCGCGATTGCACGACTCATCGGGACCGTGTTTCCCGAGGAGTACATCGCCGTTGTCCAAGGCCAGCGCGATGTCGCCGAGGCGCTGCTCCGAGAAAAGTGGGACATGGTTTTCTTCACCGGCAGCACCAGCGTGGGTCGGGCGGTGATGACCGCCGCCGCACGGCATCTCACCCCCGTGACCCTTGAACTGGGCGGCAAGTGCCCGTGCCTTGTCTGCGCGGATGCGCCGCTCGAGATTGCCGCTCGTCGCATCGTCTGGGGCAAGTTCATGAACGCCGGTCAGACCTGTGTTGCACCGGACCATGTTCTCGTCGATCAACGCGTCGGCGACAAACTCGTGGATTCGATGAAACGGGTACTGCGCGAGTTCTACGGCGATGACCCGCGAAACAACCCGAACTACGGCCGCATCGTGAACCGCAGGCACTTCGACCGGCTCATCGGCTACCTCGGCAGTGGTCGAATCCTCTGCGGTGGGGGACACGATGGCGGCGACCTGTATATCGCACCGACGATTCTGACCGATGTGGCGACGGACGCCCCAGTCATGCAGGAGGAGATCTTCGGTCCGATCCTGCCAATACTGGAGTTCACCGCGCTGGACGAGGCGCTGACATCTCTTCGCGACCGATCGACACCGCTGGCCCTCTACCTGTTCACCGGGAACCGCGCGATACAGGAGCGTGTGCTCGCGGGGACGCGGTCGGGCGGCGTCTGCATCAACGACACGGTGTCGCACATCGTCGGCCACAACCTGCCTTTCGGCGGTCTGGGCGAAAGCGGTATGGGAGCCTACCACGGCAGGGCGAGTTTCGACTGTTTCTCGCACCGACGCTCTGTGCTGCGCCGTTCGCTTGCCTTTGACCCGAAGCTGCGTTATCCGCCCCCCCGATTGACGCTGGCCGCCCTCAAGCGATTCTACCGCTTCTTCATGTGACGCCGAGCTTGCAGGTTGGGCGTTTTTCGCCTATAGAAAATGTCATGTCGGAACACGTCTTGATCGTTGGGGCTGGACCGGGCGGGCTGGCCGCGGCCATGCTGCTCGCTCATGCCGGTCTTAAGGTGACGATAGTCGAACGCCAGCCTCGCGTCGGCGGCCGGACGTCGGTCGTCGAGGGCGACGGGTATCGCTTTGACCTCGGGCCGACGTTCTTTCTTTACCCACAGATTCTGGAAGAGATATTCGCGATGGTCGGGCACGATCTGCACCGCGAGGTGCCAATGTGCAAACTCGACCCCCAATACCGGCTGATTTTCGGCGAAGGCGGTGAGTTGATCTGCAGGCCGGACGTGGAGGCAATGGTTGCCGAGATTGCCAAGATCTCGCCGGAGGACGCGCCGCGATTTCGCCAGTTCATGGCGGATAACCGGGTGAAGCTGGAGAAGTTCGCCCCGTGCCTTCAGTCACCATTCCTCGGTTGGACGAGCCTGCTGCAGACGCGTCTCCTCGCCGTGTTCCCCTATTTGAAGCCCTGGAAATCACTCCACGCTGAACTGGCCGGCTACTTCCACGACCCGCGACTGCAACTGGCGTTCACATTTCAGTCAAAGTACCTGGGCATGTCGCCGTTCCAGTGCCCGAGCCTGTTCTCGATCCTGTCTTTCCTCGAGTACGAGCATGGCATCTGGCATCCAATTGGCGGCTGCAACGCGCTGACCAGCGCTATGGCCAAGATCGCGGCCCAGCTGGGTGCGACCATACGGCTGAACGAAGCTGTCGAGCAGGTTCTGTTCGAAGGGCGCCGCGCCGTCGGCGTGCGCACCGCCAATGGAGAGACTCGAGGCGACGCTGTGGTTGTCAATGCCGATTTTGGCCATGCGATGACGACACTGGTGCCCGACCGACTTCGCCGCAAGTGGAACGATGCTACCATTGCCCGAAAGCGATACTCCTGCTCCACTTTCATGCTCTACCTCGGCATCGAAGGCCGGTGTGACCAGTTGGCCCACCACAACATTTACATTGCACCGAATTATCGGCAGAATCTCGACGAGATCGAACGGCTTCACGTGCTTTCGGAGGCCCCGTCGTTCTACGTGGCCAACACCTGCCGCACCGACGACACGATGGCTCCGCGGGAGCATAGTTCGCTGTACGTCCTCGTCCCGGTAACGCATCAGCATTCCAACGTCGACTGGACGAAGGAGCGAGATCGGTATCGGCAGGTCGCGCTGCGCCAACTCGCCAAACTCGGCCTGAGCGACGTCGAGCGGCGGATTCGGTTCGAGCGCATCATCACACCCGTCGACTGGGAGCGTCAGCTGGGTATCTACCACGGGGCGACCTTCAACCTCGCCCATAATCTCGGACAGATGTTGCACCTGCGACCCCGAAACCGCTTTGAAGATCTCGACCGTCTGTACCTCGTAGGCGGCGGTACGCACCCCGGCAGCGGTCTGCCCGTCATCTTCGAGTCGGCCCGCATCAGCTCGAAGTTGTTGCTGGACGACCTGGGGCGGCGGGCGTGAGTGCACGCATCTTGGATTCGTCCAGCCACGCGTCCTCTCGCGGTCCTGGCCGCAGCACGCGTGTGACGGCAGACATCGAATTGCACGGCCGCCGCCCTTCATCATCGATCGGCAGGTAGTGGTCAGTCATCGGTCATTCTTCTGGTTGCTGACGCCGCCTTCAGCCTTGTCGGCCCCCGCAGCCCAGATCGTGGGCGGGTCCTGACCCGCAGATTCATCCCTGACTGACCGCTAGTATGCCGGAGGGGTTTGCTCGGCTGCGACTCGTAAGAACAAAACTGATTCACGAGTCTTCGGAACCGTCGCCCTCTCGCGATATCCTCAACCTCGATCCCCCCCTAGCTTTGAACCCGCCCGGGGAGGCAGATCTTGCCGAGACCATCGAGGTGACGCTTACGCCAGCGATTCGAGAGCTGGCGGCTTCCCTCAATTCGGATCCGCTGAAGATCTTCAACTACGTGTGTCGCAACATCGAGTTCAAACCGTACTACGGCTCGGTGAAAGGGGCACAGGAAACACTCTGGGAGAAGGAAGGGAATGACTTTGATCTGGCCTCTCTGCTGATTGCGCTTCTTCGCGCCTCAGGGATTCCCGCCCGATACGTGTGTGGCCAGGTGGATGTCCCGATCGACCGCGCCAAGCTGTGGGTTGGCGTGAAGGATGCCAACGTATGCGGGGACATGTTTGCTTCTGGAGGTATTCCGTCCGGACTAGTCCTGAGCGGCGGCCAGATCACCAAGCTCCGCACGGACCATATATGGGTCGAGGCGTGGGTGACCTACAACCAGTACGAAGGGGCCCTGCAGAACGCAGCCCCCAAACGCTGGGTCCCACTGGACCCCTCATTCAAGCAGTACAGTTTCGTGCCATGCCAGGGCGTTGATATCGGGCCCGGATAAGGGGTCCGAAGCCGTTCTCTATATAGAGGTACGAGCTAAGCCGAGAGGAAGTGCCCGCAGATCGCGCGGATTGACGCGAATGGAGAATCGGCGGACGCCGGGAGCAGGGTGGCGGACAGGATGGGCAGGATGCCCTATCGATTCAGAGCAACTCCTCAAGGTCCCGCAGGGCGGCCACGGTTTCCGGCAGAGCCTGCCGCTTCAGCGTCTCCAGGTACTGGGCGACGGTCTTCGGTGGATTCCTCAGGCCCTGCCGATGTGTCTTGACGGCTACGCACACCGGTCCGGGGGCCAGATCCGCCAAATGACGAACGAACTGGTCCGGGTGTTGGGCGTCAATGCCGTAGCCGGCCAGCGACGACGGCGGAAAGTGCTTGAGGTTGGCGGTCACAATCACATCGGCCCCGACTCGAATCGCGGCGGCCAGGACGTGGCAATCGTTGGGATGGGGCAACCGCAGGCCGGCGATGAGGTCCTCGTAGCCTTCAACCAGGCAGTCCGGCACGGACGCATCCATGAGCTGGCGTGTTCGTTCCAGCTTCTTTCGGGAGAGATCGGGCCGGTCTCGCAGCAGCGCCTCCATCCACTCTTCGTGAATCATGGCCGTCCAACGAGCCCGAAACAGGTCCGTCAGGGCGAGGTGCAGGAGGAGATCCCGGAGCGGGGCGGGGTAGAGAACGGAAGCGTCGCAAATCGCGGTGAACGTCGCCAAAGTCAGTAGCCCATGTTCAACGCCTGCCCCTGTTCCGCCAAGGCGCGCAACGCTTCGCGACGCTCCTCGTCGCTTCGCCGCTTGAACGCCCGTACGTCGCGGAACAAGACGCGACGGTGCGTCCCGACCTTGCGGTAAGGGAGCTTACCGTCTTCCAGCAACTTCACCAGGAACGGCCGAGACACGTTCAGCAAGTCCGCCGCCTGTTGGGTCGTAAGTTCGGCGTGAACGGGAATCAGGGTCACGGCGTGGCCTTGGGCCATCTGGGTCAGGATGTCCACGAGCAACCGCAGGGCCGTAGCCGGCAGGGCGACGGTTTCCGGCCGGCCCTTGGGTGTCTGCAGCCGCAATCGTACTTCACCGGCATCCGTCAGCAGGGGCGCCAGGGCTCGGCTGGACTCTCGGGCCAAGATGGCCTCGGCCTCGGTCGGGGCGCCCGGTTCAAGTGTGTCGTTCGCCAACGTGGTCATGGCCAGAATCCTCCTACCGGAGTATATCGTCTAAACGAAACAAAAGCAATATCCGAAATAAACGAAGAAGATGCCTGAAGGAGCCCTCGGGCCCGGGCCCGCACCGGCGGGAGAGGTATAGGGCCCGCCCTCGGCCGGCGGGCGGTGATAAAGGGTCGGGCGGTGATAAAGGGTCGCAAGCGAATGGCATGAAGCTAACGGCAGGAGTCATCGATTCGTCCTCGGAAGGAGTGGCGTGGGCGATTGAGCAAATCGTAGGCTTTGGGTCGTCGTTTGACTCGGCGAGGTTCGACGCGATTGGGACGGTAGGGAACGGTATCGTTGGCGATGGATTCGATCAGGTAAGCGACCAGTTGTCGCCGGGTGCTTTGCGAATCGATCATGGCCAATAGAGGCACGGTGGCGCGAAGACGGTGCAGCGTTCCCGCGAAGCTCAAGCGGTGGAGGTCGCGGCCGTGTTGACGGGCAGCATTCCACATCAGCAGGCGAATCAGGTTGTAGACCAGCAGGTGCATGGCGATCTCCTTGCGGACCACGTCGGGGCTCTCGCCGCGTAGAACCTCCATTGTCAGGAAGGTCTTGAGGTTCCGGAGGTTGAGTTCCGCCGTCCAGCGGTCCCGGTAGAGGTCGCGAATCGAATCGGCCGGTACCTGGCCGGGGTCGGTCAGGGTGGTGACGACGGTCATCTCACGGGTCCGCGAACCTGGTTGTTCACGACGGATACGAACCAGTCGTACGGTAAGAGTCTCCGGCAAGCGTTAAAACGCACGGCGGCCGATCCCGAACGAAGGCTGCCATTGCACCGGCTTGTGCAGGGTAACCAGGTGATCGCCGCGTTCCAGTCGCAAGCCGCGCCGCCAGTCGATCGAGCGGCCCTGGTGCAGCCGAAACACACCGTCCACGCCGCAGCCCAACAGCCGGGCCATATCCACGTATCCACCGTAGGCCCGGTCGGCCAGGACGACATCGCCGGGCTGGAAATGGTGCCCCATTCGGCGGAACAAGGACAGTTCGTGCGGCCGAAGGGCGTCGATGGCCACCTCCATGATCGCCCCCGTACTCCAGCAGAAGATGGCCACGATCTGGGCGATAGGGAAACCACAACCGGCCTTCTGAGAACTGGATTGCGGAAAGACGGCCTGGAGCGCCGGTGTGTCCGGCATGCTCGCGTTGGACCCGTCGACGATCCAGACGCGGTGTCCCAGCCATCGGTGCTCGGTTTTAACTTCCGCCCGAATGCGGCTCGCGGTCTGGGCCAACAGCCCGGTGAAGACCTGTCCGGGCAATCGCTGTCGAGCCTGGCAGTAAGCAGCGGGATCTGCCGAAGGGAGACTCTGCCAACCCTGGGCCACCAAACGCGTCAACAGTCCGGCCACCGCTGCCCGCAACGTCTTCTCCGCACTGAGGACCTGGAGAATGAAGGTCACAAGCGTGATCGAGGGTGACCAGAAGGATCGCCTCCAACGATACCCGACCGAGCGGCACCGAGATTCGACATTCTCCGGGGACAGGGCCGCCGCAAGAAGCGGGTCGGCCAGAAGATCCTGGTTGACGTGGCGCCTCCAATACGCGAAACTGGCCATCCGTGGCCTCCTTTCGATGCATGCTGTATGGCAACAACATCATCGCAGGAGGCCATGCTTCGCGCAAGAGTCATAAGTCATTGGCGCAAAAAGAGTTATAGAGATCCTGGATTAGCTTCATGCCATTCGGGTCACAAGCCCAAAGACCGCTCATCACGCCAATCATGCGACACGTCTAGTCCCGCTGTTCCCCGAGGTGCGTAACGTGCTCCTCAAGCTGTTCACCGACGAAGCAACTCCGGTTGGCGGCGAGTATGTAATCCGCAGCTACCGTGGCGGCCGGACGAATCTCCGGACTCACTTCAGTCGGATCTTGGCCCGAGCGGGCGTGGCGCCTTGGCCACGGCTGTTCCATGCAATGCGGGCGAGCCGTGAAACCGAACTGATGGCCGAATACCCCTTGGCCACGGTATGCCGTTGGATGGGGAACACCCCGGAAGTCGCGTGCCGGCATTACGCCTCAAGCCCGGACCTTGACGGCGATTTCCGCAGAGCGGCCGGCTTGAATGGCGACGGTGAAGGGACCAGTAAAGAGCCAGGGTGCGGTGGCGGACAAGACCATTCCGGGACAGGACAAGCCGAGACACCCAATTCAGCAGAAGGCCAAAAAGCCCAACAAAATCAAGGATTCGTCCCTGGGTGTCCCGTAGTGCCCGATAGTGGTAATTGGGGTCAACGTTCCCCGCGCGACTCGAACGCGCAACCTTTGGCTCCGGAGGCCAACGCTCTATCCAATTGAGCTAGGGGAACTAAGTCTTTTATTTAAGGCACTTTATGAGCCAACAGGCCCACCGTCTCCGAGTCATTAAGTTGACAGAAAACGACCCCAAAAGGCCCTTTTCGACCCCTTGAGCTGACCCGAGTATGGGCAGTTCTTACCCTCATCGGCATGGTCCAGGATAAGAAACCACGCAACCGCATTCCCAAACTCTCCCACAGGCCGGACGCGTCCGGTCGCTATTGTATATCATTTCGGGATGCCCATGGCAAGATGTGCCGGGTTCGCACGAGCCGGTTGCGATGTGCGATTGCGCCTGCTGGGCGGGCGTTCTGGCGATGTGGCGCGGAGGGCATACCCGCACAAGGGGCGGTTTTCGGCTGCACCGGTGGCGCATGCAGTTTATTTCTTCGATTT
>Ga0209310_1000785_pt1 | contig 30015 bp, 28 predicted proteins | sample AD_UKC030_MetaG_FD_184415 | JGI IMG/M metagenome (GOLD analysis project Ga0209310, IMG submission 184415) | Active sludge microbial communities of municipal wastewater-treating anaerobic digesters from USA - AD_UKC030_MetaG (SPAdes) (version 2) | ecosystem: Engineered > Bioreactor > Anaerobic >...
ACCAACACCGCCAAGACTACGCCGACGATAACGACGGCCATGACCATCCCCAGGGTCTTCATAAAGAGCGACCACTCGCCCATCCGCCGGGCTTCGCTCATGGTGCTAAACACATCACCAATGCCGCCCACCACGCCAAAACCCAGGGTGATGAACACCGCGGAGAGAATCACCATGGCCAACACCGTGATGACCTGTTCCAAAAAGGGCTTTTCGGTCATGCTGCTCGGCAAGATCTTGTCCAGCGCAAACGATGGCGCTCCGGCGGCTTGGGCGTCAGCGAAATCCGGCCACATCATCAGTCCACTCAGGACGAGCGCCAGCATCCAGAGCGAACCGGTATGGAGCTTGACCCGGTGTTGCCCAAGATCGGGGATGCCCACGGGCCATAGCAAAAATCTGCATCTAGTCATAAAACACTCCCAGCACCAGCAGAAGAATAAGGAACGCTGCGATGACCAGCAGCAAAGTTTGCGGTGCGTGATACAACGTCCCACGCGCCGCGTCGTGACCGACCCGAAGGATCCAGGCCAGCACCAGCACGCCCCCCACGCCGGCGCACACCACCAGCAAGCCCCCCGCCAAATTGGGCGCATGGATTTGGGTGGCGTCACGAAACGCGGAGAGTACATCGACCAAGGAAGCCATGATTAACGGCGCTTCGTCAGCGAGGTCTGCACGGGCGGCGGCGGCGCGGCGTGGACGACCGTATGGCGTTCGTTGAGGTAATCCGCCGTGCGCTGCCGCGTCATGCGCAATTGCTCTAACAGCGCGCGGTAATTGAACTGCACGGGCGCTGGATCCTCCCGATAGCGGCTCTGTAATTCCTCGGCATAGCTGATGAGGTAATCCAGATCCTTGACCAGCGCATCGATCGCAGCCTGTTGCGGGGCCTCTTGCGCCTGAGCCGCAGACAGGCTCAGGCTGATCAGGCCCGCCCACCACCACACCCGCCAGCGAAGAGAAAAAGAGAATCGCGTCATCAGTCCGGCACTCCTGAGGGGGTTGAGTAGTGCGCCAGACGGTGGGTAATCCGGCGCACGTAGTGGTGCGTTTCGGGATAAGGCGGAATCCGGCGACCGTATTTGAGGACCGCCCCTTCGCCCGCGTTATAGGCAGCCAGCACCAGGACCAGATCCTGGTCGAAAGCGCGCATGAGCCATTTCAGGTAGCGCATACCGGTCCGCAAGTTGGGTTCGGGCTGGTCGCGTTGGTCGCGGGGCAAGCCAAACCGCTCGGCGGTCTCCGGCATCAACTGCATCAGGCCCACCGCGCCCTGGGGTGAGCGGGCCTCGGGCCGGTAGGACGATTCGACATGCACCATGGCGTGAATCAGCGCGGGATGCAGACCCTCTTCGCGAGCGACCCGCTCGATCAAGGAAGACCACCGGGCCGTACGCTCACGGGGGGCCACCCCTTCGGGTAAGAGAGGCCGACTCCGGTTCAGGGTCCGCAGTGACAACCCTCCGGTTTCCGGCGTCCTGGACGGGGTCCTGATTTCCTGCGCCCACTGCCGGGCGGCTTCATTGATCGTGATGCGCGGGGAGGTCACGGTCCGCAGCGACCATGTGGAATGACTCTCCCAGCGCCAGCCCAGAGGGCCGACATAGAGCGTCCAATGTGCGGCGCGTCCGGCGGCCAAAACCTCGGCCATGGCCGCACGGTTTTCTGGATACACGGTTTCGCAACGCTCTCCCCGACACCGCCGAACCGTCCACGGCCACGGTACTGGCGCTGGGGCGTAGGGCGATTGCCGACCGGAGCGTTGCAACGCCCGGCGGTAAAGCGCCTCGGCGGACAGTTGGTGCTTCACCGCAATCTGTTGATACAAAAGCGGGGTTTCAGCCTGCGTCGGGGCGCTTACACTGAGGCCCACCGTCAAAAGACCCGCCCCCCAGAGGGGGACGCGGCGCACCGCGGGACCCTCACCCAGACCCCGCAGGGTGAGGATTCTAGGGCCCGAGGGTCGGTTCATGGGAGTGCTCCTGAGGGTCTTGCATCGCGAGCGAGCGCGACTGCTGCCTTTGCCGCTGCTCATCGACAGACCGCAGGCGTTCCTGCTGCTGCCGGTACAGGGTGTAAAAACCAAACACCCGGCGCACGTAGTGTTGCGTTTCGGGATAAGGCGGAATCCGGCGACCGTACTTGACGACCGCCCCTTCGCCGGCGTTGTAGGCGGCGACCGCCAGCGTCCAGTCACCGAGATAGCGGTACAGCCATTTGAGATACCGGATACCGGCGCGCACGTTTTTGGCCGGATCGGTGCGTTCCGCAGGGGGTAGCCCGAAACGTTGGGCCGTGGCCGGGATCAACTGCATCAGGCCGACGGCGTCTTTTGGGGAGCGGACCCCGGGGTTATAGGACGACTCCTGGCGGATGACGGCATGCACCAACGCCGGATCGATGCCTTCGCTGAAGGCGATGGCATCAATCAAGGGTTTCAGCGCAGCGACGCGAGGGCCGCTCGCGGCCTGGACGGTCGCCGGAGTCCCATGAGGTTCCGGCGTGATCAGACCGCGCGCCGCCGCCAGCGCCGGGGGCGGCGAAGGCGCGTGTAAGGGTGCCCAAGCGCCTTCCCGCCGGGCCGGCTTGGGCGCGGCGCGGCCTTGGGGTTCCGGGGGCTCCGAGCAGGCGGTGAGGAGGGTGGTGAACAGGAACATTCGTATCGACCGGCGCATGGATCAGAGTTTTCCGAGGACCACGCCCTTGCGGCGCAGCAACGCGACGGGACAGGTCGGGTCCCATCCCTGGAACACCACCGGGTCAAAGCGGCGCGGTGAGATGCGAGCCGCACGGGCTGCGCGCACGTCCGCCGGGACAGGCCACTGGTCCAGCCAGGTGAGTAAGTGCTGGGGATCCTTAAATCCTCGTCCATAGAGTTGAATGGATACCCCCGGCGTTGTTAACACCTGGTTCAACTTCTCGTAGCCCGCCGACGCACAATTCGCGTCGATCAATAAATCCACAATATCCCCCGCCTGGGGCGCCACCGGCGGGGAGGCCGCCGCCTGGGCACCGTTCGCCGGGCGCGTCGCCCGATCCCCTCGTTCGGCGCGAGCGCGCCCATAACCCGGGCTGTTCACCGCCTGCGGCAAGGTGGAAAAATCCACGACCGCTTCCGGGCCAAACCGTTTCATTTGGGTCGCCGCTACCAAGGCCGCGAAGCGGATTTGCTCGGTGATCCGCCGCCGCTCCGCGTGGAGGTATTGCTCAGCGAAGCGGGCGCGTTTCGCGGGGTCGGTCTCGATGATGCCGAGCACCATCACCGGATCGAGGTGGGCGTAGAAATATCGCTCTTCGACGGTCATGTAATCCTGGTATTTCGCTACCGCTTCTGCAGATAACCCCCAGTGTTGGGCCAGCGCCTCATCGCTGGCGTTCTCAAAGCGGGTATGCGCCACGGTGGTGGCGGTAATGGCGGCGGTTTGCGCGGGTGCACTGCTCCAGCACAGGGCGGTGAATCCTGTGTACAGCGCTAACCACCCACGGGTCGAGGCGCGCATTCTGTTCACTGGGCGTCAGCCGTCAGCGGGTCAGGGGGGACCCTGACCGGCGTCAGGCGTCCCTCCGGCGGATACCAGTAGTGGCGTTCCGGCCATACCACCGTGAGGTCCCGCTGTGGATAGGGAGGAGGTTCAACGGTCGCCGGGGCTTGACACCCGGCGAACACGGTGATCAGGAGCGCCCTTCCCAGGGTTCTCACGGCGATCCCTCCTCGACGGAGACCGCCGGCAGAGCGGTCGGCGGTTCCGCGGGCCGATACGGCCGCCGCCTCTCGAAGCTCACCCGCCGGTTGACGGGATCCTCCACCAACTGCCAGGCCGGACCGGCCAACCGCTCCAGCACCGCTCCTAACTCCCGCGGCCCGATTGCCCGTTGGCTCTCCGGATAGGGCTGGCCGTACAGCCGCCCGATTTCGGGATCGGCCGCCGCGGCGGCCGCCAGTTGGTAGCCGGTGCCGTGAAGGATCTCCCGCAGACCCTCCAACAGATGGCGGCCCTGGATCCGCTGGTAAACAGTCTGGTGGAGGTCGAGAGCGACCGGTTGCTCAGTGATGATGGTATAGCCGTGGTAGAGCGGTTCCGCCGCGTGGCTGGCGGGCAACGCCAGTACGGTGGCAAGTCCGAGCAAGGACGCTGGGGTCATCGAACAATTCTCCCACGCTGGCATAGGATGTCGAGAAATTCAGTCATACTTTATTTATTATTGAATAGTATTCAATAAAATTAAAAATAATATTGCAAGTCTTTTGAAAAATTTTTCAACCCTCCCGTCCCGCACAAGGGGTCAAGCCGGACGTCCCCTCCAGTACCCCAAGGTCAGCCCATGCCGTGCTGAAGAATCACTTCGACGTCTGGCCGGGGGAGGGGCGCGGCGCGCTCGCGCTGTTCGCCCGTCCCCGTGCGGTGGACCGGGTGAGGAACCCCGGGGAGACGCGCCGCCACCGCCGCCGGTCACGGGGGTGGCGCCAGACACCCGGTGTGAACCGTCGATTGAATCGGGCGCGGAACGGGAGGTCGCCGCGTCCAAACGCCGGGCCGCGGCTCGATCCCCGCACCGATCGGGGAATCGAGGAGGTCGCGGCGGGGACCCGACCCGAAAAGCGGCGCGGGAACGACCGCTTTTCCCTACGGGAAGTTGGCACACCGGGGCGGTCTGCCGAAGTACGCTCGATCGCCCGCCGGCCCCTTCGTCCAGGCGACGCAACGGCGACCCTCGCATCAGCGGCCGCCCGAGGTCGGGGCTTTCACCCCAGAAAATGCGATAAGGCTCTATAAAAGGTATGCAAAAATATGTTTAAATGAACAGGAAATTTTCCCCCACTGCATCGACCCCCGTGAAAAAACGCAAAGGCAGAAAAGATCCGAACGTGCGAGTGACTGACGCCGGTCCGGTCACCGGCGACCAGTATTTGAAGCTCCAGCAGAAAGTGGGACTTGAGTTAGCCGATTACCACGCGCTGCTGGGCATCAGCATGAAGGAGCATTACCTGATCACCGTGAACCCCGCCGAACCGCTGGCCGATCCGGGCTTGTGCCTGCATGTGCGCTTGCTCGACGAGTATCCGGAATTGGTCGATCCCGAACCGGAGGTGATGGAACTGGTGCAGACGGTCAAGCGGGTCCGGCGCGACCACCCCGAAACGCCGTGGCCCATGCCGGCGACCGCCGGCTTGGTGGCCCTGATGTTAGGCCGCAACAGTCAAACGGCCACCACCTGGAGCACCGGCCGCACGGTCCCCGCCCGGAAAATCATGGCGCTGGTCCATCATCTGCTGACGCTGCTGGCCGAACGCGACGATCCCGATCGCGTGCTCGTGCGCTATTGCGAACTCATCGATCGGGAAGGCCAAGCCCGGGGCATCGACGACATCTTTACGAGCCGACGCTGGCCCTGAACGCGGGGCGCTGCGGGTAAAGACGGTCCTCCCTGGCCGAATCCGCGGGCCGAAAAAACGCGCGCAGCCCGAAGGGCGCGGGCGGGATCCCGTTGAGGCCAGAGACCGCCGAACGGTTCAGCGTGACCGCTCCTGGGGACCCGGCCTACCGCATCGCCGGCGGCGCCCGCTCGGGGCGCGGGCCGCTGGATCGCGATGACGAAAACGTAGCACAGGCGGGGGCCGGCTATAATGTGGGCGAGGGCGCAGGGAAACGCTCGGGCGGCGTCCCGCCTTAGCGGGAGACGCACGATGACGTGAAGAGAGTACAGAACATCCATCCAGGGTGGAGCCGCGCAGTCACCGACCCCAGGGCGGGAGAAAAGCGGTGATCCAACCGACCGATCGGCCCGCTCGTTCAAAAGATCAGGTTTCCGCCATGATTCCATTCGGTTGATCCGTTGAGTGCGCGGGAGAGGCGACCAATGACCTTGAAGCCACACGACCAACGCCATTCCATTCTGGTGGCGCACCACGAAGACCCGCTGCGGGTCGCGCTCAGGAAGACGCTGAAAGAAGTCGGTTATCATCAAATCGCCGTCGCCGACACCGGACGGAACACCCTCAACCGATTGCTGCGCGACCGCTATCATCTGTTGATCGTTCCCCTGGAATTGCCGGACCTGAACTGCTGGCAGCTCCTACGGATGGTCAAAAGCAGTGCGTTCTGTTCGCCCCAACTGCCCGTGCTGGTCGTCTGCGACGCCCAGCAAATGCCCTTGGCCGAACCCCTGGCGCACGAACATCAGGCCCGTTTGCTGGCGCTGGACGACTTCGCACAACTGCCGAACGCCGTGGCCGCCTGCCTCAACGGACCCCAAAAGCCCACGGTCTTAATCATTGAAGATCACCCGGGCACGGCCCGACTCATCGAATTGAATTTGAAGATCAATTTTGAAGTTGAAATCGCATTGACGGGCCAGGAGGGACTGGCGGCGTGGCGAACCCAGCAGCACGATCTCGTCCTGCTCGACTTGATGTTGCCGGACACGAACGGATCGGAAGTTCTCCGACGAATCATCGCCGAAAAACCCCACCAGCTCGTCGCCATCCTTACCGCCCGTTCGGAGCGGAAAACCCACCAGAACGCGATGTTGGCCGGTGCGGCGGCCTTTTTATCGAAACCCATCGATCTCCACCAATTACCGGCCTTTTGCGAGCAGGTTTTGCACTACGGCGCTTATTTGAGCCAGCGGGCGTTACAGGACCGCCAGCAAGAGCGTGATCGGGCCATCAACCAGCGCGTGCAAGCCGCCGATTTTCTATTGGAATCGGGTCAAGCCGGCATGGCGTCCCAGCATCTCAAGCGAGTGATCGCCACACGATCGGGCGAACCGATCGGCGACGATGGGTGGGCCCGATTGTTGACCGAATTCGAGTGATCGCTCAGAAATTGTGCGGTTCAAATTTAAGCACGCCAGTTATTTTGAAATTTTAGCGGGTGCCACATCAGAAATATTTCAATTTATTCGTTTTTGTTGGCGTTCGATAACAGGTAGGTCATCTCAATGCGCGTTAATGTTGCCCGACACGCTACGATCGTTTCGTTCTTGGTTGCAACCCCGGTCTTCGCGAAAGAAGACGTTTCCCAGTTTTATGGGGAAGATGAGGACATGATCAGCCTCGCGACCGGCACGACTCAGCCCCTAGCGACCGCCCCGGCGGTCGCCACCGTGATCACGTCCGAGGACATCGAACGCCTCGGGGCCACCACGCTGGCCGAGGTGTTGGAAACCGTGCCGGGCTTGCATGTCGGCACGGAGCGCGCGGTCAGCGACATTTTCGTGATTCGAGGATTTTTTCACCCGTTTAACGTCCAAGTGCTGGTCTTGATCAACGGGATTCCGGTCAATGATGCCGCCAACGGCGGTCGGCCCCAGGCGTGGCGCATGCCAGTCCACAACATCGCCCGGATCGAGATCATGCGCGGACCGGGTTCCGCCCTGTACGGCGCGGATGCGTTTGCCGGCGTCATCAACATCACCACCAAAACCGTCCAAGACATTCGCGGCGCCGAAGTGGGTCTCCTCGGCGGGTCGTTCGATACGGCGGGCGTTTGGGCGCTGTACGGCAAACGAAACCAAGAGGATGAGCAAAGCCAAGATTTAGAGGTCGCGCTGGCGCTGGAGGCCACGACAACCGATGGCTATTCAGGCACGGTTCGGGCCGATCAACAATCCCGAATCGACGCCTTGCTGGGAACGTCGGCATCCCTGGCGCCGGGACCGCTCCATACCGGACGAGACGATTTCAATGCCCGGATCGACCTCGCGCGGCCGAACCACTGGCGCTTCCGGGCGGGCTATCAGGGGTTTCACGACGTGGGCACCGGCGCGGGTCTCGGGCTGGCCCTCGACCCGAGCGGCGCGGTGGACGTGAATTTGTTCAACGCGGATTTCACCTACTATCCGTCCCTGCCGAAACCGTGGGAGGGCGACATCCAAGCCAGCTATCTCCGCACGGTCACCGAGGGGAACGTCACCATCCTGCCCCCCGGCACGCTACGCGGCCTGTTCCCGGATGGCGTTCGCAATGCCTTCACCTATGCCGTCGATCAATTCCGGTTCGGCGGCACGATCCGCCACGATGGGTTCTCCGGCCACCGGCTACGCTTCGGCGCGGGCGTCAATTACACCGCGAACGCCACCGAGGAAAAGGTGAACTACCTCGCGACGCCCGCCGGCCCGATCATTCCGGCGGGCCGGTTCGCGGATACCCGCGAGCTGGGTATCGACAAGGCGTTGCCCGACGCGGATCGAACCAATATATACGGTTTCGCGCAAGACGAATGGCATCTGGCGCCGGACTGGCATTTGACGGCCGGCGTGCGCGTCGATCGCTATTCGGACTTCGGCACGACGGTCAACCCGCGGTTGGCCCTGGTCTGGAACACCGCGCCGGATTTGATTTTCAAAGCGCTGTACGGACGCGCCTTCCGGGCGCCGGCGTTCTTCGATCTCTACGGCAACAGCCCCTTCATCCTAGTGGGCAATCGCGACATTCGGCCCGAGACGATCGACATGTTGGAGTTCGTGGCGTTGAAAAGCTGGACGCCCTACCCTCTGACGACCAGCCTCAACGTGTTCGGGTACGAAACGGACGACCTGATCGCGATCGAACCGACCGATCCGCTCGCTTTCGCCAGTCCCTCCACCAATCGCAACGTCGAGGGCACGCGCGGTCGCGGTTTCGAATTCGAGGCGTGGTACGATCCCACGCCCGGCCTTCGCCTCAAATTCAACTACGCCTACCAGCAAAGCCGGGACCAGGAGACGGGCGCCCGGGAAACCCTCGCGCCCGCGCGGCAAGTCTACGGCGAGGTCAACTGGCGCTTTCAACCCCACTGGCAGCTCAACGCACGGGTGAAATGGATTTTCGATCCCTTCGACCACGCCCTCGCCGATCTGGCCCTGCGTCGTACCGATGTGGCCGATCACATGGATTTCACCCTGCTCGTGAACAACCTGTTCGACGTCGAGGCGAACGAACCCTCCCTGTTCTCGCGGGCATTGCCGGATGGCGTACCCTTGCCGGGCCGCAACGTAATGGCGCAAATCCGCTATCGTTTTTAAGGAGAAATCTGATGGAAACCCACATCGCTCCCGGCCCGGCCGGTTGGCCGGGCGTCGGCGTGTTGCCCGCCGTGATCCGGGACACGCTCGGTTTTTTCACGACCACGGCGGCCCGCTACGGCGACATCGCCCGCTTTCGGGGAGGCCGCGAAACGTGCCACCTGATCAGCCGGCCCGACGCCATCGGTCAGGTTTATCAAGCGGACACCGAACGGTACTACAAGGGAAAGTTTTACCGGCTTTTGAGCGCGGCGCTGGGCGATGGCCTGGTCACCCGCAACGGCGACGCCTGGCGGCGGCAACGCCGATTGATGCAGCCGGCCTTGCGGAAAAACCGCGTGGGCGCGTGGCTCGACATCATTGAGGCGCAAACCGACGCCTCAATGGACGCTTGGGAACCCGCGACGACCGACGGGCGGCCGGTCGAAATGGCCGGCGAAATGCTGAATCTGGTCCAAGCCATCATCGTCCGCATCCTGTTCGGGCGCGGCGTCGATTACGCCGCGACGTCGATGATCGCCGACGCCGTAAAGGACATCAACACGCATTTGATGCGTCAGATCATCCAACAACCGCTCTTCGGCGGTCTGCTCAACCGCCTGCCCTCGCCCGCCAATCGGCGGTTTCACGGCGCGGTTTGTCGCGTGAAAGACACGGTGGCGAGCCTGCTCGATCAATCCGCGCGGCACCGGGATTCGGGGGACGGCGATGCGCTGCTGATGGTGTTCCAAGCGGCGCGCGACCGGGAAATCGGCGACGGAATGCAAGCCGCCGAGCTGCGAGACGAACTGGTCAACCTGTTTCTCGCCGGTCATGAAACCACGGCCCAGGCATTGGCCTGGACGTTTTATTTTTTGGCGTCGCACCCGGACCACGCGGAACAAGTTCGCGCCGAGAGCGACCGGGTTTTGAGCGATGCCCCCGGCACGGCCGAACAATACGACCAATTGGTCTATACCCGTCAAGCCATCGACGAATCCATGCGTTTGATGCCGCCGATTTTCATGGTATCGCGCACGCCGATGGCCGATGAACCCCTTGGAGGCTTCGTGATGCCCAAGGACTCGCTGGTCATCCTGAGTCCTTACGTGATGCACCGACACCCGGCTTATTGGGACGTACCCGACCGGTTCGACCCGAGTCGGTTCGCGCCCGACCGGTCGGACACCCGACCCCGCCACGCCTACTTCCCGTTCGGCGGCGGCCCCCGCCTTTGCTTGGGGATGCACCTCGCCCTGCTGGAGATGGTGGTCATCGTGGCGCGGGTGCTCAAAAACTTTCACCTGACGCTGGCGCCCGACGCGCGGGTGGTCCCCGAACCGGCCTTGATCTTGCGGCCCAAATACGGCCTCCGATTGAACGCGCGGCGGCGTTGAGGCCAGCGGATCGGCGCGTCCCGCCCCGTCGAGGCCGGCTCAACGAATCGGCAAGGGAATCTCTACCCGAAAGCGGGACCCCACCCCCGGCGTGCTGTCCACGGCGATGGCGCCCCCCAGGAGCTGGCAGACATTTTTAGTGATCGCCAGCCCCAACCCGGTGCCGCCGTAACGGCGCGTATCGCTCATGTCCACTTGGCGGAACGGCTCGAAAATGAGTTTCAATTGGTCCTGGGGAATACCGATACCCGAATCCGCCACCTCGATCGACAGAACGCCGTTTCCGGCGCGCACCCGGAGCCGCACCGCGCCGTCGTGGGTGAACTTGCAGGCGTTGTCCAACAGGTTGCGGAGGATTTGGCGGATTTTGTCGTCGTCGAGCTCGATGCGTCGCAGGCCCTCGCAAATCACGTCCACGCGATTGCGATTGCGGGCGGCGTGCAGCTTCAGCGCCGCGACCACCTCGTCGACCAAGCGGGGCAGATCGACCCATTCCCGCGCGACCTCCCGTTTGCCCGCTTCGAGCGCCGCCAGTTCGAGCACCTGATTGATGCGCAGCAAGAGTTCGTCGGACGCGGTGAGCACGATCCCGAAATACTCCGCCAACATCCCGAGAATCGCCGGGTCGGCGTCGCCTTCCAAAAACTTCAGTTGCTTTTCGCTCTCTTGGGTGTAGCCGATGATGGATTGGAGCGGTGTGCGCATCTCGTGGGACATGGTGGCCAAAAACGCCGATTTGTAGCGGTCGGCGGTCAGGGCCAGGTCCCGCGCCGCACTGAGGTCCTGGGTTCGCATCACCACTTCGGATTCCAACGCAGCGCGGTGTTGTTCCAGCGCAGCGCGGTGCTGCTCCAATCGGTCCAGCAGGTCGTTGAACACCCGGCCGATCTCGCACGTTTCTGCCGGACCCGTGACGGCGGCGCGGGCGCCGGTTTCGCCAGCCTGCATTCGCCGCATCACGCCGGCGAGCCGGTCGAGCGGATCGGTCAAGCGGCGCAAAAAGACTTGGAGCGCCGCGAAGATGCCGGCCGCCAGCACCAGCGCGATCGCGCCGTTCAGCGCGAACAGCCACCCGCGCAATTGCGCCAGCGGTGCCTTGCGCCAGGCGACCGCGACGTAGCCGAGCAATTGCGTCTCGTTTCGGGCCGCCATCGGCGACACCTCGTCGGCGCCGGTGCGCACGGGCGCGACGAAATACCAACAATCGCGGTCTTCGTGGATCGGCGCGGCGCTCGGGCGCCCTCCGGTCGCGGGCGGCACGCGCGGCCAGCGGCCCGCGTCGGGCGAGGTCACCCACGGTTCCGCGTCGGGTTTGAGCAACGCGGCCCGCCGCACGCCGGGAAAGGCCGCGATCCGGGCGGCCCGCTCCAGCGCCGAAGCGGGCGATTCCAGAAACACCAGCCGGCTCTCGTTCGCCAACTGCCCGGTCACTTCGCCGAGGAACGCCAGCGCCAGGGATTCGAGACGCCACGCCAAAAATCCGCTGGACGCCAGCGCGATCGCCAGCGCGAGGCCCAACAAACCCAGGCTGGAGAGGACGGCCAGTTGGCGCCGAAAGCTGCCCGCCGCGAACCCGCGCCGGATCGACGTTCGGCGCTTCACCATACGGGCAACACCAGATCGAATTGCCGCTCGATGTCTGGAGGGACGTCGAGTTCCAGATGGCCGACCACCTTGAGATTGAGCGCACGCTTGACCGCGCGCAAGACCTCGACGCCGGCTCGGGCATCCGGGGTTCGCAACGCTTGCAAGGACAGCTCCGCCAACCGGCGACCCAACGAAATGTTGTCGGGATACAGCGCGAACAGCACCCCGCGCTTGACGTGCGCGAAGCTGTTGGAAAACACCGGCAAGCGACGCTGCCAGCTTTTCTCGATCACCAGCGGCAGAATCGTCTGGGAATCGATGATGCCGGCGTCCGCCACCAGCCAGATCGCATCCGTCGTCGGATCGGCGGTTTTAAGGACGTGCAGAAACTGGCGGGCAGACTCGCGAAGATCGCCCGCTTCCAGCGATTCCAATTCCAGACCACGGGCGGTGGCCGCGGTTCGGGCGAGATCCATCAGCCAACGGTCGTAAGCGGGATTAAAGACCACCCAAACGCGGCGTTTGGCAGGCGCGAGCTGTTGGAGCGTGGCGAACAGCAGAGCCGGATCGACGGCGAGACCGACGCCCGCGACGTTCGGGCGGGTTTGCGGGGAGGCGTCCAGCGCGCCGATGACCTGCGGTGTTTTCCGGCCGAGGTGTTCGTAGGTTTCGGTGGGCACCCGGCCCAGGGTGACGACGACGACCGGCGCTTCTTGATCGAGCCAGCGGCGCAGGGCGACCGCATCCGGGGCGGCAGGCAGCGCGTGCGCGCGAACCGTCTCTGCCGGCAAGCCCCGTTCGATCCCACCGAGAATTTCCGCGAAAAGCTGCCGGTAGGGCGCGTCGGTCTCCGGGTAGAGCACCGCGACCACGCGCAGCGGGTCGGCGTTCGCCACGCCGCCCGCCACGCTCGCGAGCAGGAGGACGATTGACAGGCCCGACGACGCCGCGCGGCGCCAGAAGCGGAGTACAGAGGGGTCGCCAGTCACTACCTTCCAACCCTGGAAGCGTCGTTATCGTTGTGGGAGGCCCGCCCCGACCACCGGGCACGAGCGGCTATGCCCTCTCACTTTATCCGGGATGGCCGCACCCGGCCAGCCCCTTGGCGCCCTCACAGCGTGGGATCGTCCCGAATGCCTTTCTTGAGTTTGATCTGTTCCAAGAGGGGTTCCATAGGGACCGCATGAATGCTGGTCTTCAACCAGTATTGGTTGCGCTGGGTTTCGGGTCCGGCCAACCAGGTCACCAAGCCGCGCAGCGTGCGGGCGCACAAATCCGCTTGCAACGCGGTTTGCGCCGCCCGTTTTTCCAACGTCATGTGCTGGATCACGTTCAACACGGCATCCACCGGATCCGAGCGCCCCTCTTTCCGGTTGCCCTCCCCGTTTTGCAGCTTTTTGAAAAAGTCGAGGACCCGCTCGGGCGGATACAGCGCCAAGCCGATCAGGGCCGCCGCCACCACCCCGGAATAGAACGGCCGCGGTTCCGGGTCGATGCTGTCGAGCAACTCCAATTCGCGCTGGAACACCGCGACGGCTCGATACAGGTTAACCTCGGGCAAGGCGCGGCTCTGCTGCCCGCGGATACCGCCGCGCAGGGCGATGTTCAGCGCGTCGTTCAAAAAGCCGTGGCGCAGGCGCTTGGACCGCGGCTGGAACCCGCATTCCCGGAAACCGCCGTAGACTTGATCGTAGCGCGTCTTGGCAGCCGTGGACGCATCGAAGACCTCGTACAGTGCGTCCAGCTCCGCGCGGGACGCGACCGGATAAATCGTGACGCGCAGCACGGCCGGGCGCGGCAGCTGGCCCTGCTCCCACAAATAGCTGCGGGTATGGCCGTCCACCTTGTAGTACGCGCCGTCGAGACGCGCGGCGACGACCTGCGCCAGTTGGTTCGCCACCGCGCCGGTCGCCCCCCGGGCCTGCTTGAGATGCACGGCCCGGGCGTGGCGCGCGGTATTGCGCTGGTGCGGATGGTTAGGGAGCGCAATCCACGCCTCCACCGGCATTTCCGCGGTGACGACGCCGCCGGCGTCCGCCAGAATGCGGAAATCGGGTTCGGAAACGGCGTTCGGGACCACCAAAGGCTCGGTAGTCCGCTCCCGCTCGGACGCTTTTCGCAAGGGTTTTCTGGGCAAGGTCTCTCATCCTCGTGACAAGATTTTCCCGATTATAGATTATTTTTTTAAAAAAGCGTTCCGAAAACTTGAATTCATCCGTTTTCCGTTTTTACTATAGGGCAGTACGCCCGTAAAAAAACCGGGGATAGCCCGATGCCGGATCGGAGCGTGCGTGGGGGTACCCTATCTCGGGCTATTTTTGACAAGATAACCCCTCTCCATAGTTCGGACCGTTGGGAGGGCATCGATCCAGGGCTGGGCCTCGGTACCCGTTATTAAATCCCACGGGGGCGTTTTCCTGAGTTTGATCAAATCAAAACAGTCCGAACCCTTGACGATAGGTAGGGAAGAAATCTTTATCAGCAATTATATTGATTATTAAAGATATTTTAACGGAGAACTCATGCCAACACGCACACGATCCGAACGATTCGACCGGTGGCGAAGTGGGCGCCGCGCGGGTCCGGCCTCCGCCGACGCACCGACGATCACCGGGCTATTATCAACCGCCGCCCCGTGGGGGACCCGGCGGCCCCCACCGGTAACCACGGTGAGGACCTGACCCCCACCGCATCCGAGGTGCCATGATGTCTACTCACCACCCACCGGGGACGACGTTCGCGCCGGATTTCGCGTTTCAAGTGGCGCTAGGCGTACTGGAAGCGTCCGATGCGCTCGCCGCTCGCCGTCGACCGATCACCCCGCAGGCCATCGCCCGTCAGTTCCGCGCTCACCTCTTCCCCACACGTCCCACCCTCGCGCAGATCAAACACGGCCTGATCCAAGTTCAGTGCTGGCACGACCAGGTGCTCACCCGTGACCTCCTTCACCATCGAAGCCAGCTTGTAACCCTGGGCACCCAGTTGCAAGCGCAACGGCGGCAGTTGGATGAGGATCAGTTTTATCTCGACAAAATGCTGCGGGAGACCGACGCCCTGCTCCACCATACCCTGACGGCACCCCACGGGACGGACGCTGTTTCAACCACCGCCGCTTCCGAAATCCATGGGTGATAGACACCGCCGGGGAAAACGCAGGACGGCGGGCTGGCCCTGCGGGCCTCCGGGCCTCGCCACCGCCCCGGGGGCGGATCCGGCGGGGGCCCGGGAGACGTTAGCGGATTGCGCCCTAAGGGCGTTCACCCGCTATAATGGAGACCATAACCCGATGTCCACTCCGGGCACACCGACTGATGAGGTCCGACGACCGCCGAAGATAAAGATCGCCACCCGAAAACCGCAAAACCCCCGCGTTTCGAGCGCGAGGGTTCGTTGGGAACATTTGAAAGTCGCCGTCCGTCGCTCCGCTAAGGACGACAATCAGAAACTATGAGCTGGTTCTGATTATAGCGGACTGACAGTGACTTTCAAGACCCCAGCAAGGTGGCTGTACGCCTTTAAAAAGGGGATTGCATGAAAGTCCATACTGACAGAACGTCGAATCAGGGTGCAGCCGGCGCCCCGGCGGCGTGTGCGCCCGGCCTGCTGGCGCCCCCTCATCGGCCAGCCGGCGCTGGTGCTTCTGGCCGCCACGGCAGTCATGATCCGAGCGCAGCGCCATTCGCTCTCGGCGCCGACCGCGGCGCCGCGGGGCCGTGTACGCTGCGGGGGCGGTCATGAACCCGCTCGACGACGCGCTGACCGCCCTGGAACGGGTCACCGGCTATCGCCCGGTCAAATCCGGCGACGGCTACAAAGCCCGCTGTCCCTGCCACGAGGACCATAATCCGTCCCTGTCGGTCAAAATGAATGGTCGACTGTTGCTGCACTGTTTCGCCGGCTGTTCCTACGACCATATCCTCGCCGCTCTCGACCTGACCCCGGAACCGCCACCCGGTCGGCGGGCAATCGTGGCGACGTACAGTTACCGTGACGTGGCTGGCGTCGAAGTCCGTCAGAAAATCCGCTATGCCCCTAAGGACTTCCGCATCCGCCATCGCGGAGCCGCCGGCGAATGGATCTACAAAGCCGGCCCCGGTCCCGCCGTGCTCTACCGCCTCCCGGAACTCCGCTCCGCCATCGCCCAGAGCGCCACGGTCTTCGTGGTGGAGGGTGAAAAGGACTGCGACCGCCTCGCCGCCAGTGGCCTGACCGCCACCACTAATATCGAAGGCGCCGCGAAGCCCGATCAGAAAGCTAAGTGGCGCCGGGAATACACCGCCCAACTGGCCGGAGCGGCGTGCGTGATCCTAATACCCGATCATGACGAGCCGGGCCGGGCGCACATGCAAACCCTCGTCCACGCCCTCCGCGGCCAGGTGGGCGAGGTGCGGATGCTGGAACTGCCGGGGCTACCCGCCAAAGGCGACGTGTCGGACTGGCTGAATCAGGGCCACACCTTGGAGGAACTTCAAGCGCTGACGGCCACTGCGCCGGTGTTCGCCGCGCCACCCGTTCCCGCTCCGGCACCCGCTCGCCCGAGCACCCCAACCGGCCAGGCCGAGGTCGTCTACTGTCCCCCGACCGTCAGTCCCTGCACCCATCTGGCAAACTCGCACCGGATCCGCCACTACTACCAAGGCCGCATTTGGTATGCGCTCGGACTCGGCTGGGTGCTCTGGACCGGCCAGTTCTGGCGGCCCGATCCCACCAGCGAAGGGTCTATCGCCACCGGCTTCGTCGACGGTCTCTCGCGCCTCATCGCCCGGGAATCCGCCACCCTCGCCCGCCGCGCCGCCGATGAAGCGGATGAAGACCGGCGCAAGTCGCTCATGATCCAAGCCGAGGCCCTGCTGAAATGGGCGGTGCAATCCGAGCACGAACGCACCATCGCGGCAGGATTGAAGCTGTCGAAACACGCGCTGCTGATCGAATACGGCGACCTCAACGCCGATCCTTGGCTGTTCAACGTCCAGAATGGCACCGTCGACCTCCGTACCGGCCAATTGCGTCCCCACGACCCTGCCGACCGCATCACCTTCATCGCTCCCATCACTTACGACCCGGCCGCCACCTGCCCGATGTGGCTCTTGTTTTTGTCTCAAGTGTTTGCCGGCGACGACGCCCTGGTGGCTTTCATTCAGCGTGCAGTCGGTTGGTCGCTGACCGGCGTGGTCAAGGAACGCGCCCTGTTCTTCCTGTACGGCGACACCGGCAAAAACGGCAAGACCACCCTGGTGGAGGCCATCATGAAGCTGGTCGGTAACTGCGGCGAATCCAGTTATGGCTACGGCCGCAAGGTGGGTGCCGACACCTTCATGAAGTCGAAAAACCCGGAGGATAACCAGCGCAAGGCGGCGACCTTAGCCGGGCCGCGCTTCGTCTGCACCAGCGAAGTCGATGAAGAACACCGACTCAATGAGCAGTTGATCAAGGACATCACCGGCGGCGACACCATCGAAGGGCGTCGCCTCTATCAGGAAGCCTTCACCTTCAAACCGCAGTTCAAACCGTGGATGTACGGCAACCACAAACCGGAAATCCGCGGCACCGATGACGCCATCTGGTCGCGCGTGCGGCTGGTGCCCTTCGAGGTGAGTTTTAAAGGCCGCGAAAACCTCAACCTCCCCGACCAGTTAGAAGCGGAACTACCGGGAATTCTGAATTGGGCCATCCGTGGCTGCCTGGATTGGCAACGCCACGGGCTGCAACCCCCCGCCAAAGTGCAGGCCGCAACTCAAGCCTATCGCGAGGAAATGGATGTGTTTGGGCCGTTCATCGCTGAGTGTTGCATTATTCATCGCAACGCGGAAGTGTTGTCGAGCCAGCTATGGGCCGCTTACCGGGATTGGTGCGCCGCAAACGGTGTGAAGGAAGAGAGTCAGACAAAATTAGGTAAATATATGACTTATAAAGGATTTTATTTGAAAAAGACCGTAGGAAAAATCAAGCGATTGGGAATTGGACTTATTGCTCTGGACGGTGGGGGGCATTAGGGATAGTAGGGAGGGTAGGGAGGGTTATTCCGAAAAGTCCCTATAGAAGCTTTCTTAAGGGAACTTTCTGGAATAACTATCCCTACCCTCCCTACCCTCCCTACTATCCCTATCCTCCAGAATCATCCCAACCCTGTAAAAAGGTTAATGTGTAGGTGTAGGTGTACGTCTAACTTGGCCCAAGCGATGACCTTGAAGCTTGGTGCTACGCTTCTAACTTGGAATAGGTCATGATGACTAAAAATAGTTAAAAATAAATAATTTATATAAAAAACTATAAGATTGTTTGTTTTTTACAGCTTCTCAGTCGCCGCTAGCGACCGTCCAGTAGCGTTGGTTACTGGAACTGGCGCACGCCGACCGATATGGAGACAATCCGGCACTTACCGGGGGTGGCACGGGGAAGCGCGCCGAAGGCCCGTTGCAACACGGCCCATCAAGGCACTATCGTTACTCGCCTCAATTTCCCAACGGCTCGCCCCCTGAAGTGCCTAACCCCGCCCCACCTTAACCCGAACCCATGAGCAAGAGCGACAAACGCACGGTCAACGCCGTCCACACTCTGTTGAGGGATCGCTTTCCAAAGGCGTTTCCCAAAGACTATGACGCGATTCGACCGCTCAAGACCGGGATTCACGCTGACCTGATTCAACGGTTGCCGGAGATTGATCCCGGGCTGTTGCGCCGGGCGCTGGCGAATCACACCGACCGGGATGGCTACCGGCTGGCCTTGCTTCACCATCGGGGAGATCGGCGTTACGACCTAGACGGCCAGCCGGTGGGCACCGTCACCGAGGCCGACCGGGCCGAAGCCGCCCGCCTGCTGGAAGCCTCCACCCAGCGCGGGCAAGCCAAGGTCGAACGGGTGCGGACCCACAAGAAGCGGGAGGATAAGCACCGCCAGCAGCGCGAGATCGAACGGCGCAACCGCGAGGCCAAGGCCGCCCGCAAGGCGGAACACGAGCGGGCGGCGCGCGGGCACCAGGGGCCGAGACCGGCGCCCGGCCGCCGGTCGCCCCGGCCCCGCGTCACGAGCGGCTACCGGATCGTGCCGACCCCGCCCCCGCCCCCGGCTCCGTCGATGCCGCACGTCGAGTTCCGAAAGAGGCGCCGGTTCGTGCCGCCCGACGAGAAAGTACCGTCCTAACCGTGTCGCGTGACACGGTTTCGAGGTGGCGCGACATCCCGCTTGTCATTTCCAGCAGTCGTTGCGACTTTTCACAGCAGCGGTGGCGACTTCAGGCATGATCATGCCGCTCATCAATTTAACCCGTTGAAATAATATCCAATCAAAATGGCCGAACCGGAATCCAGTCGCAATCAATGCTGTAATTTTGCATCCGGTCGAAACCACTGCTGTAGATTGTCGCAATGACTTCTGGAGAACAGTCACCTAACCCCTTGATCGGTGGTCGTCGGAGTCGCACCTACTTTTGGAGATGAGAGTTGGGGTACTTGCCTTGATTCTTTGAAGGAAGATTTCTGGTATCACTACGAGGCAATTATTCACTACAATGCTACTTACTTTGCAAAATTCACAAAAAATCTCTTTTATGACGAAAGTAAGCTCTACCGGCAAAAAATTACGCAAGCATGAAACAGGCATGACTGATGCTATCGCCGAGCAGTCAAGGCTTGAGTCAGGGATGGTAGCCCCTGCCCTTGCTATTGCGGGAATCGATATTGCGCTCGATGAAATTCGAGACATCGAGCAACGTTCCTACCGGGTCATCGAGCGTTTACGAGAGACAGTGTTCGAACCTGGCAAGCAGAAGCGGCTGAAGATTGGTTTCAGCATTTCCGAAGCGGCACGCATGGTCGGACGGACACCGACCGCGATCCGAGATGCGGAAAAGTCAGGTCGCTTGCCGGAGCCGCGCAAGGACAGTCATGGCCGCCGTTTCGGTTATACGCTGACGGACATCAATATCATGCGTCGGGAATTTGAAACTCTGCCATGGCGCGGTGAAAACGACGAGCCCTTGGTGCTAGCCGTTTCTAACTTCAAGGGCGGGGTCGGGAAAAGTACCCTAGTGGCGCACGTCGCTCAGTATCTGGCGTTGCGAGGTTACCGCGTCTGCGCTATTGACTGCGACCCACAAAGCAGCTTGACCAGCCTGTTCGGATTTAATCCGGATTACGAATTAGAGACCCAGAATACCCTCTTCCCCTTCCTGATGCGTGAGCGGGATACTCTGTCGTATGCGTTACGCCCAACCTACTGGGATCAGCTTTCTCTCATCCCAGCTAACCTGTCGCTTTACAGCATTGAATATCAACTGGCTGCGCGACTACCGGCCAATCCCTTGATGCTGGAACGACTACGCTTGGGCATCGACACGATCAAGGACGGTTTTGATGTCGTCATCATTGATCCGCCCCCCGCATTGGGCATGTTGTCGCTCAGCGTGGTCCGGGCGGCAACGGCCTTGGTGGTGCCGGTACGCCCCGCGACGGTCGATTTTGGCTCCACTGCGCACTTTTTCACCTTGCTAGTCGAAGCGCTCGAAACGTTGGCAGCCCAGGGTCTTCAACCGCGTTACAAATTTCTCAAGGTATTGATCAATGCCATGGATGAGACCAAATCGGCCCACACCGAGATTACCCGGATGATGCGCCAGGTTTATCAAACCGCCATGTTTAACACGGTCATGAAGGATTCAGCGGAAATCGATAATGCTGGCGCGCGGCTGATGTCGGTTTACGAGTTGGAAGAAGCCACGACTTCGCGCGAGACCTACCGACGCTGCAAGGCGTATCTCGATGCCGTCAATCGGGAAATTGAACTGTTGATTCGGAAAACTTGGCCCAGTCACCACGAAGCCCTGCGCCGCGAAGGTGTGATTTGAGGAAACATGCATGGCTGCTCGGAACAAAGTGTTGTTTGAAGATCTAGCGGGCGAGCTGACAACCGGTCCATCGGAGACTAGTGATTCTGTATCGGCTCGAAAGCGAACCATCGGCTATCTTCAGGAGCGAGAAAACCATCTGGCGCAATTGGCTAACGGTGAGATCATCGAAAAAACGCTGCTGTGGGTGGAGCCAGAACGCTGCCGGTTATGGACGCGACATAACCGGCGCTATGACCTGTTAAATGAGCAACGCTGCGCCGACCTGATCCAAGGCATCAAAGCGCAGGGGCGACAGGAATTTCCGGCCATCGTTCGCCGCGTGCAGGGTGATCCACAACACGATTTCGAAGTAATTTGCGGTGCTCGCCGACACTGGGCCATCGATTGGCTACGTCGAAATAATTACCCGCAATTGATGTTTCTGATTGAGGTTCGCGCCCTGACCGATGAGGAAGCCTTCCGACTGAGCGACTGCGAAAACCGGGAACGGGAGGATATTAGCGACTTCGAGCGGGCGCTGGATTATCGACAGGCGCTGGAGTCGTACTACCGGTCACAGCGGGATATGGCCGAACGTCTGGAGGTCTCCGAAGCCTGGCTGAGTCGCTATCTAGACTTGGCGGTCCTGCCGGACGGGATCATCCAGGCGTATGCGGATATTACGGAACTCAAAGCCAATCACGCCCGAGAACTGAAGCCGCTACTGAAGGATCCACAAATTCGCCGCCGCATTCTAGCTCGCGCGGATGAACTTTACGCTCGGCAACAGCAGGCTCTTCAAGCAGGACAGGGGCTCCTGACTGGACAACAGATTCTGCAACTTCTTAAATCCGCTGCTAAGAACCGGGCCACCAAGCCAAAGCAAACACCTCTGGAATATCGGGCTGCGACAGGGCAGAAAATGCTGACCGCTATCCGTCGTCCACGCGGCGGGTTGCTGATCGAAGTGCTACCGCGTAGTGGAGCTAACCGAGAAGAAGTGTTGAAGGCGTTCGGTGATGTGCTCCAGATGCTCGCCGAATAAGAAATTGCCAATTGGCAATTTTTAAAAAACTACATGAATTTTATGATAAAAATATAAAATATCACCAGAAATTTTCAATGAGGATTGCAAGCAACTTGAGGTACGAGAAGCGAGTATTCACCATGAAAAATTGCCAATTGGCAATTATCAACTCATCCTATTGAGTTGGTTATAAAAAATAGAGATCAAACACTGGGAAATCCCTCATGTTGATCAAACTAATGTGACTACCATGCTGGACGACCGCTGCCCGCGTGGCGGAGCGCTCCATACCGCGTCGCCGAGTTAAGCCCGCTCGGAACCTCATTTCTCTGACTTGCACTGAACGAAACCGTAGGCTATGACCGACCCCAATCCCGCAGCGCAAGCCAGATCGTCACCGAACCGACGCCCGCGCCCGCCACCGTCCTGCCGGCGCTGATCGAGGCGTGCCCCGCCTGCTTCGACAGGGAGCAGCCCCGGCCGCTTAAAATCGGCATCCACCAGGATTGAGTGGCGGCGGGCTTCGAGAAATCCGCCATCAAGCGCGCGCTGGGCCGCTACTGTAACCGGCCGCTCTATCGGGGGGCGCTACAAGCCGGCGCGGTTCGGATGGACTTGCAGGGCCAGGCGGGTGGCGTGGTGTCGGAGGACGAGGTTCGGACCGCGCCCCGCCGACCACGCCGGAACCCATCCTCGACGGCAAAAGCCGCGCTTCTCGCCAACGCTACCCCCCTCCTGAAGGAGTCCCTCGTAGCTGGCCGACTCGAACTCACCGTCAAATTCTCCAAATTACCCCAGCCGCTCCCCGTGCAGGGCGGCCTCAAGATCGGCGTCCAGACGCAGGAGGGCACCGTCACGGCGATCCGGCCGGCGAAGGTTTGGAAGAAATTCGAGCAAGCCGCCCAGACGTATTCCCACGGGGTGGCCGCGCTGATCGGCCCGGCCAGAATCTTCACCCTCGAAACCCAGATCTACCCTAAGCCGACCCAGGGTAAGCCGGAGATCGTCTACGATGGCGCACGGATCACCCTCGCTGGCCATGTCCCCGACCGCGATCCTATGGTGCAAGGGAAGGCTCAAGCCCATGGGCTGCAAAACGTGCTCCGGGAATCGACCGGACCACGGTTCGAGGTCCAGCCGGTCGTGCTGTATCCGGGCGGGTTCGTCAAGACGACGGCCCAGTGGAACGGAGATGCTCCTTGGATCCTGAACCCCAAGGCATGGCCGGCCTTCCTGGAACACCGCCCGACCCCGCTATCCCATGCGGATGCCCCACTGGCAACCGATCATCTCAGCCGGTTCATACGCACCGCAGCGAAATAGCCTCTCTTCTCGGCAACCGGCCCTGACCCACAAAACCTACCCTGATCCGTCCCGCCCGACTCTCGACGACCTGGACCCGGAAAGCGTCACCCCTGACCGGAGGGTGGCAAGGGTTCGTAGCCACCGCGAGAGGGCAGACTACCCGACTGCCGAACCCTTGCTGGGCAATCTGCTGGTCGTGTGGCGGGCGCTGTGCGATCCTGTTTTTTCAGGCCACGCCACCGCGCTGGATACCGCTTACCCGTGGGCACCGATGATCGACGCCGTTGAAAACTATCACGGCAAACCCCAACGGCCCCGACCCACACACTAACGACACTGCATAAAAAACCCTCTCCCGTCAGGGGGAGAGGGGCAGAGGTGAGATGAGTTTTTCAATCCGCTGGCACGCCCAAGGTCGTACAAAAACGCCTTTAAACGGCTACCGCCGCCGGGTGCTGCATCAACGCCTTCAAGGCGGCTTGTCCCTCCGCCCGAGTATGGACTTCAGGAACGGCGATGCCCCGAAGGGACGCCAGGTGGGCAATCTGGCGTTGCAACAACGGCAGCGCCCTCTCCTCGGCGGCGGCGGCGGTCGCCGCGCCCCAGGCTACCCGGGAGGGCGTATCGACGGGCGTTTCCACCGGCGCTACAGCAACCGCCTGGGCGGAGGCGGATAGGGTGGTCGCCGGGTCTTCTGTCGCGGGCGACGCGGAAGTCGCCATCGCCCCGCCTTCGTCGACCGGCGTTGCAGGCGCAGGGTCCGCGCCCGCTACGGCCCGCGTTTCAGTCCCCGGCAGAGGCGCTTGAACCCCCGGCGCGGTGAGGCCCTGATCCCTCTCATCCCGCTGATCAGGGGCTTCGTCCACGTCGACGAGGTCGTCGCCCAAGCCTAAAGCGGCCAGCAACCGTTGCCGAGCCGCGGTTTCCAGCCCTTCCACCGCTGGGCCCGCTGGGGCGGCGGCGGTTGCGGTCGCGAGGACGCAACCGTGGGGATCACGCAAGACGGCCCGACAAATCAGGGCGGGTTCCCGGCTCAGCAGCGGGGGGAGTCCCAGGGATTCCGGTGAATGCCCGCCGTGCAAGGCGATTTCATACAGCTTCATCAAGCCGGGGTTCAGACTCAACGCATCCAGAATTTCGGTTTGCACCGAGAATCCCTCCGCGGGACTGTAGCGTTGCAGGAATTCAGGCCAGCGCGCTGACCCGCTCTTCAAGGGTTCCATACGGTTCTCCAAAGAGGTCGGGGAGAACGCCCGGCGCCACCCCCGTGCGGGAATGACGCATCGCGCGTGCTCTCCCGAACGGGTTGAGGTCAATTCAAAACAGGCGTGTGGAGTCCGACACTCCTCACACGGCCTGCGTCAACCGCTGTTCCAACAGCGTGAACAGCATCGGCGCGAGTTCCTGAAGGGTCTGGATCGCGACGGCATCCCGACGACCAAACAGGTCTTCCACCTCCTCCAAGGCTTGGCCGATGCCTAAACCCAGCACCTCCAGGCCACTGGCGCGGCACCGGGCCAGGATCGAGCGTGCGAGGTCTAGCTGATCGGGTTGTCCATCCGTCGCCACGATCAACAGGCGGCGCGGCTCCGCACGTCCAATCAATTCCCAACCGGCGCGCAAGAGCGCGCCCGCCAACGGCGTCCCGCCATGACTGCTCACCGCGAACCGTCCGGCGATGCGGAAGGCGCGCTCTTGGAAGTGCTTGAGCGGGATGACCTGGTGTTCCTGCCCACCGGGAAACGCCGCGGCCCAGCACGCCACCCCGGGCAGGTCGTCCAGGGCCAGCGCCAGGGCCAGCATCGCCTGATTCACCAGCGTCATGTTGGAAGCCATCGAGCCGCTGCAATCCAACAGCAGCGCGACCGCCGTATCCGTCGCCCACCGCTCGACGCGCCGGTCAAACAGACGGGCTTGCGGCCACGGGACGCTGTACAGCCGGCGCGTAGCCAGTCGCCGACCTTGACCCGCCGCCCAATGCTCCGACGCCTGATGGGTTTGCACCAGTCCGCCCAACCGATGACGCAGGGCGGCGGTGGCCGCCCGCGCCTGCCGGGCCTTCTCCTGGGGCGCGGTGTTCGGCGGCGGCGGGTCGTACCCGGCGATGACGACCCGCGCCTCGGAAGTTTCTGCGGCGGCGGCCGTCAGCCGGGTGCGGGTTTGCGCGCCGAGGTCCGGGCCCTCGGTAGACGACGGATCGGCGGCCAACAAGGCGGTCAAGGTTTCGGTCTTACCCGGGCCGCCCGGTGGCGCGCAGGCCTCCTGGGATCCGGTCTGCGAAGACGCTGCCGAGGAGGAGGCTTTCGCCTCTGGACGCGGCGCGCCGGTTCCAGCGTCGGGTGAGGACGCGGAAGTCGCGGGGTCTTGTGGGCTTCCCTTCGGTTCCGGGGTTCCAGCGTCGGGTGAGGACGCTGAAACAGCGGTGCTAGGAGGAACCGTCTCACCCGCGCCCGGGCCGCCCGGTGGCGCGTCGGGTCGGTCGGTCGGCGTGGGCGCTTTCGCCGCGTCTTCCTCTTCCTTGAGCATCTCGACGATGCGCAGCGCCAAATCCCGCACAGCGGTCGTCGAGGTCGCATGACGCACCTCAAAGGCCAGCGCCAGGAGCTTGATCACCACGCCTTCCGGGAGCAGCGCGTCCAGTCGTGCTTCCAGATCATCGGCCTGCTGGGCCAGAAGGCCCTGGTGCAAAACGCGGGCGCGCAGCAGTTTGTGGAGCGCGGACAAGACCTGAACCGCGACCGGGGGTTCCGGGCTCGGCTCGGCGGCTGGGTCGTCGGGGTGATGCTCCAGATAGTCCACCAGCGCGGCCAGATTGTGACGGCTGCCCGGATAGTCCACGCCGAGCGCCTGCTCGATGCGGATATCCTCCAAGATATTGGTCAACAATTTCGCCAGGCCGGGCGGCACCGGAACCGTGAAGTCCGTATACCGAATATGCGCGGCCTCATGATCAATGAAGCCGTTGGCCAGAATCGCCAGCGGCGTGCTTTCCAGCGGCAAGCGGGGCAAATGGAGGGTTTGCCCATCGGTATAGGCTTCATCTCCACCGATCTCGACCTTCACGCCGAGCTTGCGGCCCAGCATCTGGGCGATCAGGGGCAAGGCGCCCACTAAGGGATTTCTTCTCATGCCAACCTCCAAAGAAAGGAGGCGCGCCGCTCCCCCACGACGGGGAAGACGCGCGCCCCGCGGTGGGTAAAAAATCAATCAGTAAAACCAGTCGCCGCCGGCGTCGATCCCTTCGGCCTCAGCCGGGGGCTGTGGCCTGGATTCCACCGCCTCACTGAACGGGGGAGATGCAGCGTCCTCGCTGAAGGGCAGAGCCAGGGCTAAATCCGGCTGGATACCGGCCCAGAGTTCATCGACGACCGGAATCGCCTGCGCAGCCCAGGTCTGCAGCCCTTGCGGCTGAGAAGCCAGGCACAGAAATTGCCGTAAACCTTCCAAGACCCGGCCCTGAATCGGTAGACGGTCCGGGATGCCGGCCAGCAGCCGATCGATTTCCCGCACCACCGCCCGAAAGCCACTGTCCACAAACGACAGGCCCTCGAGCTTGTCGCGCAGGGCTTTCAACGGGCTGAGCGCCCGCCGGGTCACGGTCGTTTTCCCCTGGAAGGACTCTTCCAGGGTTTCACGCGCCTGTTGGCTGATCTCGGACAAAATTTGCCCCGATAAACCCGACAGGGCCTTTTCCAGGCCCGGATGCGCGACCACTTGGGGTGAAGGCGCGCTAAAACGCACCGCCTGAACGGCAAAATGGAGCCGTCCACCCACGTACTCGGCAGGCACCAGGGCTTCTCGAATCAGCTTCTGCCACTCCAGCGGTTGCTGATCGGCCCAGGCCGCCAGCTGACCGTCATAGGTATCCAGAAACGCTGTGCGCACGGTTTGATAGCGCTGTTCCAGCACCGTGAGCTGGTCGAGCAGCCCTTGGGCTTTGGCGCTGGGCACGGCGTAACCCCCCATAAACCGTGTTCCCACCACCAGACAGTGGCGGCGGGCGGCGCTGCGGATCGTGGTGAATTCCCGCAGCGCCTCTGGATTAATCAACTGCTTTTCGCCCAGGGAGACCAAGGTTTCGGGCGGGAGTTGCGACCGATCCAGGCCCAAATCTTCCGGGGTCAAGCTCTTTTTCCCGCTCCAGCAGGAAATATCGAGGTTGACGAAAACCAACTCGTTCGCCAACAGGGTCAAGGGTTGCGCGTGCATCAAAACCTCCTTCTCGTTGAAGAAAAAGGCGAACGCCCTCCGCCGGCCTGGGAGGCGGACGGAGGGTGTCCGCCCAAGACCGATTCTTAGTAGAACCACGCCTCTCCGGCCATGTCGGCCAGGAGGCGTTCTGTGCTCACCGGCTTTAACCCCAGAGTTTCCAGAATCTGATCCGACACCGGCAGTTCCTGGGGCCAATCCGTGATGACTTGCTGGTCTTCGTTGGCGACCCGGACCCCGGTGAAGCGGCGCGCCACCAGCAACAGAAAGGCGATCACCGGTTCGTAGCCGGGTAACAATTCCACTCGACCGTGGGTGGCTCCCGACCCGACGGGGGGCCAGAACCCATGGAACATGCTCTCTCCCGCGCCGTGGTTCGTGACTCGCCAGCCGACCGTTTCCAGTTGCCGAGCCACGGTCTGACCGACGTTTTCCAGAGCGGCCTCATCCGCCCGATCTTGAATCCGCAACCGCCAGTACAGAGCAGGCCCGATAGCGGGTGGCGTCGGGGTCGAGGCCGAGTGGATCATCGGCTCAGGCCCTGCGGGCGCAGGGGTGACGGGGCGCAAATCTCGGTGGTTATCGGCCAACCAATATTCGCCCAGTTCCCGATACCCTTTCGCCCGCTTTTCCCGAATGCGCTGCGGGGCTTCCGCGAACACGCTGCCGTTGCGACACGCGGATGCAGGCGTGTCCCGTTGGCGCAGCGTGGAACCGGTACGGCCAAAATAGACCGTGAAGTTCTGCGCATCCGACATCACCGGCGTGGGATACGCCCAATCCTTGGACCGTCCGTCGGGAAATTGATACCGAAGCAACATTACTTTAATGGGCATGGGCGGGTCCCCCGGCCGTCGAGGTTCCCGCCGCGTTCTGGGCGTCTTCCCCGGTGGAGGAGTTCGGTATCCCAAAAATGCGCCGGGTCATTCCCTCAATCGCTTCTGCGGTTTCGGGTTCTACCCGATTCGTCAACGCCCGTTGAAGCGTGCGCATCAACGGGTTCTTGTCGCCGGCGTACTGCACCGTCAGGTAAGCCCAACGGATCAGGGTGCGCGAGGACAAGGTGATGTCGAGCGACTCGACGTCCTCCCCTTCGCCCTGAAACAAGGCGCGGACTTCCGCCGCCACCTGGATCATGCCGCGCAAGAGTTCGTCCTTGATTTGCGGCACGCGCCGTTTGATCAGGGCAAACTCTTCTTCGCCGGTCAGGTAGTCCACCTTGACGACCCAAAACCGGTCCAGGAACGCCCCATTGAGACGTTGCACCCCGGCATACAGGCCGCTGCTATCGCCCAGGCCGACGGTATTGGCGGTGCAAATCAGCCCAAAACCGGGGGCGGGGAAAACCACTTCCCCCCCGTTCTCCGGGATGATCAGCGGCCCCCCATCCAGCAGGGTGTTCAATCCCGCCAGTTCGCCGGGGTCGATCAGATCGGCCTCGTTGATCAACAGCCAGGCGCCGTGGCGCACCGCCGTGGTCAGGGGACCGTCCTCGAACAGGACATCACCGCCTATGGCGGTCAGGTGCCCGACCCAATCGGCCACTTCCAGGCGCCGCTTGCCGTTGACCTCGACCAGATTGAGGTTCAGCCGGGCGGCGGTCTGCACGATGAGGCTGGACTTGCCCGATCCCATCGGGCCGGTCAACCACAGCCCGTCGTGGATGGGGCCGGACACAATCCCCCGATGCCATCCTAAAACGTCCGACAGCAGGTTCTGTCGGAACGTGTACTGCGGATCCATCCGAGGCGTCAGGGGACCCGGCATGGCCAAGCCGGAGACCCGAACCTGATCGGACGCGGCGATGCCAAAGGTTTTATTCACTTGAAATTCTTGAAATTCTTGCATGGCGATACCTCTTGACGGAGGCGGTTCCACGCACGGCTCCCCCTGCGGGGAATCGGTAGGAACCGTCCCCGAGGGGGTTTGCGAAAATCCCCGTCCGTTAGGGCGGGGAGGAGATTAAGAACGAAACGCCGGAAACCGCTAGCCGCGCGACCGGCGCAGAACTCGGCGCACTAGACCCTGCACGTCCTCGGCATCCAGCCGGGGGTCGTACAAAGCCAGGCACGCCTGGAAGCTGAAGGGTTCGGGATGCCGGACCTGCGGCGCATTCAGCCACCGCAGAATCTCCTCCCGTTCCTGCGGCTCGCTGGAAGCCAGGCTGCGCAACGAGGATTGGAGGAACACGAGATGCAGTTCCTCCCAGTGCTCGACCAGGCAGCCCACATCGGCGCGCCAATCGTGGTATTCGCCCTTTACATCCAGTGATCGTAAGGAGCGATGAGAGACTGGATGCGTTTTCACGCCCGGCGCGGGGGTTTCTTCAATCAAGAAGGTCGCTTGCATGAGTGTCCCCATAAAAAAAGGGGACACTCATCCCTTGGGGAGAAGGGTCCCCAAGGAAGGGCTTGACATCAAAAAACTCGTGGTATCCTCAGAATTATTTCCTGGAAGGAGGCGACCATGAGTTCAGAAACGCGCCTGGCCCTTGACGGCTATTTGCTTCTCGATCCGCAGACCCAGCGCATTCGCTTCACCCGAACCGGCCCAGCGGCTCTGGCCTCACGCTTCGCGCGCGTCGGCGTCGATATTCGACGGCTTCGCACGCTGGAGGAGGTCGAGGATGCGATGAGCAGCGTCTCCATGCGCGAATACCGACGGCTACCGCCGGATCA
>Ga0209310_1000786_pt1 | contig 29902 bp, 32 predicted proteins | sample AD_UKC030_MetaG_FD_184415 | JGI IMG/M metagenome (GOLD analysis project Ga0209310, IMG submission 184415) | Active sludge microbial communities of municipal wastewater-treating anaerobic digesters from USA - AD_UKC030_MetaG (SPAdes) (version 2) | ecosystem: Engineered > Bioreactor > Anaerobic >...
CGACCGCTCCTTCGTTTCCGACATGCTGTCGGACCCGACCAACCTCGCCATCACCAAGGCGATCATCGGCCTCGGCCACACCATCGGCCTGCGCGTGACGGCGGAAGGCGTCGAGCACGAAGAGGAACTGTGCATCCTGCAGTCGGTCGCCTGCGACGAGGTGCAGGGCTACTACTTCGCCAAGCCGATGCCGGCCGCCGAATTCGAAAAATGGCTCACCGCGACCAGGGGCGCGCCGCCCTTGTCGTAAACAAGACAAGCCAGGAGCGGGCAAGCCCGTTGATTTGACGGTGTTTTTCCTGGCACTCCTCTTGCAGCGAGGAAGGGCCATGAAAACCCATCTCGACTGGTCGGCCTACGACACCTACGGCGTCGGCGACGCCTACGCCGGCATCCCGGCGACCGGCGGCAATTACGCGAAAGCGGTTGCCGTCTGCATGAACAATCACCAGTGCCAGCGCGACGGCAAGGGCGTGATGTGCCCCAGCTACCGCATCACGCACGACCCGGCGCATTCCACCGGCGCCCGCGTCAAGGCCTTCAAGGCGGCGCTCAACGGCGAATACGGTGACGCTCCATTCACTCACCCTGATCTCGCGGCGGCGATGGATCTCTGCGTGTCGTGCAAAGGCTGCAAGAAGGAATGCCCGAGTGCCGTCGACATGACGCTGATCAAGACCGAATACCTGGCCCAGAGGAACGAGGCGCAGGGCCTGCCGCGTCGGGCGGGGCTGTTCGGGCGCCTGCCCGAGTGGCTGCACCGCCAGCGCGGGCCGCTCGCCTGGGTCGTACGCTGGCGCAACGCCTCGCCGCTGCTGAGGCGTCTCGCCGAGCGCTGGCTGGGCCTCGCGGCGGCGCGGCCGATCCCGCTGCCAGCCGCCCAGCCGTTTGCCGCCGAAAATTCCGGCGAATTGCCGGCCGGTTGCGGTCAACGCGGAAAAGTGGTGCTTTTTGTCGATACCTTCACGCATTACTACACGCCGGAAGTCGCGACGGCGGCGCTCGCTGTGCTGACCGCCGGCGGCTACGAGGTCGAGGTGCTGCGCCCGGCGGCCGACGACGGCGAACCCGAACGCCCGCTGTGCTGCGGTCGCACCTACCTGTCGCAAGGCATGGTCGATGCTGCCAAACTCGAAGGCCGCCGGGTCATGGCAGCGCTGGCCCCGGCGCTGGCGGCCGGCACGCCCATCGTCGGGCTGGAACCTTCGTGCTTGCTGGCGCTGCGCGACGAGTTCTACAGCCTGTCGCTCGGCCCCGACGTGGCGCAGCTTGGCAAGCAGGCCTTCCTGTTCGAGGAATTCCTGATGCGCGAGGGCAACAAGGGGCTGAAGCTCGATCTAAAACCAATTCCCGGTGGTCGTGCCGTGGTGCATGGCCATTGCCACCAGAAGGCCTTTGGCGCGATGAAGTCGATGAAGAAGGTGCTGGGCTGGATTCCGCAATTCGAGTTCGATATCGTCGATGCCAGTTGCTGCGGCATGTCCGGCAGCTTCGGCTTGGAAGCCGAGCATTACGCGGCCTCGGTGCAGATGGGCGAACTGGCCTTGTTGCCGGCGGTGCGGGCGGCGGCGCCCGACGCACCGATCGTTGCCGACGGCTTTTCGTGCCGCCACCAGATCAAGGACGGTAGCGGGCGCGATGCCGTGCACGTCGCCGTGTTGCTGGCCCGCGCGCTGGCCTGAGTCTCAGGCCGGCAACGGCGCCGGCATCAGCGGAATGCGGCCGGTTTCGAGGTAGGTCGCGCAGCGTTCGATGTAATCGTGGGTGCTCTTGGGCATCGGCGTGCGGGCGCGGGCAATGTAGAAGATCAGGTCGCGACCCTGGCGCAGCAGGTGCAGGCCATCCGAAACCCGGTGGCCGCGCGGATCGGACTTGCGGCATTCGAGCGGTTGCGGCAATGGCGTGTAGTTGGCGAGCCGCTCGGCGGCGGTGACCAGTTGCGCCCAGACTTCGAAAATGTCCTGGTCGGTGCGCAGGTTCTCGGCCTTGATCTTGGCGACATCGGCAAGATCGCGCACGAGGTTCTCGATCGAGGCGAAAGCGGGGATCTGCGTGAAATTGGCGATCATCGCGTCGGCGATCCGGTCGATGTCGCGCATCGCCTGGCCGATCTTGATGTAGCGGCTTTCGTAGAAATCTTCGAGCGGAATCGAAAAGGCGCGGAAAGGCTCGCCCCACAGTTCGTCGATGCCCTCGTCGCCGCTGCGGTGGAGCACGAAGCGGCCGAGTTCCATGGCGTCCAGCAGGCATTTGCCGCATTCGCGCATCAGCGCATCGTCACTGCGTATCTCGACGCCGTCGGCCTGCAACTCGACCAGCCGGCGAAAAATGTCTGCGGCGCGGTTGAAGTAGGCGCCGGCCAGCATCGCCGCCTTGACCCGCTTGCGCGCCGGGTCGGTCTCGGCCTCATGCGCCGCCTTGGCTTCTTTCAGCCGGGTGCCGGGAATGTTGAGACCGTGCTCGGTGTGGTTGAACAGGCGGCGGGTCAGGCCTTCGATCAGGCGTTTCTTGGCTTCCAGCGTGTCGGCCGGCACCGGGTAGGTCTTGATCCAGTAACCGTCGTACAGCACACGTTCTTCGCCATCGATGATGCGTCGCGTGCCTTCGGGCGGGGAGGCATCTGCCTTGGGGGGGCATTCCAGTTGGAGCACGCTGTTCATGGCGATTCGCAGTCGGTGTTGGGGTCGATTTCGGGCCCGAAACAGGCGGGCCACAAAATTGCCGCCACGCGCCGAACGATTGGAAAATCTGGCGTTGGCGGCAGCTACCCGGATGTTCGAACTAATGCAGCGCAGCATTATGCGCCTGTTACGGCGCGGAAGGTCAACCGAGTAGCGCGACGGCCTTGATCTGGGCGCGTAGCGCCAGGCCCGGGCGAATCGCCAGTTTTTCTGCTGAACGCCGCGTGATGCGGGCGAGCAGCGGGTTGCCGGCGACGTCGAGTCGTACCAGCACGTGGCCCGGGGTATCCGTCGGCGCCAGTTCGACGACGGTGGCGGCGACGCAATTGAGGATACTGGTTTGTTGCGGCGGAATCAGCGCCAGGCTGACGTCGCGGGCATGGATGCGGCAGCGCAGCAAGGTGCCGGGCGCTTCGTGGCGGCGTGAGACGTAAATGTGGCCGCCGGGAAATTCGAGCCGCGTCAGGTCGTCCGCCTCGTGTTCGGCCACCTGCGCCTCGATCACCACGCCGGCGTCGTCGGCGAAGGTGGCGGGCAGGTCGATGCGCGCCAGTACGTCGTTCAGCGGCCCGCAGGCGACTGCCCGGCCTTGGTCGAGCAACACCAGATGGTCGGCGAGGCGGGCGACTTCGTCCGGCGAATGACTGACGTAGATGATGGGCAATGCCAGCTCGCGGTGCAGCCGCTCGAGATAGGGAAGGATTTCCAGCTTGCGCTTCAAGTCGAGCGCGGCCAGCGGCTCATCCATCAGCAGGATTTGCGGCGCCGCCAGCAGGGCACGGGCAATCGCCACGCGCTGGCGTTCGCCGCCGGAAAGTTCACCCGGCGAGCGGTCGAGCAGGGCGGCAATGCCGAGCAGATCGGCAACTTCCGGCAGCGAAAAACGGTTGGTTGCGGTCAACGTCCTTTTTTGCCCGAACTCCATGTTCCGGCGCACCGAAAGGTGCGGGAACAGGCTGGCTTCCTGGAAGACGACGCCGAGCGCGCGGCGGTGGGTCGGTACAAACAGGCCGCGAGTTTCGTCCTGCCAGACCTCGCCGCCGATGGCGCAATAGCCCCCTGGCGCCCTTTCCAGCCCGGCCAGGGCGCGCAGGCAGGTCGTCTTGCCCGAGCCGGAATGGCCGAACAGGGCGGTAATGCCGCGCCCGGGCAGGCTCAGGTCGACGTCGAGCGCGAAGTCCTTGCGGTCGACGCGGAAGCGGGCACGGATTCCGTCGCTCATGCCAGCTTCCGCCGCGCCGGGTTGAACGTGTAGAGCGCGAACAGCACGACGAAGCTGAACAGCACCATGCCGCCGGCCAGCCAGTGGGCCTGCGCGTATTCCAGCGCCTCCACATGGTCGTAGATCTGCACCGAGACGACGCGTGTTTTGCCCGGGATATTGCCGCCGATCATCAGCACGATGCCGAATTCGCCGACCGTATGGGCAAAGCCGAGGATGGCGCCGGACAGGAAGCCGGGTTTGGCGAGCGGCACGGCGACCGACCAGAAGGCATCCCAAGGGCTGGCGCGCAGCGTTGCGGCGACTTCCAGCGGGCGCTCGCCAATCGCCTCGAAAGCGTTCTGGATCGGCTGTACGACGAAAGGCAGCGAGTAGAAGACCGAAGCGATGACCAGGCCGGGGAAGGTGAAGGGCAGCAGGCCAATGCCGAGCGCCTGGGTCATCTGGCCGATTGGCCCGTTGGGGCCCATCATCACCAGCAGGTAGAAGCCGAGGACGGTCGGCGGCAGCACCAGCGGCAGCGCGACGATGGCGCCGACCGTGCCCTTGAGCCGCGAGCGCGTGCGTGCGAGCCACCAGGCGATGGGCGTGCCGACGATCAGCAGCAGCACGGTGACCACCGTGGCCAGCTTGAGGGTCAGCCAGATCGCGCCGAGATCATGGGCTTCCATGCGTGGTCAGTATCTCGAAAAAAGGTCGCGAATCTTGCACAGGGTCGTCGTGATGTCGAAGCGCGGGTCGGGCAGCGCCTCGCCGGCCAGGATGCGGGTGATGGCGACCGCCGGGTCGCTCTCGCCGGTCAGCAGCACCTGGGCGCCACGCTTGCGCATGTGGCGGATGAAGCCGTCGCCGGCACTGGCGGCAACGACGATGTCGATGCCATCGAGCGGGTGCGGGCCGTCATCCTCGAAAACATGCAGCACCTGTTCCTTGTTCAGGTCGATGCGGAGAGGGGCCGGCAGCAACTGGTTGGAGCGATGCTGCGAGAGGTCGTAAACCAGCCACTGCCGGGTTTGCCCGGCGTGGCCGCTGACTTCGGTGAAATCCTTGGTGGCGATGGCGATTTTCATGGGGCGGAGCCTTGTTCAGAGTGCGCTGATATTGACCGCCACGTCACGCGGCGGCGCGAAATACGGGGCCGAGGTGACGAGAATGTCGGCACCGGCCCGCGCATACGCTTCCGCATTAGCAGAATTTATGCCGCCTGCCGCAGCGATGCGCGTCGTCGCTCCCGCCGGAAACGCGCGCCTGATGCGGTCGACCGCCTCGGGAGGCAGTTTTTCAAGTTGCAGGATGTCGGCGCCGGCCTGCTGCCAGCGTAGCGCTTCGGCTTCGTCGCCGACTTCGACGACGACGGCACGCTCGGGCCATTGCCGGTGCAGGCGGCGCACCGTGTCGGCCGGCGCTTCGTTGCCGAGAAAGCAGCGATGCTCGGCGAAGATCAGCAGGGTTTCCGACAGGCTCAGCCGGTGCGGGCTGGCGCCGGCGCACAGCACGGCCTTGATCGCCGCCGCCTTGGTGCCGGGAAAATTCTTGCGCGTGCAGGCGACGCCGATCTCCGGGTTGCCACGCCGCGCGGCGGCGACGATGCCTGCCGTCGCGGTGGCGATACCTGAAAGGTATTCCATCAGCGTCTGCGCCGTCTTCCAGACTTCATGCAGGTTGGCGGCGTCGCCTTCGAGGGTCAGGATCGTCTCGCCGGCGGCCAGCCGCTCGCCGCTGGCGCGGATCGCTCCGACAGCGCTCAGGCCGCGCAGCTCACCCATGCGCAAAGCCTCCTCGGCACCGCACAGCAGCATCTCGCTGCGCGCCCGAAAGCGCATGCTCCCCGCCTGCCGACCGATGCCAAGGGCGTGCGTGGTGGCGTCGCCGAGCGGGGTATCGTCGGCGAGCAGCGCCTCCAGCGCGGGGTCGGGCAGGCGGTAGGGATTCATCGCGGCAGGCTGTCTCAGGGCAGCGTGTAGCCGAAGGACTTGATGACTGCCTTGGCCTTGTCGCCTTTCAGGTAATTCATCAGCGCGAGTGCCGCCGGGTTGTCCTTGCCCTTGGCGAGGATCACCGCATCCTGGCGGATCGGGTCGTAGAGCTTGCCCGGCACGATCCAGCCCGAGCCGGAACCGATCTGACCATTCTTGATGACCTGCGAGAAGGCGATGAAGCCCAGTTCGGCGGCGCCGGTGGAGACGAATTGATGCGTCTGGGCGATGTTTTCACCCTGGACGAACAGCGGCTTCAGCTGGTCGACCACGCCCAGCTTGTCCATCGTCTGCATGGCGGCGGCGCCGTAGGGGGCTGTTTTCGGGTTGGCGATGGCCAGGTGCTTGAAGCCGCCCTTTTTCAATATCTCGCCCTTGGCATCGACCAGCTTGGGGTCGGCCGACCACAGCACCAGCGTGCCGATGGCGTAGGTGAAGGGCGTGCCGGCAACCGCCTGGTTTTCCTTGACCAAGCGGGCCGGTGTTTCATCGTCGGCGGAAAGCAGAACCTCGAACGGCGCGCCGTTGGTGATCTGCGCATAGAACTTGCCGGTGGCGCCGAACGACAGGCTGGTCTTGTGGCCGGTATCGCGCTCGAAAAGCGGCGCGATGACCTGCATCGGGCCGGTGAAATTGGCGGCGACGGCGACCTGCACTTCGCCGGCGTGGGCCGTGGCGAAGGCGACGGTTGCGGTCAACAGGAAAAACAGGGCTTTTTTCATGGTGCTGCTCCTTCAGGCATATTTGCAAAGAATGACGGCCGATGCCTTGAACACGGCGCAAGCCTGGGTGCCGACCGCCAGACCGAGGCGCTCGACACTGTCGTGGGTGACGACCGCACAGACCGACTTGCCGCTCTTCATGGTCAGTGTGATTTCGGAATTGACCGGGCCATCGTGGATGCGGGTGATTTCGCCCCACAGGTGATTGCGGGCGCTGGTCTTGAGCGTCGGATCGTTGAGCAGCAGCACCGACGAGGATTTGACCAGCGCGTTGATCTCCATGCCGATGCTCAGGCCCAGGTTTTCGGCCGAATCGATGGTGATGATGGCGACGATTTCATTCTCGTCGTCGAGTTTCAAACGCACCTCGTAATCGACGTGTCCTTCGCGCAGGCCGACGATATGGCCGGCGAACTGGTTGCGGGCACTGGTTTTCATGGACATGCGTTTGAGCAATTGCTGGAACTGCTTGAAGTCGCTGGCCTGGCCGTCGTTCATGCTGTCCGTCAAACGGTCGAGGGCGGCCTGGTATTCGGCTTCCAGCGCGCGGTAGAGCGCGACGACCTTCTTGCCATGTTCGGTGAGCAGCGTGCCGCCGCCATTCTTGCCGCCGGTCGAGCGCAAAACTAGAGGCCGGTCGGCCAGGTTGTTCATGGCATCGACCGCATCCCAGGCCGCCTTGTAGGAAAGCGGCACGGCTTTTGCTGCCTGGGAGATCGAGCCATGTTGTTCGATGGCTTCGAGCAGGCGGATGCGGGTGTCGCCGAGAAAGGTGCCGAATTCGCTATCGACTTCCAGTTTTCCGCGCAGGCGGTGCAGGCTCGTATCCATGATTTCGTGATGTGACCGTTTATATAGCGATGACTATAACCCAGCTTTGTCAAAGGGCGAATAGCTCAAAATGTTCCCATCGTTATGGTTGATTCGACAAGACGGCAGGCGTTAGAGTGTGAATGGTTCGACAATAAATCGTTAATTAGCTGTATATATAGCGAAAAGCGGGCCAGTTACCTCAACCATGCAAGGAGAACACCATGAACGTCAGTGCACGCAATGTTTTCAAAGGAAAAATCACCGCCCTGGTCGATGGCGCCGTTAACGCCGAAATCGAACTCACCCTGCCCGGTAGTGACAAGATTGTCGCAATCGTGACAGAAGGCAGCGTCAAGGCGCTTGGTTTGGCGGTCGGCAAGGAAGCGATTGCCTACGTCAAGGCGCCGTGGGTGATGGTGCTTTCCGGCCCGCCCGATGTGAAGTTTTCCGCCCGCAACCAGTTGGCCGGCACCGTCGCCAGGATCGATAAAGGTGCGGTCAACACCGAAGTGGCGATCAAATTGGCCGGAGGCACCACGGTCTATGCAGTCATCACCAACGAGGCGGTGCTTGAACTTGGCCTCAAGGAAGGCGCTCCGGCAAGTGCGCTGATCAAGGCCAGCAATGTGATTCTCGGCGTGTCCGCCTGATCGTCCGGTTGCTTGGAAAAAAGGCGGCCATGCGCCGTCTTTCTTGTTGATGTAAATGTCCGAATCGGGCTTTCGGAGGGTGAGTGGAACTATCACCATCCCAAAGGCGATTTTGATGTGCGCCGCAAAATCGAAAACAGCACGACCGTGACGCTGCCCAGGATCAGCGAGAGCAGGCCAGCCCGTTCAAAATCGCCGTTGATCACGGCGTTGTAGATTTCCAGCGAAGCGGTCACCGTGCGTCCCGCAATGTTGCCGCCCAGCATCAGGGTGATGCCGACTTCGCCGAGGGCGCGGCCCAGCGCCAATACCAGGCCGGCCGCAATGGCGCTGCGGATGTTGGGCAGCAGGACGAAGGCGAAGATTTCGGCCTCCGTCTTGCCCAGCGTCCGGGCGGCTTCGGCCAGGCGCTTCGGAATGTTCTCGAACGCCGCCTGGATCGGCTTGACGACCAGTGGCAAACCGCTGACGAAGGCGGCGAGCAGCAAGCCCCAGAACGAGAACACCAGTTCGATACCGAACCACTGCTGGAGCGGCCCGCCGACCGGCCCACGGCGACCGAGCAGCATGAGCAGCAGAAAACCCGTGGCCATCGGTGGAAATACCAGCGGCAGCGTAACGGCAATGTCGAGTACGTTACGTCCGCGCCAGTTCGGCTGGGCGAGCAGGTAGCCCAGGCCGAGCCCGAAGCCGGCGTGCAACGCGATGGCGGCAATGGCGACCTTGGCGGTCAGCCAGAGCGTGTGCCGGGTGGTCTCGTCGGCGAGGAGGGCGGCCAGCGCTTCCAAATCAGAGGCCGTGTTTTTCGAGAATGGAACGCGCTTCCGGCGTTTCCACGAATTGCTGCAGTTGCAGTACCGCGGGCTGCTCGCCGAAGCCGTCGACAACGCCGCCAACGATGCGGATCCGGTTGTAATAGTTCTGGTCGAGTTCCAGGTAGCCGCCGATCTTGTCCTTGATCCCCAGTGCTTCGGTCAGGTTGATGAAGCCGGCATCGACTTCGCCGCTGATCAGGTAAGCCGACACCTGCGGCACCGTGGCGACGACCTGCAGTTTGTCCTTGAGCGCCGCCGCAAGATTGTTGCGCTGGATGAATTCGGTGGCGGCAATGCCGTAGATGGCCGATTTGGTGTCAGGAATGGCGATCCGGGCAAAGCGCGGCTCAGTCAGGGCGGCCGGGCTTTTCAGATCGCTGCCCTTGGGCCAGGCGACGACGAGCCGGCCGTCGCCGAGCGGCAGAAATTTGGAAAAGGCGATGCCCTCGGCCTTCGAGAGATAGCTCAGGTCGCCGAAGATGACAGCGACCTGGCCGCTCTGCTTGGCCTGCGAAATGACGCCGCCCATGTGGCCGTAAATCTGTTCGACACGAATCCCGGTTTTTTTCTTGAAGGCGGCGCTCAGCTCGGAAACCGGGCGTTTGTAGCCGGCGCCGGCGCCGATCAGCAGCGTTTCGGCGAGTGCCGGACGCACGAGAAGCAGTGCGAAAATCAGAACGAGAAGGCGATGGATGCTCATGGTCATGTCCTCGGGTGAGCGCTAAGGATGCCGGCTGCAGCGGCCGGCCGGGAAGTGAAGGGGGGAGAGAAGGGGGCGGCTGTCATCGGCGACGATCCGCCCGCGTTCCAGGCGGATGGTTCTGTCGACCAGGCGTTCGGCTTCGTCGGGGTCGTGGGTGACGAGCACGGCGTAATCGACCATTTCGCTCGCCCGAATCTTCAGCAGCAGATCCTGCATTTCGCGCCGCAAGCTGGCGTCGAGCGCCGAGAGCGGCTCGTCGAGCAGGAGTATCCGCGGGCTGGAGGCGAGCGCCCGCGCCAGCGCCAGGCGCTGCTGCTGTCCGCCGGAAAGTTGAACCGGATAGCGGTCGGCCAGGTCAGTCAGGCCGACCAGGTCGAGAAGTTCATCCACCAGGCCCGGATCGGCGCCCCGGGGGCGGGCGAACAGGACGTTGCGGCGAACCGTCATGTGCGGAAACAGCGCATGGTCCTGGAAGACGAAGCCGCAACGGCGCAGGCGCGTGGGCGTGTTGTGGCCCTGACCGACGTCGAGCCAGGTTTCCTGCTCCATGCGGATATGGCCGGCATCGGCTGCGGTCAACCCGGCCAGAAGCCGCAAAATCGTCGTCTTGCCGGCGCCGGAGGGGCCGAGCAGCGCCAGCCACTGGCCACGGGGAATCTTCAGCGCGATGTCGAGGACGGCGATTCCATCGGAAAAATTGAGGTTCCGCTGCAGATGAAACTCGAGATGGCGGGCGCTCGGCATCGTTGGCGCTTTCTTCCTATCCCGGACAGCGTTCGGAAAAGCTGTAGAAGCCGCGGCTTGCCGAACAGTCGTTGTCGGTATGGACGATCCGGAAGATCAGCCAGCGATCGTCGCGCAGGCGCCAGGCGCGGACGTTTTCCCCGTAGGTGACGACCGGGTAGAACTCTTCGTCGTCGTCGGAACGGTAATCGGCGAGGACGTAGGAATGCTCATAGAAGCAGCGCACGCCTTCTTCGTCGGTGCCGATGATCCGTTCGGCGGCGATTTCGTATTCCTGGTAGCGGGTAATCTCCCAGGGAACGATCACCATAGCCTGCCATTCAGGCGGTAGTTTTTCCTTCCAGCCGTTGCCGGTACCGCTTTCGACCAGGCTCTTGCGCGGGCAGGCGCCGGCTTGCCGGGCCCGATACCCCGGCGGTGTATCCGATCTGCCGTTCATGCTCGCTCCCCCAGGGCTTTCAGGTTGAAACTGCCTTCCGGGAAACGGACGACGAGCTGGAGCTCGCCGCCCAGCGCCGAGACGTGGCGATCCAGGGTCGACAGCAGCATGTCGGTCTGCTGTTCGATCTGCGCGATATGGGGCTGGCTGACGTTCAGACGCCCGGCCAGCTCCACCTGCGAAACCCCCTTGAGCTGGCGAATGCGCGTCAGCGCGGCAAGGTCGATCGCCTGTCTGGCGGACGTTCCCTTTGCCGCGGGGGCTTCGTCGGTGCAGTCGCCCTGGCAGTCGGCGCCGGCTTTGGCAAACGGAATGACCGTTGCCTTTGGCCCGGGGGCCGGTGGCCGGAAGCCGCCGCAGCAGCCATGGGCGAATGCCGCGCCGCGGCTGATTTCCGGCATCGGCGGCAATACTTCGGCTTCATTCTTGCACATGCGATTCTCCTTGGCTGAGGGTTGCGGATGGCTGAACGGCATTGGCTGGCCGGCTGGTCAGCGGTGACGCGGCGTTTGAGAGGTACAGGGTGCTGACCTCGAGAAAGCGTCTGGCAAATGTCGAGAGGTCGTATTGGTGGAGCGCCATTTGTCGTATTTCGGTCATTTTATTCGTTGTATTGTAACGTTTATAACGAGTGCGGTAAGTGGCTACGTTTGTAAATAAAAGCATCGGTATACTGCAAATTTACGGCGTATTACGGCAATGCAGCGTAATCGCGATGACGCCGAATTCGCTATATTTATCTGGTAATAGCGAAAACCGGGCCAGCCCAGGGTACGGTGTGGCGCAGAGAAAAACGGGGCCGCGGCGCGCGGCGCTGGCGAAGCGCTACGGGAAGACGGTAGGTAGCCGCGCCAGGCGGCTACGGGGCACTCGGCGGCGCCTCGCGGGTCGCGAAAAACCAGCTGTCCAGCACTGCCCGGCGCGGTTCCAGCTCGGCGGCCAGGCCGCCGGTGAAATGCCGCCACGCCGCCAGGTGTTTCTGCTGGACGACGGTGAGGACGGGAATGTCGTCGCTCATCAGCGCCAGCATTTCGGCGGCCAGCCCGTCGCCAGCCGCCTCCATCGCCGCGAAACGGTTGAAGATGGCCAGGTCGGCGCCTTCGTCGGCGATCCGCCGCATCACGATGCTGGCCTCGGCCAGCGCCCCGGGGTCGAGCCGGCAGGCGGCGGACTGGCTGCCCAGCTTCTGGCTGATGCTGTAGCGTGTCCCGGCGGCGACATCGACCAGGGTTACTTCGCAGTTCGGGCCATCGGCCAGGAATTCCTGAATCAGCCCGCCCACGCGCCAGCCCTGCGCGATCAGGTCGCGCGCGAAGGCGGAAATCAGGGCGTCGATGTCGACCGTTCCGTTCGGAACGACGGCGGCGATGCGGGGGGCTGGGTTGGCGGAGCTAAGCATTCCGGGCGGATCGGCCGATGGGCTGAAAGCCGACATCTTAACGCGTTGCGATGCGCCGGATGGGCCGGGTGCCGGTGCCGGCCCGGGGATGTCCGGCCTCCGCGCCTGCCGCTCAGGCGTCGAAATGCATGGCCAGGCTGGCCAGGACCTGCGGCAGCGGCAGGTTTTCCTCGGATTCTAGGATGCCGGGCACCGGGTGCGGATATTCGTAGAAGATGCCGTAGGTGCCGGTGCGCTGGCCATGCAGGTAGACGTGGGCGCGCAGCTTGTCGAGTTCGGCGTGGCGCAGGGTGACGATGTGCGGGTCGTCGCCTTTGTCGGGCACGATGTCGCAGGCCTGGGCGATGCGTTCGTCGAGCGACACCAGCATGCGGCGGATTTCGCGGGATTTGGGGGCGGCCCAGGGGTTGGCGTTCATGGCAGGAGCTCCGGTCGGATTTGCGCCAGCCAGGCGTCGAGCCGCTCTTCGGTCAATACCGGCTGGTTGATCTGGTCGAGGGCGAGACCGAGGAATTGGTCGCCGTCGATGGCTTGCGAGGCGTTGAATTCGTAGCCGGCGACCGGCCAGTAGCCGACGGCCCGGGCACCGCGCGAGACCAGGGCGTCGTGGATGATGCCGATGGCGTCGACAAATTCTTCCGGGTATTTCTTCTGGTCGCCGAGACCGAAGATGGCGAAGACCTTGCCGGCCAGGTAGCAGTCGGCGAGCAACGGCAGGAACTCCTCCCAACTCGGCTGGGCGAGGCCGACCGACTGCCCCGGCAGTTCGCCGTCGCCGAGTGTCGGGCTGCCGAGGATCAGCGCGTCGTAGGCGAGGAATTCATCGACCGTCGTGCGCCCGATGTTGGCCGGCGCCGCGGCATCGTCGCCCAGTTTTTTGGCGATCTGCTTGGCGACCAGCCGGGTGCGGCCGGTGTCGGTGCCGAAGAATATGCCGATTTTGGCCATTTTTACCCGTCGACCGCAACCGACTGGGTCAGCTCGTCCGGCAGGCAGCCGACCGGGTGGCCAAGGGCGCCGTCCGGGCCGTTTTCGAACTGAACCAGGTAGATTTCCTTGCTCTCATCCATCTCGGCGACGCCGAAGTGCACCACGACGCCGCGCATGCCGGCCGGAGCGATCAGGCCTTCCTCGTCGTCGATGCCCGGCATGCCACCATCGTTGAGGATGTCTTCGGCGGCGAAGACCATGTCGCCGACTTCGTATCTGACGGTATCCATGATCTCAGGCCCAGACATCGGCCGGCGCCAGCAGGCGGGCGACCGGTTGGTCGAACATCAGGTGTTCGTCGATGATGGTGCCGACGTCTTCCGGCTTGACGCCGGTGTACATGATGCCCTCCGGGTACACCAGCACGCTGGGGCCGAGGTGGCAGGGGCCGAGGCAGCCGGTGTTGGTCAATTGGAAGCCGGACGCCCACAAATTGCGGGTGGTAAATTCATCCGAAAACGCCTGCCAGGTCTGGCCGCAGCCTTTTTCCTGGCAGGAGCCGCGCGGGTGGCCCTGGGGGCGGCCCTGGACGCAGACGAGTACGTGTTTCTTGGGTTTGGGCATGCTGTTCTCCTTGTCGATGGCTAATCTGTTGCAAGGGGAGTGCCAGGTACTAGTTCCATGAATTCAATGGCTTGAGAAATTTTGTATTGTCGGATTTGCGACAACTGCAATGCGGCTGGTGCACCAGCCGCATTGCCACAAGCCGCCTGGGTTGCTGACTTCGTAATGCACCAGCGGTGAGCGCATCGCTTCAACATGGTGCGAATTTTTTGTCGATCACGACCACTCAGAACTCCATTTCCAGTTCCTCGATGTCGTCCGGTTCGCCCTTGGCGGCGTCTATCCATTCCCGCATTGCCGGCAGTGCCATGATGGTCTGGCAGTAGGCGGCGCAGGCCTCGTCTAGGGCGACATCGTAGGTCACGAAACGGGTGGCGACCGGCGCATACATGGCGTCTGCCAGCGTCGGCTTCGCGCCGAACAGGAAGGGGCCGCCGTAGCGCTGCAGGCAGTCGTTCCAGATCTCGGTGACGCGCTCGATGTCGCCCTTGGCGCGCGACCAGACGGTGAATTTGGGGAAGCGCGCCTTGAGGTTCATCGGCAGCGCCGAGCGCAGCGCGCTGAAGCCCGAGTGCATCTCGCCGCACACCGAGCGGCAGTGCGCGCGGGCCGCCGGGTCGGCCGGCAACAGCCCGGCCTTCGGCTTGATTTCGTTGAGATATTCGCCAATCGCCAGCGTATCCCAGACCGAAATGTCGCCGTGCGTCAGGCGCGGCACGCGCACCGAAGGCGCGAGCAGCAGCAGTTCGGCGCGCGCGCTGGCATCGTCGGCTTCGACCATCTCCTCGACGAAGTCGATGCCGGCCAGGCGGGCCATCAGCCAGCCGCGCAGCGACCAGGACGAGTAATTCTTGCTGCTCAGGGTAAGGGTTGCGACGGGCATCGGATCGATCTCCACAAAAACGGTGACGGCGCTACGGGTGGGCGCGGCATGGCAGTTTCTTAGCAAGCCACATGCCAATCGATCCCGCGCCGACGGCATGCGCTTTGCTTGTATTGGCTGTCGCCCACCCGCCGGAAACATGACCATGACCGCGTTCAGCCCCGCCCTGCATTACCAGGCCTACCAGACCCTGGCCGACCTCACCACGCCGATGCGCACGGTCGCCCGCCACCTGGCGCCGTGGCTGCATCACAGCCTGTTCTGGTTCCCCGAGAGCAAGGGCCTGCGCAAGGCTGCCGCCGCCTGCGAGGTGCTGGCGCTGGCCGGGCTGACCCACGCCCGCCCGCCGTTCGGCATCGACAAGGTGGAAACCGAAAGCGGCACCGTGGCGGTGAGCGAGGAGGCGGTGTTCGCGACGCCCTTCTGCACCCTGCAACGCTTCCGCAAGGAAAACGCCCCCGAGGGCGAGCCCAAGGTGCTGCTGGTGGCGCCGGCCTCGGGCCACTTCGCGACGCTGTTGCGCGGCACGGTGGAAACCCTGCTGCGCGACCACGACGTCTACGTCACCGACTGGCACAACGTGCGCGACATCCCGCTTGCCGCCGGCCGCTTCGACCTCGACGCCTTCATCGACCACATCATCACCTTCGTCGACTGGCTCGGCCCGCATACCCACTTGGTCGCCGTCTGCCAGCCGACGGTGCCGACCCTGGCCGCAGTCGCGGTGATGGCCGAAGAGAATCATCCGCACCAGCCGCGCAGCATGACGCTGATGGCCGGGCCGATCGACTGCCGGATCAACCCGACCGAGGTCAACCGCCTGGCCACCGAAAAGCCCATCGAATGGTTCGAGAAGAACCTGATCGGCACCGTCCCGCTGCGCTACAAGGGTGCTCTGCGCAAGGTCTACCCCGGCTTCCTGCAGATTTCGGCCTTCATGAGCATGAATCTCGACCGCCACAAGGAATCGTTCCGCAAGATGTACGCGCACTATTCGGCCGGCGAGACGGCGAACGCGGTCGGCATCAAGGAGTTCTACGACGAATACCTGGCGATGATGGACCTGCCCGCCGAGTTCTACCTGCAGACGGTGCGCAAGGTCTTCCAGGAATACCACCTGCCGCAGGGCAAGCTCGAATACAAGGGCCGCCTGGTGCGCCCCGAACTGATCCGGCGCACCGCGCTATTTACCGTCGAAGGCGAGCGCGACGACATCTGCTCGATCGGCCAGACCCTGGCCGCCCACGACCTGTGCAGCAAGCTGGCGCCGTACCGCAAGCAGCACCACCTGCAGGCCACCGTCGGCCACTACGGCGTCTTCAACGGCAAGCGCTGGCAGCGGCAGATCTACCCGCGGCTTCGGGATTTCATTCATGCGTTTGATGAGTGATCGTTGGGGTGGCCGAGAGGGCAAATCCGGGATTGGGCTGATGTAGTGTTGGCTGTTGGAGTTGCCGCAATGTGCCCTTAGCAGCCTATCCAGCCTTGGAGAAGCGGACGCTTAACCTTTGAGCTGATCCGAAGTGCCTTGCCGGCGCGAGTCGGCTCAAGCGAAGGGTTAGGTATCACTGTGGGGCAACTGGCTACGGAGTCGACCAACGATGACTTCGTAGATTGGCGGAGGGTCACCTCCATGGCGGAAGAGTTGGATGTAGACAGAAAGAAACGGCCCCTGTACGCGATCAAGAAGTGCATGCGTACTGTTGCCGGGGAGCCAACTCCCAAGGAAAGAATTAGACGCTCCACCCACATAGGTCATGGCGCCGGCCTCATCGCCAAGTACAAAGCGAGGGAGAAAGTACTCCGCGCAGGCGGTTAAGCCGCGACGATAGATGGCATAACTATGGGCAACCTTGGCCAAGAACCGACAGAGCTCGGGGGCATAGAAGTTCACTGGGATGTTGAGCTTCTCGTGTGGAGTTAGATGATGGATCTTTCCTCCAACTCGTACAACGCTGGGCATTGGGCCCAGAGTGCGCAAGAAGGCCTCGGTGGCATAGGGAACCTCTGCACTCACGCTGCCAGCGAGGATTGTCGGTGGAGCGAGGCGAAAGACCATTGCAAACGAATGCTTCGACATGGGCAATAAGGCGAGAGTCCTATCGCCATTGGCATGCTCTATAGTAACTTGAAGGTCGGGCAACTGCTGTTTGCCCCGCCGTGACTTGAGGCCGAGGAACTGCCTGTACGGCCACCAGTGACCACGCAAGAGACGCATCTCTAGTTTGCTCGTCACTGCCGCGCACTTGCTGCAACTTGACTTTGGCAAAATAAGGCTTCCGCTTAGCCCATATGGCACCACATGCTCATCAGAGAGTGGACCTTGCTCGGATCCGCAATAGATGCATTGGCCTACCGGTGGTGCAGAGTTGGAGTGATCCGTCACAGGGTGCCTAGTGATGCCCAACGTCTGACACAACCGGCGCTGGGCGACTTCATCGCGCAGCGTCCGTGTTGATGGATGGGTTAGCCATTTGAGGGCGGGCCAAAAAGTAGCTGCTCGCGCAGAACCCCAAACCTCCCAATGCAATCGGAGGGCAGGATTGTATGATGGCCAAACTTAATGCGGCGACCGACAAACTCACTTGGAATGGATGTGTACTCTGGGCAACCAAGTAGTGTCACATGGAGAATTTCGCAAAACTGACCCGGGACCGTAATGATTGCTGAGGATGAAGGCGTCGCGGGTGTCAGCGAAAAGGCAAACTTACCGCCCTCGCGCACAAACTCAATGTGATCCGGCACTTCCGCCTCATGAAGTACCGAGCATCTAACCCGATAGAAGACTTCTCCTATGCTTTCTGTCCCGAATATAATTTTCTGATTGTCATTATTGAAGCCAGCATCCAAGCCAGTTCCCAACGCAATGACGTTCTCAAGTTCGTCAGTTATGAAGGCGGACATGCGTTTTTTGTTTCCGTCTTTCGGGCGGCGTGCCTTCGCCGCCCTATCCAAGAGTGGAAACATTAGGGCACAACCTTCGACGAAGCGTGCTCTCGAAAAGTGGTCTAGGGCGCTGAGCCAGACCGGGAAGTTGAGTTGCATTGAACTGGCTAGCTAGAAGTAGACGACAAAAATGTCCAATATTCCTGAGTCTGTCCAATAGGCCAGAACAGCGGACAGGCCGGATTGGTTGCTGGACCAAGCGTGGAGGGGATTCCACAAATATTTATCTTGCCAGACCACTGGCAAACCGGACAGGCTCAATTTACCCTGATCGCATAGTGGCTGCAACCGGCGAACCGCTGACCGGAAATTTCAACGCGCTGCAATGTCCGCTAAAGCGCAAACTCACAGATGGCCGCTCATGGCTGATTGTTAGCAACGTCAAATCGGCGGGACACCACCCAAGGCAATGCGTTGAAGCACGCTGCTACCGCATGAATAGCACGAGTCGCCCAGCCTAGAACTGCTTGACCTCGATGTTCAGCGTCTGGATGCGATAGGCGATCTGGCGCGGGGTCATGCCGAGGATGCGGGCGGCTTTGGCCTGGACCCAGCCGGCCTGCTCCAGCGCGGCGATGACGCGTTCCTTTTCCGAGAGGTTGGGGTCGTCGATGTCGACGGCCTCGGAAATCGGCCCGGAAACGGGGTTGACCGCAGCAGGCGCCGCCAGGCTGCGTTGCGGGCGTGGCGGGGTGCGTTCGCGGCTGCTCGGGAAGCGGATCAGGTCGACGTCGATCTTGCCGTCTTCGGAGAGCACGGCGGCGCGCTCCAGGCAGTTTTCCAGTTCGCGCACGTTGCCCGGCCAGTCGTGGTTGGCCAGCCGGCGCTGGGCCATGTCGGTCAGGCTCAGCTTGCGTTTCTGGTCGTTGCCGATCTTGGTCAGCAGGTGGCGGGCGATTTCCGGGATGTCCTCGATGCGCTCGCGCAGCGGCGGCAGGAAGAGCGGCATGACGTTGAGGCGGTAGAACAAGTCCTCGCGGAAATCGCCCATGTCGACGGCGGTTTCCAGGTCGCGGTGGGTGGCAGCGATGATGCGCACGTCGACCTTGATCGTTTTGCTGCCGCCGACGCGCTCGAACTCGCCTTCCTGCAGGATGCGCAGCAGCTTGGCCTGGAAGGGGGCGGAAACTTCGCCGATCTCGTCGAGGAACAGCGTGCCGCCATGCGCCTGCTCGAAACGCCCCTTGCGCGATTCGACGGCGCCGGTGAAGGCGCCGCGCTCGTGGCCGAAGAGTTCGGATTCGAGCAGATTTTCCGGCAGCGCGGCGCAGTTGAGGCGGACCATCGCGTTGCGCGCGCGCGGCGAGTTGTAGTGGATGGCGTTGGCGATCAGTTCCTTGCCGGTGCCGGTCTCGCCGCGAATCAAGACCGTGGTGTTCCACTTGGCAACCAGCCGTGCCTGGTCGAAGACCCGACGCATCACCGCCGAGCGGCCGACCATGCTGTCGAAGCCGAACTGGTGGCGCACCGTGCGGCGCAGCAGGTCGCGTTCTTCGACCAGGGTCGATTTTTCCTGCGCCACTTCGAGCGACAGGCGCAGGCTCTGGCCGATCAGGTTGGCGACCATTTCGACGAACTGGGCGCGCTCCTCGATCAGGCCGTCCTCCGGCGCTTCCGGCTGGACGGCGAGGACGCCCTGCAGGTTGCCGCCGACCTTGATCGGCACGGCGATGAAGGGCAGATCGGGGCGGTAAAGCCCGTGGCGGTTGAGAAAGCGGGGTTCGTCGGCGGCGCGCGCCAGCATGATGGTGCGCGGCCGTTCGAGGACGAGGCCGATGATGCCTTCGCCCGGGCCGTACTGGCCGTCGTCGGCACTCGGGCCGTCGGGGTTGTAGATGGTGTGGATGTTGAGCTTGCCGGATTCCGGATCGACGACGCTGATCAGGCCGCGCGTCAGCCCGGCTTCATCGTGCAGCACGCGCAGTACGTCGCGCAGGCTTTCGTTGAAGGCGAGCGAACGGCTGAGGACGCGGCTGACGGCGTAAAGCGCCGCGAGCAGCAGGATGTTCAGCTCGTGCGTGCGGCAGAAGCCGCCTGGGGGCGGGCAGTCTTCTGCGGGGTGGATGACGTGTTCGTGCATGCTGTTCTCTGGGTCTTGTTCTTAGATCGGGTCGCCGTCGAGCCGGAATTCGACGACCGCCCGGCAGCCGCCGCTCGGGCTTTCTTCCAGGTCGATGATGCCGCCGTGGTCGGCCACCACCTGCTGGGCGCGCGACAGGCCGGTGCCGATGTGACGGCCGCTGCCATTCTTGGCCGTGAAGAAGGGCTCGAAGGCCTTGTGCCGCCATTCGGGCGGAATGCCGGGGCCGGAATCGCTGACTGCAATGATCACGCAGTCGCGGTCGACGACGCTGGAGAGGCTGATTTCACGGCGCTTCCAGCCCTTGATGTTCATCGCCTCGATGGCGTTGTCGACCAGCGCCTTGAACAGCATGCGCAACTGCAGCGGGCGGCCGATGATCGGCGGCAGCGTGGCGGCCGGCTGCCAGTCGACGACGACGCCGGCGGCAAGCAGGCGAGGGGTGCAGATTTCCAGCACGTCGCGCACGATTTCGTTGAGATTGACGCGCACGACGATCTCCTGGGGGCTTTGCGGGATCACCTGGCGCAGCATTTCGAGATGCTGGCGGCTGGCCACCAGCGCCTGCTGCAGCACACCGGCGCTGGCCGGGTCGCGTCGCTGCAGCACCGAGGCGGCCGAGGCCATCACGTTCATCGGCTCTTCCAGGCGGAAGATGGCGGCCGACAGGCCCTCGCGGATGGCGGCAGTGCGCTCCTCGTCGGCCAGCACTGCCTGCAGCGCGGCGGCGCGGGCGCGCTCCTGTTCCTCGCGCAGCGAGCTGATGTCGGAAATCACCAGCAGCAGGCCGGGCTGGCCGGCCGAGCAGAAATAGCTGTCGGCGCAGTCGCCCTGCATTTCGATCAGCGACGCTGAAACCGAGAGCCAGCGCGGGCGCCCGGCGGCGCGGTCGATGCGCGATTCGCTGTTGGTGAAGGCGATCTGCCCGGGGTCGCTGGCCAGCGACTCTCGCCAGTGCGGCTGCAGGCTGTCGAGCAGCGTGTGGGCGGGCTCCTTGACGTGCAGGTCGCTGACCAGCTTCTTGTATTCCTGGTTGTCGAGGATCACGCGGCCGGTCTGGTCGAGCAGCGCGAAAGCCATCGGCGCGGCGTCGATCACCGATTCGATCAATTTTTTCTGGTTGCGCACGACGCGCTCCAGGCGGTGCATCTCGGTGACGTCGCGGTGCATGCCCAGATAGTGGGTCGTCTTGCCCTTGGCATCGACGACCGGCGAAATGGTCAGTTCGGCCAGGTAGAGTTCGCCGTCCTTGCGCCGGTTGAGCAGCTTGCCGGACCAGGGGCGCTGGGCCGACAGATCCTTCCACATCGATTGATAGACGTCTGCCGGCGTGGTGTGGTTGGACAGCACCGATTCGTTCTTGCCGACGATCTCGGCTGGGTCGTAGCCGGTCACGCGAGCGAAGGCTTCATTGGCGAACAGGATGTTGGCACGCGGGTCGGTGATCGAAATCGCCAGATCGGCCTGATCCACCGCCTGGCGGTAAGCCTCGGGCGGCAGCTCCGTTTTCTGGAGAACGGTGGTGGCTTTGGCGGTGCTGGCAGCCGACATGATTCGCTCCTGCGGATTCGTTGGTTTGGTTCGGGTTCGGGCTATCGGGTTTTACAAGCAGCTTCCGTGCCTTTTAGGCGAAGCGAACGAAATGGCGGTCTGTTGTCAGGATTGCGCGGCAAATGCGACGAAACCCGTGTCGTGTTTGCGACACTGTGGTTTGCAAAAAAGCCCTGTTTTGGTGCGTTGACCGCAAAAGTGTGCATTGACGCCGGCTCGCGGGGTGTTCTCGTATTTGGCACGCCTTGTGCATTGGTGCTGTTGGAAAAACTGAACCCCGACTGCCATGAGCGAATTCATCCTGCTGCTACTCTCCACCGCGTTGGTCAACAACGTGGTGCTGATCAAGTTCCTCGGCCTCTGTCCGGTGATGGGCGTTTCGAAAAGCGTCGATAGCGCCTTCGGCATGGGGCTGGCGACGACCTTCGTCATCACGCTGGCGGCAGGCGCCTCGTGGATGCTCGACAACTGGCTGTTGCAGCCGCTTGGGCTCGGCTACCTGCGCATCCTGACCTTCATCCTGGTCATCGCGGCGGTCGTGCAATTCACCGAAATGTTCATCAAGAAAGCCAGTCCCGGGCTCTACCAATCGCTCGGCATCTACCTGCCGCTGATCACCACCAACTGCGCGGTGCTCGGCGTCGCGCTGCTCAACGTCGAGCAGAAATTCAGCCTGTTCAAGAGCCTGCTCTACGGTTTCGGCTCGGCGCTCGGCTTCACCATCGTCCTGCTCATCTTCGCGGGGTTGCGCGAGCGCATCGCCCTGGCCCGCGTGCCCGCCGCCTTCGCCGGGGCGCCGATTTCCTTCGTCACCATCAGCCTGCTGGCCCTCGCCTTCATGGGCTTTTCCGGTCTCAACGTCTAAGGGAGAAAAACGCAAATGATCGCTGCCATTCTCAGCCTGACCATCCTCGGTGCCGCGCTCGGCATCATCCTCGGGGTCGCCAACAAGTTCCTCGCGGTCGAAGGCAACCCGCTGGTCGAGGAACTGATCGCCATGATGCCGGGGTCGAACTGCGGGCAGTGCGGTTTTCCGGGCTGCTCCGGTGCCGCCGAAGCCATCGTCGATGGCTCCGCCGCGCCGACTTGCTGCCCGCCGGGCGGCAAGACGCTGGCTGCCGCCATCGCCGCCAAGCTGGGGCTGACGGTCGATCTCTCGGCGATGGCCGACGACGGCCCGAAGATCGCCGTCGTCGCCGAGGAGCTCTGCATCGGCTGTTGTCGCTGCAGCAAGGTGTGCCCGACCGACGCGATCATCGGCGCCGCCAAGCAGGTGCATAACGTCTTTCGCGAAGCCTGCACCGGGTGTTCGAGCTGCATCGAGAAATGCCCGACCGAGGCGCTGGCGATGAAGCCGGTGCCGGTTACCCTGCAGCACTGGGTAATGCCCAAACCACTGGCTGCTTGATGACGAGATGGGCGCCATGAATTTCTTCAAGCATCTTCTCGGCGACGACTGGGGGGTGCATCCGGACGATCACAAGCGGCCCGCCGCCGATCAGAAGGTGCGTGTGATGCCGGTGCCGGCGCGGCTCTATCTGCCGTTGCAGCAGCACCTTGGCGGCGCGGCGCGGCCGACGGTGCTGGTCGGCCAGCGGGTCAAAAAAGGTGAAAGCATTGCCGAGGCGCAGGGCATGGTCTCGGCGCCGATCCACGCGCCGACTTCCGGCACGATCACCGCCGTCACCGAGATCACGGCGCCGCATCCGTCCGGGCTGTCGATGCCGGCGATCATCCTCGAAGCCGATGGCGCTGACGAATGGTGCGAACTCCACGGCTGCGACGATCCCTTTGCGCTGGCCCCGGCCGAGATCGGCAAGTGCGTCGCCGCTGCCGGCGTCGTCGGCCTGGGCGGCGCGGCCTTTCCGTCGGCCGTCAAGCTGATCGGCGCCTCGCGCGCCAAGGTGACGACGCTGGTGATGAACGGCGGCGAATGCGAACCCTATCTTTCCTGCGACGACCGGTTGATGCGCGATCAGGCGGCCGGCATCGTCGATGGCATCCGCATCATGCTGCACGCCACGGGCGCCGGTGTCGCCCTGGTCGGCATCGAGGACAACAAGCCGGAAGCCATCGCCGCCATGCGCGTTGCGGCAGCCGACTTTCCGGCGGTGCAGATTCGCCCGGTGCCGGCGCGCTACCCGATGGGTTCGGAGAAACAGCTCATTCAAGTCCTGACCGGCATCGAGGTGCCGGCCGACGGCCGTCCGGCGGATATCGGCGTCATCGTCCATAACGTCGGCACGGCACTGGCAGTGCGCGCCGCCGTGCGCGAGGGCAAGCCGCTGATTTCGCGGCTGGTCACGGTCAACGGTAATTGCGCCAGCCAGCCGGGCAATATCGAAGTACGCGTCGGCACGCTGGCCGAAGAGGTGATCGCCTTCGCCGGCGGCCTCAAGGGCGACGGCATCGGTCTTGCCCGTCGCGTCATGGGCGGCCCGATGATGGGCATGCAGATTCCCCACTGGCGCGTGCCGGTGGTCAAGGGCACCAGCGGCATCCTGGCGTTCGATAACGCCGAGGTGGCCGAACAGGAGCCGAATCCCTGCATTCGTTGTGGCAGCTGCGTCAAGGCCTGCCCGATGGGCCTGCTGCCGCTGGAAATGAGTTCGCGCATCCATAACGAGGCCTATGCCGAAGCCATCGATTTTGGCTTGAAGGACTGCATCGCCTGCGGTTGTTGTGCCTACGTCTGCCCGTCGAAGATTCCGCTGGTTCAGTATTTCGTCCATGCCAAGGGCGAACTGGCTGCTCAGGATCGCGCCAAGCTGCGCACCGACGCGACCAAGAAGCTGGCCCAGCAACGCCAGGAGCGTCTGGAGCGCGAAGCGCGCGAGAAGGCCGAGGCGGCCGCCAAACGCAAGGCCGAGCGCGAAGCCGCGGCGGCGGCCAAGGCGGCGGCAGAGACGACGGCCGGCTAGGGGCAGACGATGGGCTTCATGAACCTCTTCAAATCCTTCCTCGGCAATCACTGGGGCGTACATCCGGCCGACCACAAGCGGCCGGCGGCCGATCAGCCGGTACGCCAGCTGCCGATGCCGCCACGCCTCTACCTGATGCTGTCGCAGCACGTCGGGGCGCCCGCGCGGCCGGTCGTACTGGTCGGGCAAAAGGTATTGAAGGGCGAGCTGATCGCCGCAGCCCAGGGCAACATTTCGGCGCCGTTGCACGCGCCCACCTCAGGCGTGATCAGCGCCATCGGCGAGATCGCGGCGCCGCATGCCTCCGGCCTGCCGGCCCTGGCGATTGCCATCGATAGCGATGGCGAAGACCGCTGGATCGACAGCGAGCGGCCGACCGACCCGTATGCGCTGGCCCCGGCGGACATCGCCAACCGCGTCGCGGCGGCCGGTGTGGTCGGGCTGGGCGGGGCGACTTTTCCCTCGTCGGTCAAGCTCAACCTGGGCCGTCGTTCGAGCATCGACACGCTGATCATCAACGGCAGCGAGTGCGAGCCTTATCTGTCGTGCGACGACCGCCTGATGCGCGACCGGGCCGCCGAAATCGTTTCCGGCATCCGCCTGATGTTGACCGCAACCGGCGCCGGCCAGGCCAAAGTGGGTATCGAGGACAACAAGCCGGAAGCCATCGCGGCAATGTGCGAAGCGGCGGCCAAGGTGGAAAATGTTTCCGTCGTGCCGGTGCCGGCGCGCTATCCGATGGGTTCGGATCGCCAGTTGATCATCGAGCTGACCGGGCGCGAAGTGCCATCCGACGCGCGCGCCGCCGATGTCGGCGTGATCGTGCACAACGTCGGAACCGCCTACGCGGTGCATAACGCGGTCTGCTTCGGGCGGCCGCTGGTCAGCCGCCTGATGACGCTGAACGGTGGCGCTGCGGGCATGCCGGGCAATTTCGAGGTGCCCCTGGGTACTTTGGTCAGCGATCTGATCGCCTTCACCGGCGCCCTCAAGGGTCCGGTGGCGAAAATGGTGATGGGCGGGCCGATGATGGGATCCGTGCTTCCGCATGCGCAGGTGCCGGTGGTCAAAGGCACCAGCGGCATTCTGCTGCTCGACGCCGAGGAGGCCGCCGCCAGCGATCCGGAGGCCTGTATCCGCTGCGGCAGTTGCGTGAAGGCCTGCCCGATGGGCCTGTTGCCGCTGGAAATGAGCGCGCGGATTCGCAACGACGATCTCGACGGCGCCGTCGATCTCGGGCTGGCCGACTGCATTTCCTGTGGCTGCTGCGCCTACGTCTGCCCGTCGCACATTCCGCTGGTTCAGTACTTTTATTTCGCCAAAGGCGACCTTTCAGCCCGTCAGCGCGCCCAGCTGCGCACCGAATCGACCAAGAAACTCGCCCAGGCGCGGCAGGAGCGCCTCGAACGCGAAGCCCGCGAAAAAGCCGAAGCGGCGGCGCGCCGCAAGGCGGAGCGTGCGGCACAGGCTGCTGCGGTCGACGCCGCAAAACAAGGAGAAACCGTATGATTCCGACCACGCTGGCAACGCAGCCGATCGCCTCGCCGCATGCCCATGGCGGCAACTCCGTCACCCGCACCATGTTCCGTGTCCAGTTGGCTTTGGTGCCGGCCACACTGTACGGTTTCTGGCTGTTCGGCTGGCCGTCGTTCTTTCTCTGGCTGTTGACCATTCTTTCCTGCCTCGGCTTCGAGGCGCTGTCGCTGCAGATGATGGGCGTCAAGCGCATCAAGGCGACGCTGTTCGACGGCTCGGCGTTTCTCACTGGCTGGTTGCTGGCGATGACCTTGCCGCCCTGGGCGCCGTGGTGGGTCGCGGTGCTTGGTGGCTTCATCGCCATCGTCATTGGCAAGCAGGTGTTCGGCGGGGTCGGGCAGAACGTCTTCAACCCGGCGATGGTGGCGCGGGTGGCACTGCTGGTCTCCTTCCCGCTGCCGCTGACGCAATGGGTCGCGCCCTTGCCGCTGGGCACGGTTGCAGCACCGGATTTCATTCATGGCTTGCAGATTTTTCTTGGCAACCAGGCGGTGCCGGACGCGATGGCCAGCGCCTCGCTGCTCGGCTATACCAAGACCGAGATGTCGCGCGGCATCGATCTGCTGCACTCGCTGAGCGGCGACCACGGCGCGTTGTTCTCCATGGTCGGCACGCGGGCCGGCAGTCTCGGCGAATCGGCCTCGATGCTGATTCTCGGCGGCGGGCTCTATCTGCTGGCGACCGGCATCATCACCTGGCATACCCCGGTCGCCGTGCTGGCCGGCATCGCGATTCCCGCCGCCATCGGCCATGCGGTCGATCCGGCGCACTACCTGAGCGTTTCCGCCCACCTGCTGTCCGGCGCGGCGATGCTCGGCGCCTTCTTCATCGCCACCGACTACGTGACCTCACCCAATACCGCGGCCGGGCAGATCGTCTTCGGCCTCGGCATCGGCCTGCTGACCTGGGTGATCCGCAGCTATGGCGGTTATCCGGAGGGCATGGCTTTCGCGGTGCTGCTGATGAACGCGCTGACCCCGGTCATCGACCGCTTCGTCAAGCCGCGCATCCTCGGCCGCGACCGCAAGGGCAAGGCGCTGGAAATTCCGGAAGGGAAGGGAGCCTGACATGAATCTCGAAGCCATTCGCGAAAAAATCGGCTATCAGCCCTTCCTGCTCGGCGTCTTCGCCTTGCTGGCGAGCGGGGCGCTGGCCTGGGCATCGAGCGCCACCGGCGCCGCCATTGCCGCCGCCGAAGCCAAGGATCTGCGCGATTCGCTGTCGGAAGTGCTGCCGCAGGGCATGGCCGACAACGATTTCCTGAAGGATACGGTCGACCTCGAAAAAGGGGGCAAAACCGTGACCATCTACCGCGCCCGCAAGGATGGCGAGGTCAAGGCGGCGTTGTTCAAGGTCGCCGAGCGCGGCTACGCCGGCGACATCCAGGTGCTGATGGCGGTCGACAATGACGGCCGGACGCTCGGCGTGCGCGTGCTCAAGCATGCCGAAACGCCCGGTCTCGGCGACAAGATCGAGGTCAAGAAGGATCCCTGGATCAAGGGTTTCGACGGCAAGTCGCTGGGCGATCCGGCGCCGGAAAAGTGGGGCGTCAAAAAGGATAGCGGCATTTTCGACCAGTTCGCCGGGGCAACCATCACGCCGCGTGCCGTGGTCAAGGCGGTCAAGGGTGGGCTGGAGTTCTACGACGACCATCGTCAGGAAATTCTCGGAGGTCAATCATGAGCGACAACTACGGCAAGCTGATCAAGGATGGCCTGTGGGACAACAACGTGGTTTTCGCGCAGATGCTGGCACTGTGCCCGACGATGGCGGTCACGACGAGCGGCACCAACGGTCTCGGCATGGGGCTGGCGACGACGGCGGTGCTGGTCGTTTCCAATATCCTGGTGTCGATGATCCGCCACACCGTCAGTTCGCAGGTACGCATCCCGGTCTTCGTGGTGCTGATCGCCAGTCTCGTCACCATCGTCGATATGGCGATGAACGCCTGGCTGCATGATCTGTACAAGGTGCTCGGCCTGTTCATTGCATTGATCGTCGTCAACTGCGCTATTCTTGGCCGCGCCGAAGCTTTCGCCGTAAAAAATGGCGTCGTCGCGTCGGCGGTCGACGGGCTGGCGATGGGCCTGGGCTTCACCGGCGCGCTGACCTTCATCGGCCTGATCCGCGAATTCCTCGGTTCCGGCACCTTGTTCGCGCAGGCTTCCAACCTGCTCGGGCCGTCCTTCGCCTTCCTCGAAATGAAACTGCCGGGCTACGGCGGCGCGTTGCTGATGATCCTGCCGCCGGGCGGTTTCGCAATCCTCGGATTCCTGCTCGCCGGCAAGCGGGTCATGGAAAAACGCATGGACGAGCGCGCTGCAGCTCAGGCCGAGCCGGCCGCCGCCTAAGGAGAGAAAGATGCAGATCGGTGTTGCCTATTCCGAACCCGGCCAGCAGATCTGGCTGAATATCGAGGTACCCGATGCGTCGACCGTGGCAGACGGCATCGAGCGTTCGGGCATTCTCAAGCAGTTCCCGCATATCGACCTGACGACCCAGAAAGTCGGCGTCTTCGGCCGCCTGGTCAAGCTGGACGCTGCCTTGAAGCCGGGCGACCGCATCGAAATCTATCGCGGCATCATTGCCGACCCGGAGACCGTGCCGCGCAAAGACATGGACGAAGACTGACGCAAATTACGGGATAATCCCCATTTCGGTGCGCAATGATATTGCGCACAATAACAAACGGTCGGCTTGCCTGCGGGCGGGACGGCAAAACAGGTTTCAAACTCTCGAGAACAGCCATGCACCGCTTTTTGCCCGCGCTCCTGATGCTGCCGGCCGTCGCCTTTGCGGCCGGCGATCTGCCCACCGTCGGCGGCATCCCCGTCGATTTCATCCTCTTCGCCTTGACCCTGCTCGGCGTCGCGCTCTTTCACAACGCCACGCTCTACGTCGCGCTGACCGGGCTCGTCACGATCAGCCTGTACAAGATGATCTTCACCGGCTTCAAGACCGGTGTAGGCGTTGCCGGCTTCGTCGGCCACCTGGGGCATGAGTGGGTGACCATCGCCAACCTGTTCTGCCTGCTGACCGGCTTCGCACTGCTCGCGAGGCATTTCGAAAAAAGCCATGTGCCGGTGGTGCTGCCGAAGTTCCTGCCGGACGACTGGAAGGGTGGTTTCGTGCTGCTGGTCATGGTTTTCGTGATTTCCAGCTTTCTCGACAACATTGCGGCGGCGCTGATCGGCGGTGCGATGGCCCACCAGTTGTTCAAGGCCAAGGTGCACGTCGGCTTCCTGGCCGCCATCGTCGCCGCCTCGAATGCCGGCGGTTCGGGTTCGGTGGTCGGTGATACGACGACGACGATGATGTGGATCGACGGCATCAGTCCGGTCATCGTTTTTGACGCCTATGTCGCGGCCGGCGTCGCCTTGCTGATCATTGGCTACTTCGGCGCCAAGCAGCAGCACGCTTACTCGCCGATCATCAAGAATACCCACGCGCATACGCATGTCGATTGGGGGCGCATCTTCATCGTCGCCACGATGCTGGTCTTCGCGGTGGCGACCAATATCACGATCAACGTCAAGTTTCCGGAACTGGCCGAGCACTTTCCGTTCATCGGCGTTGCCGTCTGGGTGGCGATCATCCTGACCATTCCGGTGCGCCGCCACGATTGGGAACTGCTGCCGGAAACGATCAAGGGCTCCATCTTCCTGCTGTCGTTGGTGCTTTGCGCCTCGATGATGCCGGTCGAAGAACTGCCGCCGGCCTCCTGGCAATCCGCTTTCGCGCTCGGCTTCGTTTCCGCCGTTTTCGACAACATCCCGCTCACGGCGCTGGCGCTGCGCCAGGGAGGCTTCGACTGGGGTTTCCTGGCCTACGCCGTCGGCTTTGGTGGCTCGATGCTGTGGTTCGGCTCCTCGGCCGGGGTCGCGCTGTCCAACATGTATCCGGAGGCCAAGTCGGCCGCGCAGTGGCTTCGCCACGGCTGGCATGTGGCGGTCGCCTACGTCGTCGGCTTCATGGTCATGCTGGCCGTGCTCGGCTGGCATCCGGACGAAGGTCACAAGAAGGTGGTTGCGCCGGCGACCGCAGCGGCTGCGAACGCGCACTGATCCTTGCTGACCGGGAAAAACGGTAAGGGGCTCCACGGAGCCCCTTTTTTCATGTCGGTTTTGCGACAAGGACAGACGGCTTTTGCGCACCATCCCGGTGCCAAAAAACAATCATAACTGCATGAAAAAAAACAATATTGTGATCATATAATGCGCCTCCCCGATGAACCCGAAGGTATCGATACATGACAAAAGAATTTTCC
>Ga0209310_1000787_pt1 | contig 29902 bp, 15 predicted proteins | sample AD_UKC030_MetaG_FD_184415 | JGI IMG/M metagenome (GOLD analysis project Ga0209310, IMG submission 184415) | Active sludge microbial communities of municipal wastewater-treating anaerobic digesters from USA - AD_UKC030_MetaG (SPAdes) (version 2) | ecosystem: Engineered > Bioreactor > Anaerobic >...
CCGGCCGCCGCAGGTCGCGCACTTCGTAGAGCATGTGGGCGAGCAGGGTGCGGTTGTCGGCGATCAGCACGGCATCCGGGTGCGCCTGCAGCAGCGGTTTCAGTTGCCGGCCGAGCTCGTCCCAGCCCTGGGCGCGGGCGTAGAAATTGATTTTTGCCCTTTTTTCAGGGTCGACCGCAACCAACAGGCTTTGCCAGTGGTAAGCGACGCCGATCAGCGCGATGTTGAGCGCAATGCCGGCGATCAGCAGCTTCTGCTTGCCGCGTTGCAGCAGCCAGGCGACGACGGCGATGGCGGCTGGCGCGAAGGCCGGCGCTGCCCAATTGGCGTTGGCCGTGCTCTTGAATGCCTGTGCCGAAACGACCAACCACAACGGCAGAGCGAACCAGAGCAGGAGCCGTGTTCGTTCGTCGCGCCAGCTTTTCCGAACCTGAAAGAGCAGGATAAAAAAGACGCTGCCGAGCACCGGCCCGAAGGCGCCCCATTGCGCGGCCCAGAATTCACCGAGGGCCTTGAGGCCACCGCCGGCTTTCCGGTTTACTGTGATGTCGGCGGTGTGCTTCAGGGTCGGGAAATCGTGGGTGATATTCCACCACAGGTTCGGGCCCAGGATGGCCAACGCCAGCCCGGCGGCCAGCCACGGTTTGAGCGAGGCGAGGCGGGGACGATGGAAGACCAGCAGGTGCAGGAAGGCGGCGCCGAGCCAGGCGGCCATCGTGTATTTGGAGAGCAGGCCGAGGCCGCAGACGACGCCGAGCAGCAGCCAGTCGCCCCAGGCGTCGCTGTCCAGCGCACGCAGGTAGGCCCACAGCGCCAGCGCCCAGAACAGCGTCAGCAGCGCATCGGTCGAGACGAAAAGCCCGAGCCAGGCGAAGATCGGCAAGGTCAGCACGGCCAGTGCCGACCAGAAGGCGATTCGCGCATCGTACAGGCGGCGGGCAATGGCCCAGCAGGCGGCGGCGGCGAGCGGGTAGCAGAGCATGGCCAGCGCCTTGACGCCGAGCAGGCCGCTGCCGAACAGCGTGGTGGACACGGCGATCAGCGCGGCGATGCCGGGCGGCTTGGAGAAATAACCCCAGTCGAGGTCCTGCGCCCAAGTCCAGTATTGCGCTTCGTCCACGTAGAGCGTAACGCCCATGTGCGGGACGACCCAGAGGCGCCAGGCAAGCAGGATGGCCGTCAGGCCAAGCAGGATTTTGCCGCCGGATTTCTCGTAAATTCCGGCGTCGACCGCAACCGGTGTCACGCCGGCTTGTGCCAGCCTTCTTCGGCGGCCAGCGGGCGCTCGGGACGCGCCGAATAAGAGCGGATGGTGCCGGATTCGAAGTAGATGCGGGCGAGCAACTCGGCCAGCACGCCGGTGGTGATGAAGTGCACGCCGGCAATCAGCCCGCCGATGCCGACAATCAGCGCCGGACGGCCGCCAATAGGCTGCCCGAGACCGAACTTGACCCAGGCCAGCCAGGTCAGCACGAGACCGGAAAGCGCCGTCAGGCCAAGGCCGATGCCGCCGAAAAAGTGGCCGGGCCGGGCGCGGAAGCGCATGAAGAAATAGACGGCAATCAAGTCGAGAATGACGCGGAAGGTGCGCGAAATACCATACTTGGAAACGCCGGCAGTGCGCGCATGGTGCGTCGTCGGTTCCTGGGCGATGCGGCGCGGCGTCGTCACGGTGGCCAGCCAGGCCGGGATGAAGCGGTGCATTTCGCCATACAGGCGCACGCTTTTGATGACGCTGCCGCGAAAGGCTTTCAGGCTGCAACCATAGTCGCGCAACTGGACGCCGGTCATGCGGGCGATCAGCTTGTTGGCGATTTTCGACGGAATCTTGCGCAGGAACAGGCCGTCCTGGCGGTTTTGACGCCAGCCGGCGACCAGATCGAGGTCTTCGTTCAACAGCCGGGCAACCATGCGCGGGATGTCGATCGGGTCGTTCTGCAAATCGCCGTCCATCGTCACAATGACGTCGCCGCGCGCCGCGTCGATGCCGGCCTGCATGGCGGCGGTCTGCTTGAAGTTGCGCGTCAGTTCGACGATGCGCACATGCGGGCCGTATTCCTTGGCTGACTGCAGGGCGCGCTCGACGGTCGCGTCGCTGCTGCCGTCGTCGACCAGCACCAGTTCCCACGGGTTTTCATAGCCGACCAGCGCCTCGTGCACGCGTTTTACCAGCGGCGCGATGTTGTCTTCCTCGTTGTAGAACGGGACGACGATGGAAAGCGTGTGCGGCGGGACGGTGTGGGCGGCGTTCATGAGCGAATCCGGCGGTAAAGTCGGCATTTTAATCGAAAAGCCCCCGCCCGGCTGTGGAACGGGCCTTTAATGTAGAATCGTGGGCTTACGAAACAGGCAAGGAATCAACAGCATGCTGCTGATGATCGATAAAAAACATGCCCGACTCACCTTGTCTCAGCTCATCTCACCAAGCCACTCTCAGCGGGCTTTATCACTCGATACTCGTCTCACGTAGTATCACCGTGACGCACCGCAGCTTGAGAAAAACCGGATAAATTACCGGATAAGCTTTTCAAATTTATCCTTATCCAGTAAATGGCTGTATCCCTTACAGACACCAAGGTTCGTAACGCGAAGCCGGCCGAGAAGCCTTTCAAGCTTCAGGATGGTCACGGCCTCTATCTTGATGTACGCCCGAGCGGTGCGAAGATTTGGCGGTACCGTTACTGGATCACACCTCAGAAGGACGGTATCTACACCATTGGCGAGTACCCGGCAGTGCCGCTTGCGGATGCCAGGAAAGCCCGCGAGTGGGCGCGAGAGCAGGTGAAGCTCGGGCTGAATCCGACCATTGTCAAGCAGGCCGAAAAGGCGCGTCGGATCGACGAGGCTGCTGATACGTTCGAAGCCGTCGCTCTCGAGTGGGTCGAGCACAACCGAGAACATTGGTCGGCAAGGTATTGCAGCCAGGCTGACCACTACCTCAAGACCGATGTCTTTCCACATATCGGATCACTGCCGATTCGCTCGGTCGGGGCGGCGCATCTGTTGCCCATTATCAAACGAGTTGAAAAGCGTGGCGCCTCAACAATCGCCAAGCTGATCCGCCAGTGGGCGGGTCAGATTTTTCGGTATGCAGTTTCGTCCGGCAGGGCCAGTGGAGATCCGTCGACTGCGCTAAAGGGGGCACTTAAGCGCCGGCAGGTTCGGCACAATCCGCCGCTTTCAAAAGAGAACATTCCGGTGCTGTTGAAAAAACTGGATGACTACGGCGGTTATATTTCAACCAGGATCGCTGTTCGGTTGATGCTGCTGACTTTTACCCGAACCCAGGAGTTGCGCATGGCGGAATGGGTTGAGTTCGATCTTGAAGGCGCCGAGTGGCGCATTCCGGCCGAACGTATGAAGATGGCGAAGCATATGTTGCCGGGTGAAGTACATATTGTTCCGCTGCCTCGCCAAGCAGTTTCCTTACTAAGGGAATTGCACACGATCACTGGCGGACGCGATTTCCTGTTGCCGAACTTGCGCAAGCCAAATTCGTGCATGTCCGGGACAACGATCAACCGGGTGCTTGAACGACTCGGATTTGCAGGTGAGTTTTCTGGTCATGGGTTCCGGTCGACTGCATCAACATTTCTACATGAACTTGGCTACGATGAAAAAGTGATCGACCGGCAGTTGGCTCATGCGGAGCGCAACAAGGTTAAGGCCGCTTACAACCATGCCGAATATCTCCCAAAGCGCAGAGAGATGATGCAGGCGTGGGCCGATTGGATTGATGAGTTATCAAGTCTGGAAGCCAGTTGAATTCGCGATTCTTTGTCGCCCCTAGCCGGCATGCTTTGACTTGAACGTTGGAGTTGCTTCATGTTAACCAGCGAGGCATCCAGGTGCTTGAATCAGACATGAAGTAGGCACCTTCAAGGTTTGCACGTTTCAGGCTCGCGGTCATGAAATCATTGGTCACGATGTACCACGCGCCAGACGGGTCTATGCCCGATCGTTTCCAGATTTGCATCTCCTTCTGGTGCGTTCCCGAATTGTCACCTCGCGAAACGAATTTACTCTGAGAGGCCGCAATCCTCCGATAGGCATCGATTGCAGTATCGGCAGAAGCAACATTTGCGGGATCGGATCTTGGGCCAACAAGATAAAACTCGTTGGAACCGATCAGCGTCTTTCCGGTAGCCCATCCATCACTGATTGCCTTGTCGACTTGGGCAGGAGCATGAACCATCACCATGTCGACTTGCTTGTCACGTAATAAATTAAGTGACTGCCCCGTTCCTGCCTTAATCCAAAGCATCTGGGCATCATTGGCCACGGCGAACTTTTCGGCCAAGACCTTCAGAAGGCCTAGCTCCCCCGGGCTACCGGTCGCTAGTGAGAATCGATTCGAGCCTGTTCCATAAGTCGTTTTGTCCAAGTCCGCTGCTTGAACGCATAGCGCAGTACAGAACATTACCGCCGAAATGATCCTTTTCATGAAGCAGTACCCCTAGCGCTTCGCATTCGGAAAGAAGAGTTGTTCGCCGGAAATTTTGTAGTCGGCGATAGCTCTTTGTCCTTTCTCCGAGACAAGCCAGTCGATAAAACGCTGCCCTTCGATTTTCTTGATATGCGGGTGTTTTGCCGGGCTAACTAAAATTACGCCGTACTGGTTGAAAAGTCGGGCATCCCCTTCGATCAGGATGCTCAGATCACCGCGGTTCTTGAATGACAGCCAAGTTCCACGATCGGCCAGGGTATAGGCCCCCATTGATGAGGCCATGTTCAGTGCCGGCCCCATACCGAGTCCGGTGTCCCGGTACCACGGCCCTTTGATTGCGTTGAGATCGATACCTGCGGACTTCCAATAGCGCAGTTCAGCGGCATGGGTACCGCTCTTGTCACCTCGCGAAACGAATGGAGGGCGGATGGCCGCATCCATCGCTGCGATACGGCGCAAGCCTTCCTGGATGTCCTTTCCGGAAACATTTGCAGGGTCGTTCCTAGGGCCCACCAGGATGAAATCGTTGTACATGACCTCCTTCCGCTCAACACCATAGCCTTCGGCAACAAATTTTTCCTCGGCGGCTTTGTCGTGAACAAATGCAACATCTGCATCCCCTCGGCGAGCCGTATCAAGGGCTTGCCCAGTACCCATCGCCACGACGCGAACCTTGATTCCCGTGTCCTTTTCGAAGATAGGAAGAATGTGGCCAAACAGGCCGGATTGTTCCGTAGATGTCGTGGAAGCTACGGTGATGATTGGCTCCTGCGCAATAGCACTTACGCCGAAGGCACAGGAAAAAGCAACGATTCCCGAAAATAGCAACTGGGGCAGTTTCATGAGTTACTCCGCATTCGTTCAGAGGGTTGAGAGGCCGTTGTGAATGCCTGCTATCAAAGGATTTCGTTGCAGACTAATCGAGACTTCGTTAAGGTCAATATATGCCACATATTGCAACAAGTATTTCTTCCCCCTCCAATCCAATTCGCTGGAACTGGAATTTCGGTTTTGGACTTTCTGATCATGAGGCGGCGAAGCTGATCGTCTTGCTGGAGTCGTTGCATAGGCTAGAAACACTTGGGCGTGCGGCAACTGCAGCCGATTTGTCCTATCGTTCGGCATGGGAACTGCTTCGCACCTGCGAGACCCGCTTCGGGAAGGCGCTTGTGGTTAAAGGCCGAGGAAAAGGGACGAAGCTGACCGATTTTGGAGAGCAACTGCTTCAACTCGATTACGCTGCACGCGCCGCATTAAACGAGCTTCATGCCCCGTGGGGAAGGCGTCTTAGGGAAATTCTCGTACCCAACGAAATGGAGCTATCCGAATATCTGCGCATCGCTGCCAGCCATGACCTTGCGTTGGCGGACTGGATAGAAAATGGACGCCATCTAAAGGTTGATATTTATTGGCGAGGAAGCGAGGAAGCCCTGCTTGCATTGTCACGAGGCGAATGCGATGCATGCGGGTTCCATATGCCGGGATGGTGGACCAACGATCAGGCATCAGCGTGGTTAGGGCGCTGGATCAAAGTACGGCAGTTTGCATTTTTCCCGGTGATGCATCGACTGCATGGTTTGCTGGTTGCAGCGGGAAATCCTTTATCAGTCAAGACACTTTCTGATGTGGCTCGACTGAATCTCAGAATGGTCAATCGTCAGCGCGGTTCGGGTACCCGCGGAATGATCGACCAGTTGTTGGCAGCAAATGGCCTTCAGGCTAAAGATATACCAGGTTACGCGCACGAAGAGTTCACCCACGATGCGGTCGCGGCGGCGATAGCGAGTGGGCATGCAGATGTGGGGTTGGGTATTCAAGCCGCTGCAACACGATATGACCTCGGCTTTGTTCCGTTATACCGCGATATTTACTGCATCGCAGCCCGAAACGGAATAGCCGGAAGCCCTGCAATTCAGCACCTGATGCGCAGATTTAAGGGAAACACCTTCAAAGAGCGCTTGCGAGCCATGCCTGGCTATGAAGCTGCGGCTACGCTGGATGAGTTTCTTACTTGGGAGAAGTTTGCCGCTGTACTAACGACGTTGTACTCCGCGCCACGACGCGGATCGACTAAGTATGCTTCTTGGATTGCCGGAAACTGATTTTCAAGAAGAAGGCGTATGTCCTCCGCGTCTGTGAGATCGGCAAGCTGCCGTTTGCCTCGGTTCATGGCTGTACGGCAGTTAAGCGACAGATTGCTGCCTGATTCTAAGAATTTGGCCAATGTCCGGATTGGCCGAAGTCCCGCCTCATGCCAGCAGCAACAGGCCGTATCTCGGACTGAACGGTCATTGGCGGTAGATGGAACCTACGGCCGCTGTCGCGCAGGTTGCTACCGCTGGCGGCCTGGGTGGCCCGAAGGTCAGGTTCCTCATCTCACGAACGCGAACTTCCGACCCATTGCCGCCGGTCGCAATTCTCAGCCAGCACGACCGGAATCAAATCTGGACCAGTCATTCGAGCTTGGCTACACGGGTACAATTAGCGCAATGAATCGACGTAGCCTCATTCTCTTTGCACTATCAATTGTCCTTACGTTTGGAGCGCTTGCTGCCCCTACTTCACAGGAGCGCACAGACTGGTCCAGTTTCTTTGCTGCAGCCGAGGCGCACGGCACTATCGTTGTCTGGGACAACCGCAATGGAAGTGACGTGGCCTTCGTCTACGACCCGGAGCGCGCGGGTCGTCGCTACTCCCCGGCTTCAACCTTCAAAATTCCTCATAGCCTATTCGCTCTTGACGCGGGAATTCTCCGTGATGAGTTCCAGGTAATACCCTGGGATGGCGTTAAGCGCTCGATAGCCGCGTGGAATGAAGACCAGAACCTACGTTCTGCGATGCGTAATTCGACTGTTTGGGTCTACGAAATATTCGCTCGACGGCTTGGCGATGCGCGTGAGATTGGGTACATGCGAAAGATTGCGTATGGCAACGCTGTGGCGGGAGGCAGCAAACCTTTCTGGGTCGAAGGCGACTTGGCAATTTCTGCAAATGAGCAAATATCGTTCATGCGCCATCTCTATCGTAATGAACTGCCGTTCCGGGTCGAGCATCAGCGACTCGTCAAGGACGTAATGGTGAATGAGGCTGGCCGTGATTGGATACTACGGGCCAAGACTGGCTGGAGTGGAAAAGTTGGCTGGTGGGTAGGCTGGGTCGAGTGGCCAACAGGACCGGTTTTTTTCGCACTGAACATCGACACGCCCAACAGATTGGACGACCTCTCAAAGCGGCAAGAGATTACTCGCAACATTCTTCGCTCCATCAACGCCCTGCCACCGTCTTGATGAGCGTTCCGATGTCTGTTGTTAGCCTAAAGCAGTCAGCCCACCGCAAATAAGCCACCGGCTGCTTCTGGCCGATTGTGTGAGTTGGCGCCTACGCCAGTAAGCTGACGTTCGCCAAACTCCGAATTTTCCACTGGCCGGTATCAGGAAGCAGTAACCAATAAGTGCTGTCGGCCAACTGCCGACCTTCACCGTTCCGCCTGAGCAGTCACCCAAGGGGCCGGTTCGCTCTGAAACCTGCCGGATGGTCTATAAGTGCTTGTCGGCCAATCCGGCCGCTCAACTCGATCGCTGTCACCGTCAGCAATTCAGCGGTTAGCTGCCACCCAATCGAAATCTGATTGGAATGCCATTTTCCGCAATGAAGCCAGCTTTCAATTGATCTGTGGCTGACTAAAACCCGCTCTCACGAATCAGAACTGCAAACACGTTGCGTAGCCCTGCAACCAGTGGACTCCGACGCTCGCCATCGATAACTGTCACGCCGCGTGCTTCGCTTGGCGATTCTAGCGGCTCATCAAGTTCTACTCGGACACGAAACAACTGTTCAGCCGGGATCAATTCTTGCGTCTGCGTCGCCAGCGCGATTGGCCCGCCATAGCGCGTGGCAAGTATCGGGTGGTCGAGGTGGGATATTGGAGAGGTGTCGACATTCAGCACCTTGCCACGTAGCGCATCAATGCGGTGCTCAAGGTAAAAAATGGCATTGGCGCCAGGACGCAGGCGTTCAACATCACCTTGCTCGACGAAGGCGTCGACCTGCCAGCGTTGTGGGTCGATCAAAATGCCCAAAGGCTGCTTGCCGTTGACCCATGCGCCAGGTTGCTCCTGGGGATCGAGGTCAAGCCATATCCCGTCGAAATCGGCCCGCAATGCGAGACGACTCAGTTCTTCGCCAGTCGCCTGCACTTCGGCCAGTTGCTCACCGAGACGCTCGGTTGTGGCGCTGGCCTGCTCTTGTCCGCGTTCTATTGCCTGCAGGCCGGTCAATTGCGCATCGAGGGCGTAGGCTTTGGCCTGGTTGCGACTACCTTGTGCCCGCAAATCCGGTGAGTCGAGTTGAACCAGAATATCGCCAGTGGCGACAGGCCCGCCCGGACGAATGGATGCGATCACTGCAGGATAAGGCGCGAACACGGCACTTTGCCTGGTCGCATGCGCCACCCCCGCCCCGCGCACCTCGGTTTTCCAGGGAATGGTCAATAGCAGCAACACCATTCCGGCCAGCATCATCATTGAACGGCGGCGTGCGCCAGATACTTCGCTACGCCGTACCCACCACACTTTGAGTTCACGCCAAATTGGCATCACCACAAACCAGGCCAACTCTACGATGAACAGAAAGATGCCGAGAATCTTGAAGAAAAACAGGTAAACCGCAACCGCAATGCCCAGAAATATCACCAGCCGATAAATCCATGTCACTAGCGCAAAGCCGATCAACAGACGGCGCTGGCGATCCGGAAAACTCTCGGGCCAAGACTCATCCAGACCGAGTAGCGCGCGACGCAGGGCAACCTTGGCCATCGCGGAAGAGCGCTCATGCAGATTAGGAAAATCAAGAAGGTCGGAGAGAATGAAGTAACCGTCGAAGCGCATGAATGGGCTGGCATTGAGGGCTAGCGAGAGCATCCAGCTGGTCGTCGCCAAATAGAGGCAAGCAGTCCGTAGCCAGCCCGGTTCACTGAGCGCCCAACCCAGTGTCGCCACTCCGGCCAGTGCCAGTTCGGTCAAAATACCGGCGGCCGAGACGGCGAGCCGCTGGTGACGCGAGCGCAACTTCCAGGATTCCCCCGTATCGGTATAAAGCATCGGCCACAAGACCACCAGCGCAATGCCCATGTGCGCGACGCGCACGCCAAAATGGGTGGCCACCAGCGCATGGCCGAGTTCATGCAGGGTCTTGGCGAGGATCAGGGCGCCGGCAAAACCGAGCAGACCCTGCGGCGACAGCGATTCGACGACCGCCTTGCTGAAAACATCCCATTCCCGATATACCAGCAGCAAGCCGAGTCCGCTCAACGCGAGAAGCACCCAAAGCGTGGCCGACTGGAACAGCACGGAGAGATGCGCTGCCGTGCGGGCAAGAAAAGCCTGGGGACGAACCAGTGGGATGCGAATGAACAGGTAATGATGTAGCCACCAGCGCCACTTCAGCCAAGGTGCCCCCCCTGATTGCGAGGCCAGCCGGTCAGTCGTTTCCGGCCCGGGGCGCAACAACTGGTGCCGATCGAGAAACCCGGCCAGCGCCAGCACTTGATCAGGCGCAGCCTGCAGCGGCGTCATGGCGGCGATATCGGCAGCAACCGCAGCGGCAGGGGCTCCCCAGCGTAACAAGCATTCAAACTCAAGCCAGCCGATCCGATAAAAACGATTGACCACCGGGTCCTGTATTACCCAGGCCGGCGAACCGTCTGCCTCGGGTGCGGCCTCGACAATACGCAGGTCTTCCCGGAGCGGCGGCAACGGTCGCTCGAACTCCGCCTCCATCAGAACCCGCTCCACGAGCGTAGCGTCGCCAGTGGCCGCCGGAGCAGGTAGTAGCCGAGGACAACCCAACCGCCATAGACCTTGGCGGTCCCTCGCAGCCCCAGCCGGGCATCCGGCGCAGGATCATCGATCGTTGCGCGCAGACGATATGCCGCGACACCATCCGGCGTCGTGATCGCTTGATAGCTTGTCTCGCTGATGCGGCCTTCAATCGACGACAGCGGGTGAGCACTGAGGTAAAGCTTCACCGGCGCCCCGAGATCGAGCGAAATGGCATCGGCGACCGGCAGATGAATGAGCATCGCGGGAGTCGCCGGATCGGCCAGCAACATGATGCGTTCGCCAGTGACAACCGGCTTGCCCAGCCAGTCGTTTGGATCCCCGAAAACAGCGATGCCATCGCGCGGCGCAGCCATCTCGACCCGCGCCAGTTGCGCCCGGATGGCCGCCAGTTCAGCCCGGCGCTCCTGGGCGCGGCCGGTGAGCAGCGCGATGTCATTGCGGCTCTGGGCGTTATCGAAGCTGCGCTGGCTCGCGGCGTTCAGTTCGGCATCGGCCACCGCAACGCCCTTGAGGGCGACTTCCAGTCGGTTCTGTAACGTCGTGTCGTCGAGCGACAGCAGGATTTCGCCTTTCTTGACCGCCTGATTGGGACGGACATGAAGACGCTTGACGACGCCGTCCAGCGGTGAAGCGACGACCGTCGCATCAAGGGCGACAATTTCAGCTGGTGCCAAGGCAGTTTGTCGTACCGGCAACAGGCAGAACACGGCAATGCCGATTGCCAGCACCTTTTTCTGGCGCGAGCTTGAGCGCCAGCGCCAGTTGGCCTGGCCCTTGGACAAGCTCGCCCAGCAATAACCCCATGTTCCGGTTAGACGAAGCACTTGCCCGGCAACGATCGGGTCAGGCGGCGTATCTAACAGATAGATCACCATGCCGCTCAGTTGCTTGTTGCGGTCAACGATACGCAGACACCAGATTCCATCCGGCCACCACTCCGCCCAGCCCGAAGCAATCTCTTCCGGCAACTCGGCGGTGGTAGCAGCCAGCCACAGGCCCTGTTCAGGCATCGGAACTGCCGCCAGCCATGCGGCAGCCCGTCTCAACCAGACGAGATAGGGCGAATCCTCGGTAGGACGCGCCAATCCGGAGACTGCCAGCAACTGCCAGGCAGGCTCAGCGCAATCGAAAACCAGCGCCTGGCGAAAGCTAAGCAAGGGATAAGGGTCATTGGCGATCGAGAAGGCCAGGCCGTTGAGCGAATCGGCCGCCCGCGCCCGTTCTTCGAGTGCAGCGACCGCCAGCAGCAGCTGCGGGTGTGGGAGAGTCTGTTCGCTCAAGGCGTGAAAGGGAAGCGGGCAAAACCGCTCATGCCGGCCAGCAAATCGGAGTGTTTGCCGTCGATGCGTGCCTCCAGCTCGACCGTTTGCGCCACCGCATCGACACGGGCGTTGATCGCCGACACCTTGGCCGGATAGGTCTTGCCGGTTTCATTGACGGCCACGTCGAACATGGTTCCCACTTTCAACTGCCGGAGATAAAGCGATGGCACATTCAGGCGCAGCTTGAGCGGCCCTTCACTGACCAGGTCGATCAGCGGCGCCCCAGCATTCACGCCCTGATATTGCTTGACGTAGACACGGGCAATCCGGCCATTGAACGGGGCATTGAGCGAACAGTAGGCAACTTGCGAGCGGCCAAGGGAAACTGCCCCTTTTGCCTTGTCGACCGCAGCCTGCGCCGTCGACACCTCGAGATCGCCAGCCGCATTTAGCTGCTTGAGGCCCGTCTTGCCGGTCAGCGTGTCGCGGGCAGCCGCCAGTTCGGCCTGGGCCATACGCAGGCGCGCCTGGGATTCGCCGCATTCGATGCCGACCAGCAACTTGCCCTTGACCACCGGTTGGCCGAGGCTGGCATTCAGCACTTCGATGCGCCCTGCGATCTGCGCGACGAGGGTGGTTTCGACCTCAGGCGCAAGCAGGACGCGGATGGCGTTGGCATCGGCGACCGGCGCCGCTGCCGGCTTGACGACCGGTATCGGTGCGGCAGGCGCGGTCGGCGGGGTTTGGGCCGGCGCCGCTGCCGAGAACAGCAGCGCCAGGATTGCGAGCTGGCGCATCACCCTAGCCCGGCGCCTTGGATTTGGCCGGCGCTTCGGGAGCGCGCTGCCCGACCGATTCCCATTCGCTGATTGTCCGCTTGATCTCGGTGGCGAGTGTCTTGACGTCGTGACTTTCGATGGCTTCAGGCATCACATCGAGGCCGACCGAGTTGTAGAAGCGGCCCCAGGCCGCCTGCGCATTCGAGTACGCGGCCTGGCGCTGGTAGCGGGCGAGCAGCCAGCGCGCTTCGGCGCGGATCACTTCCAACTCGGAGTCAACCGAGGTCGATGCGGCAGCCTTGGCGTATTCAAGAAGGCGGCCATCGACACGCATGATCTCCTCGGCGAACTTCAGTTCGGACAGTGACAGTTCATAGCGCTGCTTGCCGACATGCACCTGGGTCAGAACCGCCATCGACAGCCCCATGCGTCGTGTGTCGTCGGTTTGTTCCTGATCTGCCTGAGCCTGATCGAGCGCTGGCCACTGCAGCAGCTTGATCAGGTTGAGCGAGAGGCGCAGGCCGGCTTCGGCCCAGTTGTTGTTGTAAAGGTACTTGTTCGAGTCGTAAAGCGGACCGGCCTCAAGCGACAGGTTGGGCCACACCTGAGCCTTGGCGATCTTGATGTCGGTCGCGGTGACGCGCTTGCGGTACCACTCCTCCATGATCTCCGGGCGCCGTTCGAGCGCCATGCGCTCAAGGGTCTCCGTGTCGTTTGGCAGCGTCGACACGATCGGTTCCTCGGTATCGGCCAGCACCATCGGGGTGCCCGGCGGCAGCGACATTAGTGCTGCCAGTTCGGCACGCGCCAGCTCCAGGTCTTGGCGGCGCAGGTTCATCAGGCTGACAGCGTCGAGCAGCGCACGCTGATAGGAGAGCGCCTGCAGGCGCGGCAGCAGGCCCTGATCCTCGGCCTTCCTCGCGGCTTCCAGCGCCTTGTACGTGCGGTCGATGAGGCTGTTGACATCGCCGATCAGGCGCTGGGCGCCGACAGCGCGCCAGTAGGCGTTGCGCACGTCCTGCAGCACGTTCTGCACTACTTTGCGCCGGCGTTCCTCGGCCATCAGAATCTGATCTGCCTTTTGCTGAGCGCGGTAATAGGAGACCCCGAAGTCGAGCACGTTCCACGACAGGGTCAGTCCGGCCAGGCGGCGGTTGTCCTCGGTTGCGGTCGAAGGCACCAGGGTCACGACACCGTCGGGCCTGCCGGTCGTCAGATTGATCCCCTCGGAATAGCCGCCGGCGGTGTTGCTGCGGCCGGCATAGCCGGCGTTGGCGACCAGGCGCGGCAGCATGTCGAATTTTGACACGTCGTACAGGCTGCGCGACAGGGCGCTTTCCATCAGCTTCAGCCGGTAATCGAGGTTGTACTTGAGCGCCCGCGCTGCGGCCTCGTGGAAGGTGATAGGCCCGCTGACTGGTTCCTGCTCGGCGAACATCTTCTGGCGGTCGCTGACCACACGATCCTTGATTTCATCCTTGGTATAGGGTGTCGGGGTCAGCGAGCCACAGCCGGCGAGGAGCAGCATGCTACCGGCGAAAACCGCCAGACTGGTCTTGCGATGAATTGTCAGGGTTCGGCGGGTCATGGATTCAGGAGGCGAGGTTGGTATTGGTGCCGGCAGCAGAGTGTACCGCAACCGGGTGCAGGCGCTGCGCCGCGTGGCGCAGCTGCTCGGCGAAGGACGGGGCAGCGGTAAGGCCGGCCGAGGGGCGGATGATCATCGTGCTGGTCTCCGGCGGTCCGGAGAACATCTGCTGCGGATCGGGTGCCTGCCATGAGGGGTCGTCCAGCAGGCCGTCTGCAGTGAGGCTGGTCGTGCCGTGGTGGAAGCGGACGCGCATGTCGTCGATCCTGGCCTCGGTCGCCAGGTCGAGCACAGTGCGGCCAACGAACTGGCCGTCCACCCGCCCCAGTCCGCGTCCGAACGACTGCGCTTCGATCTCGGGCACCAGGCGCCGGCGGACGTCGGAGCCATCATCGACGAGGGACGCCGCCTCGGCCTGCCGCTGCAGGCCGAGGCGGACGAAGGTGCCGTCGTTGCGCAGGTTGGAAACGGTCAGCTGGCGCTGGATGGCATCGACAATGCGTTCGACGAAGACGGCAGGCTCGACATCGGGCAATGGCGTCAGCGCGCCACCATCCTGGCGGTTCTTGCTCCAGAATGGCGCCGACGACGGCTCCTGGTACGGCGCTGTCATGTCGAGGGTGACGACAAGCTGGGCCTGGTCGGTGGCGCCTGCGGTGTCGCGCATCGTGTAGGTGAACACGTCGCTGAGTATGCGTCCCGCGCCGGCCGCGTTGGCCACGTCCGGGTTGGTCGTATCGATCGTGTACGTCCAGGAACCGTCGGGGTTCAGCACCAGAGTACCGTAGCGGCCCAACAGTGCCGTGCCGACCGTGCCGACCGTGCCGGCGTTGCCGGTGCCGGACTCGGGCCCGGTGCGCACGCCGACCACCGTCCTGGTGTCGTCGCCATCGACGTCGCTGTCGTTGGGCAGCACGTTGCCGCTGGTGACCGGGGCCATGCCGGCATCGGTGGCGAGGCCGCTGTCGTCGCGGGCCACAGGGTTGTCGTTGGCGCCTCGGATGGTAATGGACAGGGTCGCGGTCGCCGTCGCGCCGAGTGCGTCGCTGATGGTGTAGACGAACTGTTCGGCCAGCGTTTCGGCCGGGGTGCGCAACGCCTCGACGACGGGGTTGCCGTTGTCGACGACGTAGGTGAAGCTGCCGTCGGCGTTCAGCGTCAGCGTGCCGTAGCGCCCGGTAGTCAGGCCTCCGACGGTGCCCCCGGCCACCGTAGCCACCGCCTTGGTCTCGCCGTAGAGATCGACGTCGGCGTCGTTGGCCAGCACGTCGCCGGTCGCATCGGTACCCGGGGTCGCGTTGGCGATGCCGCCGGCCTCGACGGCGGTGCCGGCATCGTCGGCAGCGACCGGGTTGTCGTTGGCGCCGGTGATGGTCACGTTGATCGTGGCCGTGTCGCTGGCGCCGTAGATATCGGACACGGTGTAGGTGAATTCGTCGACCAGCGTGTCGCCCGCGGTACGCAGCGCCTCGACCAGCTGGTTGGCGTTGTCGACCACGTAGGTAAAGGTACCATCGGCATTGATGGTGATCGTCCCGTAGGCGCCGGCCAGCCCGGTGCCCACGGTCCCCGGCACGCCGCTGCCCAGTTCAGATCCGGTGCGGATCGCGACGACACTGAGCGGGTCGCCATCGAAATCGACGTCGTTGGCGAGCGCATCGCCGACGGGGTCGAGGCCCGGCGTGCCATTGGCGACGCCGCCAGCCTCGATAGCCGTCACCAGGACCGGCAGTGCGATGGGCGGGTCGTTGCGGCCACGCACCGTAATCGTCAACTGCGCCGTGTCGGTCAGTCCCAGTGCATCACGGGTGGTGTACGTGAAGACATCGACGACCCGGTCGCCCGGGGCAAGGCCGGCGGTGAGGCCAAAATCGACGATGTACTGGTAGCTGCCGTCCGCATTCAGTATCAGCCTGCCATAGTCGCCGAGCAGAGGCGAACCGAGGGCGCCGGCGACCCCGCTGCCGCTTTCCGGGCCGGTACGCACGGCGCTGACGGACAATGCCTCGCCGAAGCGATCGACGTCCGTATCGGGCGGCTGGAAAGGGAGCGGAATGCCGAGGCCGGTGAGGACGTTGCCGACCGGGTTGATTCCGGGAATGGCCGGCGGCGGCGAGAGCGTGGGCGGGAAGGCGATGTTGCGGTCGTTGGTGGCCACCGGATTGTCGTTGGCACCCTGTATGGTGATCGTCAACTGCGCCGTGTCGGTGGCGCCGGCGGTGTCGCGCATCGTGTAGGTGAAGGTGTCGGCCAGCGTGTTCGCAGAGAGGCGCAGGGCCTGCACCGCCGCGTTGTCATTGTCGATGACGTAGGTGTAGGTGCCGTCGGCGTTCACCGTCAGCGTGCCGTAGGCGCCGGTCAGGCCGCTGCCGACAACCCCGGCGGTGCCGCTGCCGCCTTCGCTGCCGGTGCGGATCGCGGTCACGGTCCGGGTTTCGCCGTAAGCCACGTTGTCGACGTCGGTGTCGTTGAACAGCACGTCGCCGGTGGCGTCAGTACCTGGCGTGCCGTTGTTGACGCCGCCCGCCTCGACGGCGGTGCCCGCATCGTCGACCGCGACCGGGTTGTCGTTGGCGCCGCGGATGGTGATGATCAGCGTCGCGCCCGCTGTCGCGCCGGCCGTGTCGCGCATCGTGTAGGTGAAGGTATCCGCCAGCGTGTTCGCCGTCGTGCGCAGGCCCTGCACCACGGTGTTGGCGTTGTCGACGACGTAGGTAAAGCTGCCATCGGCGTTCAGGGTCAGCGTGCCGTAGGTGCCGACCAGTGTGCCGCCGACCATCCCCGCCGTGCCGCCGCTGTTGGCAAAGCCGGCGATGGCCGCGGTCTCGCCGTTGGCGATGCTGTCGACGTCGGTGTCGTTGGCCAGCACGTTGCCGGTGGCGTCGCTGCCCGGCGTGGTGTTGGCGACACCGCCCGCCTCGACGGCGGTACCGGCATCGTCGCGCGCGACCGGGTTGTCGTTGGCGCCCTGGATGGTGATGGTCAGTTGGGCCAGATCGGTAGCGCCGGCAGTGTCGCGGATCGTGTAGGTGAACGTATCTGCCAGCGTCTGTCCGCTGGTGCGCAATGCTTCGACCAAGGGATTGGCATTGTCGACGACGTACTGGTACGAGCCGTCGGCAATGAGCGTCAGCTTGCCGTAGGCACCGGCCAGGGCGACCCCAAGACTGCCGGCGGTGCCGCTACCGGCCTCGCTGCCGGTGCGGATCGCGGTCACGCTCCGTGTTTCGCCGTTGGCGACGCTGTCGACGTCGGTGTCGTTGGCCAGGACGTTGCCGGTCGGATCGGCGCCGGCGATGCCGTTGGCGATGCCACCGGCCTCGACGGCAGTCGCAGCCTCGTTCACGCCGACCGGATTGTCGTTCGCCCCCCGGATGGTGACCACGATTTCTGCAGTGTCGCTTTCGCCCTGGTTGTCCGAAACCGTGTAGGTGAAGGTGTCGGTCAGCGTCTGGCCGCTGATGCGCAGCGCCTCGACCAGCGGGTTGGCGTTGTCGACGGCGTAGCTGAAGGTGCCGTCGGAGTTCACGGTCAGCGTGCCATAGGCGCCGGCGAGTCCGCTGCCGACCATGCCGGCCGTGCCGCTTCCCGACGCGGGGCCGGTGCGGATCGCGGTGACGCTTAACGGGTCGCCGTCGGGATCGAAGTCGTTGGCGGTCACGTCGCCGGTCGGGTCGGTTCCCGGCGTCGCGTTGGCGATGCCGCCCGCCTCGACGGCGATCGGGAAGACATCGCTGGCGACCGGCGGATCGTTGACCCCGAGCACAGTAATGATGATCTGCGCCTGGTCGGTCAGGCCCGCCGTGTCGGTCAGCGTGTAGGTGAAGGTGTCGGTCAGCGCGGCGCCGGCGGGGAGTTGCCATACGGCCGCGTTGCGGCTGTCGACGTCGTAGCTGAAGGAGCCGTCTGCGTTGAGCGTCAGCGACCCGTAGGCGCCGGCGAGCGGGCTGCCGATGGCTCCTGCTGAACCGCTGCCGGATTCGACACCGGTGCGGACCGCGGTGACGCTGAGCTGCGTGTTCGGGTTGTCGGTGCGGTCGACGTCGGAATCGATGCCATTTCCGGGCGAAGGGACGCCAATCGGGCGGCTGGCGGTCGTGATCACGTTGCCGACCGGGTTGATCTCGAGCCCCTGCTCGGTGCCGCCGACGACCGTGCCGCCGACGACCGTGCCGCCGACGATGGACTGCGCCTGGCCGGTGGCGATATCGTCGCTGGCCACCGGGTTGTCGTTGGCGCCGTTGATCGTGATGACCAGTTCGGCAATGTCGGTGAGGCCTTCCGCGTCGCTGACCAGATAGCTGAAAGTCTCCAGCAGCGTATCGCCTGCGGCGAGCCGTTCGACGTCCGCGTTGGCATTGTCGACGACGTAGCGGTAGCTGCCGTCGGCGCCGATGGTCAGCGTACCGTAGAGGCCGGCGACGACAGTGCCGTTGCCCGAGTCGGTTCCCGGGGCAACGCCGTCCATGGTGCCACCGCCGATCACGGTTTCGGGGCCGGAACGGATGCCGGTCACCGCGCGGGTTTCGCCGAAAGCGTCGACGTCGGTGTCGTTGGGGAGCACGTTGCCGGTGGCGTCGCTGCCCGGCGTGCCGTTGCTCACGCCGCCCGCCTCGACGGCAATGCCAGTGTCGTCGGAGCCGACCGGCGCGTCGTTGGCGCCCTTGATGGTTACAGTGATCGTCGCGCCCGAGGCGGCGCCGTCACGATCGGCGAGCGTGTAGGTGAAGGTTTCGCTGAGGGTGTTCGCCGTGGTGCGCAGCGCTTCCACCGCCGGGTCGGCATTGTCGATGTTGTAGCGAACGCGTCCATTCGGGAAGACGATCAGCCTGCCATAGTCACCATCAATAAATACGGGGCTGATGCTCGGCGCGGGATCCAGGTTGATCGTGGTACCCCCGAACGTGATGCTCGTCACCCGCAGACGGTCGTTGTTGGTGTTGATGTCGGGGTCGATGTCGTTGGCAAGGATGTCATCCTTGCCGGGGAGTCCGGGCACGTCGTTGAAGCGACCGCCCGCCTCGAAGGCATCCATGAAGTCGTCCACGCCCTGCGGCGGATCGTTGACCGGGATGATGACGATGTTGATGCTCTTCTGGTCGAGCAAGGCATCTCCCGGGTTTTCCCCGGGCATCAGGTTGCCGTTCGCGTCCCCGAGCTGGCCGCGGTCGTTGGCGACCACGGTCAGCGTGTCGTTGCCGTTGAAGTCGCGGTCCGGCATGTAGGTGAGTGTTGCCAGCGCCGCGTTGAGCTGGACGAGTGTGCCCTGGAGCGTGACGTTCTTGCTGTTCAGGGCGCCGCCGCTGACGCTGCCGCCGTTGAGATTCGTGAAATTAAGGATGCCATGGGCTGCGCTGACGGTTACCTGGATGATCCCGTTGCCGGCATCGATGTCGTCGATCGATATCCCGGTGACCGCGACCGGCGGGCCCGGCGGGGCGCCCGAGACCGGCTGGTTGTCCTCGTAAATGCTCAGCGTTCCTGGAACAGTCACCACCGGTGCGTCGTTCTCGCGCACGTAGCCGAAGTCGGCATTCCCGGTCGCAGCTTCGCCGAAGCCGGCGATCGTGACCTCGCCCAGCGGGGCGCCCGAAGTGTCTACGCGGACGGCGGCATCGTCGACGTCGCCAGCGAAGTCGTGGGCGAGCACCGGGTTCGGGGCGGTGATCCGGTACTGCTGCTGCCCTGCCGGCATGACACCGAAGCGGTAGCTGCCGTCGGCGGCGGTCACCGTGGTGAACAGCCGGTCGTCGCCGCTGTCGAGGACGCCGTCGGCACCCGCCCAGCGCAGCGTCACCGTGATGCCCGCCATCCCCGGGCCGTCCGGGGTCGCGCTCGAAGTCGGGCTGGCCGTATCGTCCCACAGGGTTCCGGTCACGATGCCGAGACCGGCGTCTTCGCGCACGATGTAATTGTTGGGCGGATTGGGTGCGCCGGGCGGGCCGTCGCTGCCCACACGCTCGCCAGTCGGGGTGCCGTCCGGCCCGACCAATGTGCCTGCAAAGCCGGGGAAAGTCTCGGGCAGGCTGGTCCATGACAGCGTGGCGTCGGTGCTGGTGTGGATAACGTCATTGGCGACGTTGACGGTGTAAACCACCCGGATTTTCGCGTTGACCGCAAGCGTAGCGAATTCGGCCGTGATGCCGCCCGCGCCGGCGGATACCGCGACCCCCACGGGCAGATTGCCGGGCAGGTATTCGGTGCCGTCGATCACCACCTTCTGCAGTGCATAGTTGCTGCCACCGGTCATGCCGTCGATGAGGCGGGCATCGTACGCCTTGGCGTCGCCGGTGTTGGAGAAGGACAGGGTCACCGTGGCCGTGCCGGTCGTCCCGGCCGGGTTCGGGTCGAAGTCGGTGACCTTCTTGTCGAGGTCGCGCAGGTTCGGTTCGACGATATTCTCGACGACGGGTTGCGTCTTGTCGATCTGCGTCGCGCCGTTGCCCGAGTAGAACCTGGCGGACGTGGAAAAGCTCTTAGTCGTGTCGACCGCCGTCGTGTTGTCGACGCGGGCGTTGAAGTCGATGTAGACGAATTCACTGTCGGGGTCGAAGTCGGTGTTGACCAAACCGCCGAGCGAGAAGTTGATCTGGCGCGGGTTGCCTGCATTGATCACGGCCAGCTCGATGACGGCGGTGGCCGTATTCGAGATGTCCGCAAGCAGATAGGTCTGTCTCAGGTCGGTGATCTGCCCTGCCTGGTTCGCATTGCCCGTGGTCAGCCCGGAATAGCCGATGCCCCTATCCGAGACAAAGGCAATGGTTGCGGTGCCGTCATTGACGAAGCCCAGGCCATCGGGCAGGAAGACGCGTACTGTCGCGCCGTTGGTAATACCCTCGGCCAGCGCGAATGCGGCGCGGTAGCGAATGATCTCGCCTACCGCGACGGTTTGCGGCGCGGTGGTGTCGGGCGCCGGCGCCGGGGTGTCGGGCAGCCCCCCGACATGGGTCATCGTTGCTCCGGAAACGACAAGCAGCTTGAGGCTTTTCTCGACTCGGTAGTCGTTCAGCACGCCGCTGTTGAGCAGGCCATCGGCCCCCGTACGTTCGTCGGGCTGCGCTGCGCTGCTGGGGCCGTCGAGGCTCGTCCAGCGCACCTCGGCGGTATTGGTGAAGTTGGCGACGTTGGCGGCGCTGGCGTTGACCACGCCGCTGACCAGGATCGTGATCGCGCCGCCTGTCGGGATGTCGATGTTGGCATTGGCATCGGTCGCCAGCGTACGCCCAGTCAGGGTGAACGTCGGCCCGCCGTTGGCGGTCGCGCCGCCGGCGTAAGTCACCGAGTCAATGGCCAGGCCGTCGAGTTCAGTGGGTAGGTTGTCGAGGAAGGCGAGGTCGAAGGCGTTGAAGTCGCTGGCGAGGCCACCGTTCTTGATGGTGATGGTATAGGTTACCGTGTCGCCGGCATCGACTTGGCCGGGTGGACGCGAGCCGTTGGTGGTGGCCTCCTGGGTGATGGTCAGGGTCGGTTCGACGATGCTTGCAGTGGGCGCATTGCCGGTCAATGCGAGCGCACGGTCGAGCGGGGTCGAGCCGTTGGGCGTGTCGCCGTCCGGGTCGGTGAACTTGGCCTCCGCGCTGTTGGTGAGGACGCGCCCGGCCTGGTTGACGAGGACGTTGCCGGCGACCAGACGGACGCGCACGACGAAGGCGTTGTTGGTGGTGTCGTTGTCGGCACTGGCGCTCGCGACGGCCAGCGCCAGCGTGAGATCGACGCCGTCGCCGCCCGGGGCGGTCAGCGTTCCCGCACTGACGCTGCCGGCAAAGTCGGCAGCGAGCGCACCGCTCTGTACGACGGTGGTGAGGAGTTGGTAGCCGGTGTTGCCGTTGAACGCGGTATCCACCCGGAAGCCCGCCGGAACGAGATCGGTGACGCGCAAGCTCTGCGTACTGCCCTCGGGCAGGGTGACGACGATGTCGAACAGCATCGCCTCGCCAACGACGAGGCTGCTGCCCCGGGTGTGCGGGGCGCTCGAATCGTCGTCGGTCAGCGTGCCGCCGGCGTAGCCCTTGGCGACGACCGGCGAGGCAACCTGCTGGTCGGCGGTGTCGGTTCGGTCTACCGGGGTGAAATCGGGGCCGCCGTTGGTGCTGGCGTAGTTGGTGAGCGCCGCACCGGTCTGCAGCGTGCGCGCTGCTGCGACGCCGGCGGCGGCGACGACGTCGTAGGTGATGACGACGATGTTGGCCCCGCTCAGGTCGTTGGGCGTGCCGGGGCGGCCCGGGAGCAGGCTTGGCTGGTTCGGGGTGCCCGGGTCGAGGAAAGTGATTTCGTTGCCTGATACCGAGTAATCTGTCCCGGCGACCAAAAGCGTCCCGTTGCCGCGGCGTACCTGCAGGTTGGCCAGCGCGAGGCTGCCGTTGACGAACGCGAAGTCCGCCGGCAGGGTGACCGTCGTCGTGACGTCGAAGGCGCCCAGCCCGCCGGTGTTTTCGAAGCCTGTCGCCATGCGTACGAGGTCGCCGCCATCGATGCCGGTTACCGCCCCATCAATGGCTGCCAGCTCGGTGATACTGCCGGAGAACGACGGGTCAGCAGTGCCGGCCGCCGCCCAGGACCCGGTGGTTCCCGTGACCGTGCCGATGCCGCCCGCAGCGACGGCGACGACGCCGTGCCGGATCGCCAGGGCGGGTTCGGCGATCGACTTGATGACGGCGGCGCCCTGCGAGACGAGTTGCTGCTGAACCGGGATCGTAGTCAACTGCGTGGATTGCCCGAGCAGGGTCAGCGAACGCTGGTCGGCGAAGGGAAGGTTGCCGACCGTCAGCGTGAACTGGACTTCGATGCGGCTGCCGACGAGCGCCGAGGTAGCGTAGTCGCCGAAGTCGAAAACGATTGCGTTGCCGGGGCCGGTGCTCACCAAATCGACGGCGGATGGATCGGTGTTGGTGTTGCCGGTGCTGTAGTTCCATTGCCCGGCCCCCCCGCCCTGGCTCCAGCTGATCCCAGTCAGGTCGAACAGTGGCAGCGGGAGGTAGGCGCGCAGGGCGAAGTCTTCGTAGTCGCCGGTGGTGAGGTCGTATGACAGACGGAAGGTGACCTCGTCGCCGGGACGCAGCTCCCCGTCCGCCGGTGGCGTGCCACCATTGACCGAGATGATGGCGACGGCGACCTGACTGGTGGGCACTGTCAGCGACGCCGACGAGGTATCTATTTCGCTCCCGCCTGTGAGTATGACCGGGTTGAGCAGAATGGTTCCGCTCGCTGTCGCGTTGTTGCCGATGGCGTCGCCCTCGTTGATCTCGCTCTGGGGGTGAACGGTCGTGTAGGCCTGCGCCACCGTCGTGCGATAGGTGACGACGGCACGGGTAGCACCCTCCTGCAGACCGTCGAAGGCGAGGTCGCCGATCAGCGCACCGCCGAAGATCGCATTCGTGTTGGCGATCGACTGGGCGAGGTCGAAGGACAGGGTGGTGCGCCCGTCGGGTGTCGGGGCCGTACTCACCACCAGTGGGAAGACGAAGGTCTGCCCGCGATAAAAAACCGTCATTTGAGGCGAGCCGCCGACCAGGGTCTGGCCGTCGCCGGCGACATCGACGATTGTCAGATTGCCGCCGCCGCGAAGGCCCTGCCCGTAGGCGAAGTAGTCGGAAATCGACAGTTCGAGGGTGTATTGCAGTTCGTCACCTGGAGAAAGCCCGGCACTGCCCTGGTTGACCGCGATGGCGGCCGTCTTGCGGAGCGCTAGCGAGCGGGCGATGAAGGCCGCATCGCTGCCGTTGGCGGTAATCGCTAAGGGCCGGACGTCGTCTGGCGGAGGCAGGCCGGTCTGTTTCTGGTCGCGCGGATCCAGTGGTAGCCAAAGCCCCAGGGCCGTAGGCTTGGCGACTGTGATCGTGACGGCATCGCCGGAGTCGGGGTCGAGTACCGGCGGCGTCGAATTCGTAGGGCCGTCAGCAAAGTCTGCGACGAAGAACGACACGGTGCTCGTCACCGGCGCGCTTAGGCTGTTGTAGCGGAGGAAATACTGCTTGAGATAAGGTGCCGTCGCCAGCACATCCAAGATCTGCGCCGGATCCGATATGTAACTGCCATCCGTTAGGACGATGGCCTCGATGGTGCCGCCGGCTCCCGGGGTGATGCCCGTTACCCGGACGCTGTCGGGCAGCTGCTGTTCAATCAGCGTCCCGGTAATCGTCTGTCCTGGCGCCGGCGTCGCCGTGACCGTGAGGGTGCGGCCATAGTTTGGCCCGGTGGCGGTCTCGCCCTCCGGTACATTGACCGTCTGCGTCAGGGTCAGCACCGTCGGCGTTACCACGAAGTCGCGGGGTGTCGCTTCGAACAGGGATGGATCGAGCGTGGGGTTGTCCGCGGAATCATTGCCAAACTGGAAACCTCCGCGTGCCTTGACGGTGAGCTGCGGGCTACCGTCGGTGTCAGCCAGGTCGCTCAGCTTGCAGGTAACGACGACCCCGATATCCGGCTGTCCCTGCAGGACGCTGGCGAAAGGCAGTTGCAGAACGACCAGCTGGTCGCCCGCTTGTGCGCCGTAGGTCGCGGCAGTGACCACAACCGGTGCGCCGCTGGTGTCCTTGGCCAGCGGGTGCGTGGCGTTGCCGGCAGCGTCGAAGGTGATGACGTAAGAGGTCACCGACTGCCCGAGAAAGGTGGCCGAAATGAAGGTGACGCCGTCGTCGCCGTCCTTGCCGGTGGCCGGGAGGATCAGGTCGATGAAGGGCGCGTAGCCGGCCTGGGTAGATACATTGGTGAAGGTGGCGGTGAAGCTGAAGGTGCTGCCGAGCAGGGCATCGGTGGCTGCGCCAGAGAGCGCGACCGTCGGGCTGGCATCGGCCAGCAGGCCGTCGTAGCTGACTGCAGCAAGCCCGGATTCGATGGCGCCGGTTGCGACTTCGAGCGTCCAGTCGCCGCCGGCGCTGGTCGAGCCGGTGTCGTTGGTGCTGGTGGCAACATCGGCGCCGGTGGCAGCGGCGAGCGAGGTGATCAGCGCGCGACCGGACTCGCCGGCGCCGACGCCGCAGCCGTAAAGGAGAATGTCGGCATTGGCCGTCAGTTGCGGCGCCCAGGCGCGCAGGGTGTCGCTGAGCGTGGCGACGTTGTCGGCCGAGACGGTCCGGCTGCCGAGCGTGAACTGGCCGGCCGCGCCGTGCGAGAGAATCTGGATGGCGTCGACACTTCCCGCTTGCTCGAGAGCCTGCGAAATGACTGCCAGCCCGTCTTCAGACTGCCCGACCAGGACGACGCGGGCGTTCTTGTCCTTGCCGATTTCCGCCGCAAGTTGCTCGGCATTGTTTACCCGGCTGTCGACGACAACCAGGGTGTGGGCAAAAGGTGCTGCGGGGGAGTTGGCGCCTGACGCATCATCGACCGGCGCTTGCTGCTGCTCCACCGCGACTGCCGCCGCACCATCGAACAAAACTCGCGGTTCAAGTGCCAGCAGACGCGAACGAGGACGAAAGGCGGCAATCTTTCTTGTCTGCTGATCCAAGGTGTCCTCTCGAGATGACAAACCGAAATATTGATGAGGCAACATTATCTCAGTTTAATAACTGTGCTCGAAACATCATGATTCACTCGACTGCCCCGCAACCAAGCTATGCAGGAATTTTCAAAAACTCTCCAACACGGTTATCAGCGGCAAATCCAGCGCAGCGAGAATAACCATTGGCAGGACGGCGGCACCAAGCAATTCATTCTTGAATGTCTTTAGATATTCGAAGCGCATGCTGGTCGAAAAAGTCGCCGCTGCCGGGACAGCATCCGTTTAGTGATTGACAGGCCGCCATTCGTAGACTCCACCATCAGCCATGAGCGACAGATACAGCCTGCCATCCTTGAGCAGATAGGAGCGCACGAAGGGCAGATCGCGCAGCACCTTCTGGCCGTCAGACCCTCGCGAGCATATCATCTTGGTCGTCGCCAAAGGTCCGAATTCGAGCGTGCCCGAGGACGATTGAGCCGATGGAACGGCCTTCCAGATGGCGTTGCCGCGATTGCAGTCGATCCGGAATTTTGCTCGCCCATCGGTAGAAAAGCTGAGCGTGAAGGTTGCCGGGTTGGCGATGTGGATCGTTCCCTGCGCATCGTCCATCGAATGAATGGCAACGAGCTCCCATGCACTGCCCGCCAAAGAAGCCGATTCCGAAGCCTGCTGCTTCTGACACTGCATCTCAGGCGCACCGAAGCCCCAGACGACCGTCGCTTCGCCCTGATGCTCCCAGAGCGATTCGTTGCGTCCCTGGTAGCGCGCGCCGCTGGCGGCGGGTTGCTGAAACATCAGCGAGACACTGTCGCCGCGCTCGGCAATCAGGCTGGGAGGATCTGTCTGAAAGAAGTTGACGATGACCTGATTGCGCGAATCACCCTCGCAAATGAACGTTGCGCTGGCGCTGACCGGCACGAGCCGGTAGCGCGCCTGCAGTTCGGCAATGCGCAAGCGATAGGCCTGGGCGACGCATTGTTGTTGGTTCGCTGCCTTCCAGCACGCGTTACGCCCCTTGATCCAGCCGCGCTGCTCGGCCTTGAGCGTGGGTGGGCGCTCGTTCCTGGCCTTGCGCAGCGCCGCTGCGTAGACGACGGACAGTGTCCGATCCAACGCGCCCAGTTCGCTGTCGGCGCAGATTTGTTTTTCGATCTCGCCGCTGGCTCTTCTGCAATCGAAAGCTGGCGTCTGCGCGAGCGCAAACCCTGTGGCGAGGAACCCCGAAACAGCGAATAGCAAGTGCGATAGCCCATTTTTCTTCACGCGCAGGCTCCCCATTTATGCCTTACTCGGCAACGATGCGTCCGGAGGTTCCGGCGTCGGAACTGCGCCAGACATCCTCACCCGTCAAGCGACGGTCGCCCTGAATGGTGTAAGTGATTGCGCCTTGGTGAAACACCAGTGCGCCGTCACTGCGCTTGGCTTTGACAGGTTTGCCGTTGACCCAGACCCGCTCCTTGGCATCGATGCGGATGGTGGCGACCGTGCCGCCGGTAGGGCCGACGGCTACCCATTGACCGGCATAGGGCGTCTGGCTCGAGGTTTTGGCTTTTTCGGCGGGAGCGCCAGTATCGAAACCTGCCTTGGCGTTCTCTTCCTTCGTCTTGGTGATGTCACAGCCCTGCGCCTCGCTGACTTGCGTGCAACCGGAGCGCTCGAGTTGCTGCCGGTATTTGGCGTTGATCGCGTAGGCAGAGGCAGGTAGCGAAAGGATTACGGCAACCGCGATGGCGAGTGTTTTCTTCATGAGATTCGACCTTTTCTGTGCGTAAAAACTGATTGTTCAAACCTTGCCGACGAGACTGGCCCCCAGCAAAGTCATCACGAGAAGCAGCCAGTCGTTAACGATATGCGCCCCGGTGGATACCCAAATGTTTTTGGTCAGAATCCACGGTAGCGTCAGCATCATGCGCGCGGAGCCGATGACGACGACGCACTGAATCAAGTTCCAGTCGTAGGTGGGGAGGTGGATGAGGCCAAAGATAACGGACGTTATTACCCAGGCGCAGATGATTGCGCCCTTTCTTCCCATGCCGAAGCCTTTCGAAAACCACTGCAACAGCGCCAGAAACGGCAGGAGCGTGATGACTTCCTCGCCCAGCAGTTGCGGGATGGTCTTGGCAAAAAATGCGATTTTCCCTGCTGTGTCGAGGCCACCCAACTCGGCCGCCGTTCCGTTCGGGGTGGTACCGAACAGCGCCATGACGATGGCGCCAACGATCATGCTGACGACAATGTTCAGCAGTGCAAACCCGAACATCAGTTTGACCTCGCGGCCGCCTACCTTGCCGAAGATGGTCTTCCAGTAACCGGGAGCAACGTAAGCCAGTGCGATCAGTGGCAGGCCGGGCATCAATATCGCCGGCAGGAATTTCCAGAACGCGCCATCTGGCCAGTCAATCGGCGAAGCCAGTAACAGGAAGCCGGCAACGACCATGGCCATGACGAAAAACCATTGTCCCTTCGAGACGGAAACTGGCACCCCGTTATAGAACGGGAAATCGCTCCCGGGATCTTCCAGCCGGGCAAACCGTTCTTCGTTTCGGATGGGGCTACTGATGAAGCTTGTCATGAGGATGCTTTCTTCGATTGGATGAGCATTGCGTCATTTCAGGATTGCCAGGCACTCTTCGGCGCTGATGCGCACGAGGTACTTCCGGAAACGGGCGGAGTCTTCGTAGGCGCCATTGCCCAGATAAACGGTGTTGGTCATGCCAAGGCGCGCCATGTCAGCGAGAGAAAACCCCCAGCCGATCTGCCCCGCGTAACCCGGGCGTTTTTCCAGGATGTCACCGACTGCGCACACGGCAAAGGCGTCGTTGAGACCCAGTGTCGCGTAGAAGTCGGCCTCGTCCTTCAGGGTCACCTTCGTCGTCTCTTCAAAATCCCGAAAGAAGGCAGTCCGTTGTTCGGGCGATGCGTCCTTGGGGACATATTGAGCCAATAGGTCTGCCAAGCTGATGCCCTTGCGTGCGGCGAGCAAATGGAACTGCCGCTCGTTGCCGTGCCAGCCGACGAAGGCACCGGCGCGGATTACCCGCGCCCGTCCGGCCGGGAAGATGTAGTCAGCGCAGGACGAGAAACAGATGATGTCCACCTCGACTACCAGCCCCATGTCCCTGACCCAGCGCCCGACGTGGCGGCCGGCGACGGTGTCGCCGCCACCGGAACTGATGACCAGACGGGTCAGCTGACCACGCCTGATGCCAGCCACCGCGGCATCGAACGCGACGGTGCTCGCTGTCGAGAAATTACCGGTGTAGTAAATCGTGTCGCCCTGAATCTGGACGGTCGCGGGTTCCGCCTTGGCACGCAGGATCTCCGGCGGATGGTTCTCCGGGGTGGCCGCGCCTGCACAGCACGCCGCGCCCATCATGCAGGCGGCGACGATCGCGACGGCGTACTGGCGTGCCCGATCTGCGATGGTGCCTGTCACCAGATCACCACGCGTTGCTTCGGATCGCGCCACATCGGATCCCCCGGCCGGGTGCCAAAAGCCTTGTGGAAGGCATCCATATGCAGCAACGGGGCAATTGCCCGTACCGATGTGATGGCATGGACATCGACCGAGACGAGGTAGCGCAGCCGCTCCGAACGCCCCTTGTAGGCCCACATCTGCGCCCAGGTGACGAAGCAGCGCTGGTCAGCGTTCAGTCCATCCACGTCCGGTATCGGATTTTTGGCCAGAGAGCGCTTCAAGGCAGCATGGGCGAGCGTGATGCCGCCCAGATCGGCGGTGTTTTCCGTCACGGTCATGGCGCCGTTGTGCATCAGGCCGGGCAGGATTTCGTAGTGGCTGTACTGATCGACCAGCACGTCGGTGCGCCGCTTGAACTCGGCGTTCGCCGGCGGCGTCCACCAGTCGCGCAGGTTGCCCTGCGGGTCGTACTGACGCCCCAGGCTGTCGAAACCATGGGTGATCTCATGGCCGATCACACCGCCGATGGCGCAGTAGTTGGCGGCAGGATCGGCACCCGGCTTGTAAAACGGCGGCTGCAGGATGGCCGCCGTGATGTCGATGGTGTTGGTGGTGAAGTTGTAGGCGGAGTTCACCGCAATCGGCGTGGTTTTGGTCGCCACGGCAAAACGGTTATCAAGCACAGGCTTGTCGACCTGCGCCATTTCGCGCTGAAACGCGAAACGGCTGGCGCGCTGCACGTTGCCGAAATGGTCGTCCGGGCGAATCTCGAGCGCGCTGAAGTCTAGCCACGCCTTGGGATAGCCGACCTGGACGTCGATCTTGCCCAGTTTCTCCAGCGCGGCGCTACGGGTCGCCTCATCCAGCCAGGGATTGTTGCGCAGACGGGTGGCGAATTCGTCCTTGATATGCCCGACCATCTCGGTGATGTCGCGTCGGGTGGAATCGGGAAAGTAGGTCTGCACATACAACTGCGACAGCGGGTGATACAACAGCGCGCCGATCTGCTGGGTGACAACGCGCTTCTGCTCGGGCGGGTTCTTGAGGCCTCTGCGCGCCGTCGTGAACGCTTCTTCCTGCAAACGCCACGGTTGCCCCAACTCCGAGGCGCGGCTGGCCAGCAAGAAC
>Ga0209310_1000793_pt1 | contig 29769 bp, 28 predicted proteins | sample AD_UKC030_MetaG_FD_184415 | JGI IMG/M metagenome (GOLD analysis project Ga0209310, IMG submission 184415) | Active sludge microbial communities of municipal wastewater-treating anaerobic digesters from USA - AD_UKC030_MetaG (SPAdes) (version 2) | ecosystem: Engineered > Bioreactor > Anaerobic >...
AGATCAAACACTCACCATTTTGCCCACGAAATCATCAAGGGTTTGTTCCAGATCAAATGCCGGGCAGCACCGTTCGCGCCGCTGCATTACTGGCGCTGGCGATAGCGTTTACAGAAACACCACGCAACTCGGCCAGGACGCCGGCAATGCGCGGCAATTCACCCGGCGCATTACGACCACCGGCAAGCCAGGCTGGCGGGATATCCGGGGCGTCGGTTTCAAGGACGATGGCGTCCGCCGGCAATTCGCTCGCCAGCGTGCGGATACGGGTCGAGCCGGAAAAAGTCATGGCGCCGCCGAAGCCGAGCTTGAAGCCGAGCTTGATGAACTCGTCGGCCTGCTGGCGGCTGCCGTTGAAGGCATGGGCGATGCCGCCGCGCACGCGGATGCGCCGCAGGTGCTTGAGAATCTGGTCGACGGCACGCCTGACATGCAGCAATACCGGCAGATCGAACTCGCGGGCCAGCTTCAGTTGCTCGACGAAAAAGAATTCCTGACGCGCCGGGTCGCTGTCCGCGACATAGCCATCGAGACCGATCTCGCCGACCGCCACCGGCTTCTCGTTGGCCAGCCAGTCGCGCAGTACGGTCAGGTCCGAATCCCGTGCCGGCATCACGTAAAGCGGATGGATGCCATAGGCGGCCACGCAACCCGGGTAGCGCGCAACCACGGTTTTTGTCTTCTGGAAGCCGTCGACCGCAACAGCCGGCACGACGATGCGCCCCACCCCCGCCGCTACCGCCGTCGCATGGACGGCGTCGCGATCGGCGTCGAATTCGGCAGCATCGAGGTGGCAGTGGGTGTCGATCAGCATCGTTTCAGCCCGCGGCATCTTCGATCAGCGCGATTTCTGCCGGGGTCAGTGCAAAAAGACGGTAGACCGCGTGGTCGATGGCCTTTTCCCGGCGGGCGATTTCCGCGTCCAGCGCCTGCAACTTGGCGCGCTCGGCGGCAAGCCAGCTTTCCCAGTCATTGCGTTCGGCGAGCGGTATGTCCTGCCTGAAGGCCTTTTTCACTTCGCTGCGGAAAGCCGGAAAGTCGAGTTCCCACCAGCGTTCCAGCTTGCCGGGGAGCCTGGCGCTGCCGCCCGGCGCGAGGTCGGGGATGCGGCGGCGGAAAGCCTGTTGCAGGTCGCGCCGGGTTTCGGCGGCACGCTGGCAGGCTTCGGCTTCGCTGGCGATTTCGGTGCGCGTGGATTCGTCGGCTGCCGGAACCGGAAGCGTTTCGATGTACTGAACACGCACTTCGTAAAATCCACCTCGCACAGACGGACAAAGCGACTGAATCTGCCACCAATAGAGCTTTGAGTTCAGCAACCCGAGTAGAAACCAATCGCCGCCGGCGATGAAATAGCTCTTGTCATTGGAAAAATAGCCTTTCGGCTCGCGAGAGAACAAGGCTCTCGGGGAAAAATGGCCGTAGATGATTTTCGGCGCTTCCATCATCGGCGCATACGCCGCCTGTGCCTGCTGCAACTCAAACCACGACTGTTTGGTGGCACGCTTCTCCAGCTTTTCCTTGTAGGGCAGCAGGTGGTCGCGGATGGCCGGGTAGTCGTCGATGTCGATCCGGCCCTTGGGAATGTAGATCAGCCAAAGGTCTTGCGGTTCGATGCGCCATTTCTTCAAATCCTTGCCTTCGAGGAAAGGTTTGAGCAATTCGGCGCTGTTCGGGTCGGCGGCGATCAGTTGGTCGCGAATGTCGCGGTCAACGACGAAAGCATCGTTAAATCCGGTCTTGATGCCGTAGAGCGGCGAGCCATAAACCGCTTTCAGCGTCGGATGACCGCCGACCAGTTTCTGGCGCAGGCGGGCGCTGGCATCGCCTTCCAGTTGCCAGCTACCGGCGCCGAGCCGGGCTTGCGGCAGGCCCCCGGCTTGCTGGCCGAAAACGGCGGCAAGGCTGGGGTCGGGCAAGGCTTTGAGCGCCAGTTGGCGGATTTCCGCCGCAGGGTCCGGTGTCTCGCGGCGTTCGAGAACGATGATCGCCGGGTAGGTGGTGACGCCGTCGAAAACCTGCAAATCGCCGAAGTCGACCAGCGCCTGAATCTGCGTCTTTTCCAGCAGAAAGCGACGCAGCGGGGCGCCGGAACCGGTCTTGAAAAAGGTCGAACTGGAGATGTAGCCGAGCCGCCCACCGGGTTTGAGCAGGCGCACGCCGAGTTCGAAAAAGTAGCAGTAGAGGTCGGCACGGTCACTGGCGACGGCGTAGTGTTTCTCAAGGTAGGGCTTGACCGCTTTCAGGCGCTCCATGCGCACGTAGGGCGGATTGCCGAGCACGACATCGAAGCCGCCGGCGGCAGTGACTTCCGGAAAGGCGGCCGCCCAATCGAAGGGGCGCGGCGTCCAGGCGGCGTCATCGATCAGGCTGTTGCCGACGCGCAACCGGGCTTCGAGGCTCTGCAGCGGCTTGCCGTAGCGGGCGGTTTTGAGCCACAGCGAGAGTTTGGTGATTTCGATCGATTCGGGGTTGAGGTCGACGCCGTAAAGGTTGCGGTTGAGGATTTCGCGGTTGATGTCGAAGAGATCGGGGTTGCCGGTAATGGCCTGGATTTGCTCGTTGACCTGCCGGTATTCGGCGTCGAGCAGATCGAAGGCGGCAACGAGAAATGCGCCGGAGCCGCAGGCGGGATCGAGCACGCGGATTTCGCTGAGGGCTTCGCGCCAGTGGTGCCAGAACAGAAATTCGGTGAGACGCGCCGCATCGCGTACCCTGGCGCTCTTTTTTTCGGCTGGCGTGGGTGCCCGGTAGCGCACTTCGCCAGCCGGGGCTTTGGGGTCGAGGTAAGCGGCGCGCGCAGCTTCGCGACGCTCGTTCAGATAGTTGCCGAGGCTTTGTTCGACGATGAAGGCGGTGATGCCGTCGGGCGTGTAGACGACGCCCTCCTGTTTGCGCTTGCCGCTGACGCTGCGGCTGGCGACGGTCTGTTCCTGCAGGGCATTGAGGTCGAAGGCGTCGCCGCCGGCCAGCTCGCGCAGCCCCTCAAGATCGGCGATGGATTGTTCGAAGATGTGACCGAGGACGGTGACGCCGACTTCGGAGGCGAAGTCGTATGCGCCAAGCGCCTTGAAGATACCGCAGGCGTCGTCGGGCAGGATCAGGTTGTCGACGGCAGGGTCAGCGCGAAACAGGCCGCCGTTGTAGGCAGGTATGTGCAAGGCCGGGTTGCCGGTGTCGATGAAGCGGAACAATCCCTTGAAGTTCTCCCAGACGGGCTGCGGACTGAACGGATTACGCTGGTCGAAGACCTGGGCGAGCGTGTGGGCAGGCAGCAGTTCGCGGTCTTCGGCAAAGGCGACGAAGAGGACGCGGTCGAGAATGGTCTGGGCGTGCTCGATGATCTCGGCGAAGGGCTGCCCGGGGTTGTGTTGCGCCAGCGCGATGATCAAGGTTTGCCGCCACTGCCGGTAATCCCGATAGAGCGCCTGGGTGATTTCCTTGTCGGCACCCGCACTGTCCTTGAGCAAGCGTGCGGTGCGTCCGCCCAGCAGGTTGTCGGCACCGAGAAGCAGTTGAAAGCGCTGGTATTCAGCATCGCTGTCGGCCAGTTCGAGGATGTCCCAGCGCTCGTAAACCTGCCGGGTGTGACTAACGGCGTAGAGGCGGATCTCCAGCATGTTGGAGAGCAGCACCCATTGGCAGTCCCTAGTGTCGTTGGCATATTCCCAAGCTTGTTGCACCGGGCTTTTGTGGCGGCCGGGCATGATCGCGTCGAGGTTGAGGGTGTCGGCGCCCTTGAGTTCGACCGGCGCGACGACCTGCCGCGTACTCGCAGCGAAATGGCCGAGCGCTGCATCGGCGCTGCCGGGGCCGGTTTGCTGCTCCTCATGCACGGTCCATTGCGCATCGCCATCGCCGAAGGGCTTGTAGCCGAGTAATTCGACGAAGAACTTGCGGATGAACGGCCCGCGGATCGACGTTTCCTTTTGCTTGTGGATGCTGCCGTCGCGGATGGTCGCCGCCCAGTCGTGCAGGATTTTCTTGTGCGCGGCCGGCGTCGGCTGGGCAGTTATCCGCTTCTTCACCAACGACTGGTTGAATAGCGGCTGGTGAAAGAGGTCTGTGGGCATGGCGGCTATTCGGGAAACAGGTTCGGGGAAATTACCCCGGATTATCGCGCAAAGGGAAAATCAGGCGCGGCGGGCCGGCCGCTCATCATTTCGGCCAAGGTGGCCGCCGAGCCACAGGCCATGGTCCAGCCAAGCGTGCCGTGACCGGTGTTGAGCCACAGGTTGGTGTAGCGCGTTCGGCCGATGATCGGCACGTTCGACGGTGTGGCCGGGCGCAGGCCGCACCAGAATTGCGGCTCGCCAGCGACCCGCAATTCGGGAAAAAGCTGCCGCGTTCGGCGCATCAATGCCGCGCAACGCACACTGTTCATTTCGAGATCGTAACCGCTGAACTCGGCAGTGCCGGCAACCCGCAAGCGGTCGCCGAGGCGCGAGAACACCAGGCGATGCTCGTCATCGGTCAGGCTGACTGTCGGCCCCGGCGAAGCTTCCTGCAACTGCAACGTCGCCGAATAGCCCTTGACCGGAATCAGCGGCAGATGTATCCCGAGCGGCCGCAACAGCAGCGGTGAATAACTGCCGAGCGCGACGACGTAGGCATCGGCCTTCAGCAGCTCGTCACCCGCCGGACCACTGACACTGACGCCGCTGATCGCGTCGCCATCGGCAACGATGCGGTCGACGGTGAAATCAAGGCGAAATTGAACACCCAGTTCGCCAGCCTTCCCGGCCAGTGCCAACGTGAATTTGTTGGCATCCCCCGATTCGTCGGATGGCGTGTAGTCGCCGCCGACCAGCAGATCACGCACGGCGGCCAGCGCCGGCTCGATTTCCACACAGCGCCCGGCATTGACGGTCTCGCGGTCGAGCCCGAACTGGCGCATGGTGCGTGCCGCTTCGACGGCCTGGGCGAACGCCCTGGGCTGGGTATAGATATGCAGGATGCCACGTTCGCGCTGATCGTAGTCGAGCTGCAATTCCTGGCGCAAAGCCTGCAGCCGCCTGCGACTGTAAAGCGCGAGCGCGACGATGGCGGCGATATTCTGCTGCGTACGGCCGGGCAGGCATTCGCGGAGAAAACGCAAACCCCACGCAAACTGATCAGGATCTGCCCGCCAGCGCCAAAGCAAGGGCGCATCCTCCTTGCCGAGCCAGCGCACAACCTGCGGCAGAACGTGCGGATTAGCCCACGGCTCGGCGTGCGAGACCGAAATCTGGCCACCGTTGGCAAAGCTGGTTTCGTTGCCGGGCAGCGGCTGCCGGTCGACGACGACAACTTCGTGGCCGGCGCGCGCCAGATACCAGGCGCTCGTCGTGCCGATCACCCCGGCACCCAGAACGACAACCTTCAAATTTCACTCCCGCGTTCGCGCACGATGCGGGAAACCTCCGGAATGTGCCTTAGCCGGCGCATCACCGCAGCGAGGTGAATCCGGTGCGAAACCTGGATCGTGAAACGGAGTTGCGTAAACAGATGCTCGGGGTCCGAATCCATCGCCACATGCTCGATATTGGAGCCGGATTCAGCAATGGCGGCCGCCACCTGGGCCAGGACACCGCGCGCATTCTTGACTTCGAGCTTGATGCGGACATCGAACAGCTTGCCCTCGTCCGGCTCCCATTCGACGTCGATCCAGCGATGCGGCTCGGCGGAGCGCGACTTGCGGATCGTCGGACAGTCGTGGGTATGAATGACCAGGCCGCTGCCCTTCTTGATCGAGCCAATAATCGGATCCCCGGGAATCGGCTGACAGCAACGCGCCAACTGGATCGCCATGCCTTCGGTGCCGTGGATGGCGAGTGCCATGTGACTTGGCGAGCTGCGCGACATCTCCTCGCGTGCCAGCAGGCGGCGTGCAACCACCGAGGGCAGGCGCTTGCCGAGTCCGATATCGGTATATAGATCTTCCAGCGACTTGTGGCCGGTGGAACGGGTCAGTTGTTCCCACGCATCGGTCGGGATCGAGATCGGAACGACGCCCAGCGTCAGCAATTCCTGGCGCAGCAGGCGCTCGCCAAGCCGCGAAGACTCTTCGGTCTGCACGGTGCGCAGGAAATGACGGATCTTGGCGCGGGCCCGCCCGGTCTTGACGTAATTGAGCCATGCCGGATGCGGGTTGGCCAGTGGCGAGGTGATGATCTCCACCATGTCGCCATTGCGCAGTTCGGTACGCAGGGGCACCAGATCCTGGTTGATGCGCGCCGCCGAACAATGGTTGCCAATATCGGTATGTACGTTGTAGGCAAAATCGACCACGCTGGCGCCGCGCGGCATGGCCATGATCTTGCCCTTGGGCGTAAAGACGTAAACCTCGTCGGGAAAGAGATCGATCTTGACATTCTCGAAGAACTCCGAGGAGTCGCCGCTCTGCATCTCCAGCAGCGACTGCAGCCACTTGTGGGTACGGATCTGCAGGTCGGTGCCGCTATCTTCGGTATCTTTGTACAACCAGTGCGCCGCCACCCCTTCCTGGGCGACATGATGCATTTCCCTGGTACGAATCTGGATTTCGACGGGTGTGCCGAACGGGCCAATCAGGGTCGTATGCAGCGATTGGTAGCCGTTGACCTTGGGAATGGCGATGTAATCCTTGAACTTTCCCGGCACCGGCTTGAACAGGCCGTGCAGCGCGCCGAGCGCCAGATAGCAGGTGGGCTCCCGGTCGACCACGACGCGAAAGCCATAGATGTCGAGCACCTGCGAGAAGGAAAGGCGCTTGTCGCGCATCTTGCGATAGATCGAATATAGACTCTTCTCGCGCCCGAAGACATCGGCATTGAGTCCCGCTTCGACCAGCTTGCCGATAATGGCATCCTGAATGCGCGACAGCAGTTCGCGCCGGTTGCCGCGCGATGCCTGCAGCGCCTTGGCCAGAACCTCGGCGCGGTGCGGATGGATCAGGCGAAAGGAAATGTCCTGCAGTTCGCGGTAAAGCTTGTTGAGGCCAAGCCGCAACGCGATCGGCGCGTAGATGTCGAGGGTCTCGATGGCGATACGGCGGCGCTTGTCGGGGCGCATCGCCGCCATCGTCTGCAGGTTGTGCTGGCGATCGGCCAGCTTGATCAGCACGACGCGCAGGTCGCGCGCCATGGCCATCAGCATCTTGCGGAAGTTTTCTGCCTGCGCCACCTGGTAGGAAGCGAATTCCATCTTGTCGAGCTTGGACAGGCCATCGACCAGATCGGCGACCTCGCGCCCGAATTTAGCGGCCAGTTCGCGCTTACTGGTCCCGGTGTCTTCAAGCACATCGTGCAACAGCGCCGCCATGATGGCGTCGGCATCCATGCGCCACTCGACCACAGCGCCGGCAACGGCCAGCGGATGCGTGATGTAGGGCTCGCCCGACATGCGCAACTGGCTGGCATGGGCGCCCGCCGAGAAGGCATACGCCTCCTTGATGCGTTCTACATCAACCTGTGGAAGATAATCGAGACTGTCTAGAAAAACCCGGTAGGCGGGTTCTTCAGGAATGGGCGGCAGGGACGACGGCGCGGGTTCCATCTGTCGTCACTGCCTCCAACCTCAGGCCTGGCCGCGATTCAGCACTTCCAGACCAACCTTGCCGATGGCCATTTCGCGGAGCGCGATGACGGTCGGTTTGTCACGGTTGGCCTCGACCATCGGCGTTGCGCCGTTGGCGATCTGGCGCGCCCGGTAGGTGGCCGCCAGGGTCATCTGAAAGCGGTTGGGAATCATTTTCAGGCAATCATCAATTGTTACGCGGGCCATGCAATACCTCAAAAATCAGATCATTCGGGCAAAAAGGGCGGCGTGCCGGGCACGTTGTCCTTCAAGGGTCAGGCGGGAGGCATGCACCACGGCACGCAAGTCATCCAGAGCCTGTTCCAAGCTGTTGTTGATAATAACATAGTCAAATTCTCCGACATGCCGCATCTCGGCCTGCGCAGCGGCAAGACGACGCTCGATCACGTCGGCACTGTCGGTGCCGCGACCAGTCAGACGACGGGTCAGTTCCTCCATCGACGGCGGCAGGATGAAGACGCCGATCGCCCCGGGGAATACTCCGCGCACCTGTTGCGCCCCCTGCCAGTCGATTTCGAGCAGGACATCACGGCCGGCAGCCAGTTGTTCGCCGATCCAGACCTTCGAGGTGCCGTAGAAATTGCCATGCACCTCGGCCGATTCGAGGAAGTCACCGCGCGCCATCATGGCGCGAAAAGCAGCCACATCGACGAAATGGTATTCGCGCCCATCCATTTCGCCTGGCCGCGGGCCGCGGGTCGTATAAGAAATTGAAAGCTGGACCTCTGGCTCACGTTCAAGCAGCAGGCGAACCAAGGTGGTCTTGCCAGCCCCCGAAGGGGCGGCGACAACGTAAAGTTTTCCGGTCATAAGGCCATTCGGTCGAAGCCACAACCGTGCGTGGCGTGTAAAGGGGTTACAGTGGCGGAATGCGCAGGTTCTGGCCAGGATAAATCTTGTTCGGATCCTTCAGCATCGGCTTGTTGGCCTCGAAAATCACCGGATACTTTGCTGCATTTCCATACTGCGCAAGGGCGATCTTCGACAGCGTATCGCCGCTGACTACAGTGTAGAAACGCGCCTCTGGAGCCGGCACTTCGACGGTCAGCTTGTCTTCGACATTATCGACCCCTTGCACATTGCCAGCGGCGAGAATGATCTTTTCGCGATTTTCCTGATCCGGCGTCGAACCAGTGATGGAAACCTGGCCACTCTTGTAGCTGACCATCAGGTTGCTCCACTTGAGGCCAAGACTGTTGATGTGATCGAAAATCGCCTGGGCGGCAATCTGGTTCAGTCGCGTCTTTTCTTCCGGCGAAACTTCCTGCTCCACTTCCTTGTGGCCGAACAACTTCTCGCCCGCTTCCTTGATAAAACCGAACAATCCCATTTTCGCTCTCCTCATATGGCCTGCCGGGGGCGGCAGCGTGACAGAGACATACCCTAGACGTTGCCCGTGACGAGGTCAAGGCAATCTTTGCAACATACCATTACGACACCGGATTTGACCGGCAACCCTATGGGCACACTCAGAATTTTCGATTATATTAGCGGAATAAGAATATAGGCCGTTACGTGCGGCCAAAGGCAGCTCCGCAGTTCCCGACAGACAGCAAAATAATCGCCGCTTCATCATTGCTCATTTTTCCAGGAAAGCCAGCATGAAAGCCATCAACATCAAGACTGTCGTTGCCGGTGTCATATTTTTTGCCCTCTGGTTCATCGCCGCCAGCTTCGTTCCGGACAGGCAAATCGCGGTCGTCCTCGGCATTCTGATGCTGACAGTATTTCTCTTCGCCTTCGAAGTAGTCGGCGTTGACGTAGCCGCAGTCAGCATCATGGTGCTGCTCGGCCTGACCAGCCACTTTGGCGGCCTGATCGGACTCCCGAAACCGCTGGTACCCGCCTCGGAACTGTTCCGGGGATTTTCCAGCAACGCCGTCATCTCGATCATCGCTGTCATGATCATCGGCGCCAGCCTCGACAAGACCGGCCTGATGGGCAAGGTCGCCGGCACCATCCTCAAGTTCGCCGGACGTACCGAGGCACGCATCATTCCGGCGATCTCCGGCACCGTCGGTTTCATCTCCAGCTTCATGCAGAACGTCGGTGCCGCCGCGCTTTTCCTGCCGGTGGTGAGCCGTATCTCGGCACGCACCGGCCTGCCGATGTCTCGCCTGCTGATGCCGATGGGTTTCTGTGCCATTCTCGGCGGCACCATCACGATGGTCGGCTCCAGCCCGCTGATCCTGCTCAACGACCTGATTCTCACGTCAAACAAGGGGTTGCCGGTCGAGCACCAGATGGAAACCTGGTCTCTGTTCTCGGTAACGCCGATCGGACTGGCGCTGCTGGCCACCGGCATCGTCTATTTCGTCCTCGCCGGACGCTTCGTTCTGCCTGGAAAGACCCAGGTGGATACTGTCGGCGGCACCGATGCGATGGACTATTTTCAGAAGCTCTACGGTCTGGATTACGCCGTATACGAGATCGTCGTACCGGTCGGGAGTCCGGTAGCGGGCAAACTGATCAACGATATCGAGGGGCCGAACCGCCTGCGTGTCATCGCCATCCTCCGCGGCAGCGATGACCTGCGGATGGGGCCGGCACGCGACATCGAGATTTCCGGCGGCAGCGTACTCGGCATTCTCGGCGCACCGGAGCGGCTGCGGGCGTTCGCCGAGGCCAACGGCCTGACGTTGCGCGACGAACTGGTAACCTTTGCCGAGCAACTGGCGGCAACCAAGGCCGGCATTGCCGAAGTCGTCATTCCGCCGCGCTCCAACCTGATCGGCAAAAGCGCCCGCGACGTCTGGATGCGCAAGATCTACGGCATCTCGATGACGGCGCTGCACCGTGGCGGCAAGACGCTGCGCGAAGGCGACGGCGTCCGCGACATGCCGCTGCAGGCCGGCGATGCCCTGGTCGTGCATACCACTTGGGAAGCATTGGCCCGCCTGGAAAAGAACCGGAATTTCGTCGTCATCACCACCGAATACCCGCACGAGGAACTGCGCCCGCACAAGGTCAAGCCGGCGCTGCTGTTTTTCGGCATCGCGCTCGGGCTGATCCTGTTCACCGATCTGCGCCTGTCCATCGCGCTGATGACCGGCGCCATCGGCATGATTCTCTCCGGCGTAATGAAGATCGAGGAGGCCTATCAGGCGGTCAGCTGGAAATCGGTGTTCCTGCTCGCCAGCCTGATCCCGCTTGGCCTCGCCGTCGAAACCAGCGGCACGGCAGCGTGGATCGCGCAGCAGACGCTGGAATTGCTCGGCGGCACGTCGATCTGGGTGATTCAGCTCGCCATCGCCGTTCTCGCCACCTTCTTCACGCTGGTCATGTCCAACGTCGGAGCCACCGTGCTGCTGGTGCCGCTGGCCGTCAATATCGCCATCGGTGCTGGTGCCAACCCGGCAGAATTCGCGCTGACCGTCGCTCTGGCGACGTCGAACTCGTTCTTCCTGCCGACGCATCAGGTCAACGCGCTGATCATGGGGCCGGCCGGTTATCGCGTTGCTGACTTCATGCGGGCCGGCGGCATCATGACAGTGCTGTTCATCATTGTGCTGATGATCATGATGAACCTGGTTTTTGGCTAACCCGCTCCGTTGAAAGCTTGATAATAGGCGACCCCGGAGGCCATTGCCTTCCGGGAGGCAATGCGCAGGCTATTCCAGGTTCTGGATCTGCTCGCGCATCTGCTCGATCAGCAGCTTGAGGTCCATCGCTGCCTGCGAGACCTCGGTGATCGCCGACTTGGAGCCTAGCGTGTTGGCCTCGCGGTTGAGTTCCTGCATCAGGAAATCGAGGCGCTTGCCGCAGGCGCCGCCCTGCTTGAGTACGCGCTCGACCTCGTCGAGGTGGGCGGTCAGGCGGGTGAGTTCCTCGGCGACATCGATGCGCGTCGCGAACACCGCGACTTCCTGCAGCACGCGTTCGTCACTGGCGCCGCCCAGCGCCTCGGTCAACCGCTGGCGCAATTTCTCGGTATATAGCGCCTGCGCCTCGGGAATGCGCGGGGCAACCCGGGTGACGATGTCGCGAATCGCATTGACGCGGTCGACGATCATTTCGGCCAGTTTTTCACCTTCGCGGCCACGGCTGGCGGCAAACTCGTCGAGCACCTCGCGCGCCAGCGCCAGCACATGCGGGCCGAAGGCCGCGTAATCGACGGACTGGTCGCCAAACATGCCCGGCCAGCGCAATACATCATTGACCGAAAGCGGTCGCGCCTCCGGCATTTGCCCGCGAACCTGATCGTTGAGCGAGTGCAGGGTCGCCAGCAATTCGCTGTTCAGTTGCAACTGTTCGGCGCGCGCAGCGCCGGCATTGAACGATAGACGACATTCGATCTTGCCACGCGCGAGACGCGCCGCCAGCAATTCCCGCAGCGGCATTTCGAGCGCTCGCAGTTCCTCGCTGACGCGAAAGTGAAAATCGAGATAGCGCGAATTGACGCTCTTGAGCTCAAGCTGCAGCGTGCCGTGCTCGATATCGCGCGTCTTCACCGCATAACCGGTCATGCTGTAAATCATTATTCGTCACTCTCCAGCTTTACAGGTCGGACAACACGCCCGACAATGCCCAAGTTTGCATCATAACCGCGAGACCAATGGCGCAACAAGCCAACCAACCGCTGCCCGCCGGCCACCAGCTGGAGGAATACACGATCACCCGCCAGCTTTCGCTCGGCGGTTTTTCGATCGTCTATCTGGCAACCGACCCCGACGACAACCGGGTGGCGATCAAGGAATATCTGCCCAACAGCCTCGCCCTGCGCGCCGAGGGCGAAATCCAGCCGCTGATCACGGCGGAACACCAGAGCGCCTTTCGCTACGGGATGAAATGCTTTTTCGAGGAAGGCCGCGCCTTGGCGCGCCTCTCGCATCCGAACGTGATTCGCGTGCTGAATTTTTTCCGCGCCAATGAAACCGTTTACATGGTCATGGAGTACGAGCGCGGGCGGACGCTGCAGGAATTCATCCAGACGCATCGCGGCGAGGTTTCCGAACGCTTCATCCGCGGCGTCTTCACCCGGATGCTCAACGGCCTGCGCGAGGTCCATTCGCACAAGTTGCTGCACCTCGACCTGAAGCCTTCGAACATTTATCTGCGCAGCGACAACACGCCGGTACTGATCGATTTCGGCGCGGCAAGGCAAACACTGGCGACCGACCAGCCGATGCTCAAGCCGATGTACACCCCTGGTTTCGCATCACCGGAGCACTACGGCTCGCGCAAGGATCTCGGCCCGTGGAGCGACATCTACAGCGTCGGCGCCTCGATGTATGCCTGCATTGCCGGCTGCGCGCCGCAGGCGGCCAACGAACGCTACAGCAAGGACACGCTGGTGCCGGCGATGATGCGCTGGGAAGGCCAATACTCGGATCGCCTCCTGGAAATCATCGACTGGTGCCTCAATCTCAATCACTTCTACCGGCCGCAGAGCGTCTTCGCGCTGCAGAAGGCGCTGGTCGAAACCGTCACGCCGCCGGCGCCAAAGGAGACAGCAAGCTGGCTCAACCGTTTTGTCGATAAATACAAGAAAGCAAACCGATGAGATTCACGATCTACCAGGAAAGCCGCCAGGGAGGGCGTGCCAACAACGAGGACCGGACCACCTATTGCTATTCACGCGAAGCCCTGCTGATGGTCGTCGCCGACGGCATGGGTGGTCACCATTACGGCGAGATCGCCGCCCAGATCGCGGTCCAGACGCTGGCCGACAGCTTCCAGCGCGAAGCCCGGCCGACCCTGGTCGACCCCTTCCGTTTCCTGCAGAAAGGGATGACCAATGCCCATCACGCCATCCTCGACTTTGCCGAACGCCACAAGCTTTCCGACACCCCGCGCACGACCTGCGTCGCCTGCCTGGTCCAGGATAGCGTAGCCTACTGGGCACACGCCGGCGACTCTCGCCTGTTCCTGATGCGCGGCGGCAAAGTCATCGCTCAGACCCGCGACCATTCGCGCATCCGCATCCTGATCGAGGAAGGCCTGCTCTCCGAAGCGCGGGCGGCGACGCACCCGGACCGCAACAAGATCTACAGTTGCCTCGGCAGCCCGACACCGCCCGAGATCGAGTTTTCGCGCAAGACACCGCTCAATCACGGCGACATCCTGCTGCTATGCACCGACGGCCTGTGGGGCGAGTTGCCGGGAACCGACATGGCACGCACGCTTCAGGGCGCCAACATCGTCCACGCCGTGCCGCAGCTGCTATCCCAGGCGGAAACCAAAGGTGGGCAGCACGTCGACAATCTCTCGGTTGTGGCCGTGCGCTGGGAAGACACTTATATCGACGACGCGAGCAGCAGCATCTCGACGCAGACCATGGCCCTCGACGAAGTGGCCACCCATATCGAGGAATTCGGCCGCGACCCCACCCACAGGGTCGACCTCTCCGAAGATGAAATCGAGAAGGCAATCGAGGAAATCCGCGCCACCATCGACAAGTTCAACCCCAAGCGACAAGGACAGTAAAGCATGCGCCCCAGCCAACGCCAATCCGACCAGCTCCGCCAACTGCGCCTGACCCGTAATTTCACCCGCCACGCCGAAGGCTCGGTGCTGATCGAAATGGGTGACACCCGCGTGCTATGCACCGCCAGCGTCGAGGAAAGTCTGCCCTCCTTCCTGCGCGGCAAGGGCCAGGGCTGGGTCACCGCCGAATACGGCATGCTGCCGCGCTCGACCCATACGCGCACCGCACGCGAAGCGGCCAAGGGCAAACAAAGCGGCCGCACCCAGGAAATCCAGCGCCTGATCGGCCGCAGCCTGCGCGCCGTGACCGACCTGAAAGCCCTTGGCGAACGCCAGATCACGCTCGACTGCGACGTGCTGCAGGCCGACGGTGGCACCCGTTGCGCCTCGATCACCGGCGCCTGGGTCGCCCTCTACGAAGCCTGCGAAAAACTGGTGCAGGCCGGCAAGCTGCCCGCCAACCCGGTGCGCGATCACGTCGCCGCCATTTCGGTCGGCATCTACAAAGGCGCGCCGGTACTCGATCTTGACTATCCCGAAGACTCCGACTGCGACACCGACATGAATATCGTCATGACCGGCGCCGGCGGCATCGTCGAAATCCAGGGTACCGCCGAGGGCGAGCCGTTTACGCGCGCCCAGATGAACACCCTGACCGACCTCGCCGAAGCCGGCATCCGCCAGTTGATCGCCGCCCAGCAGCGCGCCCTCGCATCATGAAAAAGATCGTTCTCGCCTCCAACAACGCCAAGAAGATGAGAGAACTGAATGCCTTGCTGGCGCCGCTCGGCTTCGAGGTCATCCCACAGGAACAACTCGGCATTCCCGAAGCAGAGGAACCGCACTGCACTTTCGTCGAAAACGCCCTGGCCAAGGCGCGGCACGCTGCCAAGCTGTCCGGCCTGCCTGCACTGGCCGACGATTCCGGCATCTGTGTCGCGGCGCTCGGCGGCGCACCCGGCGTCTATTCGGCCCGCTACGCCGGCGAACCGAAGTCTGATGCGCGCAACAACGAGAAGCTGCTCGCCGACCTTGGCGACAACCCCAACCGCGCCGCCCATTTCGTCTCGGTCATCGTCCTCGTCCGCCACGCCGAAGACCCGCAGCCGCTGATCGCCGAAGGCGAGTGGCATGGCCAGATACTGACCGAACTGCGCGGCGAACGCGGCTTCGGCTACGACCCGATGTTCTACCTGCCGGAATTCGGCATGACCGGCGCCGAACTCGATGCCGAAACCAAGAATCGGGTGTCGCATCGCGGCCAGGCCATGCAGAAGCTGATCGAGCGCCTGCCGAGTCTGTAATCGAGGTGGCGCGAAGCATTCCCATTTTTGCCCAAAAAGCGGCGTCGACCGTAACCGCCCCCGAATTCCGCGTTTCTCCGCCGCTCGCGCTCTACGTTCATGTTCCCTGGTGCGTGCGCAAGTGCCCGTACTGCGATTTCAACTCGCACGAGGCCGGCGGGACTATTCCCGAGCGCGAATATGTCGCTGCACTGATCGCCGACCTGCAATCCGCGTTGCCGCTGATCTGGGGCCGCGCGGTGGTCAGCGTTTTCTTCGGTGGCGGTACGCCGAGCCTGCTGTCGCCGGGCGCCATCGAAGAACTGATCGCCGCCTTCCGCGCGCTGGCCATGCTCTCGCCGGAAGCGGAAATCACGCTCGAAGCGAACCCGGGGACGGTCGAGACGGAGAAGTTCGCCGGCTTTCGCGCCGCCGGCGTCAATCGCCTGTCGCTCGGCATCCAGAGTTTCAATGACGAACACCTGAAGGCACTAGGGCGCATCCATGGCGCTGCCGAAGCACGACGTGCCGCGCAACTCGCCGGCGAGCATTTCGACTCGTTCAATCTCGACCTGATGTACGGCCTGCCTAGGCAGACGCCTGAGCAAGCGCTCACCGACATCGAAGCCGCGCTGACCTTCGCGCCGCCGCACCTGTCCTGCTACCAGTTGACGCTGGAGCCCAATACCCGCTTCGCCGCCTTCCCGCCGGAACTGCCGGAAAACGACGCCTGCGCCGACATGCAGGAGGCCATCGAGGCCCGTCTGACCGCCGCCGGTTACACCAACTACGAAACCTCAGCCTTCGCGCTGCCCGGCAGGCAATGCCGGCACAACCTGAACTACTGGCACTTCGGCGACTACCTCGGCATCGGCGCCGGCGCCCATTCCAAACTCACCTTGCACGACCGCGTACTGCGCCAGATGCGCTGGAAGCACCCGAGCGCCTACCTCGACAACGTGCGTGCCGGATCCCCCGTGCAAGAGGAAAGCGAGGTTCCGGCCCGCCAGTTGCCCTTCGAATTCCTGATGAACGCCCTGCGCCTCGCCGAGGGTTTCCATCCGGCGCTATTCGAGGCGCGAACAGCGCAGCCCTTGTCCGCCATCCTGCCAAGCATTCGCGCGGCCGAGGCGGAGAACCTGCTGGCGGTGACGCCTGAACGCATCGCCCCGACGCTCAAGGGGCGGCGCTTTCTGAATATACTTCTGGAACGCTTTCTCGACGACGGCGAAGCAAGCTGAACCTGCTCGCCCCGTTCGGTTTCAGCCGAACAGACCACCCTTTTTAAGCATGTCCAGCCCCTGCGTCAGCAGGTCGCCGCCTTGCGGCATCTCGCCATTCGGGGTCATCTGATCGATCAGTTGCGGCAGCATGTCGGCCAGGCTGCCCGAAGCCTGCTCCGGACTGACGCCGAGTTGCGCGGCAATCCCCGACAGCGACGAGCCGCCCAATACGCTCTGGATCTGCTCGGCGGAAATCGGCAGGTTCTGCCCGGTCGACACCCAGGAATTGACGATTTCGCCAAGCCCGCCCTGCTGAAAAGACTTGATGAGGCCTTCCAGCCCGCCATTCTGCGGATTATTAACGAGTTGCATGACTGTCTGAAGTAAGGCGCTGTTGCCGCCGGACTGCCCGCCAGCGAGCGCGCCGAGCGCTTGATCGAGAAGACTCATGATTGTTCACTCCACAAAAAATAAGTTCAGGCATACCATGGCGGGAGCATGGCAGGAATTCCGGAAATTTGCCGATCCGCCCGCCTCAACGCCCGGTTTGCACTGACCTGATCGGCATTACACTGTACCAACGCTGACTCAACTCGAGGAGAAATATCATGACCAAATCCCAGGACGCCAAAAAGGCAGTCAAAAAGGAACCGCTGAAGACCATGAAGGAAAAGAAGGCGGCGAAGAAGGAAAAGAAGGAAGAGAAGCTGCGCAAAGGCTAGCGCCAGCCTTCCCCGCACCGGGTTATCAGGGGAAAGGCGCTCGGTTTTACGGGCGTCAGGTTCGCTCAGCCCGCCCGCCCATCATGTCGCCATCAACGTAATACCAGCGCCCGCCCTCGCGGACGAAGCGGCTGAGTTCGTGCAGGCGGTGGCCCTTGCCGGCGATGCGGTAGCGGGCGACGAATTCGACGGTGGCGTGGCTAGCGTCCTGCATCACGTGTTTTTTCACTTCGAGGCCGAGCCATTTGGTGTCGTCGGCGGTCAGGTCGAGTTCGCCGGGGCGGGTATCGGGGTGCCAGGTCGCGAGCAGGTAATCGTCGAGCTTCAACACGTAGGCGCTGTAGCGCGAGCGCATCAGCGCTTCGGCAGTCGCCGCATTTTCGACCCCGGAATGAAGTCGACCGCAACAGGCGGCGTATTGCTTTCCCAGCCCGCAGTAGCAGGCGCTCACTTTTCCTCGGCGACCTCGCCGCCCAGCGCCTCGACCAGTTGCGGCAGAAAACGCGACAGTTCGCCGGTCATCAACGCAAAGTCGGCGTCGAACTGCTCGTCGGCGTGCTCGGCGCTTTTCTCGGCTGCCTCCTTGAGCAGGTCGAGAAAGGCGAGGCGCTTGATTTCCAGCTTTTCGGACAGAATGAAGGAGATCCGGTCGTCCCAGGTCAGCGCCAGGCGGGTCGGCAGCTTGCCGCCGGCGAGATGCGCCTTGATCTCGTCGCCTTCCAGCGGGTGACGAACGTAGCGAACCGCCGCCTTTTCCTCGCCGGCGGCCTTCAGTTCGCAATCGCGGTCGATGGTGAAACCGGCCGGGGCATCCCCGCCGGCCAGCCAGTCGGCCATCGCCGAGGTCGGTGAAAGCTGGGTATGGAGCAGCGTCAGCGGGAAATCGTCGAGGCAGTGGCGCAGGTGCTCGATGACTTCCTCGGCCTTGGCCGGGCTGCCGGCATCGACGCAAAGCCAGCCATTTTGCGGATCGATCCAGACAAAGGTGCTGCGGCGACGGGTAAAGGCGCGCGGCATCAGCTCCTCGGTGACGCGCTCGCGCAGTTCCTTCAACTGCTTGCGGCCGGGCGCATATCCCTGCTGTGCTTCCATCGCCTCGGCGCGTTCCCTGACTTCGTCATTGATCACCGAAGAAGGCAGCAGGCGCTGTTCGACGGACAGGGCCAGCAGCCATTGACGGTCGAGCGAGAAGACCAGCGCGCCATCGCGACGCGGCGACACCCAGCCGCGGCTCAGCGGCTGGTTGCTCGGGCACTTCACGAACGGGCCGCGCGCCAGCTGTTCTTCGAGTTTGGCGAGGTCGATGTTCCACGGTGCCGGAAGTCGGTAAAGCTGGAGGTTTTTGAACCACATGATTTGTTTCGCTTAACGTTTCTTGAAAATCAGATCCCAGACGCCGTGACCCAAGCGCAGTCCACGGTTCTCGAACTTGGTCAGCGGCCGGTAATCGGGGCGTGGGGCAAAGCCTGCCATCGGCTCCACCGAAGGGCCGGCGACGGTATTGACCAGCGACGGTTCGTCGGACAGCACGTCGAGCATCTGCTGGGCGTACTCTTCCCAGTCGGTGGCGCAGTGAAGATAGCCCCCCGGCTTCAGACGCGAAGCCAATAACGCGACGAAGCGCGGCTGAATCAGCCGGCGCTTGTTGTGGCGCGCCTTGTGCCATGGATCAGGGAAAAAGATGTGGACACCGTCGAGCGAGCCTTCGGGCAGCATGTCGCGCACCACTTCGACGGCATCGTGCTGGCAGATGCGCAGGTTGCTCAGGTCGCGCTCGGCGATCTGCTTGCACAGCGCGCCGACGCCCGGCACATGGACTTCGACGCCGAGGTAATCGTTCTCACGGCAGGTATCGGCGATCTTCGCCGTGGTTTCGCCCATGCCGAAACCGATTTCGAGGATTTTCGGGGCATTCCGGCCGTAGACCGCGGCAAGGTCGATCGGCTGCCGCGCATAGGCAACGCCGATCTTCGGCATCAGCTCCGCGTAGTAGCGCGCCTGCGCTTCCGACATGCGGCCGGCGCGGCGGACATAACTCTTGATGTGAACGCGGCCCTCGCGGCCATCAATATAGACGCCATCGCTCACGAGCCGATCAGTCCGCTGGTCGGCGACGACGGATCGGCGGAATAAAGTTTGCGCGGCATGCGCCCGGCCAGATAAGCCTCGCGGCCGGCCTCGATACCCTTCTTCATGGCGCTCGCCATCAGCACCGGGTTCCTGGCGTGAGCAATGGCGGTGTTCATCAACACGCCGTCGCAGCCCAGTTCCATCGCGATGGTGGCGTCCGAGGCGGTACCGACACCAGCATCGACGATCACCGGCACCTTGGCGTTGTCGATGATCAGGCGCAGGTTCCACGGATTCAGGATGCCCATGCCGGAACCGATCAAAGAGGCCAGCGGCATCACGGCGGCGCAGCCGATCTCTTCAAGCATCTTCGCCTGAATCGGATCGTCGGAGCAGTAGACCATGACGTGGAAGCCATCCTTGACCAGGGTTTCGGCGGCCTTCAACGTTTCCGGCATGTTGGGGAACAGGCTCTTCGGGTCGCCAAGCACTTCGAGCTTGCACAGCGTGTGGCCGTCGAGCAGTTCGCGCGCCAGGCGCAGCGTGCGCACGGCATCGTCGGCCGTATAGCAGCCCGCGGTGTTGGGCAGGATGGTGAATTGCGAGGGCGGCAGCGCGTCCAGCAAATTGGGTTGGCTCGGGTCTTGGCCGATGTTGGTGCGGCGGATCGCCACCGTGATGATCTCGGCACCCGAAGCGTCGATGGCCGCCCGCGTTTCGGCAAAATCCTTGTACTTGCCGGTGCCGACCAGCAGACGGGAACGATACGCCGTACCGGCGATAGTGAGTTGATGCATGGAATTCTCTCTTTGCTTAGCCGCCACCGACGGCGACGACGATTTCCAGCCGGTCGCCGGTGGCGAGCGCCGTTTCGGCATGCTGGCTCTTCGGAACGATTTCTCCGTTACGTTCGACGGCAACGCGCTTGCCGGCATAGCCGAGTTGTTCGATCAGGCCGGCAACGCTGAGTTCGGAGACGAGCTGCCGTGGTTCGCCATTGAGGGTGATATTCAACATGCCGCCATTTTAACGGCTAAACCGGATGCTTGCCGAGCCACCCGGTGGCAAGCCGATGTCGGTCACCCGGCATCGGCCTTGCTACCTTACTTGACCGCCTTGACGTCGGCGTCGGTACCCAGGCCCAGCGTGTAACCCAGCGAGACGTGGTGGAAGCGATGGATGGTCTTGTCGGCGTGAATGGCGATGCCGAACGGAACTTTCTGCCCTTCGGCCAGCGCCAGATCGCCCTCGCCGCCGGACAGCTTGCGCGTGAAGGTCACCGTGCACAGACCATCCTTGCATTCGCCCTCGGCCGAGACCAGCGCCTGGCCGCCCTTGTTGACGCGCTCGGTGGCGACATGGCCGTCGAGCCGGGTAGCGCCAGTGCCGCCTTCGCCGCTCTTCCACTGGAAGTAGTCCATGTAGTTGCCGCCCGCCACGTTGGCATCATTGACGTATTTCTTCTTCTTCGGATCGGCGCCCGGCATCGAACGCACATCCTTGTGGCAGGTCGCCCAGCAGCCGATCTGCTCGCCCTTCTCGACCTTCGGTCCGGCCAGCATGATTGCCGCCTTGGCTTCATGGTGGGGAGCTGCCTCTTCCTTGTCTGCCCCGGCCGGTGCGTCGGTCGGCGCCTTGAAGGTCAAACGCATGTAAAGGTTTTCCTTGTCGTAGGCAGCCTGCACGGTCACCGGAAACTTGATCGTCTTCGGCGCGCCGACGGGCTCCAGCTCCTTGCTGGCCAGACGCTTGAAGTCGAAATTCAGCGCGCCCTTCTCTTCATGGCAGCCGACGCAGCTCTCGCCCTTGCTGATGCCGGTGCGGCCGCTGTGGTCGGACCTGTTCATCGCCCATTCAATCGGCGTCACGCCGGGCGTGAACACTTCGATCTGGCGCTTCGGCACCTTGCTCCAATCAGGTGCTGCATACGCGAACTGGCTGCCGGCGACGAGCGCGGCGCCAAACAGGGCGAGGGATGCGGTTGATTTTTTCATGGGTAACTCCGTTCCGTTATTGAAAAGGTGCACGAGCAATCCGTGGATGCCCGCCAAATAATACCCCGTTTGACAAATAACGGCGTTCCTTGCAGTCTCAAAGCACCAGCTCGAGACGCACGCCGAAGACGTTGGCCCGCCTGGCATCGGTTGCCCCGCCCGGATTGCCGGACGACTGGAACATCGGCTGAACCGCGACATAGCGGGTCAATGCCGCCCGCCAGCTCACTTCGACAACATTCCCGTTGGCCACGGTAGCAATGCCCGCCGCCGCCTGCGCCGCTCGGAAACCCGACGACAGGTGCCCGAAGACCGCGCCGAGCAGCAATTCATCGTTGGGGCGGCTGGCCAGCGGCCCGCGGACGCGCACCCCGACATTCCAGGTTTTGTCGACCGCGGTCGCCAGGCCGTTCGACCAGCTGTAGCGTCCGAACACGCTGACGTCGCGACCGGGCCCGTCGAGACCGAACAGGGTGCGCTCGGCCAGCGCGTAGGCGCCGTAAGCATGACCCTGTGCCGGCTCGCCGTCAGGGCCGGTCTGATACTGATCGGGCGGCGGACTGGAATAACGCCAGTAGCCGATCGCGTATTTGCTCACCCCGCCATACCGTTCGTGGCGATACAGCGTCTCGCCGGGCAGGGTGCCGACCGGCTCAACCGGTTCGAAGGTATGGCCATATTCGAGCGGCATCCAGCCGAACTCGCCGATCACGAACACGCCATCCCCGTTGCCCAGCTTGATCGAATTGCGCTGCGGATTGGCGGGGTCGCCAGCCACCCCGTCGAGCACGGCGGCCATGCCGTACAAGGTGCGGTCCCTGGCCAGCCACTTGGCGCGCAGGCCGAGCGCGGAATTGTTGAAAACGGCCGGGACATGGGTCAGGGCGAGGTCGCCCGGCGTACCGAAGGTCGGGTGGATCAGCGAGGCAGCCGACTCCATGGCAAAGAACTCGCTGTCGATCGGATAGAGGCCGGCCAGCAGCGAAAACTGGTCATCGAAAAAATTCTGCTGGATCCACGCCTGGAAGACGCGGATCGACGGCGCCGCAACCTCAATGTTGCTCACCCCCTTGAGGGTGCCGGCGTACAAGGTGTTGAACGCATCGCCGCGATCATCGAGGATATTCAGGTAGGCGGTCGCGCCAGACCACCCGGCCAGCTTTTCGAGATCTGCCCTGACCCGGACATCGACATCGCTCAGGACACCGTTGCCGTTCTTCAGGCCGCCGCGGTTGCGCAGCAGGTCAACAGTGATCGTCGCATCGAACGACCAGCCGGCGCGCCAGGCATCGTCACGCTTGCCGCCCCAGTTGCCGGTCAGGGCGGCGGCCTCGAAATCGGGGGCATCCTCGGTTTCGGCCAGCACCGGCGGGCTGCCAACGACAAGAAGCGCCAGACAAAGCAGCGCACAAGCGCGCATGAACTCCATATCCCCCCTTTTTGCAGCGGATTGTGGCACGGACGGGCAAGCCCGACAAATGCACGCAGCCGGCCGGCCCTCTATGGCAAACGAATGCGCGGCTTGCGTGGCGCCTTGACGAACAGGCGGTCATAGAGCCAGTCGGGGAGGATGCGCAGCAGTTTGGCGACGACGCCCATTTGCCAGGGAATCACGGTATAGCTGATGCCGCGCTCGATGGCCCGGGCAAAACGTTTCGCCGCTTCTTCCGGCGGCAGCAAAAAGGGCATTTTGTAGGAGTTGACCGCAGTCATCGGCGTTTCGATGTAGCCGGGCGCGATGGTCACCACCTTGATGCCGTAAGGCAGCATCTCGAGGCGCAGACTTTCGAGATAGGTGATGGCCGCCGCCTTCGAGGCCGAATAGGCTTCCGCCCCGGGCAGGCCGCGAATGCCGGCGACCGAGGCGATGCCGACCAGGCGCCGCATTTTCCCGGGCTCGCCGCCAGCCGCGCGCAGCGCCGGGATGAAGGGGGCAAAGGTCGCCGCCATGCCGAAGACGTTGGTGTCCATGATCTGGCGGAAAACCTCGAGATCCTCCGCGTGCTCGGTCAGGGTGCCCGCCGAAACGCCAGCATTGGCGATGACGATGTCGGGCGCGCCGAAGCGGGCGACAAACTCCGCCGCCGCCGCGCGCAGGGCCGGCGCATCGCGGACGTCGAGCGCGAAGGTGGCATGGGTTCCGCCAAGACGCCGATTCAGACCGTCCAGAAACTCGGCGCGCCGCGCCGCCAACCCGAGCGTCGCGCCCTGGCCGGCGTAGTAAACGGCAAGCGCCTCGCCGATGCCGGTCGAGGCGCCTGTAATAAAGACCTTCAGTGTCAATTACTTCTTGCCGGATTTTTCGCTGCGCGCCTTGGCAATCAGTTTGTCGGCAATCGCCAGTTGCTCGTTGAAATCCTTGCCACCGATTAGGTACTTGCCATCGACGGCGAGCGCCGGCACGCCCTGGATCTTGTACGCCTGGGCCATCTGGTCGCCGCGTTTGACCTGGCTCATGACCCCGAAGGAATTGAAGGCTTCGGCGAATTTCTTCTGGTCGACGCCCTTCTTCGCCACCCATTCGAGCAGCGACTTTTCTTCGAACAGGTTGATGCGATCGTTGTGAATCGCCTTGAAGACATCGCTCTCCAGGCGGTCGAGATCGCCGGTCACTTTCAGCGTGTAATAGAGTCTTGCGATATTCGCCCAGGCGGCGCGACCGAAGGTGATCGGCACCTTTCTGAACACCACGTCGCCCGGCAGCTTGGCTGCCCAGGCCTGCAGCAGCGGATTGAAATCGGCGCAGTGCGGGCAGCCATAGCTGAAAAACTCGATCACTTCGATCTTGCCTGCATCCTCGGTCGGCTGCGCCGGCGAGAGCAGCGTGTAATCCTTGCCGACGGTCTGGGCGAAGGACGGTAGCGCTACGGTCAACGCGGAAATCAGGGCAAAAAAGGAAGCGACGAAACTGCGACGGGCAAACTTCATGAAGGACTCCTATTTGGCAAGCTGGGCATCGATACCGGATTTGGCAAGCTGCGCACGGACTTTGTTCAATTCATCGATCTTGGTGTAAGGGCCAACGCGGACGCGGTAGAGCGTCTTGTCCTGAATCATCACCTGCTGGATCACCGCCTCGACACCCATGAATGCCAGTTTGGCCTTCTGGTTGTCGGCATCTTCCGGCGAACTGAAGGAGCCGGCCTGCAGGAAGAGCGGCGTCTTGCTCTCCTTGGATTCCTCTTTCTTTTCTTCCTTCTTCGGCTCGTCCCTGGCTGCCGGCTTACCCCCCTTGTCCGGCACCGCATCGGCCTTGCCCGGCAGAATGTCGTAGAACTGGAAGCGCTTCTCGGGGATCGGATCGCCCGGCTTGCCCGGCAGGGCCAGCGGCTGGCCATCGTCATTCTGCGGCGTTGCCTTGCCGTTTGCCGTGGCACCGCCCTCCGGCATGGCCGGCGGCGCCATCACGTGCTTGTTGAACGGCAGCGGCGACTTGTTCATGGTCCAGACCACGGCGGCAGCGATGCCGACACCGATCACGAGACCGATGAACATGCCGATCAGGGTACCGCCGTGCGCCTTCTTTTTGGCCGGCTGGCTTCGCTTGCGTTTCATGTCACGGCTCATCTTGTTTCCCTTACATCGATTCAGGGCAACTCACGCCCAGAATGGCCAGGCCATTGCGGATTACCTGACGAACGGCGGTGGCCAGCGCAACGCGTGCATCGCGCAATACCGCATCGTCGACCAGCATGCGCTCGGCGTTATACCAGCCATGGAATTCGCCTGCCAGATCCTTCAGGTAGAAAGCGATCAGATGCGGCGCCAGGTCGCGGGCGGCATTTTCGATCACTTCATGAAATTCGGCGAGCTTGTTGGCGATGGCCAGTTCGCGCGGATTGTCGAGGCGCTTGAGGTCGGCTACGGCCAGCGTTTCGGTATTGCCATCCCACTGCGCAATTACCGAACAGATGCGGGCATGGGCGTACTGGATGTAATAGACCGGATTCTCGTTGGTCTGGCTCTTGGCCAGGTCGAGGTCGAAATCGAGGTGCTGGTCGGACTTGCGCAGCGCATAGAAGAAGCGACAGGCATCGTTGCCGACTTCCTTGCGCAATTCGCGCAGCGTGACGAACTCGCCGGAGCGCGTCGACATCGAGGCTTTCTGGCCGTTGCGATAGAGCACCGCGAACTGGACCAGCGCCACCTGCAACTTGTCGGCATCGAGATCGAGCGCCTTGACCGCGCCGGAAACGCGCGGAATGTAGCCGTGGTGATCGGCGCCCCAGATGTTGATGACCTTGTCGAAGCCACGCTCGAACTTGTTCAGGTGATAGGCGATGTCGGACGCAAAATAAGTGTACAGGCCGTTCTCGCGCTGGACGACGCGATCCTTCTCGTCGCCGAAGGCGGTCGACTTGAACCACTTGGCGCCATTCTGCAGGTAGATGTGGCCCTTCTTCTCCAGCAGATCGACGCAGCGGGCGACCAGGCCGGTGTCGTAGAGCGCCTTTTCCGAGAACCAGACATCGAAATGAACGCCGAATTCCTCGAGATCGTCGCGGCAATCGGCCAGCTGTTCGGACAAGGCGTGCTGATGCACATAAGGCCAGTCGCTGCCGAGCAGTTCCTTGGCGCGGGCGATCAGCGCGTCGAGATGCAGTTCGCGCTGCTGCCTGGCTTCGTCGTCGGCGCGCTCGGCAGACGGCAGACCTGGCGTGCCGGCAGTTACAGCTTCCGCCGGCCGAACGTACTTGGCACCATGCGCCCCTGTCATCTGCGCCGCCATGTCGCGCACATAGTCGCCCTGATAGGCGTTGGGCGGGAACGGCACGCTGACACCATGCTGCTCGAGGTAGCGCAACCAGGTCGACAGTCCGAGGATATCCATCTGGCGGCCGGCGTCATTGACGTAATACTCGCGCGTCACATCCCAGCCGGCAAAGGCCAGCAGGCTCGACAGCGAGGCGCCGTAGGCTGCGCCACGGCCATGGCCAACGTGCAGCGGGCCGGTCGGATTGGCCGAGACGAACTCAACCTGCACCGTCCGGTTGCCGCCGAGTCGCGAACGGCCGAAATTCTCGCCCTCGACCAGTACCGTGCCGACCACATCGACCTTGGCCCGTGCATCAAGCGTGAAATTGATGAATCCGGCGCCGGCGATCTCTGCCTTGCTGACCAGCACCGAAACCGGCAATTCGGCCAGTAACTGGCCGGCGATTTCACGCGGATTCTTCTTCAGCGCCTTGGCCAGTTGCATCGCCAGATTGGTCGCAAAATCACCGTGCGTCGGATCGCGCGGCCGCTCGAGATGGATCGGCATGTCGCTGGCAGTTGGCGCAACACTGGCCAGCGCCCTTTGCAGGAGCTCGGTCAGCTGGGATTTGACATCATGGGCCATTGATTCGGGGCGTAACAGACAAAATGAAGATTATACGCTGCCACCACAGACATGCCGCAAATGGACAGGCGCCCGGAAAGGCTTGGACTGGCGCGCCTCTCGCCACCGGAAAAAGCATGCACCAGCCGAATCGCGCTGCACGAAGCGCCCCACCCAAGCGGATGTCGTTTTGGTTCGATTTTTTCGGTCGACCGCAACAGACCCCACAAAACCGCTGCAGCATGAGGTCAATTGCCTGGCTGCGTGTTAACATGCCCGTTTGACTTTTCGCGTGGACAGTCCGCGCTCCTGCCGCCCATGCGCCTCTTCCGCCTGCTCAAGATCGCCGCCGTCGCCAGCCGCTATGGCCTCGACGAAATGGTGCTCGAACACGAGCCGAGCGGTCGTCTGGTGCGCCTGGCGAACACCCTGCAGTTCTGGCGCGACCTGTCGGCGCCGCGCGCGGTGCGCCTGCGCATGGCACTGGAAGCACTGGGGCCGATTTTCGTCAAATTCGGCCAGGTCCTGTCGACCCGGCGCGACCTGATGCCGGCCGATATCGCCGACGAACTGGCCAAATTGCAGGACCGCGTACCACCCTTCGATTCGCAACTGGCGCTGGCCGAAATCGAAAAGGCCTATGGCCGCCCGGCAAGTGAAGTTTTTGCCGAATTCGACGCGGTGCCGATCGCCTCGGCTTCGATCGCCCAGGTGCATTTCGCCCGCCTCAAGGACGAAGATGGCAGCCATGAGGTCGCGGTAAAGATCCTGCGCCCGAATATGCTGTCGGTCATCGATCACGATCTGGCGCTGATGGACAATTTCGCACTGCTGCTCGAAAAATTGTGGTCCGATGGCAAGCGCCTGAAGCCGCGCGAGGTGGTCGCCGAATTTGCCAAATACCTGCGCGACGAACTGGACCTGATGCGCGAAGCGGCCAACGCCTCGCAATTGCGGCGCAATTTCGCCAATTCACGCCTGCTGATCGTGCCCGAGGTGCATTGGGACTGGTGCACGTCGACGGTCATGGTCATGGAGCGCATGCACGGCACGCCCATTTCACAGATCGACAAGCTGCGCGCCGCCGGCATCAATCTGCCAAAACTTTCCGCAGCCGGGGTCGAAATTTTCTTCACCCAGGTTTTCCGCGACGGCTTTTTCCATGCCGACATGCACCCCGGCAACATCTTCGTCGCCCCCGACGGCCGCTACATCGCCCTCGATTTCGGTATCGTCGGCACGCTCACCGACTCCGACAAGAACTACCTCGCGCAGAATTTCCTCGCCTTCTTCCGCCGCGATTACAAGCGCGTTGCCGAAGCGCACATCGAATCTGGCTGGGCGCCGAAGGACACGCGCGTCGATGAATTCGAGGCATCGATCCGCGCCGTCTGCGAGCCGATCTTCGATCGCCCGCTCAAGGACATTTCCTTCGGCAAGATCCTGCTGCGTCTCTTCCAGACCTCACGCCGCTTCAATGTCGAGATCCAGCCACAACTGGTCATGCTGCAGAAGACGTTGCTCAACATCGAGGGCCTCGGGCGCCAGCTCGACCCCGAACTCGATCTGTGGAAAACCGCCAAGCCTTTCCTCGAGCGCTGGATGAGCGAACAGGTCGGCCAGCGCGGAATGCTCCGTGCCCTGAAGCAGGAAGCCCCCTATCTGGCGCGCACCGTGCCGCAACTGCCGCGCCTGATTCACCAAGCGCTGGCGCGTGAGCCGGCACCCGATCTGCAGCCGCTGCTCGAACGCCTGGTGACCGCGCAGCGCCGGCAAAACCTTTGGCTCGCCGTCATCGCGCTGTTGCTGGCCGCGCTGCTCGGCGCAACGCTCCACTGATTCCCGGATGCAGCCGATCTCACTGGATACCTTCACCGAAAAGCATTTGCAGGACTGGCTCGGCCAGCGCCAACTCGACAAGGCGCGCAACTATGTCGACGTCGTGCGCGACATTGACATTGAGAGAGATTTCATCCGCGCGACGATTCCCGGCAGCGCGCGTAAACCCTATCAGGCGATCGCCAAGCTGGTCGCCGGCAGGCAGGGCACGCAGGTACTGGTCAGCAGTTGCAGTTGCCCGGTCGGCAGCCATTGCAAGCACGTCGCGGCGATGCTGTTACGTGCCATCGAGGAACGCGCGACGCCCGATCGCGTCAGTCCCGGCGTGCTGTCGTGGGTCGAGGACCTGCGCCGCGCTTCGATCGCCGTGGCCAAGAAAAAGGCGCGGCCGGCCGGCGCCCGTCAGCAACTGTTCTACATCCTCAAATGGACCGCCGACCAGCGCCATTTCGGGATCGAGATCGCCAAGGGCAAGTTCGCCGACAGCGCCGTGGAATGGTGGAATGTCGAGCGCGCGCTGATCAACCCGCCGCAGTTCGTCAGCGACGAAGACCTGGCGATCCTGCGCCCGCTATGGGCCGACCGCCTGCACGAAACCGGTCTGCGCGCTTTCGGCCTCGGGCCGAAGCACGGCGCCGAGGTTCTGGAACGCCTGGTCGCCACCGGTCGTTTCTATCCCGACACCGGCGACGACCTGCCATTGGGTGCCGGCGAGCCGCGCCCGGCTTCGGTTGGCTGGCGCGTCGACGCGCGCGGCCTGCAGCGGCCATTGCTGATCGCCCAGCCGGCGGCGCCGCTGATCATTCCGGTTCAGCCGCCGTGGTATGTCGACCTTGCCGAAGGCGAAGCCGGCCCGCTCGAGGTCGCCGGCAACCCGGCGATCATCAGCCGCTTGTTCAGCCTGCCGCCGCTGTCGGTCAAGGAAGCCGCCGTCGTCGCCACGACGCTGGCCGAGCTCGCCCCCGATCTGCCCAAGCCCGCGGAAAACGCCACCATCCACCTGCGCGTCGTCGATGCGCCGCTGCAACCCGTGCTCATGCTGGACACTCTCCCGACCCACGGCAACCGCGCGTGGCGCGGCTACGGCAGCAGCTTTGCCGGCGATTTCTTCGATTTCGCCCGGCCGCTGTTCCGCTACGCCGATGTCGATGTCCGGCCCGATGAACACCACGAATTCGTCACCCTGCCGGAAGGCGAGACGGTCCAGCTGAAACGGCGTCCCGACGCGGAAATCGCGGCTTTGCAGGCGTTGACCGCAGCCGGCTTCGAGAAGATTCCGTCGCATACGCTCGACACCTTCGGCCGCCCGCCGGAAGGCGTTTTCGGTCTGGCCAGCGA
>Ga0209310_1000796_pt1 | contig 29738 bp, 28 predicted proteins | sample AD_UKC030_MetaG_FD_184415 | JGI IMG/M metagenome (GOLD analysis project Ga0209310, IMG submission 184415) | Active sludge microbial communities of municipal wastewater-treating anaerobic digesters from USA - AD_UKC030_MetaG (SPAdes) (version 2) | ecosystem: Engineered > Bioreactor > Anaerobic >...
GGTCAAAAGACAAGACAGCATCTGTGGCAGCTTTGGCAGTTGGAACTGCTGGCATAAAGGAAACTGCCAAAAAAATTGCAGCAATTGATATGGCTCCGATTTTTTTTATGTTTTTGAGCATTGTTTTGTTTTTAATTATTCAATTCCCTCGCATCCTTTTTTAGAACGATTGCCCGTAATCATCAGCTAGTAAAGTAAAATCATTAATGTTAACACGGCAATCATTATTAATGTCAGTTTTATTTACAGGACCGCAAATAGATTCTCCATAATCGTCAGCGAAAGTTGTAAAGTCATTGCCATTAACTGCGTGATTGTTATCAAAATCAGCGGCATAAGTAACAGCCTTGCTCACAAACGTAGCTGCTCCTTCCGTCACTGCGCATTTGCTAAGATTAATATCGTCAGCATTGTCGTAGGCAACTACCGCGAAATTGTATGTTGTGCCTGGTGTTAAAAGTTCTGTATTGTTGAATGTATAACTCAAAGTTGCTCCGTCCGAAACAGTCCTAGATGTTGCAGGCAAAAGTGTGCCAGCATCTGCCAGGCGAGCGGCTGAAGTAGCTGCGTCCCAAGCCGTGCAGTCGATTGCTGTAGAACTGTAATAAACTCTGTAGCCACTAAGCCCTGTCAAATCGCCAGCCCCTTCATCTGTTGTTGGCGCAACCCATGAAACAGTTGCTCTTCCGTGAGCGGCTAATACTTGCTGGGAAACAGCCACCAGCGAAATTGCGCTGAAAACAAAAACTGAAATTAAGAAGTATATTTTTTTTGTTTTGTTCATTTTTTTAAATTATGAATTATAATTATTAATTATTTTAAAAGTTTATTTATTTTAACTAAAACATATCTGCATTAAAATAATGCACATATACTAAAAAATATAAATTTGACTTGATGTATTTATTATTTTCATTATATCACAAAATCAAATTTTGTGGTAGGAGTTATCCACACCCCTTTTTTCCTTTTTATGCTTTATCTAAAACGGAAAATGCCTGAACTAAATATGGCTATAATATCTAAGCAATTCGCTATTTTATCTATTTTTAACTCACGCTAAGTCCGCTCGGTGCGGCCGGCGCAAGAGTGTCTGAAATTATTCCTCCATCCCATCCGGCCAGGCGTGCCATTAAATACCAAAAGGTTTTGCCTTTGTTGTAACAATTAAAGCAATGCGAATGGGCACAGCTACCGCAAGAAGTGCAAGGATTGCTTGCACACCAAGCACTGCACCACTCACAGGCATCAGAACCGTCAGGATAATATGTGCCGTCCGGGTCATAGCTTTCAATGTCGGCAAAATCAAACAATATTTTATTATTAAGAATAGCATATTCCCTGATCTGTTGATTGCGAATTTTTAGATTGCCCAATTCGCCTGTTCCATCCAAATGCCCGGTCATATAGACAAAGTCGACATTGGGAAAATCTTCTTCCAATTGGTTCATGTTGGCCAAATAGGAATCGGCAATATCAGAAGAAGAAGCACTAGAAACCTGTCCGCACCAAGACCATATAATCACATTACGATTTGAACCTGTTCCACTGAGATAGTTTCGGGTAGCTGTTGCCCAAGCTGTAAGATCAGGATTGCCCAAATCGGAAGCTCCGCTCATGCATCCATCGCAAAGAAAACCGCTTGAACCAGTAGTATAGCTGTAAAAAACGTTCTCCGAACTTAACATTTCCATTCCGGTAACAATTTGGCTTCCGTGAGAAGTGTGCCCATAAGCAATCAATAAATTGTTTTTGGCATCAGTTATGTATTGAGCTGGAATTTCATCAAAATCAGCCACAGATTCATGATTAACAATAAAAGCCTCCGCATTTCCCCACATCAAAAACCCACTGAAGAAAATTGAAAAAAATAATATAAATCTGAAATGAATAAATTTTGAATTTTGATTTGTCATTTTCAACTTTGAGATTTTATTTTTTAACTAACTGAAAGTCCTGTCGGACTAGCGGGTGCCACAACATCATCTGCACCAGTATATTCATATGCGCCAATATCCCACGTTTCCCCTCTGGCGTTACCATCTTTGTCGTTAAGCCAACCTGCCCCCATGTCAGTCAGTGCAGATAAATCCATGCCAGCATTTTTAGCGGGAGAATCGGTTTGGATGTTGAAATCTGTTGCACTGACAAACTTAGGGTCACCTATTAAATTATCGGTATAGTCGGGATGATCGGTTTCAAATGTCGTAAGATTTGTCGTATATAACTTAGATATACCGGCAGTCAGCCAGTATGTTCTTAAAGTATCATTATCGTATAGGAGATTATTATTGAATACAGCATCAGTCTCATTTGCCCATGTCGTATTTCCTTCCACTGAGATTACCCAACTATTATTTAAGTAAGCAAAACTGCTAGTATCGGAATAAATATTGTTCACAAACTTAAAATCGGTGTAGGTGTTTGTAAGTCCCTCCCCACTCGCTCCTGCCATTCTTATGACATAATTAGTGTTGATAAAAACATTGTTTACTACGATAAAATCATCGACTAAACCGTTTACCTCCCCACCAGAATAGTGTACGTTCTCAATTATAATCGGTCTGCCGACAAACTCTCCATCTGGGGCCGTGCAAGTAAAAATATTATTGTAAATTTTAATGTGTTCTGTCGGACAAGGACCACCATTACATTGAGTTGAAGTAAATGACTCTAAAAAAATCATCTGGTCGTTTGAGTCAAAAAAATTATTAAAGAGCCTTATGTATTTAATTCCTTCTGCATAGTAAGCATGGAGTACATCATAAGGATTGTAAGCTTCAGAAACGTCAAAGATGTTGTTGTAAATATCAACCCCCCTACCGCCAAAAATATAATTAGTCGAACCACGTCTTATGATATTGTCATGGACCTTGATAGTGCCATAAGAAGCTATTGTATTTGGTGCAGCAATGTTGATGTCGGTATGGGCTTGAGGGTTATCGTGGATATAGTTGTTCGACACAACTGTCCCATCACCAACATCAGCCCCTTGCACGAAATAGAAACTCGCAGATGCTACATTCTTACCCGTTAATTCCATCCATTTCAGAACATTGTTTGTCCCGTTTGTTGGAAGTAAGACAGCCCGAAATGCGCCGACAGCCCCATAATCAATGTCAGTTATATCCACCTTAATATTGCAGCTTGTCACTTCCCCATCATCGCATGGGGTTGTGCTAGCCGAAGTTGTTCGCCCATCAATAACAACATTATTCCCTGCTATGCTGATCTGCGGATTTGTAGTATTAGCAGAGAAAATAACCCCACCCTCGCATTCTGCTGGATTGGGTGATGCTGAACACGGCTTGATTGTGAGGGTATTAGCAACTGTGTTATGCGTGATATTTAAGGGGGTAGTATATGCCCCTCCTTTAAGATAGACCGTGCTGGTTTCGTCATCTACGGTGTCCCACGGGATACTAGCAGTTGAGCAGGGCAATTCCTTAGAGCAAGTAGTTCCGCTTCCATCAGTAGCGATATAGAAATCCGCCGCCTGTGCATTTCCCCACATCAAAAAACTACTGAAGAAAATTAGGCAGAAAATAGCCCCGGTCAAATATGATTCCAATTTAGTTTTGTGATAATTTTTTGTTTTTTTGCTAAACATAATCTTGTTCTGAAAACTTGAATGATTTAATGGGTTAAATTTTTTTAAAATATTTTTTTATTTTGTTACTGAACGTATTACTGAACACAAATTGTTTTTTATATAGCAAAAAATGCGAGAATTTGCTCACGTTTAATACTTACCCTATTTGTTATAATTATACCACAAAAAACGAAGTTTCCACACTCCGTTTTTTGACTTTTTTATCTAATAAAAACGCAAGTTCTGTATTTTACCATTCATGCTATTAAAAAAAGAAAAAGCACCCTCGAAAAGAAGGTGCTTTGGAAAAATAATCTATGCCAGTTAAAATTGCCTACCCCTTTTTGAAACCTTCCAGCGCTTTAAGAACCTCAATTGGAACAGCAAAAATTACCGTGTTGGACTGATCAGAACTTAGATCGTTTAGAGTGGCCAGTGTTCGAAGATGCAATGCCCCATCGGCACTGGAAAGAGTTCTGGCGGCTTTGGCCAAGTTTTCTGAAGCAACCACTTCTCCTTCAGCTTTGATGATGACCGATCTTTTTTCTCTTTCCGCTTCCGCCTGCTTGCCAATGACTCTTTTCATTTCTTCCGGCAAAGTCACATCTTTTAGTTCCACCGAATTGACTTCGACTCCCCAAGCATCAGCGGCTTTTTCCACAATCATCCTGATTTTTTCCGCAATCGCGTCGCGATTGGAAAGCAGCTCGTCCAAATTGACTTCTCCAACCACATTTCTCATAGTTGTCTGCGCCAACTGCGAAACCGCGTAGTAGAAATCTTCAACTTCAATAATAGCTTTTTCAGCGCTTTTGATCTTGTAATAAATAACCGCGTTAACCGTCACGGAGATGTTGTCCTTAGTGATAGCTTCCTGATCAGGCACATTGACCGCTTTGATTCTCATGTCAATTTTTTGATAGCTCTGAAAAATCGGAATAATAATTCTCCAGCCCGGTTCCATAATGCCCGTATACCTGCCTAAAGTAAATTTTACCCCGCGCTGATATTGATTGATCTGCTTGATGGAAATCAGCAGGATCACGATTGCTAAAATAATTAGCATTGTTATTGGTCCCATAGTGTTGTTTATTATTTTAATTAAATTTATTAATGGACTCAAAAAAAACATTATTAAGACAAAAATAATCAATGGGCTTTTCATCTTTTTCAGCTGCTCTATATCAATATTTTCGGTATTAAAATCTGTTTTTTTATTCATAGCATTTTATTTGTATCCTTTTTCTGCTTTTTTGTAATAGACTATCCACGCCAATGTTCCGCCGGCCAAGGCCGTGATCAGCTGCGGCCAACTCATCATTTGAGCAATCATTGTTGCCAAGACTTTTTGCGTGAGAACACCAAAAACAAATGCGCTGACCATATAAAGGAAAATAAATTTAGAGAAACTGGCCGCGCAGACTGCCAACCAGTAATTTTTATCTTTCAGAAAAATGAAAACAAGAATTAAAAGAGCATTGCTGAGCATAATATATGGTACCATCGGCGCCAAAACTGCCGGCAGCGTGCCGACGGTCAGCGCGATGACGCTCGGAATGATTCCGACCATAATTCCCATCCGCCTGCCTAGGATTATCGCTGCGACAAAAAGAGTGGCATTGACGATAGTCCCCGTAATCAATTGTTGGTGCAAAAGCGGCGCCAGCATGGCCACGCCAACAAGCGTGACAACCCAAACAGCCGAAATGATCCTGCTCCTGTCCATCGCTAACACGTTTTGATTATTCATAAGTTTCTCTTGAATTTTTTATTTTATTTATTAAAGTTTTATTTCTTGGAGAAAAATTAGTGTGCAGAATTTTCCTGCGCGTTTCCTCACTGGTAAAAAATTCCGCGTAGACTTTTTTAACATCCGGATTTTCGTGCGCGCATTTGATCGTTTTTCTTTCATCAATATTATACAGTGATTTTGACCTTTCCGCCACAATCTTCTTATTAGTCGGCAATGACTGCCCTCCGCCGCCGACGCATCCGCCCGGACAAGCCATGACCTCCACCGCGTCATACAGTTGGGGATTTTTCTTTAGTTCTTCCAGCACTTTTCGGGCATTTTTGATGCCGCTGACCACGCATATTTTGACAACCCGCTTTCCAACATTTATTTCTTTGGTTTTAATTCCCTTTTCTCCCCTAATTTCTGAAACTGCATCTTTTGGCAAATTTTCTCCGGTCATTCTGAAATAGGCCGTGCGAAAAGCTGATTCAAAAACTCCGCCGCTGGATCCATAAATCACGCCTGCTCCGGATGGAGCCCCAAACGGATTGTCAGTTTCCCTTTCATTGATGTCCTCCAAATTTATATTGTTTTTCTTAAAAAGCCGCACTAGTTCGCGCGTAGTCAGCACCATGTCTACCGGAAAAATTCCGTCAATCTTAAGTTCTTCCCTTTTGATTTCGTATTTTTTGGCTGTGCATGGCATTATGGAAATTGCGAAAATATTTTTTGATTCAATATTATTTTGTTTTGCCCAGTGACTTTTGATAACCCCGCCCAGCATGGTTTGCGGCGAACGCGAAGTGCAAAGATTAGGAATGAATTCCGGAAATTCAAATTCCAGAAATCTGACCCAGCTTGGACAACAAGAAGACATCGCCGGCAGTTTTTCATTTTTCGCAAGTCGTTCAGCTAATTCGTCCGCTTCTTCCCAAGTGGTAAAATCCGCCCCGGCCGCCGTGTCAAAAACATAATCAAATCCCAGTTTTTTGAGTCCGGAAACCAATTGACCGGTGACAATTTCTCCGGTTTTCATGCCGAATTCCTCGCCGATGCTGGTCCTGATCGAGGGAGCAAATTGCACCACGGCAATTTTTTGCTTGTCTTTGAAAATCTTGTCCAGTTCTTCAAATTCGCCGACACCTTCAATTGCGCCGACAGGGCAATGCAAAATACACTGGCCGCAGTTTATACAATCTTTGTCCGCGTCAGCCGAACAATTGACTTTGTCGCGCCAATCCATTTCCAAAAATTTAGTCGGGCAAATTCCTATGCAGTTTTCACAACCAATGCATTTGGTCTGGTCAAAAATAATTTTGTCGACTTGAAAAACTTGATTTTTGTCATCTTTTTCCGCAATTGGTTTGGCTTCAAATTTTTTGACCAAATCCAAGAGCCGGCAATGTTGAAACCACACGCAATCATCGCATTCCAAAAGATGTTTTTTTAAAATTCTGTCCAAACTTTTTTTTCTGGCTTCAGTTATTTCTTCCGAATCTGTGATTATTTCCATCCCCTCTTTAATCGGCGTCGCGCAAGCATATTTGAGTTCATCTTCTCCAGCAATCCTGACCGCGCACATTCCGCAATGATGCTTAGTTTCAATGTCCGGATGGAAGCAAAGTGACGGAATTTCTATTTTGTTTTCCTTAGCCGCATCTAAAATAGATTTTTCCGGTTCAGCCGAAAAATCCCGCCCGTCTATTTTTATGGAAATTTTGCCCATAATTTATTTTTTTTAATTTTAAATGTTTATCCCAAGAGTAGCGGACCAAAAAAATAATAGATGCCAACAACAATAAATATTATAGCCGCCAATAGGTTAAAAAAAGTTATAAATTTAGGAGACGCGATTTTTATTTTGAGCGTCAAAGCGGCAATTAAGAATATTATTATTTCGTCCAGCATATAGAATAGCAAATAGATGCACATATAAAAGACCGACATTCCCAGTGAAATTCCGGAATCGACCAGAATACTGGAAAAAAGAACCGGCAAAAAGGCTGAACAAGGAAATTCAACCACAGTTACCACAATGGAAAAGGCAATCACGGAGCCCAGGAGTATCAGCCAGTTTTTTTTGTTTTCGAAAACTCTTTCGATTTTCGGCGACAGGCGCGACAACAAATTGTTGGAGCTGCAAATCGGGCCGCTCTTGTAGGCTTTATAAAATTCCCGCAGCAGATAGACCCCACCAACCAAAGACAGAAGACCAACCAGCATTTCAAAACTTTTAACATACGGCGCAATCAAAGAAAACAACTGATGCCATAAAAACATCAAAAGCCCATAGATAAGAGCAGTGGTCAGAATGTAGGCGCCGCCAAATAAAATAATTCTTTTGCGCGATCCCAATGCCATCACGAGCCCCAAAATGATGAGCAAGGCTCCCAGTGAACAAACATTGAATCCGTCTGTTATACCCAAAATTACTGCCAGCGCGGGCAAGGAAAATTTTGACAAGTCAACTTCGCCTAAAATCGGCAATTTTGCCAAATTATCGTTTACTTTTTTTTCTTCCTGTTTTTGTCCAAGCAAATAAGTGGAAATTTCTTCTCCAATTTGTTCGCTAAAGCCGATGTAGTATTTATCTCCGATAAAAATAGCCGGCACTAATCCTTGTTCGCTTTTCGGCACTGAATATTTTTCATAATATTCCTTGGCCCTGTCAGTGCTTTGCGCCATGTTGAAATCATGGATTTCCAATTTCAGACCCTGTTCCTTCTGAAAATCTTCAAAGAACTTTTTAGCGCTGATACAATGAGAACAAGTCGGACTGGTAAACATATAGATCGGCTCCGAACTTTTTCCCGCCTCCGCAAAAACGCTCATTGGAGAAATTAGGAACAAAAAAAAGAGACCCGAAAAGGCAACATTTCTGATAACTTTGGATATATGCATGAAATTATTCGATTATTATTATTTATTCCATCTTACCCCTTTATTCTTCAATTTTCAAGGCTGGCTGTTTAAGACCTTTTCGGCAACGCAAATTCATTTTGAAAAATTATGCTTTTCAATTATACCACGAAAAAACAGTCCCGCTGGAAAGGCGGGTTATTTATTCTAAACCGATAATTAAAAATTATATCCCTATAGATGGACTAAGAAAATTGTCGGCAATTATTATAGCGCTTATGCTAACAATTACAAAAATAACCAGAGCGGCTATCAGGCAAAGAGCAAACCAATACCATTTTAGAACAAACTTTTTTTTATGTATTGAATGGTTTAAAAAGCGCAATAATCCTATGAATAATAAACTAAAAAAAATACCAATTAATGGACCGAAATTTGCCAAGACACAAGAACCACATATAGACCGTGCCCAAAGACTTAATATAACAATCCCCATAGCCGCTAGTGAAAAAAGAGCTATAATGATTAAATCATATATTATCAGTATGTTTAATTTTTTCATATATTTATAAATTAAAAAACAAGTTTAGTAGGAACAGGTTCTCCATTATACAGCGATGTGCAGCGAGCAATGTCGGATGATCTTTGGCACAATGAAAGATCTCTTAATTCCTTGGCAAGCGTATAAATGCAACCATCAACATTGCCTTGTGAGGCCAAAAAATCAATAGTGCATAGGGACGGATCTTTTAGGTTCATTGCTACTCGTTGTCTGCATAAATATTTATAATAAGGTGAGACTATCTTTTCGCAAATCGCTTTGTCTGATAATTTTTGCTCATCAACTACATCAAAAATACACATATCTCTATCTTCCGTTTCTTCATTTTTCTCTTGATATGGTTCTTTTTTAATGTTGGAATAAGCGACTGGCCCACTCTCATATTTTTGAGGCTCGATATTCATGCATTGTTCAACTTCTCCACTAAGAGGAGCAGCAATTTGAATACACCTTGATTTAAAATCACCATTGTTTATCTTGTGACAAATTTCTGCAGATTTTCTTAATTCTGCAAAGTCTCTGTAACATGTATCCCTAAAAAATCCTGCACTTTCACATATTTCATAATTATTTTTCCCAATCGCAACGCCATATAAGCAACTTTCCTTTTTAATTTGCTGGGCTGGAGTTTTGTCATCTTCATATTTTGGAATATTTTTATCGCTTTGTGCTTCAGGCATATTATCACAAGCTGTTTCGTCCTTATTTATTATTCCATATCCGATATAACAATTTTCAAATTGTGAATTGCCTCCAGCAAAATTTCTTTGCTCGCCACAATCCTCCATGCACATGGAATACATCATATACAAAGACTTAAAATCATATGTTTCACAGATAGACTGGTCATTCTTCTTCCCAGCGTATCCGCCAACGCAGAATCCGATTCCGCCTTGAAATTCTTTACACCCACTGGAAGAACTGCTGGCCTCACCTTTTTTTGCTAAAGCAAAATTATATTTTATTGGATCTTGGCGTTTCCAGTCTTCATGTTTGCTCAAATCATAATTAGCATCAATAGGATTTCTAGATGATCTATCTTCGTATTGCTGATCAATCTTTTCTATATTTTCAACTTTTGGCGGAATGTTTTCGGTGTTGACGCTATTATCTGTTATTTTGTCTTTTTCACTCAAGAAAAATATCACACCAAAGAAAATCGCGACTAAAATAATAATTCCTAACGCAACTTCTGAAACAATTTTTTTATTCATTTTTTTGTTTATCAATTTATATTTCAATTATACCACGAAAAAACAGCCCCGCCGAGGCGGGGCTGTTTTTGAAAAGAGATAGATCCTCTCTTATTGCGAAGAATTGTTCCTGTCTTTTATTCTAAAATATATTTTCTGGCCGATTTTGTAGACAGCCCAGATAATGACCGCCCAAATAATCAGGAACGGAATTACTACTATAACAAACTGGATTAAAAAGTTTACAAACTCTTGTAGGCTTTTCACAAGTGAATTGAAAGAATCCTTGACAACTTGCCACGGCCGCCAGGAATCAATGACAGTAATGTTTGAGTCCTCGGAAAGATTTATGGAAATTGTCGACATGTCGGTTTGTGATTCAAGATATTTGATTCTCCCCTGCAACTGCTCGATGTTGCCCCTGACTCTCGCCAGCTCTGCCGTCACATCCAGAACATCTTGAATTTTCTGAGCCTGATTAAGAATTTTCACAAAAGATTGTTCTTCCGCTTGCCTATTTTTGAGTTGAGCCTGGAGATCAATATATTGTTCCGTCACATCTTGGCCGGAAGTTGATTCGCGAACAACCAGCGAAGCCACCTTTTTTATTTCCGCAAAAGCCTTGTCGAAATCAGCCACCGGAACTTTCACCTCCATTGAACCGCTTTTAACATTGTTGGCGCTTTGATAAAAACTGGAAGAAGACACTTCCCCTTTATTATTTTTGGCAATTTCAGTGATTTTTTGAGCAGCATTATTGGCACTGTCAACTTTCAACGTCAGATTTCCATTTTTTATAACTTTCTTTTCTGTCTCCGCCATATCCTGTGAAGTACCCGCGTCATAAGACGGAACAGGCAAAGATTCAATGCTTTCCTCTTTCATCATCGATCTTGAAGATAGCGGGCTGGAAAAACTCATGGGCAACGACGCTGATGGCAAGCCTGTTGAAGCCACGCCTAAAGAATTATCGCTAGAGGATGAAAGCATATTTCGAGAAGCACTCAGGAAAACTAAAACAACTACAATAAACACAAACGCGCCCAAAACAATTCCCCCGATTTTTAATATTTTATTCATTTTTTTAGTTTATATTAATATTTAAGGTCGCTTTTATTATATCACAAAAAACAGTTCCGCCTAGGCGGGACTGTTTTGGAAAAACTGATTTTTTAAGCAATGTTTGTTTTTAATTTCCTTCAATAAAAGTCAGGGCGAAACCTTTTTCGTTTCCCCGGCCGGTCCGGCCTATCCTGTGGATATAGTCATTGAACGTCTGCGGCACCGTATAGTTGATGACATGCGTGACATTTTTAATATCCAGTCCTCTGGCCGCAACATCTGTCGCCACCAGGATCTGCACGTGATTTTCTTTGAATTTCAAAAGTGCTTTTTGTCTTTGGCTCTGCCGCTTGTCTCCGTGAATCGAATCAACTTTGAATCCATCGCGGGTCAAATTTTCCGTCAGTTTTTCAACATCCCTTTTGGTTTCCGAGAAGATCAAAACTTTTTTGAGATCGCGCGTGATGAGCAAGTCTTTCAATTTATCAAATTTAGTATTCCGGCTGAACCGCACAATGTCCTGCTCGATGTTTTCAGCAGTTTCTCCGCTATAAACTCTGACAGTCAGCGGATCAGTCAAAAATTGCTGCGAAAGTTCTCTTATTTTTGGAGGCAGCGTGGCCGAAAAAAACAGAGATTGTCTTTGCTTCGGCATGTCAGCTAGAATCTTTTTGATTTCCGGAGCAAAACCCATATCCAACATCCGGTCTATCTCATCAAGAATGATATTTTGAAAAATTGAAAAGTCTATGACCTTTCTATCCTTCAGATCTTTAAGTCTTCCGGGCGTGCCAATGACAAAATTCGGATTGCGCCTGATATCGGTTATTTGCCGAAATATTGGCGAACCGCCCACGCAGATAGCGGAAAAAATACCGAGTGAGAAAGTAAACTTTTTCAATTCACCATCAATCTGAATAGCCAATTCTCTGGTCGGAGCGACAATCAAAACTTTTTGATTTCTGTCATGGAAACACTTGTTGATCATCGGCAGCAAAAAAGCAGCCGTTTTGCCTGTGCCGGTGTTAGCCAAACCAATTAGATCGCGGCCCTTTAGCGCGTGCTCAATGGTCTGATCCTGAATAGGTGTTGGAGTCAGATATTTTCTGTTTTCCAGATTTTTCTGCAGCTTATCGCAAAGCTTAAAATCGGAAAAAGCATTTTTTATTACTGTTGGTTCGGACACTTTGCCGACTACGGACTTTTTCACAAACTTGGACACGTCAATATACTCGCCACGCATCTTTTTGCCTGCCATTTTTCTTTTTGGGCCAAAAAAAGCTCTTCTTTTCTTAGAAGAGTTTCCGCCGCTAAAACGATTGCCATTAATTTTGGACATTTTATTGCTCTTATCTTACAAATTACCTTGCCCGATATAGTTCTGTAAGATGTCAGGGCTTAGTCCGGAAATCCATGGAACAATTTTCGAGATTTTAACTATACCATGTTCCAATTTAAAAGTCAAGGACATTGAGCAATGTCCTTTTTTCTTTCGCCAGTTGCAGAATTCAAATGTCTGCTACGTAACATGCTACGTAGTACTGCGTCCGCCTCTATAGGGAGAATACCAGAATAGTCTATCTTTTACGCCAATCGCGGATTTCAATTTTCCCTTGCCCTTTGTCGACAATGGAAAGTTTTTGATGTTCGTGCCACTTATATTTTTCCACGATTTCCTTCGGCATAGTTACGGAATAACTATACGCGCTGCTCTTTTTGAGCTTGTAAACTTTCTTTTCGTTTTTCATATTTATTCTTGCCCCGTTAAATTTCGGTACCCCGCACTATTTAACTGGGGTTAATTATTTAATTAATTTTCCCAAAAAACAATAATGGCCTTTTTTATCAGCCCAGATTTCAGAAATTTTAAAGTTGTTAAATTCTTTTTTTATTAATTGTCTGTTAAAAAGATAATGGGGCAATCCCTTTTCTTCTCCTTCAATAGGCACATAAGTTCTAGCTTCTATAACTTTATACCTTGATTTTTGTTTTCCGTATTTTTCAACTATTGTTCCATTCGGATATACTTTTCCAAATTTTCTTTTTCTGAAAGTCATAAAGATAAATCCATTTGGTTTCAATATTCTCTTAATTTCTAAGATTCCTTTTCGTATATTCCTTATCCTTTCATGATGAAAAGATTGAATTGAAATAATTGCATCAAAAAAATTATCTTTATATGGCAGTCTCGCATACATTGAACCAATTTTTAGATCAGCTTTTAATTTTTCCCCTTTGAGCCATTTTCTTGTAATTTTAATGCCCTCTTCGGAGATATCAATTCCGTAAACATCAAAACCTTCTTGAGCAAGTTGTATTATGTGCCTTCCGGTTCCAGAGCCAAGATCTAGAATTTTTCTCACACCATTTTTTTTGAAACATTTAATCATTTCCAACATATTTTCCTGTGGTTCAAGAAAAATTTTTCCTCGTTCTTTAAATGCTTTGTCCCATTGTTTCATATTACATGTTTTATTATCTAATTTAATTTTTCCTGCAAAAAATATATATGAGAGTTTATTTTAGAGGCCTCTATAGAAGCTTCTAAATTTTTTAATTGAATTTTTTCCAAACACCTTCGGAAATGACTTCCATTTTTCCATCCACAATTTTAATAGCTGTATTGTCATCAATAGCATAAAAAGTTTCGGGAAGTTCCTTTGACATTTTTTCCAAATTTTCTAAGTTTACATTGGGAAAATATGGAGAATTTAGATGCGGCCTGATCAAAAAATCAACAAATCCCATTCCCTCATCTTTTGCATATTCTTCAACTGCTTCAGAATACAATCTCTCTGACGTGCTTAAATCCAAATTCCTGCAAGCCACCATACTGCCAGCGCTAACTCCAACATATATTCTGGTTTTTAACATTTCAGTCAGCAATTCTTTTAATCCTGATTTTTCCAGCCAATACATCAAATGAAAAGTATTTCCGCCTTCAAAAAATAGCACATCCGCTTCTTCTAAGCGCGGTTTCCAAACATCTTGCGGAATAGCAGAAATGTCCACAATATCAATCTGTTTAAAACCAAGATTTTTAAGAGTTATTAAGTCATCAATCAACCAATCTTTATCGCCTTCTTCAACATTAGATGCAGTTGGAATAAACGCGAGATCAAGCTCGGAAAATGGTTTTTCAGTCAATTCCAAAAGCGCATCAATAATAGACTTGTTAGACAACCCACCCGATGTTAGCAATAATTTCATAAAGTTATTTTTTAAAAATCCTTATGCCCTGCTTCCCGAAGTCCCTTTTATTTCTGTGGAGAAACTAATTCGTATTTGTTCCCGCCAATCACATACACAACCTGCTTGCCGAATTTCGAACCTGGAATCCCCAGCACCTCATCTATGGTTGCATGATGCCAATTATCGCTCCCAGATTCTACCGAAATTCTGAAAATTACTTTCTGCCCATATTTTAAATTAGATTTATCCAAGGGAAAAGAACTTATGATGTAATCATAGCCCGGACCGCCAGCTACTTTTCCAACTCCATCCAATTCCGGTCCAGCCCCTCCAATAAATTTTTTATCGCCTGCTTTTTCTGCGGCTGTTTGTTTTTGTTCTTCGAATGTTTGTTTTTCAGCTGTCCAATCAATAAAAGCATAGTGTGAAAAAATATTTTTGTAGTCCTCAAGATCAAAACGAATTCCGTCAACAAATAAGCTTATATATTTTTCCTTGCCAACAACCGATAGGTCATCCACCTGGATGACAAAACCATGCAATAAATCTCCTTCCGGTTTGGGCTTTTCGGTTGGAATAATTCCATAGAGTTGATGCTTGAAGTATATGTTTTCCCCGTCAGCTCCCATCTGAAAACTCTTGTAATCCAGATATGGCAATTGATATGGTTTGGGATTGTTGTAATTTTTTTCTTTAGGATTTTCTTCTGTTTCGATAAAAAAATCGTTTTGTTCATCTTCAATTTTAATTCCATTTTCCAAAGCAATTTCAGCCCTCCTCAATTCTTCAGCACTCATGCTTTCTATTTTATCCATTTTGGCATAAGCCACCTCTTGTTCGTTGGGGCGATTCGCCATTTCTTTTTTCTTTCGCTCTTCTTCCGCTATTTCCCATCTTGTCTTCATTTCTTTCGTTATTTCTTCCGTTTTATCTTTATCGGCATAGCGATGTCCCATTACACGCCACCATGCAAAAACTGATAAAGCAATTAACAAAGCCACTACCAAGGCCACGATTATAAGGAAGGTCTTAATAATATTGTTTGTTTTTGTTGGCTGGTTTTCCATGATTTTTTGTTTATCAATTTACGTTTTCATTGTATAACAAAAAACATTCCCTAAAAAATTATTCTTCAATAGACTTCTGGATACATTTCAGTCCACGCTCATGATAATAAGGATTGGTATCATTACTTAAATCATCCTCTTCTCCAAAAATACGCCTTGTTTTAAAAGCCCCGCAAATGGTATAAGATTTTTCCCCATTTCTTTGATAAGTTAATTCTTTGTTTTTTAAAAATACATTTAAACGCTCTTTTTCTTCAGATGTTAAAGAAAAGTATGCGTATGTTATTCCATCTATTTCTATTGTTTCTGGATTTGGCGCAGAAAAAATAAATTCATCTATTGATTCTGGCAGCCTATTATGTGTGTCATACCATTGTCCAATAATTCCATTCCCTTCTTCTGATACAGCTGATTCAATTCCCATTTTATCAATTAAATAGCTAAGATACTTATCGTGAGATGTTGTATATAATTTTAAATATATGAAACCTACCAGCAAAACTGGGACAAGAAGCAACCCAATCGTTAAGCATGAGGATAAATCAAAAAATCGATTTTTTAATTCGTCTTCAAAATAATAATCTCTTACTTGTTTAGTCAATAAACAAATTAATAAAATTACGCCTGGGATACACAAGGCTGATTTAAATATAACTTCTCCTCCAAGATAACTTGCCACGAAATCAAGAATACCGATAGATGAAATAAAAAAAGCTGATGCAGCGATAATCATTATAGATAAAATTAACATCCTAAGCCATATTGATTTTCTTTTCTTTTTAGCTGATATAGCATCAAAAATACACTCAAACCCAAGAATAAAGGGTATTGCCACTATAGCTAATAAATAACTTTCCTCCGAAGAACCTAAACTCATTAAGAAAATCATTAGGGTTCCTGAAGCAAAAATTGCCCCGAAAATAAAATATCCAACACCATAGATTAACAAAAAAATTTTAATAATATTAATAAGCTTGGGGACGTTAGCAGATTTAACTTCCGCTGGAGACATAAAGTTTCTGTCATCTTTAAAAAAATCATCGTTCATAGTTTTTATTTATCAATTTATATTTTCATTATAACACAAAAAACGCCCTTCCAAGTGTTTAGAAATAGAAGCTTCTATAGAGGCTTCTATCAAAAAATTATATTTCAATTTTTCGGTTATTTTGCTTCATATCCAGAAAAGTCACGAGATTTTAAATTAAGATTCAATCTCAAAATAACATTCTTTTTGATTTTGAATGCCTTTTAAATATTGACCACAAAAAATCTCAGCTTGTTTTGACGAAAGAAGCACTGGCTGATATTTTTTAATATTGTAGGGAAACAGAAAATATTTAGCGATTCCCTCATTAAGGACAGCCCCGATTCCAAGCCCATCGTTTACACCTTGACCAACCTGATCAAAAACAAAATTACCCAATGAATAAAATATGGCTTTATTTTTGTAAATTTCTACTGGCTGAATCACGTGAGGATGATGACCAATTATAAGATCAGCTCCATTATCGATGAGTTTGTGAGCCACGTCTTTCTGCTCTTCAGACGGTTTTAAATCATATTCAACACCCCAATGCAGGTTAACAACCAAAAAATCACTACTGTTTTTCAATCTATTGGCCAAAGCATAATATTCTTCCATATTGTTAGAACGGCTAGTCAGATCTATTCCGATAAAAGAAACTTTTTTATCGCCTATTTCTTTAGTAAAATAGCCTTTTTCCAGGTTTGGTTCTCCAAAGTAATTTATTTTGCTGGCAATCAATTTGTTTTTAGTGTCATTTAATCCATTCTCCCAGCAATCAAAAGCATGATTATTTGCCAAATTAAGCAAATTAAAGCTGTTTTCCTTAATAAGCGTTACAATTTTTGGCGAGAACTTAAAGCTGTATGCTTTTTCCTTGCAGCTTTCTTGCTCAGTTATCGGCCCTTCTAAATTTGCAGAAATTATATCAACCCCCTTTAAGAAATTTCCTTCTGCTCCTTTTATTTTTTCAAAAGGATCGTTACCTTTTTTAAATAAATCGCCTATGTATCTGCCCAGCATCATGTCGCCAAAATTCAGCAATGTTACAGCGTCATTCTTTATCATTTCTTCCTTGGTAAAAAAAGCAAAAAGATAGCTAGTATTGTCTTCCGTATAATCGTTTTTGGATATCTTTGCCGAACTCGTGTTTTTGTAATAAATCTTCCTGGCCTGCTTTAAATTTAAATATTTTTGAAGGGCATAAATCGAGGCTGGACTGTCAATTTCTGAACTATAAATTCTTTCCTCATCGAAATTTTGGATTGCAGAAATGCTCATCTGATCATGAAGTTCGGATGCGCCCTTGTTAAGATGGTGGGAAAAGTCCACACTGGCCAATACTACAGAGCCATCGGGCAATGTTTCATCCAGTTTTTCAGACAGTTTCTCCAGATTTTCCCTTTTAACATCATGCTTCAGGATAATCGGAATAATCTCTGTTTCGGGCAAATAATATTTTATAAATCCGACCAGCGTAGCTATTGAATGTTCTTTTTCGAAAGGAACTTCGTCCTGATACACAACTTTAGCATCCAAAAGTTTCTGAATATTTTCATTATCCGGCTGTAAATCTCCCCAAGGCGTTTCATAAGAATATTTAGAGACTAAAATATCCGCTTTTCCCAGATTAAAGTGATTCGGGCCTATAATAGCTATGCTTTTCGGTTTTTGTGATCTAAGGGTCTGAAAAAAACTAGCAATTTCATTAAAGGCAAAAAAATGATGAGATACGATCCCACCATAAGTTTTGTTATTCGGTACATCCATTTTTTTGGCATTTTCCAAGTCACCGTAAAATTGGGAATCTAAATATGATGCATAATGCAATTTATCGGTTTTTTCCACTATCTGCAAAAAATCAGACGAATCGGTTTTGTTTTTTTTGCCTATGCTTAAATTAAAACAAACAAATACGCCAAAAAGAACCCAAAACATGCTGGCTGCATAAAAAATCCAGTATTTTTTTTTATTTTTATTCATTTAAAGTTCCTCCCCATTCTACAGCTGAAAAACCTTTCCTCTCAGGAATCATTTTGGGCAATATTTGCTGAGGAATATTTTCAAAATTATCCAAACCTTTGGCTGTCATCATTACCCGGATAAAAGTATCGGGCTTTGTCGGAGAAAATTCAACAGGTGCCAGCAAATTAAATTCAGCATTGCTTAGAAAATATATTTTGTAATACGGCTTCTCGTTCATCCTGCCTAGCCAATATTCTTTAAAATCTCCTATCTCTCTTCTATTGAGTCCGAGTTGATGCAATTTTTCATCAAAAAACGAATTTAGGTTATCTTTTTCCACGACCCAGCCCTTACTGGAATCCGGATAGTCAATGCCCAATCCTTCCCATAACAAATAATCATAGAAATTGCCACTTTTAAGGTCTTTTATTTTTCCATTAGGATTAGCTTCCACATTCCATCCGTTATCATAAGCAGGCTCCGTGTGAGTAAATCCCCCATTTGGGCTAACTTTCATATTTAACTCTATTTTACTTTCGGGATATAAATACACGACCGGCTTGCACATTTCTGCGGCACTATCATATTTTCTGTTCAAAAATTCTACCCAACGTCCCAGCGGATCTTTCCAATAAAGATACGGGTGAGAATTTACAAATTCTTCATAGGTATATTTATTCTTTTTTTCGTCTGCATAATTATTATTTCCATCAGTATTTATATAAGCCATTGTATTTTTATTATTATACAAATCTATCAAATGCTGATCTGCAGGGTTTTTCATTCCATAAATGTCTTCTCCGTTAGAAGTTTTTCCCACTATCTCAAGTCTTTCGTCGGGGCTAAGTTCGGATTCATCCACAGTATTAAACAGTGTGCAAGACGAACCACAGGTATGCATGATAAATCCATAAGTGTCTTTATTATTCTTCCCATTATTAAATTTAACATCTAATTCGCTTTTTTCTTCATTCACAAAAGGAATATTGAAATTATAACTAATCGCAGTATGGTCTGGGAGCTCTACCATCAAACAACCTTTTTCTGTTAGAAAGAAATCTCCCAGCTCATTTGAAAAAATCTTTTTCTCACCTCCTAATTCAGAAAAAAGATCCCGGACATAACTATTTTTTAAAAGCTTATAACTTGATCCCGGAAAAGATATCTTTTCCGGTATATCATTTATGCCAACAATAATAGAGCTTTTTGTATCTGGGTCTTCTGATTCAGCATATAAAACCTGGCCATTTAACATCGTAAAATGCCTGAAAGAATAAGCCATTTCGTAGGTTACTTCGAGATAAAACGGAAGACCATCATAAATCGTTCCTTGGCTTTTAATATTTCCGACCAAATAACAGCTTCCTCCGTTTCCATAATTTTCATCGCATGAAGTCAATTCGTCCTTCCATTTTACATTAATTTTATCAAGCTTAATCATCCCGGGCTCTATTTTATTTGATGGAATCGGCTCAGAAGTGGAATTTTCTTGATTATTAACAGCCGAAATTGGCAGATTTTGGTTTTGCTGCAGTTGACTTAGTTGCTTTGAACGCAAATCGGAAAGCTGTTTCTGATATTCAGCGTCCTTTTGGGCTTGCCTTTCGCTTTGAAAATTAATGGTAGTGAAGTAACTGATAAATGCAGTAGCAATTATTGCAAAAACAACTACAAGCACCAGCTTGATCGTATGCGAATCAAGTTTAATTTTTTTCTCATTTTCTAAAAAAATAATTTCTTTTTTTTCTTCCAAATCTTTTTGATTTTCGTTATTTTCCATTTTTTTGTTTTTATTAAATTTATATACGCATATTATACATAAAAACAAATCAAAAAGCAAAAACACTTTTTGAGTGTTTAGAAATAGAAGCCGCTATAGAGGCTTCTATTATAATTCTGACTGCTGAAGTAGAAAACAAGCAGGTTAAAAATCCTTATGCCCTGCTTCCCGAAGTCCTTTTTTTGCCTTTTTGATGAATTTTCCAAACTGACGATTTTTTTCCCTTTTTTCAAATTCCGTCATTTCAAAGTGTTCGGTTTCTTTCTTAAGGCTGATGTAATTGGCATAACGACCTTGATCCAGTTGGCCTGCTTCTACAGCTTCTAAAACTTTGCAGCCCGGTTCGTGCATATGCGTGCAATCCACAAATTTGCAATCTTTAGCGAGCTCAATTATTTCGTCAAACAAATCATTGACGCCAGCGCTAGCGTCCGTCATCCCCACTTCCCGCACTCCGGGGTTATCAATCACAATTCCTCCACTCTTTAGAAAATACATTTCCCGTCCAGTCGTCGTGTGCCGACCGCGACCGGAAGCTACACCAATGCTTTTGGTTTTTATAATTTCTTCTCCCAAAAGTTTATTAATAAGCGACGATTTCCCCACACCCGATGAACCCAAAAAACAATAGGTTTTTCCTTTGATAATATATTTTTTTAATTCTGCTAAGCCTTCATTGGTCAAAGTGCTGGTAGCAATAACATCGGCATCTGCCAGCCGGTTTTTTATTTCACTGATTTTTGTTTCCAATTCTTCCTTGGAAATCAAATCCGTTTTGTTCAAAATGACAGCCGGTTTGATGCCGCCGTCAGTGGCAATGGCAAAATATCTTTCGATGCGATTTAGATTATAATCTCGGTCAACCGATTCAATGACAAACGCCACGTCGATGTTGGCCGCGATGATTTGGATTTCACTTTTTTCGCCAATCCTATTTTTGTCGCCATATTTTCTTTTCATCACCGTTTTTCTCGGCAAGATGCTTTTGATCACGGCCTGCTCTTTGTCGGCTTCCGCAATGACTACCCAATCGCCAACCGCCGGAAAGTCTTCCCGCGACTCGGCAGAAAACATTTGCTTGCCGGTCACTTTGGCCAGATATTCTCCGCCGGCATTTTTTATCTTGTACGCACCTTTATGCTGGGCGATAATCCTTGCAACTTCAAAACTATCCAATCCAAGTTTCTCTTGATTGGCTGCAAAAAATTCATCCCAGCCCAAGTCTTCAATTTTGATTTCTTTTTCCATATATTTTTAGAAGCTTCCATAGAGGCCTCTATTTTATTCTACGCCCGTTGGGACAAAAAACAAGGTAAAAATAAAGGCCCTCTGTCAAAAGAAAGACAGAAGGCCTACAAAAAAACTTTTTAAGTTTGAAAAACTACATGTTTACATACGATTCAGCAGTTGCATCTGACATGGATAAACCCAAACAGCTAACCGCCGTTTCAATTCTTTCCCTGCCCATGCTGCCGATGTGTGCAATGCGAACTTCAACAAAATTTCCAAGATTCTCATATCGGCCGTTTTTTATACGTTCAACATTCGAATCAACAGCCACAAGCGCGCCTCTCAAATAGTACAAGGTGCGATTTTTTTGAATCTTGAAAATTTCTTTCCCATAAAATTCAGGGAAGCGCTGAGCCACATCATGCGAAATCGGAAATTCAAATTTCGCGCGATCAACTTCCCGCCTTGGACCCTTGATTGTAAACAAGGAATTTGCGCTTTCATCCCGAATCCGCACTATTTGATTCGTATTCGAAATGTTTTGATCCGAGGCGCTATAATAACGGTCTGTTTGTTTTCCGGAAATAATATACTCCGCGCCTTTCCTGCGCATTTGCTCGGGATCGAAATGTTTTCGAAATTTCAGCTGCTGCTGAAATAGCCCGGCTCTGTCACATTCGATTTCAGGAATCAATTCATTTTCAATGATGATATCAGCACATTTCATTGTCGGCTCTATATATTTATCAGCCATGGGTTCAACAACATCCAAAACATATTGAAATGTCTGTGACGGGCTCATGCCCAACAGTTGATCTCGCAAAAGTCTCCTGACAAGGCGGGAATGTTTTGATGACTTGATAAAAATCTTCAAGTCAGCCTGATTGCGCAAATTTTCATTGGCAAACGAGTAATTCCCTTCGACATACAAAACTTTCCGCGGATCTATTTTTTCGGGCTCCTTATCCCGCCTGGCAGTTTCTTTCTTGTAACATGGTTTCATGATTTCAACATTTTTTTTCAGTTGCATCACGTGCTGAGCGGCCAGATCAAGTTCCACCGCGCGCGGATCATCCCAATTGAGATCCGGCCATGTTTTTTGATTTTCTGACATCCAGGGTTCGCCGAAATAATAGTCATCCAGACACAGCCAGAGCAAATCGTCATGGAAAAAATCTCTCAATCCTTTTTCGATTTGCCCTTTGCCGGAAGAAGATTTGGCGCCAGCCAAAAGCATAAAATGCTTATACTGTTCCAGATGGCACTGCGCAAATTCTTTTGCATATTCAATTCCATCCTCCAGTCCGAAGATGGGAATCCTTTTTCCGTCAATCTCTGTATATTTCATACATCCTCCTTGGGAAAACCATGATGAGCAAGATTATGACTGTTATATCGCTCGTCGTCTGTAACCTCATCGCCAAACAAATCCGGTGGAATAAAAGCCTGGCACTCTTCGATCGATTCAAATGGGACTTCAATCAACCAAAAGTTCTGCCGAACGCCGTTGATAAGATATTCAAAATGGTTAAGTTCAAATGTTTGTTTGACATTTTGGAGTTTGATAAAATATCGTGTTTTTTCAAGGCTCCATTCCACTTCTTTCCATTTGCGAATGAGATATCTCCTGGATATTTCTACTTCATCTTCTTCACGCTCAGCACCCTTTCCATTTTTCCATGCGCGAAAACATCGCTCCATTTTACCCTCAACTTCAAATCGCAGACGTGTACCTCTTTTATCAGGAATGTAACCCTGACAAATATCCACCTTCCTAAACCTGTCTTGGGCTATGTTGTAGGAAATATTCGTACACATAAGAAAACTGCCAATCAAAAACCGCCTTTCGATTTCTTTCTTTTTCGGCATACCGATTCCCTCCTGAATTTTATTGTTTTATCTTCAATACTATTAATCATGTTAAGTTACTGACGTCCTGATTGTTTATAATATAGAAATTAACTCTAAAAGTCAATAACTGTCTGAAAACAAGACAAAAATAAAACGCCTGCAAATGCTTGGCATTAGAAGCTTCTATAGAGGCCTCTATTTTATTCTACGCCCCACTGGGACAAAAGGCAAAACCGGCGAGGATCTTGACATCTTTTCAGGATCTGTTAGGATAAAGTCATACCTACCCCCTAGGTATGCTAATTAAAAAATAATCAGAAAATTATGATTAAAGAAGATAAGAAGAAAAAAATACGTATCGGTTTCAAGAAAGCCTCCAGTTTGCTTTCCAAAATCAGCGAGATGGTGGAAAAAGACTGCTATTGCATCGACGTGATGCAACAGAACCTGGCTGTCATCGGACTGCTCCGCTCTGCCCACGAAGCTTTGATGGAAAATCACCTGAACACTTGTTTCAGATCTGCCATGGCTTCCAAAAATGAAAAAAGAAAAAAACAAATGACGGAAGAAATTCTAAAAGTAACCAATTTATATAACAAGTAAACAAAAATATGGAACAACAAGAAAAATCTTGCTGCGCCTCAGAAATAAATAGAAAAAATAGAGGGATTTTGTCTGGCATCCTCTTCGGTCTCCTGCCCCATTCTTTCTGCATTGCTTTTGCTCTGTTTTCGATCATCGGCGCAGTGACTATCAGCGGATTTATGAAAAAGTTTTTGCTCATTCCGAATTTATTCTTTCTGCTGGTTATCGTTTCAATATTTCTGGCCACTCTGTCTTCGGCAATCTATTTGGAAAGAAGCCAATGTTTTTGCGCTTCGGGCTTGAAAAGACAATGGAAATATATAGCCACCGTCTATTCTGCCACCATCTTGGCCAACCTGCTCATGTTTTTTGTGTTCTTCCCGGCTCTAGCCAACATGAACCAAGAAACTGCGGCCGTGCAGGGAGCAACTTCCGCCAGCGCATTATTGCAAGTCAAAATTCCCTGCACCGGTCACGCCCCTTTGATAATCGATGAGATTAAAAAAGATAGCGGAGTCCAATCCGTGGAATTTGATACTCCTGACATTTTCAAAATAAAATACGATGCAAATGCAACATCTCCGGAAAAAATAGCCTCGGCGGAAATATTCAAGACATATGAGGCGACAATCAATTGAAAATGGTAGCCCCGCGTTGAAATCAGGGGCCAAAGGTCGAACATCTAATAGTTTTACGTCGCGAAAAAAACTATTAGGCCATTTTAAAAAATAATTTATTAAATAAATTAAATATATGGAAAAAGACAGAAAAGAAACTTGTAGCTGTGGATGTGATTGCGGATGTCCAGAGAAAAAATGCACCTGCGGTCCTGAATGCGAATGTGGCTGCAATAAATAAAGCCAAACAAAAAACTGTCCCGCCTAGATGGGACAGTCTTTTTATATAATCAACGCTTATCTCAGCTAGGACAAGCGCCATTTCCACCGATTGTCATCTAGGCGAAGAGGTGCCATAATGGATAAGGTAATTATTTCTATGAGCAACTTTTCAGCAGACATCAAAATAAGAACAAATTCGGACAAGCCGAAACGCTCGAAAATATGGATTTTGGCTTTACTGGTGATTTTGATTGCCGGCGGTTTTTTTGCTTGGCGGCATAAATCAGAAAAAACTTCGCCAACATCAATCAACAACCAATCTGCGGAAATTCAGGCGGAATCTTTGCCGGAACCTAATGAAAATGTTGTTAGCCACACAATCTGCGAGGGCGACATTCCGGCGGAAGTTTTTGCCAAATATGGGAAATTGGACGCCAATGGCACAGCTACCCTTTTAGATGCCGCCAAGGATGTTTATGATTTTACCAATATAAAAATAGGGCAAAATTTGGATTTTGTGTTTTGCGAGAATGGAGAAAAAATTGAAAAGATCAGATATTATCCGGATAGTGAAAATATGATTGTGGCGGAAGCAGATGGAGAAAATTTCAAGGTGAAAAAAGAAAATATTCCATATGCGGTTAAGGAAGAAACGCTGAGTATCGAGATTGATGAGTTTCTTTATAAGGACGCGATTGATGCCGGACTTTCGGAAGCCTCTATTTTAGAAGCTGCCGATGTCTTTTCTTTTGACGTAGATTTTAACACTGAGATCCAATCCGGTGACAAAATGAAAGTGATTTATGAAAAAAGAACTCTGAATGGAAAACCGGCGCCCAATGGAAAAATTATTGCTGCTAAATTTGTAAACGTAGGTCAGGAATATTTCGCCTATTCTTTTTATTCCAATGGAGAATTCGGCCACTATGACGCCGAGGGACATGAACTGATGCGCCAATTTTTGCGAGCACCACTCAGTTATCGCAGAATCAGCTCCGGCTATACCGGCGCCAGACGTAATCCCATCACTAGAACAATTTCTGCCCACTATCAAATCGACTATGCCGCGCCTTCCGGAACGCCAGTCGTGACGACTGCCAACGGAACAGTGACTAGCGCCGGCTGGGAAGGTGGCTGGGGCAATATGGTGCGAATCAAACATGACAACGGATTTACCACTCACTACGGACATCTTAGCGCTTATGGCAAAGGCATAAAATCAGGCGCTGCGGTTTCGCAAGGACAAGTGGTCGGTTATGTCGGATCAACCGGCTGGTCAACAGGTCCGCATTTGGACTATGGCATGAAACTCAACGGGAGTCCGGTCAATCCCATGTCGCTCAAACTGCCCAAGGGCAATCCCTTGGCAGGAGCAGAAATGGAAAAATTCCAGGAGCTCAAAAGAAAATATGACGATCTGCTGAAATAATTAAAATTAGAAAATTTATCTTATACAAAATAGAGGCTTCTATAGAAGCCTCTATTTTTTACTAAAGAAAAATATTTGTTCTTATAATTCCGCGCCGGTGTTTTCTGCAGCTGGACTTGCGGAATCAGTGGTTACTGGAGTTGTTGTAGCCGGAGTTGTTGTTTCTGTGGTTGGCGTTGTGGTTGCAGGAGTTTCCGCAGCTGGAGTTGTTGCGTCGGGAGTTGCAGCTTCGTCAATCGCAGTTTCCACTTCATCGGTTAGCTCGGCTTCTTCTGTTTCATTGATTGGAGTTTGCTCATAATTAAACAAGAATCTGGAAACCCAACCAAAAAGACTGAAGCCACTTTCGTTGGTAGTGATGACAGTTTTGATACGTTCCCTTTCCTGCATCAAAGTCGCTAACTGCGCTTCAATAAGAGCCTGATTTTCCGGAGTTTGAGTTTGAGTCAATGACTTGGTCAATTGTCTTATTTCATTGCGATTATGAACCAAACTGCTCCTGAGCTGGCCTAAATTTTTGTAGTCAGTTCCGACTAAAAATGTTTTAACCTTTCCTCTTTTTTCCACTTCTTCAATAGCGGCTACAGTCTCTTCTTGAGCCTGATCCTGAGTTTCTGCTACTTGTCCTACTTGCTCGCTAACTTCAGTATTGCCGGCAGTTTCTTCTTGAGCAGCAACCTGTTCCAAAACCTCCACTACCTTGCCTGTTTTTTCTTTATGAATTTTAGCGTTAGTTGTACTCTTGGTCTGATCTGCTTTTTCAAAGTTTTTAAGATTTACCGTTTTGCTCTTTTCTTGTGATTTGACTGATTTTTCTGTTTTGTCGTTTTTATTGGCATTATCGCTTTTGGCAACTGCCGCTAACGACACACAGCCAAACATCACCGACAAAACAATAACAAACAGATACGCCAGCTTTGTTTTTTGTTTCATAATGTTTTTTAATTATTACTGAATTACTCTTTTATTATACTAAAAAAATCAATTTTTGCAATTAATAATTATATATGATCAGCATTAGCCCTCTTTTAAGCCAAAAATGTCTGCGTTCCAAGTACTTGTACGGTTAAGAGCATAATGCCCATTAATCATTAAAATTATTCCTGTTGAATGATTGTTTCCTTTTTTGAATATATATTGTTCAAAATTCCAATGCTAGCCAAAACTACAACCAGAGAGCTTCCGCCATAACTTAAAAGAGGCAAAGGAATTCCGGCTACCGGCATAATGCCAATGTTCATGCCTATGTTTTCCAAAATCTGAACCAGCAACATGCACATAATTCCAACCACAATCAAATAACCGAAATTATCGGGAGCGCTAAGAGCAATCTTCCGGATACGATAAAATATTATCCCATAAAGTCCGATGACAAAGAAAGAGCCGAGAAGTCCCAGTTCTTCAGCGATAGAGGCAAAAATAAAATCCGTGTGCTTTTCCGGCAAAAAATTGAGTTGCGATTGCGATCCATGACCAATACCTTTTCCCGAAAAACCGCCGGAGCCGACGGCTATAATTGATTGAATGACATTATAGCCGCTGCCCTGCGGGTCAACGACTCCGAATTTTACCAGGCTGAAAATACGATCTTTTTGATATGGCCGCAATTGGAACCACCCTAAAACTGCTATGATAACTCCAGCCAAAGCAATGATGGCCATTTTTTTGGCACTGACGCCGGAAATGATTGTCATGCCGAGCCAAATTCCGACCAGCACCATAGCGCTTCCAAAGTCAGGCTGTTTAACAACAAGGATTATCATTATTCCACAGAGAATTATAGAAGCAACCAATCGGCCTGTTTCTCCTAATTCCATCTTTTTCTGTGAAATAAAACTGGCCAGAAAAATAATCATGGAAAGTTTTGCTACCTCAACTAACTGGACATTAAAAAAGCCAAAATCAATCCATCCTGATGTTCCCCTTATAGTGGTTCCGAAAACAAGAACCAACACTAATGCTGCCAGAGTTGCAAAATATATCAAAGAGCTTCTTAATTTAAAAATCTGATAATTGGTGAGAGAAAAAAAAATCATTGCCGCTATGCCTACTGCTGCGAAAATAATTTGCCGCCAAAATATGCTCAAGCCTCCATCCTGAGGCATTGCCACGGAGATACTATAAAGTACCACTAAACCTATCGCCATAAGCAACAGAGTGGAGAATAAAAGTACCCAGTCATTTTTAAGCATTTTGCTGAACATATCGTTAAAAGCCGGCACTTAAAAAATAAAAAGTAACATGCAAAAAATAATGGATGCTACTTTTTGTTTATCGTTTTTAAATATTTATTTACCTTTAAATGAAAAGATTTTTGGAATCAAAAACATTTATTTGCGGATCTACTTCAATTTTTTGGACATTGTCCAATATCGAAGTCGGCCAAGTAATCTGAAAACTCTGCTGCTCCTTGGCGCGGATAGAATCTCTTTGTGTTGTATTAATGCCAACCACCCTATTATTTTCATTTCTAAGCACAATAACGACTTCTATTTTTTTTAAATCATAAATGCTTTCATTACGCAATATGCCCTCCACTCTGCTTCCGATTCCTGCGGGATCATTTTCAAATTTTTTACCATAAACTCCTATTTGCGGCTTAGCAGTGTCTTTAAGAAGGCTCCACTGGACATTGCTGACTGAAAATTCAACACTTGCCGGAATCGATCCGTCTGAAGTTTTTATTCCGATTTTCGCTATATATTTATTGTCGGCTGGAAGTATAAAGCTGCTTCCTTCACTGGTTGCGATAACAGTCCCATTTCCATCTTTTAAAGTAAATGTATAATTAAAAAATTCCGCACCGATGACATCATTGGGATTATCAATTTTGGCAACAACATCATGCAGATTGTTTTCTTCCGATAAAAAAACCGTTTCTTGCACAATCAAATCTTTTGCTTCAGAAATGACACTACAGGGAGAGCATGGGCCTCCGCAGTCAATTCCTTTTTCTGCTTGATTTTGTTTGCCATCAGAACAGCTTGGATCGGGCGATTTTATAAGATATATTACCAAAGCAATAGTGCTAAAAATAATCAGGTAGACAATAATAACTATCATTCTTTTGAGATTTGTTCTGTTTTCCATAAAAATTTTTGATTTTTTATTAAATATGTACCTTTATCTTATATTTTTTAGCACAAAAAAACAAGCCCCGCACTAAATTGGCACTGCGCCAAAGGCGCAAAAAACAGGGTTTATATTGTTTTGCATAAAAAATTTTTATATGCGTGTGATTAAATTTGTTTTATAAAAGTGCCCAATTAGTGCGGGGCAAGCCTTATAAAATTTTCTAACAAAAAAATCCCGCCTAAGCGGGATATTTTTAAGTCATTTGAATCCATGGTTCCCGGCACTGGCCTACTCTCCCTCATGGAGGTACCATCGGCGCTGAAGTGCTTAACTGCTCTGTTCGGGATGGGAAGAGGTGTTACCACTTCGCTAGAAGCACCGGAAACTATGGATTCAAATTTTAGTCATATAAGTAACTCTTAATTGCTAACCATAAAAATACGAAAGATTAAAGAATCTATTAGTACTTCTTGGCTCAACTCCTTACGGAGCTTACACCTAAAGCCTATCAACCTAGTCTTCTTCTAGGAGATCCTCTCCGACTTGCGTCGGAGTAATGTCTAATCTCGGGATGAGCTTCCCGCTTAGATGCTTTCAGCGGTTATCTCGTCCAAACATAGCTACTCGGCAGTGGACCTGGCGGTCCAGCCGATACACCAGAGGTTTGTTCTTTCCGGTCCTCTCGTACTAGGAAA
>Ga0209310_1000798_pt1 | contig 29701 bp, 27 predicted proteins | sample AD_UKC030_MetaG_FD_184415 | JGI IMG/M metagenome (GOLD analysis project Ga0209310, IMG submission 184415) | Active sludge microbial communities of municipal wastewater-treating anaerobic digesters from USA - AD_UKC030_MetaG (SPAdes) (version 2) | ecosystem: Engineered > Bioreactor > Anaerobic >...
GGCCTCCGCCGGTTCCGCCCAGCCGGTCCAGCAGACGTCGGGGAAGGTCCTCGGCGTCTCCGTCCCGCTCGAGGTCTCCGAGCAGTTCCTCGGGACGAGCGCCGGCCGGACGGTCGTCCGCTTCACACTCTCCTTCTCGCGCACCGACCTGCGCGAGAAGGCGGGGCTCGCCCCGCGGGTCTACCCGTTCTTCGTCGCCGGGGAGGCGCGGAGCGCCTCGGGCGAGGTCGTCGACGCGTTCCGCGAGCCGGTCGACGTCGACCTCTCGGACGCCGAGCTCGGCAAGGCCCTGCGCGCCTCGTTCCTGCGCGCGCTCCCCCCCGGCTCGATCACGCTCGGGCTGAGGCTCGAGGCGGAGAACGGCCGGTCGGTGGGGCTGCGGTCGGTGACGTTCGACGTGCCGAAGATGACGTCGGAGTTCCGAGCGGACGACTCCGGCCCGCTCAGCGCCCCGGCGATCCTCCTCGAGGAGGCCAACCGCGAGGAGGCGCCGTCGGGTGGCGACCTGATCCGCTTCCTCCCGCCGCAGCGGGAGGTGCCGGTGGGTCTCCTCCGGATCGAGTGCGAGGCGAAGCCCCCGATCTCCCGGGTCGAGTTCCACCTCGGCGACAAGCTGATCCTGGCCCGGAACCGGCCGCCGTTCACCGTCGAGATCGACCTCGGGACGATCCCGCGCAAGCAGACGCTTCGCGCCCTCGGCTTCGACAAGCTCGGCCGCTTCGTCGACGCCGACGCCTGGGCGCTGAACGAGAAGGAGGCGCGCCTCGCGGTCCGCGTCCTCGACCTGCCGAAGGCGAAGGGGAAGGCCGACTCGGACGTGAAGGTGGCGGTCCAGTCGATCGCCGGCGCGGTCGCGAAGAGGGTCGCCCTCTTCCTCGACGACCGGAAGGTGGCGGAGTGGACCTCGCCCCCCTACCGGGCGAGCGTGGCCGCCGCGGAGGTCGCGAAGGCGACCCTGATGCGGGCGTCGGCGTGGGACGCGGAGGGGAAGGAGTACTCCGACTTCCGGATGCTGAAGGGGGACGAGCGGCTCCTCGCGAAGGTGGACGTGAACCTCGTGGAGCTGAACGTCTCGGTCTTCGACGCGGCGGGCCGGTTCGCGAAGGGGCTCTCGAAGGAGGACTTCACGGTCCTCGAGGACGGCGCCGTCCAGGACCTCGCGGCCTTCGAGTTCGCCGAGTCGCTCCCGATGGCGCTCGGCCTCGTCCTCGACGGCTCGGGCTCGATGGACAAGTCGATGCCCCTCGTCAAGCAGGCGGCGACGGAGTTCGTGTCGAACCTCGTTCGCGAGAAGGACCAGGGGTTCGTCATCGAGTTCCGCGAGAGGCCCACTCTCCTCGCGCCTTTGACCTCGAGCCGCGCCTCGCTCATCCGGGCGATCGGCGAGACGCGCGCCGGCGGCGCGACGGCGTTCCACGACTCGGTCATCCTCGGCCTCTACCAGTTCCGCTCCCTCGCGGGAAAGAAGGCGCTCGTCGTCCTGACGGACGGAAAGGACAACCACTCCTCGACGGACTGGCCGACGCTGAAGCGCTACGCCCGGACGGCGGGGGTGCCGATCTTCGTCGTCGGGCTCGACCTCGGCCTCTTCGACATGGGGCTGAAGTCGCGCCTGAAGGAGCTCGCGGAGGACACCGGCGGGGAGACCTTCTTCATCGGCGGGGCGAAGGAGCTGTCGGACGTCTACCGGAAGATCGAGACGGAGGTCCGCTCGCAGTACTTCCTGAGCTACCTGACCGAGTCGAAGAAGAAGGACGACGAGTTCCGGACGGTCGAGGTGAGGCTCGCCCGGCCGGGCCTCCGCGCGAAGACGATCCGCGGCTACTTCCCGTAGCGCGCGCCGGCCGGGGGGCCCGGGCGCGACGCGAGCGCCGCGACGTGCCCGGCGCCCGTCCCGCAGCAGCCGCCGACGAGGCGGGCGCCGAGGGAGAGCCACCGCTCGGCGACCGCGGCGTACTCCTCCGGCGAGATCGGCTCGGCGAACGCGCCGGTCGCCTCGTCGATCGGGAGGCCCGTGTTCCCGTACGCCGCGAGCGGGACGCCGGGCGCGGCGGCGGCGAGGAGGTCGAGGCTCGCGGCGAGCCGCCGCGCCGGGACGCAGTTGACGCCGAGGGCAGCGGGGGGCGCGGGGAGCGCGAGGAGCGCCCGGGCCGCCTCCCCGAGCGGCTCGCCCGAGAGGAGCGCGCCGTCCTCGCGCGTCGTCGCGCAGGCGACGACGGCGAGACCGGTCGCCGCGGCGGCTCGGGCGGCCTCGAGCCACTCGCGCGCCGTGCCGAACGTCTCGAGGAGAAGCAGGTCGGCGCCGGCTTCCGCGAGCGCCCCGGCGTGGAGCGCGTGGAGGCGGGCGAGCTCCGCGTCGGGCGGGACGAGGTCGGGCCGCCAGCAGTCGGCGACGGGCGCCAGGGAGCCGGCGACGAGGACGCCGGGCCGCTCCGAGGCCGCCTCGCGGGCGAGGGCGACGGCGCGCCGCGTCGCCTCGCGGGCGGCGGCCTCGAGGAGGGCCGGCTGCGTGCGGAACGTTCCCGCGGTCAGGACGTGGGCCCCCGCCGCGACGTTCTCGCGGTGGACGGCGAGGACGAGGTCGGGCCTCTCGAGGACCGCGCGGGCGCTCCACAGAGGGGGAGCCGAGGGGGCGCCGCGACGTGCCAGCTCCGTGCCGAGGGCGGCGTCGAGGAGCAGCAGCCGTTCGGCGAAGCGCGCCGCGAGCGCTTCGGGGTTCACTCTTCGAGGCTGGGGAAGGCGCCGGAGATCGGCCCCTGGCCGAAGCGGGCGCCGTAGGCGAGGGCGGCGAGGCCGGCGCGGTTGCGCGCGCCGGTCTTCCGGAACGCGCTCGCCAGGTGAGAACGGACCGTCTCGACCGAGAGTCCCATCGACTCCCCGACCTCCTTGTTCGCGAGGCCGTGCGCGACGAGGGCGACGACGGAGGCTTCGGCCTTCGTCAGGTCGAACCGCGCGACGAGGTCGGCCTCGTCGACCGGGGGAGGCGAGTCGTTCGAGACGACGAAGACGACCGACGGCTTCTCGGACGGCCCCTCGGCCTTCTCCTCGGCGACGTCGGCGGAGACGAGGCGGAGCGTCCCGCCTCTTCGACGGGGGTCCTCGACCGTGGCAGCCGCCTCCTCGGTCCCCTGGAGGGCGCGCCGCGCCGCTCGGAGGACGGCCGAGGTGATCGCGGAGCCGCCGAAGTGGTCCTTCGCCGCCCGGTTCATCGCGAGGAGGCTCCCCTCGGCGTCGAGGACGAGCGCGGCGACGGGAAGGCGGTCGAGGACGATCTGCATCGCGCGCGCGCGGCGCGAGAGGTCCTCGAGGAGCTTCCTCATCGCGTCCAGGTCCTCGACCAGGGGGAGGACGAGGCGGCCGAACGCGAGCTCGCTGTCGGTGAAGTCGCCCGAGCGCTCCTCGACGTCGAGCGTCTTCTTGCCGCTCCGCTGGAGCTTCTCGAGGAGACGTCGGAGGGCGTCGAATCGCATCGAACCGGGCCTCGAGCGGCACTATACAGGTGGGGAGGGGGTGCAGATAATCCGCGCCATGTCGCATCCGAAGCGGAACTGGGCCCTCGTCCTCGGCGCGTCCTCGGGGTTCGGAGAGGCGGTCTCGATCGCCCTCGCGAAGGCGGGACGGAACGTCTTCGGCGTCCACCTCGACCGTCGCGCGACCCTTCCGAACGTGGAGCGGATCGCGAGCGAGATCGAAGGCGCCGGAGGGAAGGCCGTCTTCTTCAACGTGAACGCCGCCGACGCGGAGAAGCGCGCGGAGGTCCTCGGCGCGATGAAGGGGGCTCTCGCGGAGAACGGCGGGGCGCTCGACGTCGTCCTTCACTCGCTCGCCTTCGGGACGCTCAAGCCGTTCCTGGGCGACGAGAAGGAGCGGATGACGAAGGCGCAGATGGAGATGACGCTCGACGTCATGGCCCACTCCCTCGTCTACTGGGTGCAGGACCTCGCCGCGGCGGAGCTCCTCGGCGCCGGCGCGCACGTCTTCGCGATGACCTCCGCCGGCGGGCACCGGATCTGGCCCTCGTACGGCGCGGTCTCCGCCGCGAAGGCGGCTCTCGAGAGCCACTGCCGCCAGCTCGCGGTGGAGCTCGTCCCGCGCGGGATCGCCGTGAACGCGATCCGCGCCGGCGTGACCGACACGCCGGCCCTCCGGAAGATCCCCGGGAACGTCGAGATGATCGAGCGGGTCCTCGCGGTCCACCCGGCCGGACGGCTGACGACTCCGCAGGACGTCGCGAACGTGATCGTCGCGATGGCGCGGCCCGAGACGGCGTGGATGACGGGGAACGTCCTCGGCGTGGACGGCTCCGAGGACCTCCTCGGTTGATCTCCCTCCCCGCGGGGGCGTACGCGCTCGTCACCGGCGCCTCGGCCGGGATCGGCGAGGAGATCGCGCGCTCGCTCGCGCGGAGGAAGGTCCCGCAGCTCCTCGTCGCCCGCTCGGCGGAGAAGCTCTCCGCGCTCGCGGCGGAGCTGCGCTCGGCCTCCGGCGTCGCGGTGGAGGCGATCCCGCTCGACCTCGAGGCGGACGGCGCCGCGGAGCGGCTCGTCGCCGCGACGGAAGGAGCCGGGAAGCCCGTCGGCCTCCTCGTGAACAACGCGGGCTTCGGCTGGTACGGCCCGCAGTCCGAGCAGGGGCTCGAGCGGACTCTCCGGATGCTCCGGCTGAACGTCGCCGCGCTCGTCGAGCTGACCGACCGGCTCCTCCCCCCGATGCGCGCGCGCGGACGGGGGCTCGTCCTGAACGTCGCCTCGACCGCCGCGTTCCTCCCCGTCCCCTACATGTCGGTCTACGCCGCGACGAAGGCGTTCGTCCTCTCCTACTCGCAGGCGCTCCACGAGGAGCTCACGGGGACGGGGATCGTCGTGACGGCGCTCTGCCCCGGGACGACGCGGACCGACTTCCACCGCGTCGCCGGCCTCGCGCCGGGGGAGCGTGTCCGCTTTCCGTCGCTCTCGGCCGAGACGGTCGCCGAGGCGGGGCTCCGCGGCCTGGCGCGCGGCCGGGCGGTCGTCGTCCCGAACCTCCTCGACTCCGCCTGGATCTTCACCGGTCGCCTCGTCCCGCGCGCGATTCCCCCGAAGATCGCGGCCGCCCTCTTCTCTCGGCTGAAGCGCGCGCCGCGAGACTGAACCCCGCCGTCGCGGCGTCAGACGTGGTGGCGCCGCGAGGCGATGGTCCCGCCGACGAGCCCCGCGAGGACGCCGCCGAGGACGAGGAGGCCGCACGTCGCCGGCGAGAGGAACCGGACGACGAAGACGCCGAGGAGGACGTTCTCCGTCGCGGTGATGAACATCAGGACGCCGCGGAACGCGAGGCCGAGCAGGCCGAGCGCGAGGAGCCCTCCGAGGAGCCCCTGGAGAACGCCGCCGAGGAGGAACGGCCCGCGGATGAGGATCTCCGGGGCGCCGACGAGGCGGAGGATGTCGATCTCGTCGCGGTGGAGGAGGATCGTCAGCCGGACGACGTTCGCGATCGTGAAGGCGGCGCCGAGCGCGAGGCAGAAGCCGGTCGCCGCCCCCGTCGCCGCGACGAGGCGGACGACGCCCCGCAGGCGTCTCACCCAGTCGACGTCGAACTGCACCTCCTCGACGGCGGGGAACGCCGCGAGGTTCGCGAGGAAGGGGCGGAGGGCGGCGGAGGACGCGGCTCCCGGGAGGAGGTCCAGCTCGACCGAGGAGGGGAAGGGGTTCGAGGAGAGCGTCCCGGTGGCTCCGGCGAGGCTCGCGAAGGACCGGGCGAACCGGCGTCGCGCCTCCTCGGGGGAGACGCGGCGGACGGCGGCGACGAGCTTCGAGTCGAGCGCGCGGCGCTCGAGGTCGGCCTGCGCCGCCTCGTCGGCGCCGGGCCGGAGGAAGACGGTGACCGCGGTCTCCTCGCGGAGCGCGTCGACGACGCCGCCGAGGTTCTCGGCGGCGAGGAGGAAGAGCCCGACCAGGAAGAGGGAGAAGCCGATCTGGAGGACGGAGACCGCCGTCATCCGGCGCGCGCGCCAGAGGCCGGCGAGCGCCTCGTCCAGGAGCGAGGCGACCGCGGCGCCGCTCCTCACGGCCGCTCCTCCGGGACGACCGGGTGCGCCGACGAGCCCTCGCGCCGCCACGCCGCCTGCGGCGGGAGCGCCGCCTCGACGAGCCCCTCGAGCACGCCGCCTCGGTCGAGCGTGAGACAGCGGCGGCCGGTCTCGCGGATCAGCGCGACGTCGTGCGTCGCGACGAGGACGGTCGTCCCTCGGACGTTGATCTGCGAGAAGAGCCGCATCATCTCCTGCGCGAGGCGGTGGTCGAGGTTCCCGGTCGGCTCGTCGGCGACGAGGAGCTCGGGCTCGTTCACGAGGGCGCGCGCCAGGGCGACCCGCTGCTGCTCGCCGCCGGAGAGCTCCTCGGGAAACGCGTTGACGCGGTGGTGGAGCTCGACGAGCCGGAGGACCTGGTACGCCCGGCGGCGCCTCTCGGCGAGCGGGACGCCGAGGAACTTCAGGACGAACGAGACGTTCTCGAAGACCGTGCGCGTCGGGAGGAGCTTGTAGTCCTGGAAGACGATCCCCATCGTCCGGCGGAGCTCCGGGATGCGCGACGGCGGCATCGAGACGACGTTCCGCCCGTTGACGAGGATCTGCCCGGCGCCCGGCGTCTCGGCGCGGTAGAGGAGCTTGAGGACGGTCGTCTTCCCCGCGCCCGAAGGGCCGGTGAGGAAGACGAACTCCCCCTGGGCCACCTGGAACGAGAGGTTCTTCAGCACGCGCCGGCCGTGGTACTCCTTCGAGACGCCGTAGAACTCGATCACGCGTCGAGCCTCTCCCGGAGGAGGCGGTTCACGACGGCGGGGCTCGCCTTCCCGCCGGTCGCCTTCATCACCTGTCCGACGAACCAGGCGAACGACGCGCTCTTCCCCCCGCGGCAGGCGGCGGCCAGCGCCGGGTTCGCCGCGAGGACCGCGTCGACGGCGGCGCGGATCGGCCCCTCGTCCGTCACCTGGAAGAGCCCCCTCTCGCGGATCAGCCCGTCGACGTCCCCCGCGCCCGCGCAGAGGAGGTCGACGAGCTCCGCGGCGATCCTCCGCGAGACGGTCCCGTCGTCGATCCGCGCCACGAGCCGGGCGATCGCGGCCGGAGCGACGGGAAGACGACCCTCCTGCCGCGCGGAATCGCCCATCCGCGCGAGGAGGCCGCCGAGGAACCAGGAGGCGACGCCGCGCGCGTTCGACGGGTGGAGCGCGACGGCCTCCTCGAACGCGTCGGCGAGCGGGCGCGTCGCGCAGAGCGTCGCCGCGTCGGCCGGGGAGAGGCCGAGCTGGGCGACCAGCCGCGCCTCGCGCGCCTCCGGCGGCTCGGGGAGAGAGGCGGCGAGCTCCTCGAGCCACGCGCCGTCGAGGACGAGGGGGCCGAGGTCGGGGTCGGGGAAGTAGCGGTAGTCCTCGGACTCCTCTTTCCCGCGCATCGGTCGCGTCGAGCCGGACGCGGGGTCGAAGAGGCGGGAGTCGGCGGCGACGGCTCTGCCGGCGCGGAGGGCCTCCGCCTGGCGCGAGACCTCGTGCTCGAGCGCCTTCCGCACGTGGGCGATCGAGTTGAGGTTCTTGACCTCGACCCGGGTCCCGGGCTCCTCCGCGCCGGCCGGGCGGAGGGAGACATTCGCGTCGCAGCGGAGGGAGCCCTCCTCCATGCTTCCGTCCGAGACGCCGATCCACCGAACGAGGCGCCTCACGCGGGAGAGGAAGTCGGCGGCCTCGGAGGGGGTGCGGAGATCGGGCTCGGTGACGATCTCGGCGAGCGGGGTCCCGGCCCGGTTCAGGTCGACGAGGGTGACGCCGGGAGGGACGTCTTCCCCCTGCGCGTCGTGGATCGACTTGCCCGCGTCCTCCTCGAGGTGGACCCTCCGGAGGCGGACGGCTCGGGCCGTGCCGTCCGTGCCGCGGACGTCGATCCGGCCGCCGGTGGCGAGCGGGCGGTCGAACTGGGTGATCTGATATCCCTTCGGCAGGTCGGGGTAGAAGTAGCTCTTCCGGGCGAAGGCGGAGCGCGCGTGGACGTCGCAGCCCGTGGCGAGCGCGAGGCGCGCCCCGAGCGCCGCCATTTCGCGGTTCGGGACGGGGAGGGCTCCCGGGTAGCCGAGGCAGACCGGGCAGACGGCGCCGTTCGGCGCCGCTCCGAAGACGACCGGGCAGGCGCAGAACGCCTTGGTCCGCGTCTTCAGCTGAACGTGGACCTCCAGCCCGATGACCGCCTCGAGATCGACAGGGAGCATTCCGGACGGCGAGTCTAGCCGAGCGCGCCGCCGTCGCTCGCTGCGTCTAGAATCGACGCCCCGTTGCGCCGCGAGGCGCTCCTTCCCATGACACGAGCCCGATCCATCCGAACGCCCGAGACGGGCGGCCGCCCCGCCGGGCCGCCCGTCGTCTCGCGCCTGACCCACGCGACGTTCGGGCTCTGGTTTCCGTTCTTTCGCTGGCTCGTGACCGCCTTCCCTCCCGAGTGGGTCGCGCGCCTGGCGGCGGCGACGGCGGAACGGGCGATGTGGGGACGCGAGAACGTGCGGGAGGCGATCCTCGAGAACCACGCGGCGGTCCTCGGCCTCCCGCCGTGGCGGCGCGAGGTGGAGGAGTCGGCCCGCGAGATGCTGGGGCATCACTCGCGCTCCTGGATCGACCTCCTCCGCTTCTCGGCCCGGCCCCCGACGGACCTCGAAGCCGTCGTCCCGGAGAGGGTCGGCACCGAGCACCTCCTCGCCGCGCGCGACGCGGGGCGGGGCGCGATCCTGCTCACCGCCCACGTCGGCAACTTCGAGATCGGCGGGTTCTTCCTGCAGGCCGTCGGACTGAAGGTCGCGGTCGTCTACCTGCCCGACCCGTCGCCCGTCGTGGAGCGCGACCGGACCGCGGCGCGCGACCGGCTCGGCATCCGGTCGATCCCGCTCGTCTCGGAGCTCTCGGCCGTGAAGGTCCTGCGGAGCCTCGAGGAGGGGTATTTCGTCGCGATCCAGGGGGACCGCGACTACGGCGGGACGGGGCGAAAGATGCCGTTCCTCGGGCGCGAGGTCTCGTTCCCCGTCGGGCCGTTCCGGATCGCCGCGGCCGCCGGGGTCCCGCTCCTGCCCGTCTTCGTCCTCCGCGGAGAAGGAGGCCGGTACCGGACGGTCGTCGAGCCGCCGATCCGGGTCGATGCGGCGCGGCGCGGAGAGCGGGACGAAGCCGAGCGGCGGGCCATGACCGACTTCGTCGCGATCCTGGAACGGACGATCCGCGACAACCACGCCCAGTGGTACACCTTCGCCCGCTTCTGGGAGCCGCCGGCCTGAAGTCGGAGCGCGCCTGGAACGGGCCTTGCTAGACTTCGCCGCCGCCGTCGCCCGCCGCCGGATCGGCCCGAAGCAGGAAATGAAGATCGTCCTCGCAATCGACCCCGCGCAGCCGCTTGCGGCCTACCGCGACGCCCTCCTCGCGGCCGGAGCGCGCGACGAGGAGATCGTGGTCGTGCAGCCGGGAGACGCGCTTCCCGGCTCCTTCGACGGCCTGCTCGTCTCGGGCGGAGCGGACGTCGACCCGTCGCGGTACGGGGAGACGAAGGTGAACGACACGGTGACGCCCAGGCCGGAGCGGGACGCGCTCGATTTCGCGCTCGTGGAACGGGCGGCCGGCCTCGGAGCCCCCGTCTTCGGCATCTGCCGCGGCCTGCAGGTCCTCAACGTCGCACTCGGCGGAACGCTCTGGCAGGACCTCCCGTCTCAGCGTGACCGGGGCGTCGCGCACGCGTTCTCGACGCGGGACGGGCACGACCCGGCGCACCTCGCGCACGTCGTCCGTGCCCGGCGGGGCGCTCCCGCCGGCCTGCCGCTCGCCGCGGAGATCTCGGCGCTCGACGGCGAGCCGGTCAACTCCCGCCACCACCAGGCGGTGAAGGACCTCGCTCCCGGCCTCGTCCCCCTCGCGGCCGCGCCCGACGACCTCCCGGAGGCGTTCGCGCGCGCCGAAGGTCCGTTCCTCGCCGCCGTCCAGTGGCACCCCGAGAACCTCGTCGACCGGCCGGCGCAGAAGGCCCTCTTCGAAGCCTTCCTCGAAGCGGCCCGCCGCCGGGCGGCTCGATCGAACCCCCACGCCTCTGCCGGGGAGCACGCCGACGGCGTCACCTCCGGGCCGAGAGGCCACCAACACGCCTCCGGCGAGCCGCGCGGACCCTCCGACGCCCGCGACACCGCCGGGGTGCCGGAGCCAAGATGACGAAGCCCCGCCTCGCCCTTCTCGCACTGCTCCTCCTCCTCGCCGTTCCGGCGGAGCTCGCCCTCGCGCAGGCGTCCAGCGCGCCGTCCGGACCGCCGCCGCTGCCGAAGGACGTCCCCGCGTTCCAGGTGGGGCAGTACAACGCCTACACCTGGTACGGGCGCTTCGGCTACACGAACCTGTCGTTCATCGACACGGGGGACGGCGTCCTCGTCGTCGACACGGGCTGGACGAAGCAGGACGGCGAGAACCTGAAGGCGCAGATCGCCGAGAAGACGAAGGGGAAGCCGATCCGCTGGATCGTGATGACGCAGACGGACGTCGACTCGAACGGCGGGATCGCGGCGTTCCTCCCGACCGACGCGACGATCTTCGTCCACGCCCGCGCGCTCGACCCGCTCTCGGCCGGCGTCCTGCGGGCCGAGCCGGGGCAGAAGAAGCCGACCGTCGTCGGCGTGGCGGACCACCTCGTCCTGAACGCCGGGGGGCGCCGGTTCGAGCTCGTCGCGGCGCCGGGGCGGGCCCACTCGGAGTACGACCTCGTCCTCTACAACAACGACAGCGGCCTCGTCTGGGCAGGGGACCTCGTCACGCCCGGGCGCTGCCCGAACCTGACGAACCCCGCCTCCGACCCGAACGGCTGGCTCGGGATGATCGGCCGGATCCAGTCGCTCGGCGCCGTCGGAATCGTTCCCACGCGCGGCGACGCGACGAAGGCCGTCGCCGACGAGATCGAGAAGAGCCGCGCCTACATCGAGCGGGTCCTCCGCTTCGTCGCCGAGCAGAAGGTGAAGAACTCCCCGGAGGCGCGCGTGGCCGCGGAGCTCTCGACGAAGAAGCTGGGCGACTACTGCCCGGTCAACGGCGACAACGCGAACGTCATCGGACTCTACCGGCGGATGCAGGCCGACGGCACCTTCCGGTTCCCGGGCGCGGCCGTCCCCGCGCGTCCCGCCGCCCCGGCTCCGCGCTGAGAAGAAAGGCCCGAAAACGAAAATCCCGGCCGGTTGATCATGCCGGCCGGGACGGGACGGGAGGGCGTCGGGTCCTCCGAACTCACGTTCGCCCTCTTCCTTTTGAGCCGCGTCCGCGGCCCGTCTTTCCTTCGCGGGGCCGATCCGGTGTCGCCCCGGAAAGAACCGCGTTACCGCTGGAAAGAGCCTTCGTGTCCCGCAGAAAACATGGGCTTCGGAACGCGCGCTGTCAAGGGCGCGCGGGCTTCGGCCAGCGCGCCTCGACCGTCGTCTGGATGCCGCCGCGCGGCGTGAAGACGCCGCGCACGGACATCTTCCGCGGCCGCGTCGCGGCGACGAGGTCGGCGAGGACGCGGTTCACGACGTTCTCGTTGAAGATGCCGAGGTTCCGGTAGGCGAGGAGGTACTCCTTGAACGACTTCAGCTCCACGCACGCCGTGTCGGGGACGTACGCGACGACGAGCGTCGCGAAGTCGGGGAGTCCGGTCTTCGGGCAGATCGAGGTGAACTCCGGGATCGTGATCGTGACCTCGTAGTCGTCCTCGTACTGCGAGGGCCACGTCTCGAGGGACGGGAGCTCCGCCTTCGTCCCCGAGGCGGCGTGGTCGTCCGTGTAGCCGGTCGTCATGGCGGAAGGATAGCCCGGCCGTCCCGCGGCACGGAATGTGCGACACTCCGCGGCCGATGGCCATTTCGCCCGAGAAACGCAAGCAGATCCTGAAGGACGTGAGGCAGCTCGTCCTCATGGCGGCGATCATCCTGACGGGGCGTTCGGTCCTCGCGGACTGGTACGTCGTCCCGACCGGGTCGATGAAGCCGACGATTCTGGAGGGGGACCGCGTCTTCGTCTGGAAGTCCGCCTACCAGATCCGCGTTCCGTTCTCGAAGATCCGGCTCATGACGACCGGCGAGCCGCGACGGGGAGACGTCGTCGTCGTCCGCAACCCGGACGGCGGGAGCGTTCCCTTCGTCAAGAGGCTGATCGGGCTCCCGGGCGACGTCGTCGAGCTGCGGAACGAGGCGCTCCTCGTCAACGGAAAGCCCCAGAAGGTGGAATACCTCGAGCCGCTCACGCTGCCGGACGGCGACATCGAGATCCTCGGCACCGAGCGGATCGACGGACGCACGCACCCGATCCGGATCCTGCCGGAACGCCCTGCCCTCCGGAACTTCGGCCCGATCACGGTGCCGGAAGGGGAGGTCTTCCTGATGGGAGACAACCGCGACGAGAGCCGCGACGCCCGCTTCTTCGGGACGCGGCCGGTCGTCGACCTCCTCGGGCGGGCCGTCGGCGTCATGTGGAGCTGGAGCCCCGCCCGGACCGACGGATCAGCGCTCTCCCGACTCGGCCGGCCCCGGTTCTCCCGCTTCGGCCGGGCCTTCATCACGTCCGCTCCCGCCGCCCGGGAGTAGGCCCGGCGTCCGGCTCCGGGGCGGAGCCGCTTGTCATCGCCGTCGTTTGGATTTATTCTAAATAGCGTGAAGATGGCGCCGCCCGCCCTGGAATGCCTGCTCCGCGCCCGGGGGCTTCGGGTGACCGAGCCTCGGCTGGCGGTGCTCGCCTACCTCGCCGGGACGGACCGTCACCCGACCGCTGAAGAGGTGGAGAGCGCCGTGAACGCGGCGGGGCCGGTCCTCTCGCGCGCCTCGGTCTACAACGTCCTCCATGCGCTCGTGGACGTCGGGCTCGTGACGGGCCTCAGCGTGAAGGACGGGCCGGTCCGCTACGACGCCCACCTCGGGCCGCACCACCACCTCGTCTGCCGGGGCTGCGGCCGGGTCGAGGACGTCGAGTGGAAGGACTTCGCGGTGGCCGAGCGCGGCGTCCTGCCCGACGGCCGCGCGGTCCGCACCCTCTTCCTGACCCTCGACGGGCTCTGCACGGGCTGCGGCGAAAAGGAAGAGGGGAGAGGCGAAGCCGCCTCCCCCCTCCCTTCCCGGCGACCCGGGGACGCTCAGCGCTTCTCGACGGGAACGTAGTCGCGCCGGGCCGGTCCGAGGAAGACCTGGCGCGGCCGGGCGATCTTCTGGTCGGGGTCGTTGACCATCTCGTGCCACTGGGCGAGCCAGCCGGCGGTCCGTCCGATCGCGAAGAGGACGGTGAAGTAGTCGGGGGGGAAGCCCATCGCCTCGTAGATGAGGCCCGAGTAGAAGTCGACGTTCGGATAGAGCTTCCTCTTGACGAAGTAGTCGTCCTGGAGCGCGATCCGCTCGAGCTCGACGGCGATCGTCAGGAGAGGGTTCTTCCCGGTGACTTCGAAGACCTGGTCGGCGAGCCCCTTGATGACCTTCGCGCGCGGGTCGTAGTTCTTGTAGACCCGGTGCCCGAAGCCCATCAGCTTCTTCTCGCCCTGCCCCTCCTTGACCTCCTTGACGAAGGCCGGGACGTTGTTGATGGTCCCGATCTCGCGAAGCATCGTGAGGACGGCCTCGTTCGCGCCGCCGTGGAGCGGGCCGTAGAGCGCGGAAATGGCGCCGGAGAGGCTGGAGTACGGGTCGGTCTGCGCGGAGCTGATCGCCCGCATCGCGTTCGTCGAGCAGTTCTGCTCATGGTCGGCGTGGAGGATGAAGAGGACGTCGAGCGCCCGCTCGAGGACCGGGTTCACCTTGTACTTCGGCTCCGACATCTTCCGGAGCATCGAGAGGAAGTTGCCGACGTAGGAGAGCTCGTTGTCGGGGTAGACGTAGGGGAAGCCGATGGAGTGCCGGTAGGCGAACGCGGCGATCGTCGGCATCTTCGCGATGAGCCGGATCGTGTGGTGGGCGCGCTGGCGCGGGTCGTTCACCTGCTTGGCAGAGGGGTAGAACGTCGAGAGCGCGCCGACCGTCGACTGGAGCATCCCCATCGGGTGCGCGTCGTGACGGAAACCCTCCATGAGCTTCTTGATGTTCTCGTGGAGGTAGGTGTGGTGGGTGACGTGGCGGGTGAACTCGTCGAGCTCGCCCTTCGTCGGCAGCTCGCCGTTCCAGAGGAGCCAGGCGACCTCCAGGAAGCTCGACTTCTCGGCGAGCTGCTCGATCGGGTAGCCGCGGTACTCGAGGATCCCCTTGTCGCCGTCGATGAACGTGATCTTCGACTTGCACGACGCCGTGTTCAGGAACGCGGGGTCGTACGTCATCAGACCGAAGTCCTCCGGGTTCACCTTGATCTTCCGGAGGTCCATCGCCTTGATGGTGTCGTTCTCGACCGGAACGACGTACTCCTTGCCGGTACGGTTGTCCCGGATGGTGAGGGTGTTCTCGCTCATCGTCTTCCCCTTCCTTGCCGCGCTCGAGTGGAAAGGGAATTCTAGCCCCGCGAGGGTCGGATTCCACGGCAGGAATGGGGTGCGGGAGCGCAGGAACGGCACGGGGAACCAGGGCGAAGCCCTTGCATAGAATCGCCGAGCGGGCCTCGCGCCCGGATCGGAGCCGCCAGATGAACCTCCGCCGCTTCCTCGCCGAGGCCGGTGCCCTCGCCGCCCTCGCGATCGCCTGCGCCCTCGTCTCGAACGCCTTCGCCGCGAAGGAGCGGCGCCTCGAGCTCCCGGGCGACTACCCGGCCGCCTTCTCCGTCGCCAGGCCTCCGGCACCGGTCCCGTTCGAGCCGGCATCGGCGCCCGCGGCGGCCGAGCCGGCGGCCCCGGCCCCGGCCCCGGCCCCGGCGCCGGTCGCCGGCGCCGAGCCGAAGCGGCCGGTCGTCGACCGCGCGCCCGCCCCGGCTCCGCAGGAGCGCCCGTCCGCCTCGCCGGCGTCCCCCTCCGTCCCGGACCGCGCCGCGGAGCTCCTCGCCCGGTTTCCGGCGCACGGACAGCCGAGCGTCGAGATCACAGGCGACGCGGCGGCCTGGCTCCACGCCCGCGGGGCCCTCTTCCTCGACGCACGCCGTTCGAAGGACTTCGCCGAGGGCCACGTCGCCGGCGCGCGCTCCTTTCCGATCTGGGAGGCCGCCGTGGTGAAGGAGCGGGTCGAGGCCCTCGTCGCCGAGGGGCGCGACAATACCCTGCCGGTCGTCCTCTACTGCACGGGGGGCGATTGCGAGGACTCCCACATGCTGGCGCAGACCCTGTTCGGCGCCGGGTTCGAAAACCTCCTCGTCTACCGCGACGGGTTCCCCGACTGGAAGGCCCGGGGCGGCGCGGTCGCGGCCGGGAGGGGGCGGTGACGCTCCGGGACGCCCTCGCCCACCCCTGGCTGACGGTCCGCACGCAGATCGCCCTGGGCCTCTTCTTCGTGGTCGCCGCGCTCCCGAAGATCGCCGACCCGCCCGGCTTCGCGCACATGGTCTACAACTACAAGATGCTCCCGGGGCCGCTGGTGAACGCGATGGCGCTCGTCCTCCCGTGGGCGGAGCTGCTGATGGGGGTCGCGCTGATCGCCGGGATCTGGCGAAAGACGGCGGCCGCGCTCGTCGGCGTCCTGCTCGTCGTCTTCATCGCGGCGATCTCCTTCAACCTCCTTCGGGGAAACGCCATCGACTGCGGCTGTTTCGACGTGACCGCGGCGAACCTGACCCGCGAGCAACGGTTCCGGGACATGTGGATGGTGATCCTTCGAGACGTCGGGATGCTCGTCCTGGTGGCCCAGGGCCTCCTGGGGGCCAGCCGGGTCGAGGAGGAAGGAGAAGCCTCGGCGATCTGAGCCGGAGGCCGGGATGTGGCTGGCGATCCCGGCTATGATCCGGCTCCGACCAATCTCCGGAGAACGTAACCGCCGTGCCGACCGCTCGTGACCTCGCCCTGCTCAAGGCGTTCGACGCCGTCCTCGCCGAGGGCCGGTTCCTCGACGAGTCGATCGGCGCGGTCCTCGACACCGCGCTCCGATTCTTCGACGCCGTCGCCGTCGCGCTCCTCCCGGCCGGCGGCGCGCCGCCGATGAGCCGCGCCGGCACCTCGATCGTCTCGACGGCGGCCGAGCAGCGGCTCGCCCGGGCCCTCGAAGCGCTCCTCTCGGAGGGCCGCGAAGGGCGGGTCGCCGAGGCGGGCCTCGTCTTCCTCTGCGCCGCCGTGAAGACGGGCGAGCAGGTGAGCGGCGCCTTCGGCGTGGCTCTCGCGCAGTCGGCGGGCAAGGGCATGGAGGTCGACGACGGGATCCGCGAGTTCGCGCGGATCCTCGGGCGGATCCTCGAGCGCGAGCGGAGCGTGGCGACACTCGTGAAGCGCCGCGAGGAGGCGGTCGCGCTCTTCGAGCTCGCCTCCGGCGCGCTCCACACGCTGAACGCGGACGAGGTCGTCCGCCTCACGGCGGCCTCGCTCCAGCGCCAGATGGAGTTCGACCAGGTGCGCGCGTGGCGCTACCACCCCGAGAAGGGGGAGGTCGAGAGCATCCTCGCCCAGGGGACCTCTCCCGGCACGAACCCCGGATTCGTCCCGGGCCGCCGCCTTCCGATCGGCGACGACGAGATCCTCGTCCGGGCGCTCGCCGCGCACGGCCCCGCGTTCGACGAGGAAGACGCCGACGACAGCAAGGGTCCGCGGCGCAAGCGCCGCCTCGCGATCCCGATCGAGCAGGGGGAGACGGTCTTCGGCTTCCTGACGATGTCGCGGCGCGGGGCGTTCGTCCTGACGGCCCAGGAGATGCGCCTCGTGAAGGAGCTCGCCCGACTCGCCGCGGGGGCGCTCGAGCGGGCGCGCCTCATCGAGGTCGAACGAAGGACGGCCGAGCACGTCACGTTCGTCAACCGGGTGCACGCGGCGCTCTCCGGCCTGAACGACCTCGAGACGATCCTGGCCAAGGCCGTGGAGGAGGCGGGCGCGGGCCTCGGGCTCGACCTCTGCGCCGTGCAGGTCCGCTCCTTCGATGGGGGCAGGCCTCCTTCGAGCGTCTGGACGCGCGAGGGCGGGGTCGCCCTGCCCGCCGAGGGGGCGGTCCCGCGCGCGCTGGTCGACCGCCTCGCCGACCCGGACGCTTCCGTCCTCCTCTCCGACGTCGCGCTCGCCGCGGACGGCCCGACGCTCGTTCCCGTCCCGGGCGCGGCGAAGGAGCTCCCGCGCCCTCTCGGACTCGTCGCAGTCCCGCTCGTGTCGCACGGGGAGTTCCTCGGCGTCCTGGCGGGCGTGGGCGCCGGCCGGCCGTGGGCGTTCGACCCGCCTCTTCTCCGGGCGTTCCAGGCGGTCGCCGCGGAGGCCTCCCACGCGGTCACGTCCGCCCGCCTGCTGCAGCGGGAGCGCGACTCGTACCGCTTCCTCGACCGCCTGCGCGAGGTCGGACGCGCGTTCGCGACGACCTTCGACGGCCCGCGCATCAAGCACACCCTCTGCGAGCACGCCGTCTCGCTCCTCGCCGGAGAGAGCGCGCTCTTCTGGGACGCCGACGCCCAGACCAAGTCGCTCCGGGTCCTCGCCCAGGGCGGGAGCGACCCGAGCTCGGACGCTCCGCGCCACGTGCCGACCGAGAACGCCGGCCACCCGGTGGTCCGCGCCTGGAGCGAGAAATCGCTGGTCCTCGTCGACGGGGCGGAGATCGGGGCGCTCTACCCGGGCGAAGGCTCGTCCCGCGGGCTCCGGGCCATCGCCGCGCCGCTTCTCTTCCAGGACGAGCAGATCGGAGTCCTCACGTTCGCGTTTCGCTCGCCGGGCGGGCCGTGGCCGGCCGAGCTCGCGGGCCGGCTCTCGCTCCTCGCCGACACCGCCGCGGTCGCGCTCCACAACTCGCGGCTCATGAAGATCATCGAGCAGCAGACCGAGCGCGACGGCGCCACCGGCCTCTACAACCAGGGGGCGATCGTCAAGAGGCTGGAGTCGGAGCTGAAGCGCGCCGAGCGGAGCGGCCTGCCGCTGTCGGTCGCCCACGTGAGGATCGACGGCCTGGAGGAGGCCGCGCGGCGCTTCGGGACTCCCTACGGGGACGCGCTCCTTCCGAAGATCGCCGCCCAGCTCGTCCGTGCCACGCGGTCGGTGAACATCGTCGGCCGGGGCAAGGGCGACCGCTTCTGGATCCTGGTGTTCGACGCCGACAAGCCGACGGCGCAGCGGGCGGCCGAGGCGATCGCGAAGAACTTCTCCTCGTTCCGCGACACGCGCCTCGACGCGACGGGCCTCCGCTTCTCCCTGACGCTCGGCCTCGCCGCCTACCCGGAGGACGCCTTCGACACGGCGAGCCTCCTCTCGCGCGCCGAGGAGGCGCTCGACGACGCCGCCCGCGGCGGCCCCGGCTCGATCGCCCTCTGGGGGGCTCTCGCCGGGGCGGACGTCGCCGACCCGCTGTAGCGGGCGCCCGAAGCGCCCGGAAGGAGCCCCGGGGGGCCGCAGGATCGCCCGGTTCCGTGACGCGCTTCGCATTCGGGGCCTTCCGGCGGTCGTATCCTTCCCCCAGAAACGAGGACGCCATGGCCGTGACACCTGGAACCCTCCTGGGCCGCTATCGCCTCCTCGAGCGCGCCGGCGCCGGCGGAATGTCGGAAGTGTGGCGGGCCGAGGACCAGACACTGCACCGCACCGTCGCCGTGAAGGTGATCCACGACCCGATCGCGGCCGACCCGACGTTCGCCGAGCGGTTCCTTCGCGAGGCGCGCCTCGTGGCGGGGCTCGAGCATCCGAACATCCTCGCCGTCTACGACTTCGGGACGGCGCCCCTCGAGGGGAAGGAGGTCTCGTACCTCGTCATGCCCCTCGTCTCCGGGGGCTCCCTCAAGGAGAGGATCACCGGGCCCGTCCCTCCCGCGCAGGCCGTGCCGTGGCTCGCGGCGATCGCCGCCGCGCTCGACCACGCGCACGCCAAGGGGATCCTCCACCGCGACGTGAAGCCGGGGAACGTCCTCCTCGACACCTCGGGCCGGCCGCTCCTCGCCGACTTCGGCCTCGCCCGCAGCGCCGACTCCGTGTCGGGGCTGACGGCGACCGGGACCGTCATGGGGACCCCGTCGTACATGGCACCCGAGCAGGCGATGGGGAAGGCCCTCGACGCGCGGGCCGACCAGTACGCCCTCGCCTGCATCGCGTTCGAGATGCTGACGGGGCGCGTGCCCTTCAAGGCCGACACGCCGCTCGGCGTCCTTCACCAGCACGTCAGCGTCCCGCCGGAGCCCGTCACGTCGTACGTCGGCGGCCTTCCGCCGGGCGTGGACGACGTCCTGTCGCGCGCGCTCGCCAAGGACGCCTGGCGGCGCTACGGGAGCTGCACGGAGCTCGTCGAAGCGCTCGCGGAGGTCTTCGGCCTCTCCCTCGGCCCCGCGGCCGCCGCTTCCGCGCCCGTCCGCGCAGTGCCCCCGCCCCCACCGGGGGCGCCGACGATCCACGGCGCCCCGACGGTCCTCGAGGCGGGAGGGGCGCGTGTCGCGGCCGACCTCCCGACCGTCGCGACGGCGGGCGCCGGCGTCGTCCCGTCCGCCGGAATCTCCAGCCCCGACACGGCGATGGCGGCGGCGGCCTCGATGCCGCCCCCGCCGCCGGCCGCGCCGGCACGAGCCGGGAAGAGCCCCGCGCTTCTCGCCGCCGCGGCCGTCGCCGGCCTCGTGGTCCTCGGGGGAGGCGGCTGGCTCGCCTACTCCCGATTCGGCAGGGAGGCCGCACCCGGGGAGAAGCCCGCGGCCCTCGCGAGCCTCGCCCCCGGGGCGACCTCGTCCACCGAGTCCGCGCCGGCGCAGGCCGTCCCGACCGGGACGGCGGCCGACCGCTTCGGCAGCTCGGGAAGCGGAGCGTCGACGGAGACGGGCCCCGGCACGCCGCCGGAGGCCGCGAGCACTCCTCTCGCGGCGGCGGCGCCGGTCGAGGAGAGCAGCCCGATGGGCCAGGTCGCCGAGACGCGCCCCGGTGCCGGGGAAGCGAAGCCCGCGGAGGGCGTCGGCAAGGGCCGGCGGGGCTCCGACTCGGGCGGCGTCCTCTCGGGGCTGGATTCGGGGCCGCGGGATAGCGGTGCCGTCGTGTCCGCCGATCCGGGCCTTCCGCGCCGCGAAGCGCTCGTCGACGGGGGCCAGTGGTCGCTCGACACGCGGCTCGAAGGGGCCTATCGCGCCCTCGACACCACCCGCTCGAAGGGGACCCTCACGCGCGAGGCGCTCGCGGAGGCCGGCGGCCTCGCGCGCGAGATCGCCTCCACGAGCGACGAGCCGGAGGCCCGCTTCATCGACCTCTACACGCGGGCCGGGAGCGCGTTCCTGAACGGCGACAACGCCACGGCCTGGCAGCAGCTGCACGAGGCATTCCGCGTCGACGCGTCGGGCGCGGCCGGGGGCCGGGTGCTCCGGTTCGTCCGGCGCGTGATGAAGGGGAAGGGGATGAACCCGGGTCCCGACGCGAACTGGATCCTCGGCCTCGCGTTCGGCGACGTGCGCGGCGACCTCGACGAGGAGCTCGCCGCGGCCGCGGAGCGGGCCCCCGGGAATCGGGCGGTCCGGGTCGCCCGGGCGCTTCGCGCCGTCGAGGTCCGGGACGGGCGCCGGGCCGGCGCGCTCCTCCGGGAGGCCTGCGCGGACGGCATCGAAGATGCCTGCGAGCTCCTCGGCCGGCGCTAGGCGTCCTTCGGAGGCGAAGACGAAGAGCGGCGGGCCCGAAGGCCCGCCGCTCTTCGTCCGGATGCGGAGCGACGTCAGTTCTTGATCATGTCGCCCGGCTTGAAGCCGGAGCCGCTCACGACGGATGCGGTGGAGAGACGGGCGCCCATAACTTTCGTGATCTTCACGCGGCCGACCTTCGTCTCGTCGGAGCCGAGGACCTCGCCGGTGTCCGGGTCCTTGATGACGTTGCCGACCCGGTAGACGTCGAACGTGTCGCCCTCCTTCACGCCGGCCTCGGCGCCGACGTTCAGGAAGACCGAGCCCCCCTCGACCTTCGCGATCTTCCCGGCGATCCCCGAGGCGTCGCTCGCGCCGCCGAGGCCGGAGGTCGACACGCCGACCTTCCCCATCGACTCGGCCAGCTTGACGACGACGGGACGGAGGACGCGGTCGAGCTTCCGCTTGTCGTCGACGCCGCCGCCGGCGCCCGCGACGAAGACCTGGGCGTCGGAGGTCGACTCCTTCGCGGAGTCGGCCCAGACGATCTCGCCGGTCGTCGTGTTGATCATCCGGGCGTCGATCGCGGCGTCCATCTTCTGCGAGCCCACCCGCACGGAGGGGATTCCGAAGACGCCGGGGACACGGGCCCCGCGGTCTGCGACTCCGAGCTCGGTGAGGGCGCCGGTGACGATGTACTCGACGCCGAGGAGCTTGCCCGCCTTCACGGCGGTCTTCGGGTCGATCTCGCCGGAGAGGGAGAGGTTCTTCTCCTGCATGATCGCCGCGAGCTGCTCGCGTTCGATGACGCGGTACTTCCCGGACTTGACGAGCTCGGTGACGAGCATGTCCTGCGCGGCCTCTCCGGCGCGGTACCAGGAGTAGTGCTGCGTCTTGTCCTTGAACTCGATGACGGCGACGCGCGGCTTGGCGGCGAGCGCCGTGGACGAGGCGAGGACCGCGAGGAGCCCCGCGGCCACGACGAGTCGGTGCTTCATGGCTTTCCTCCGTTCGGCGGCCATTCTCCGCCGCCGGACGCGCTCCTTCAACCGGCGTGCCGGCCCTACACTGTGGGCGTGGACACGGAAGAGGACGTTCCCGTGATCCTCCCGGTCGAGGACGCGATCGACCTGCACCCCTTCCGGCCGTCGGAGACGGCGTCCGTCGTCGAGGAGTACCTCGCGGCGGCGGCCGGGCACGGCTTCGCCGAGGTCCGGATCGTCCACGGGCGGGGCATCGGCGCGCAGCGGCGGATCGTCCGCGCGGTCCTGGCCCGGTCGCCCCTCGTCGTGGAGTTCCGCGATGCGCCCCCGGAGCGCGGGGGCTGGGGTGCGACCGTCGCCCGCCTTCGGACCGGCGGGGCCGTCCGCTAGACTTCCGCCCCGCCGATGAGCAACGCGCCGAGAACGACCGTCATCCGCTCCTCCGGAAGCTACGTGCCTCCCCAGGTCGTCACGAACGAGATGATCTCCCGGATCATGGACACGACGGACGAGTGGATCGTCCCGCGGACCGGCATCCGCGAGCGGCGATTCTGCGCGCCCGGCGTCGGCCCGGCCGAGCTCGCCGAGCACGCCGCCCGTCGGGCGCTCGAGAAGGCGGGCCTCGCGCCCTCCGACATCGGCCTCGTCGTCTTCGCGACGATGACGCCGGACCACTACTTCCCGGGGAGCGGCGGCCTCCTCGCGGCGCGCCTCGGGCTGACGACGACGCCGGCGCTCGACATCCGCATGCAGTGCGCCGGCTTCCTCTCCGGGCTCCAGACGGCCGACGCCTTCATCCGCTCCGGCGCATTCGACCGCGTCCTCCTCGTCGGGGCGGAGGTCCACTCGGGCCTGATGCCCTGGCCCGAATCGGTCTGGGACGTCATGCTGGGGAGGAGCCCGGGGCCGTGCGACGCGTACTGGTACGAGCGGGCGACGGGGATGCGGGACCGGGCCGTCCTCTTCGGCGACGGCGCCGGCGCGATGGTCCTCGAGGCGAACGACTCCGGGGACGGCCGGGGCTTCCTCGGGATCGTCCTGAAGACCGACGGGAACCACTGGGACAAGCTGTACGTCCCGGGCGGGGGCTGCAAGTCGCGTCCCTACTTCACGCCGGCGATGTTCGAGAGCCTCGGCACGATCCCGATCGTCGAGGGGCGCCAGGTCTTCCGCCTCGCGAGCCTCCTGATGCCGGAGGCGGTGCGGGAGGTCCTCGCCGCGAGCGGTCACGCTCTGGAGGAGCTCCACCTGCTCCTGATGCACCAGGCGAACCTCCGGATCAACGAGTCGGTCCAGAGGGTCCTCGGCCTGCCGGACGAGAAGGTCTTCAACAACATTCAGAAGTACGGCAACACGACGGCGGCGACCCTCCCGCTCGTCTACGACGAGGCGGTCGAGGCGGGACGGATCGGTCCGGGGGCGCTCGTCGGGTTCACCGCCCTCGGCGCGGGCCTCCACTGGGGCGCCGCGCTCGCGCGGATCTGACGGGGAGGCGCGCCGCCGTCAGCGCGTGACGCGCCCGGAGCGGCTGCGCGAGCCGTCGAGGAGCTCGGAGAAGATGTTCCCGAAGCTCTCGGCGGAGGAGGGGCCGTCGGCGGTCACGACGCCGCCCGCGACGACGACGGGCTTCTTCTCGTAGCGCGCCCCTCCGTCCTTGAGCGTGCGCAGGGCCTCCGGGGTGACCCAGATCGTCGCCGACTTCCCTTCCAGGAGGCCGGCCTTCGCGAGAAGGCCGACGCCGAGGGAGATCCCTCCGACCGGCTTGCCGTCGTGCGTCGTCATCCGGAAGAACTTGTGCGCGATCCCGTTCTCCCAGAGGTCCGGCGCGCCGGGACCGCCGACGACGACCGCACCGGCGAAATCGGTCGGCCGCAGCTCGACGATCGGAACGGCGTCGATCGCGGTGCCGTCCTGCGCCTTCGCCCCGCCTCCCGCCGTCGTGGCGACGACGACCTCCGCGCCGGCCGCCTCGAGGACGCGGCGCGGCTTTTCGAGCTCCTCGGCCTGGAAGCCCTTCGGAGCGACGAGGAACAGCACTTTCAGACCCTTCAGGTTCTGCGGCACGTGAGCCTCCCGCGACGTCTGTTTGCGCGACGATCTCCGGGCGGACCGCTCCTGTCAAGCGCCGCGCGCGCCCGGCTCCGGCCACCCCGCAGCCGGGCGGAGCGCCACCGAGGAGCCGACCCAGGTGAAGTCGCGGTTGAAGTCGACGCCGTGCATCTTCCCGCGGGAGAGCCGGCAGAGGTTCAGGCCGAGGGTGAATGCGGGCTCCGCGTCGGGCCGGAAGAACATCATCCGGATCTCGACCTTCACCCCTCCGCCGTCCGCGGCCGCGAGCGCGGGCGCGTAGTCGATCTTCTCCTGCAGGCACCAGCGGCCCCGCTCGGCGGCGGGGACCGCCATGACGTCCGATTCCGTCGGCTCCACGTTGACGCCCCCCCCCGCGAAGGAGAAGAGGGGCTTGAGGACCCACCCCGTCTCGAGGTCGGCCGGGAGGGCGTCGAGCGTCTCGAGCGTCCGCGCCCGCGGCGCGGCCGGGTGGTCGAGGAACGGCAGGGCGGCTTTCGAGAAGGCCCAGAACCAGTTCGGGTGGGGCGCCCACTCGACCGCGAGGTCGTCGCGGAAGTCGAACGGGAGCCGGTCCCCGGAGCGGGCCAGCTCGTCGAAGACGACGCGGTTGTAGATCCGCTCGATCGGGACGCGCCGACCGCCCTTCCGTCGGTAGAGGCGGCGCCCCTCCCTTTCGATCTCGGTCGCGCAGACGGCCTCGACGCCGAGCAGCTTCCGCGTCGCGTCGAAGTCGACGGCCGTCTTCTGGCGATCGGGGCGGAGGTCGAGGAGGACGACGGTCTCGGGGTCGTGGCGCGCGACGACGGTCCTGCGGAAGAGGTCGAGGTACGACTCCCGCGTCAGGCCGGAGAAGTAGGGGCTCCATCCCCCGGCGGGGAGCCCCGGGATCCCCGCGAGGGCGGCCTCCCAGGCGTCGGCCTGGAGCACCTCGAAGGCGGAGAGGGACGGGAAGCCCTGGAGCTCGACGAGCTTCGGCTCGAGGCTCCCGTCGGCGGCCCGGGTCACGGCGAGGTCGACCTGCGCGATCGACGGGAGCGCGTCCATTCCGGGGGCGTCCCACTCGGGCGGGACGAACCGCCGCAGCCGCGCGACGGTCTCGGGGCGGGAGAGCTGCGCCAGGATCCCGTGCGACGCCGCGACCAGCCGCTCGTCGAGCTCGCGCGTCAGGAAGACCGGGGTCTCGGCGAGGCGGAATCCGGGCACGCGCCCCGCGCGCCCCGCGAGGTCCTCGGCCTGGCCGCGGGCGAGCGCGGGGGAGAACGCGCGGTTGAAGGCGGCGCGGAAGTCGGGGTGCATCGGGAGGGCAGTCTAGGGAGGCGCCCGGAGGAAGGGAAGGACGCGCTGCGCCGTCCGCGAAACGCGGCTTCAGCCCGCCGGCTCGACGCAGCGCGGCCCGTCGTGCGCCGGGGAGCTCACCCAGGAGGAGACGGCCCAGTCCTCCATCCTCGAGGGATCGAGCGGGCGGAGGCAGCGCGCCGCTTCCTCAGGGGAAAGCGCGCCCTCGCGCATCCAGAGTGCCTCGGCCTCGGCGTCGAGGATCACCGGCATCCGCGCGTGGACGGGCCGGACGACGTCGTTCGCCTCCGTCGTCACGATCGCGAACGTCTCGAGGGCCGGGCCGCCCGGCGCCTCGCGGAGCTCCCAGAGGCCGGCGAACGCGAACGGCTCTCCGTCCTTCAGCCGGAAATGCCAGGGAGTCTTGCCCCGCCCGGAGACCCGCCACTCGTAGAATCCGTCGGCGGGGACGAGCGCGCGACGGCGCCGGAGCGCATCGCGGAACATCGGCTTTCCGGCGAGCCCCTCGGCGCGCGCGTTGATCGGGCGGAGGGAGACGCCCTCCTTCGCCCACGAGGGGAGAAGGCCCCAGGTCAGGAGGGCCAGCTCACGCCCGGTTCCGGCGGCGCGGACGACGGGCGCCGGCGTCGACGGTGCGACGTTCCAGCGCGGGACCCACGCGAGCCCCTCCGGCAGGCGGGCGCCGAAGCGCGCCGCGAGGGCGTCGGCCGGGCTCGTCTGGACGTAGCGGCCGCACACGGGCTCACCCCGCCGCTTCCGGCTCCGGCTTCGGCTCCTCGGGCTCCGGCTCGGGGTCGGGCGTCCGGTCGCCGAGGAGCGCCGCCCACGGCGCGAAGCGCTCGAACCGCTCGCCGACGACCTTCACCGTCGCCGTGAGCGGCACGGCGAGGATCGCCCCGGGGAGGCCCCAGAGGATCCCCCAGAAGAGGAACGCGACGAGCACCGCGAGCGGGTGGAGGCGGACGCGGCTCCCCACGATGAACGGCGTCAGGACGTTCCCTTCGAGGAACTGCACGACCGAGTAGAACGCGACGACCTTCAGGGCGAGGAACGGCTCGTCGGTGCCGAGGAATGCCACGAAGACCGCAGGGGTCGTCGAGAGGATGACGCCGACGTACGGGAGGAGGACGCAGAGCCCGGCGAGCGGCCCGAGCACGTAGCTGTACGGGACCTTCAGGATGAGGAGGCCGGCGGTCGTGATGCACGCGGTGATCAGGACGACGAAGAGCTCGCCCAGGACGTAGCCCGAGAGGACGTGGGCGACGTTGACGGCGAAGTCGGAGGCGGCGCGGCCGCCCTTCCGGCGGAGGATGCGCGTGAGCGCTCCGGAGTACTTCTCGCGGTCCTTCAGCATGAAGAACGCGAGCATCGGGACCGCCGCGGTGTAGAGGAGGAGCGAGAAGACCGTCTTCGCCTGGAGCGCGACGCGCGAGATCGAGGCGAGCACCCCTTCCTCCAGGCGGACCGAACGGACCCCGGAGGCGCCACCGTCGGAGAGGAGCCGGCGCGTTCCCTCCTCGATGCGCGAGAAGACGCCGCGCGCCTGCGCCGTGAGCGCCTGGATCTTCCGCTCGTAGGACGGCCAGTCGCGCGAGAAGGCCTGGGCCTGGTCGAGCGCGTTGACGATGAAGAACGCGAAGAGCGCGCAGAGGAGGAGGAGGACGACGAACGCCGCGAGGCCGCGCGGGACGCGCAGCTTCTCGAGGAGCTCCACGAACGGGTGGAGCGCGAACGAGAGGAAGAGGGCGAAGAAGATCGTGACGAAGAGGATCTTCCCGGCCCAGAGCAGGCCGACGACGGCCGCCGTCGCGAGCACGACGAGCGCGCGCGAACGAAAAACCCCGCCGAGAGCGGGGCTCGTTCCGGTCGTGAAGGCGCCGCTGCTGTCCAAGCGGGGCCAGTTTAGCGCGTCGGGGAAAGACGAGAGCGGCCGGCGAAAGGCCGGCCGCTCGAACGTCGCAGGGGAAGCCGGGGCTTCGGGCTAGGGGAACGTCACCGTGACGACGGCGCGCCGGTTGCGCGTCGCGTCGCCGCCCGCCTCCGCGTCGCCCCGGCCGTCGACCTGGATCCGGGAGGCGTCGATGCCGTGGCGCTTGACGAGGTAGTCCTTCGCGGCGTCGGCGCGGGCCTTCGCGAGCGCGGCGCGGTCGCCCTTCTCGCCCGGGTCGGTGTGGCCGGCGATCGCGCAGGTCGCCGAGAGGTTGTTCTTCAGCCGGAGCGCCACGCCGTCGAGGATCGCCTTCGCGATGTTCGTCAGGCGGCTCCGGGCGGAGTCGAAGAGGATCTCGTCGGTCGTCGAGGTCTCGGGCTTCGGCGCGGGCGGGGCCTCCACGACGGGCGCGGGGGCCGGCTCGAGGACGGGGGCCGGGGCGGGCTCGACCGGCGGCGGGACGTGAGGCGAGGGAACGACCTTCGGAGCCGCGACGACCTTCTCGGGCTGCGGTGCGTAGGAGAGCTGGAGGAGGCCGCCGACGTTGCTCGGCGAGCTGCCGTACTTCACCCACCGGTCGATGTTCGCGCGGATCCCGGCGCCGGCCACGAGGCCGCTCTTGCCGAGCGCGAAGCGCGCGCCGAGGACGGCGTCGGTGAAGTCGGGAGGCTCGGTCGTCCCGCCGTCGTACATGACGCGGTGGATCTCGAAGATCCCCTTCAGCCGGTCGGGGATCAGCGGGACGCCGACGCCGGCGGAGAACGTCATCTCGTTCGGGATCTCGTACGGGTCGTACTCCGTGTCGTGGTCGGCCGTCCAGAGGTAGGCGAACTGCCCCGAGAAGATCCCGTAGGTCCCCGAGAATCCCCACTCCCAGTCGGTCCGGTAGGAGGACATCGCGGCGTCGTCGTTCTTCCGCTGGGTCGGAATGTAGGCGGCGCCGAAGATGGCGACCTTCAGCGGGTCCTTCCGGTTGAGGACGTACTTCGTCCCGATCCGGAGCTTGTCGGTCTCGTCGTGGTCGACCTCGCCGACGCGGTTCCGCCCCCCGATGTTCCCGGCCCAGAGCCGGTCGTCCGAGGAGTAGTACCGCTGCCCGGCCGTGAACGACGCCTCCCAGTTCGGCAGGAGGCCGAACGTGATCGACAGCCCGAGCTTGTCGGTGCTGTACCGGAGCGGGTCGTCCCCGAGCGGCGCCAGGAGCGGCACCGGCGCGGCGGTTCGGTCGTACATGCTGTAGAAGAGCGAGAACGCGAACTTGCCCTGGGGGACCGTGTCCGCGTCCTGGATTCCGAAGAGCCCGGTCTCGCCGGTGAGGGTGGGAGCCACCTGAGCGCTCAGCGGAAGCGCCGCGAGAAGAGCCACGGCCAGCGCGAGGAGGAGTCCGGACCGCATCCGTCGCATCGAGTCTCCTTATTTCCAGCCGGGGACCGGACGAATCACCCCCGTACCGGGGAAGGGGAAGCCGCTCCGCGTCCTGGGCTCGGATCAGTTGTCAAGAGTCTAGCAGCACGGGATTTCCCGGCAAAGTCAATTGACCGTCCGAAGGGTCATCAGAAATCGGGGCGAACCGCCCCCCCCGATCTCCCGGGCCGCCAGGGCGGAGGCGAAGACCCGGTACCGGGAGACCCGGAAGGCCACCTCGAATCCGAGGCCGGCGTCCTGCCGGTAGTCGCCGAGCCGGGTGTAGACGTCGCGTCCGACCCCTGCGTTCCCCGCTCCGACGTAGCCGACCGCGTACAGGGTGTTCCAGGTGGCCTTCAGGAACTGGGCGTTTCGGTTGACGAAGACGGGGACGAACGCCTCGACCGTCACGTGGAGCTCGTCCGTCCCGTACGGAGCGTCGCGAAGCCCCCTCAGCGCGTCGCGTCCCCCGAGCGAGAAGTACTCGCCGGCCGGGATCCGGTAGGGGAGCCCTCCGGGGAGCGTCTCGCCGTCGCTCGGCGGCTTGTGGGGGAAGAAGCCGGCGTGGAACCGGGCCACGAGACGGCTGGTCCCGACGTCGACCGCCTGGATCGCCTCGCCCTCGACCTTCAGGTAGTCGTAGTCGAGGACCGGCGCGCCGTAGGTGACCCCGAGGGAGAGGCCTCTCCCGCCCGGGGCGAACGCCCGCGCCACCGTGAAGAGGTTCCTCACCCGGTCGTTCGGGTCGCCGGAGATCCGGTTCCCGAAGTCGTCGTCCTCCGTTCCCCACTGAAAGCCGACCTTCCCGAAGAGGTTCGTCTGGCCGTCGTCGGCGGACTCGTGGGGCTTCTTCGGGCCGGAGACGTTGAATCGGTCCGCCTCCGCGAGAAAGACCAGGCGGCCGTAGAGCCCGACGGGCCGCCTGACGAACGCCGAGAGGCCGCGCACTCGGTCGTAGCCGAGGGAGAGCGACTCGAGCGCCGCGAAGGAGACCCGGTCGAACGCCGCGAGCGTGAAGCTCTGGCGGGAGCCGTAGTACTTGTAGCGCAGGAACGCCGCGATGTCGCCCGAGACGAAGTCGTACTCGAACTGCGTCTCGAAGAGCGAGCTGCGGACGAGCTTCGAGAGCCGGATCTCCGCTTCACCCTCGGGGACGAAGACGGCGATCCTGGGGATGAGGCCCGCGGGCTCCTCGCGAACCGGCTCCTCCGCGAGAAGCGGAGCCGCTGCGAAAGCGAGGAGGACGAGCGCACGCCGCAAGCGCGACGAGTATAGAGAGGCGCGCCCGCGCGTTCCGCGGAAGGGTTCGAGGACCGAATGGGAGCGCGGAAGCGGTCCCGTTCGAAGACGCAGTCAGACCCGGGCGCGGGTCTCCGGTCTCTGCAGAGACGGGCAGGAGAAGGGGAAGCCCTGGTGCTCCGGGCCGCGG
>Ga0209310_1000805_pt1 | contig 29425 bp, 25 predicted proteins | sample AD_UKC030_MetaG_FD_184415 | JGI IMG/M metagenome (GOLD analysis project Ga0209310, IMG submission 184415) | Active sludge microbial communities of municipal wastewater-treating anaerobic digesters from USA - AD_UKC030_MetaG (SPAdes) (version 2) | ecosystem: Engineered > Bioreactor > Anaerobic >...
AAAGCCCCAACACCTGTCGCTCACCGATTTCCAAGCCGCCATGGGGGAAGATAATCTGGCCATGGCCGTGGCCTTTGTCACCCGCCAGCGGCCTAAACTGTGAAAAACCCTTCATGAATACGCGCTGCACCGCTCAAAGCTGGCAGAATCCCCGCTTGACACGATCGCCGTCAGAATTCAATATGTGGTGTAGTTCTTTGAATGGCCACCCCCACTAATTGGGGTTAACCGAAGTGAGCAAGTGCCCCGCGCCGAGCTGGGGAGAATAGGGAAGCGGGTGTGAATCCCGCGCGGTAGCGCCGCTGTAACGAGTGACGAAATGCCAAGAAGCCACTGGCTTGACGGTCGGTAAGGCAGGCAAAGTAGGATGACCTCGAAGCCAGAAGACCTGCTTGTTCGCGCTCATCAAGTCCCGCCTCGGATGAGGTGGGCAACGGTCGCGCCAACGACCGGATGAGGGAAGAGACGAGCTTGAATGTTGACGCCCGCCTTTGCTCCCTCGTGAGTGGATGCGGGATTTTCTTTCCGGCAAATCCCTTCCGCGAACGGGTGATTTCCCTCCCCATTCAATCGCGGCTGGCAGCCGCCAAATGAAGTCACTCGACATGTGGCACGAACAACTCGACGGCCAGCTCCGGCTGGCACAACTAGATCCTCTCCAAAGCCGCGCGTTTTCTGTCCGCAAACGCGACGGTCGCGTTGTCCCCTTCGACGAAACGCGCATTGCCCTCGCTATTGAAGCCGCTTTCCGAGCCGAGGCCGGGCTGGCCTTGGAGCAGACGCTACCGCACGAAACACAAACCGACGTTATCCGAGTTACGAACACCGTGGTCCAGGCGGTCATGGCCCGGGCCGTGAAAGGGGAGGCATTGGAGATCGAGTCCATCCAGGACCTGGTCGAAAGCCGGCTCATGGAGGCGGGACATCTTCGTGTGGCCAAGCGTTACATTCTTTACCGCGAAGAACGCCGCAAGGCGCGGCTCGCCCGCGACCTGGGCGAACCGCTCGTGCCGACCGTATCGTCGGTGGACGAGTATCTGAGCGCCGCCGACTGGCGGGTGAACGCCAACGCCAACCAAGGGTACTCGCTGGGCGGCCTTATCCTCAACGTCGCGGGCAAGGTCACGGCCAACTACTGGTTGCATCAGGTTTATGGCGGGGAGATCGAACGGGCGCATCGCGAGGGTGATTTTCACCTGCACGACCTGGACATGCTGGCCGGCTACTGCGCTGGCTGGTCGCTGCGGCAACTGCTCTGGGAAGGTTTTAACGGCGTGCCCAACAAGGTCGAAGCGGCCCCCGCGAAACACCTGCGGACGGCCCTGGGCCAGATGGTCAACTTCCTGGGCACGCTGCAAAACGAATGGGCGGGCGCGCAGGCGTTCAGTTCCGTGGACACTTATCTGGCTCCCTTTATCCGGAAAGAAAGACTCGCCTATCCCGAAATCCGCCAATGCCTCCAGGAATTCATCTACAACCTCAACGTGCCGTCGCGCTGGGGCACGCAGACCCCGTTCACCAACCTGACGTTCGACTGGACCTGCCCCGACGACTTGCGCGCTCAGCAACCGATCATCGGCGGCCAGGAAATGCCGTTCCGCTACGGTGAGCTGCAGGCCGAAATGGATCTCATCAACCGCGCGTTCATCGAGGTCATGAGCGCGGGCGACACCAAAGGCCGGCTGTTCACCTTTCCGATTCCGACCTATAATATCACGAACGATTTCGACTGGGAACATCCCAACACCGAGGCGTTGTTCGAGATGACCGCGAAATACGGGCTGCCGTATTTCCAGAACTTCATTAACTCCGAGTTACAGCCGGGCATGGTGCGTTCGATGTGCTGTCGGTTGCAGCTGGACCTGCGCGAACTGCTCAAGCGCGGCAACGGTCTCTTCGGTTCAGCCGAGCAAACCGGCTCGGTGGGCGTCGTCACCCTCAACTGCGCCCGGCTGGGGTTCAAATACCGCGGCGATGAGATCCGGATGTATGCGGAACTGGACCGGTTATTGGAACTCGCCAAGCAAAGCCTCGAAATGAAACGGCGGGTCATCGAAGAACGCATGAAGTCCGGGCTGTATCCGTTTACCCAGCGCTATCTGGGCACGTTGCGGAATCATTTCAGCACCATTGGCGTGAATGGCCTCAACGAGTGCATCCGCAACTTCACGGCCGACCGCGAGAATATTGCCACGCCCGCCGGCATTGAATTCGGCCTGCGCCTGCTGGATCACGTCCGCGCCCGCATCATAAGGTTTCAGCAGGAGACCGGCCACCTCTACAACCTCGAAGCGACGCCAGCCGAAGGCACGACGTATCGTTTCGCGCGGGAGGATCGTCTGCGTTTCCCGAACCTGCTGCAGGCGGGCACGACCGACGCCCCCTACTACACCAATTCCTCCCAATTGCCGGTGGGCGTGACCGACGACCTCTTTGCCGCAATGGCGCATCAGGAGGCGTTTCAACGGCGTTACACGGGCGGGACGGTCTTTCACCTTTACCTCGGCGAACGGATTTCCAGCGCGCGGGCCTGCAAGGAACTTGTCCGCCGCGTGCTCACGCGCTTTCGCATCCCTTACATCACCGTCACCCCCACGTTCTCCATTTGCCCGCGACATGGCTATCTCACAGGCGAACACGCGTTCTGCCCGAAGTGCGAACCCCTCCGCCAGTCTTGCGAGATCTGGACGCGCGTGATGGGCTATTACCGGCCGGTTTCGCAATTCAACCGGGGAAAGCAGAGCGAAAACGCCGAACGCAAGTTCTTTGTCGAACTGGGCAACGCTCCCGCACCGGCCGAACCGGCGATGGCATCATGACGGCACCCTCCGCCATCGAGCAACCCACCGGGTCTTCCACGGATGAGCTCATTCCCGTGGCCGGCGTCGTTCCGCTGACCACGGTGGATTTCCCGGACCGGCTCTCGTTGGTGGTTTTCACCCAAGGCTGCCCGTGGCGGTGTGGGTATTGTTATAACGCCGGTTTGAGATCCATTGGACAATCGACCGTATGGAGCTGGCAGTGTGTCTGTCGTTTGCTGGAAGAACGGCGCGGCTTTCTGGAAGCCGTCGTGTTCAGCGGCGGCGAGCCAACCCTGCATCGCGGTTTGGAAACCGCCTTGCGGACCGCGCGAAGCAAAGGTTTTTTGACCGGCCTGCATACGGCGGGCATATTCCCGGAACGCCTTCCGCACCTGTTGCCGTGGCTCGATTGGGTCGGCCTCGACATCAAAGCGCCGCTCGACGAGCGCTACACCCGACTCACCGGAGACGACCAAAGCGTGACGAAAGTTCTCGCCAGCCTGATCCTGCTGCAATCCTGGGGATTACCGTTTCAACTGCGCACGACCGTCGGCCCGGGGGCGTTGAGCGAATTGGATTTCGAGCAATTGCGCCAGCAGCTTCGCCCGTTGGATGCGCCCGAGCCCGTCCGGCAAAACGTGCGTCCGGGCACCCCGGCCAACCTTCCCCCCGTGATATGATTCTGAACGACACCCAAATCACCCGTCTCGCCCGCCAGGGCATGATCCGTCCTTTCTCGAAAACACTGGTGCGCCAAGTCGCGGGGCGTCCGGTGCTCTCGTTTGGCCTGTGCAGTTTCGGATACGACCTGCGGCTCTCGCCCAAGGAATTCAAAATCTTCCGCCACGTGCCGGGAAAAGTGGTCGATCCCAAATGTTTCTCGCCCGCCAGCCTCGAACCGGCCGAGCTTCACCGCGACGCGCGCGGCAGTTTTTTCATTCTGCCCGGGCGCAGTTATGGCCTGGGCGTGGCCATCGAGCATTTGCATCTGCCGGACAATGTCAGCGCGCTCTGCCTCGGGAAAAGCACCTACGCCCGCTGCGGCATTATCGCCAACGTCACCCCGGCCGAAGCCGGCTGGCAGGGGCATCTCACGCTGGAGTTTTCCAACAGCAGCGCCGCCGACTGCCGCATCTACGCCAGTGAAGGCATCGTGCAAATGGTATTCCTTCAGGGCGACCCCTGCCGGATTAGCTATTCCCAGAGGAAAGGCAAATACCAGAAACAGCCCCAGCGCATCACGCTGCCTTGCGCATGAACAATGTGGACCCCTCAAATCCTATCGAAAACCCGAAACGACAGGAATGAGATGGATCCAATAATCCGGAGTCTTCACGGCCGGGTTTTTGGCGCCTGGGCGTGACAATCGCCGCAGGTCATGGTGTGGATGTCGTGCTGGCTGGCTTTGGCGCGGGCGGTGGTGTCCATGCGCGTCACATCGAGGCCGCAGTTCGACACGGCAGGATGGCACTGCGCGCACGAACGGCGCGTGTCGAGCGAGTGCGTCGCGTGGCAGTCGAGACAACTCATGCCTTCGTGGACGCCGCGCAACGTGCGGTCGTCGCTGGTGCCGGCCTGGTGCGCCGCGCTCGGCGCGTGGCATTGGTAGCAAACGCGGATGCGAGCGTCCTCGGACATCTGCAGCGGCTTGCCGTCCTTGAACACCTTCGGGTGCGGCAGACTATCGGCGGGGAAGAACTGACGCTCGCGACGGTCAAAGAAACCGGCCTTGCTCACGACCGCGCCACCGACAAGCTGAGGCGCTTCCTCCGACTTGGATGGCGATGAGAGCCAGCGTTCGGGATGAATTTGGTGGCAACTGACGCAGAGGATCGAGCGATGGCCGGCGATTTTCTCGTCCGTCAACCGCCACGGGCCGCGCGTGTCGATCGGTTGAACGAGGTCTTTGGCGGCGCCGTCGAAGAACATCGCGTGGCAACGCAGGCAGTCGTCCATCGGCGGCTCCATCCGGTTGTGCTCGCGGTTGAGGAACGATTGCGCGTAAGTGATCGCGTGACCGCTGGCGGCCATCTCCCTGGCCTGCTTCCCGTGACAATCCGCGCACTTCGCGCTGAGCGCCCGCATCGCGGCTTCGTGGAGCGGAATCGCCTCGGCGACACGGTCCCAGCCGGGCGCGGCGTCCCGGCCGAGCCGCTTCTGGACTTGTTTGAACTTGCGGAGCGTCGCCCCATCGTGGCACTGCGCGCAATCGAGCTTCGAGTGCGCGGGAGACTTCACTTCATCGGCGAAAGCGAACGCGGCAGCCAGCAACGTTGTGATCAGAAGCGTTTTCATCATCATGACCGGAACGACTTGGGTCCTTTCCAGTTCTTGCGGATGTAATCGCCGATCCAATAACCGAGCGCCATGATCGTCAACACCGGATTGAAGCCGCCGTTGGTGACGTGGAGGCTGCCGTCGGCGACGAAGAGGTTTGGGATGTCGTGAACCTGGCCGAATTTGTTTGTGACCGAGGTCTTCGGGTCGTTGCCCATGCGGCAGGTGCCGGCCTGATGCTGGCCGCCGCTGAGACCGAGGCCGGGCACCCACGTCCAAGTCTGGACCGCGCCCGCTTCTTTCAGCCACAACTCCGCTTTGGATGAGGTGAACCTGCAAATCTCAATGTCGTGCGGGTGACGCTGGCCGGAAAGGCGCGCGACGGGAATGCCCCAATGATCCTTCACCACCGGGTCCACCTCCACCCGCGCCTCGAACACCGGCATCTCCTGCACCGGCCCCATCACGCCGACGGATCGCTTAAAAAACTGGCGTTGCCAATCCTTATGCGCCTTGCCCCACGCCGGCGCGCCGGGCGGGCGGCGGCTGGAAAAGAGATACGGCAGGCGGATGAACTCGTTCGCGAGCATCGCGCCGCCGGTGAGGCCGGGATTGCCATGGTTGAAATCCATGATCGCAATCGTTGCGCCCGCGCCCACGTCGTCGTAGGTCTCCTGCTCGAACAATCCCCACGCGCCCGCGTAAGCGTGGCCTTGCAGGTTCCGGCCGACCCAATCCCGAAGGTTGCCCGCGCCGGTCGGGAAAAGTCTCGACTTCGAGTTCAGCAGCAACCGCGCCGTCTCGGTGGCCGACGCGGCAACGACAACGAGATCAGCCGGCTGGAACTGCTCGCGATCATCGGCGTCGAAGTAGGTCACGCCGCGCGCGAAACCGCGGTCGTCGACCCCCACTTCCTTTGCGACGGAATGCGCGCGCACCTCGCAATTGCCGGTGGCGATGGCGGCGGGGATGACGGTGTTCTGGGTGCCGCACTTGGCGTCCACCTCGCACGCGAAGCCAACGCAGTATCGGCACTTGATGCATGCGGCGCGGCCGCCATAAGGCACGGAGTTGCGCAGCATCGGAACCGGGACCGGATGGAAACCGAGTTTTTTCGCCGCGGCCTGGAGCATTTCGCCTTCGCGGTTGAGCGGAAACGGCGGCATCGGATACGGCTTGCGGCGCGGCGGTGAGAACGGATTTGAGCTCATGTCGCCCGCGACGCCGATTTCCCATTCGGCTTTTTCGTAGAACGGCTCAAGGTCGTCGTAGCGGATCGGCCAATCTTCCAGCGTTGAGCCGGCCACGGCGCCGTAAGTCGAGCGCATCCCAAAGTCCTTCTCCATGAACCGCCACGCCATCGCGCCGTAGCTGACCGTGCCGGAGCCGACGCACGCGGCGTTGTTGTTGTAGCCGCCCTCGCTCGGCAGCACCACGCGCCATTTGCCGGGGCCGGCGCTGACCACGCGGCGGTGACGCTCGTCATCGGGACCGAAAGCGTTGCCTAAGATCGTCGTGCGCTGGCTGATGAGCTCGTCGTGGCCGTGCTGCTCGAACCCGGGCCAGCCGCCGCGCTCGAGCAACACCACCGTCAGGCCGGCTTCGCTGAGCTCCTTGGCCACCACACCGCCGCCCGCGCCCGCGCCCACCACAACCGCATGGACAGGTTTCAGCGCCATGTCAGTTTTTCCTCCGGTAACGGTTCTGGCCGATAATTTGCGGGTAGTCGATGCCGAGCATCTTGTAGCTGGCGTAACCGCGGTTGCCGCCATGTTGCGGCCCGCCGTAGAATCCCGCCATGGTGTGGTCGCAAATCAGCCGGAAAAACGAGGGCGCCGACTGCTTTCGCCACGTCTCCCCCTTGGCCTTGCCAGACTCCAGCGCCTTCAGCACCTCGATCTGCTGGTCGACTGCGAGTGCGACAAAACTGCCTTCGAACATCACCCGGCTGGTTTCTTCCACCCCAACGAGACCGTCGCGATAGGTCTGCTGGTGACGACGGAGCCGGCTGGCCAGCTGCTTGTCCAGGAAGTTGATGACGCCAGCCTCGCTCGCGCCGGGATCCTGGTCGGCGGGAATGATCCGTTCTGTGATGGCGTCCACAAGCCGCGCCTCGGCGGCGTTGAAGAACCGCCACGGCGCAAATGCCGCGCCATGCGCCGCCAGGAGGCACGCGCCGCCGACACCCGCAGCCACGGTTTTCACAAAGCGACGGCGGTTGTATTTCATCGGAGGTTTCCCATGGGCCTTGGGGTTCATGTCCTGATCAATCTTGTGTCCACGATTGTCGGCGCACGGCGTGAAATTTCAAGTCAGTTCGTTGTCCGCAGTTGATAAAACCGCCGCGGGCTGGAGGGCGGGAGTATCACGGTATTCATGCCGTTGATGACAACCGGCGCGTTGGTGACCGGCGTCCATTCGCCCGCATCCGCCTCTTCACGCCACTCCAATTGATAAGCGTCGGCGGTTTCGGGCCACGAAATCGTCACGTTCAAACCGATGGCCAGTTCGGGCGCGGGATTGTGCGGAAGGACTTTTTGTAGGAACAGCTCGTAGCCGTTCGTTCCCTGGCTGCCGGAGCCCGATTCCTGGGTGAAGATGCCGATGGCATCGAACGGGGTGGCGGGCGCGGCGCCGAGCGTGTAGCGCGGATGACGGAGCGTGAGGAATCGGCCGAGCCCATCGGTCACCGTGCACAGGCGGTTACCCCAGGTATTGGTCGAGTTCCAGCCGTTCGTGGTTACAAGCGCGAGGTTGTTGATCTGCACACGCATCCCCTGGTAATGCTCGCCGCCCGTGGCCCGGGTCGGATCAAAGATGGAAAGCCAGCTGGCCCGATTGGTCGCCTCGCCGCCCGCATTCATGACATCGGCCAACGTGATGACTTCCGGCGCCGGCAGGCCGTAATCGGCCGTCACCAGCCGGAGGTCGAAGTTGGCTTCAGGCTCAATGTCGTGCCCCTCGTTGATATTGCGCTTTCCACCGTAGAACAGGGACTGGCGCGCGGTGATCTCGATCAGGTCGCCCGCGCGAAACGGACGGCCGGTGGCCGGATCATGATTCAGCCGGAGCATCTCGCCGACCCAGGCCTCGTCGGTGTAGCTCAGATCATCGCCCACCCAGGCCAGGCTGCCGTAGTTCTGGCCCATCCAGCAGGTCGTGCCGCCGCGGTCGCCCAATTCGATTGCCTGTAAAGTGATCTGCCACTCGCCTCCCATGCCGGCGGGATTGACGGAGAATCGGGGGGTTGAATCCAGCATCTCATCGGGATTGCACAATAGCACCCCGCGAATCGTGAACGGAAAGGATGGCGTCCACGCGCTGGTCCCGTTGGGGGTGACGGCCTGCAGGCTGAAATGGGTGATGGATTGGGCCAACACGGGGACGGCGCTCAGCGCGGAGGCCAGAGCCACCTGTAATCCAACAGATTTCAATGTCATCAGAGTCACGTTTTGTTCAAGCCCGGGTGTTTTGACGCGGACGGACCCGGCTTGACTCGATCCGAACGCTGGTATTACTACGAACAACAAAAATATTACTGATCGTAAGGTGTTACGCAATGTTAAAATAGTATGATAAACAGATCAGACCGGCTCGGGCCGGCCAGCCTCGAATCTCACCGAAACGGCAGGCCGCGAGAATCTCTTCTTTATCGCGGATGGGCAAGACCGGATTTGGCGACAACAACCGGTTCACAGATCGCCTGAGACCGCCTGGCGTCCACCCCCCGGATCCGGCTCAAGAATTCCCGTGGGGTCATTTTTTTTATCCGCCGAAATTGGCGATTGAAATTCGATAGGTTCGTGAATCCGCAGGCGAAAGCAATATCGGTAATCTTCTGAGCGTCCTCAGCCAGGAGGCGGCAGGCGCGGCCGATGCGAAGCTGGTTGACAAATGTGGGAAATGTCCGGCCCGAATGCAGGCGGAAGAAGCGGCTGAAGGCGCCCTCGCTCAAGCCCGCCAGGCGCGCAACTTCGTTCAAACGGATCGGTCCGTCCAGCTGTTGGTTAATGGCTTGGATCACCCGCTCCATGCGCGCCTGGTTCCAGGGGGCGAGCGCGGCGGTGTATCCAGGACTGACGATAGCCTGGCCTTCCGAACTGAAGGCCAGCACTTCCAGAATATTGAGAAAAAGCACGAGTCGCCGCAGGCTGCCGGCTTCGCGCATCTGAAACATCAGCCGCTCCACGGCCTGCCGGGTCTGTCCCGTGAAACGCAGCCCCGCGGAGGCGCGCTTGATCAACTGGCGTAGCGGGCGCGTGGCCGGGATTTTCCAGAAATCCCAGCCGAGAAAGGCCTCGGTGAATTGGATGATCAAAATATGGGCCGGCGCCGATGGACGCTCTCCGGGCTCATGGTGCCAGACGTGCGGCAGATCGGAGCCGAGCAGAACTAGGTCGCCTGAATCGAGTTCCGTGATGTCGTCGCCCACCAGCCGGTAACCGGGGCAGTTCACCGTGAGAATCAGTTCGTTCTCCCGGTGGAAGTGCCACGGGCAGACGTGGCGGCGGACCCGGATTTCCTTGAAGACAAAGCCCTCTTCCTGGCCTGGCATCAGCGCTTCAAAGATTAGTTTCATCCCGGCGATTTGTCTCGGATCAGGAAAATATCATAACTCGTGACAAACCGTGTAGCGAAAAATTGGCCCGGGACGTCTAATGGTTTGCATGAAAACGATCCGCGTCGGCATCGTGGGATACGGCTGGGCCGCCGAGGCCCATCTCGCCGCCATCAACGCCAACTCCAACGCCCGGGTCACCACGATCTGCTCCGCGCGCGCGCTCGACCCCGTCGCCCTTTCCGCCAAGCACGGCTGCCCTCTCAAGGTCGTCCACCGACTCGATGACTTGCTTTCCGATCGATCGGTGGACGTCGTGGATCTTTGCAGCTACCACAACCTGCACGCGCGCCAAACCATCGCCGCTGCCCGCGCTGGGAAACACCTGATCATCGAGAAGCCCATCGCCCTGAACCCGAAAGACTGCCGGGCCATGGTGGCTGCCGTGAAACAGGCCAGGGTCCGGACCTGTGTCTGTTTCGAGATGCGCTGGTCCTCGCAGTTTCTGGCGACGCGCTCGCTGATCGAGGCGGGCTTGCTCGGCGATCTCCATTACGGCGAGGTGGATTACTACCACGGCATCGGCCCGTGGTATCGCGAATACGAGTGGATCACGCCCAAGAATGCTTGCGGCAGCAGCCTCATCGCCGCCGGGTGCCACGCCATGGACATCCTCCTGTTCTGCCTCGGCGCCGACGTCGAGAGCGTGTTCAGCTCCGCCACGCAATCGCAGCACCCGATCTTCCAGAAATACGAGTATCCCACCACCACGGTAACGACGCTCAAGTTCAAGAGCGGCCGAGTGGGCAAGGTGGCGTCGGTCATCGATTGCTGGCAGCCCTACTACTTCCATACGCACCTTGTCGGCAGCCAGGGCAGCCTGCTCGATAATCGGTTTCACTCGAACAAGCTGCACGGCCTCAGCAAACACGCCTGGAGCCAACTCTCGTTTAAACCGGTGGACTCCGGCGACGTCGCCGATCATCCCTACCAAACGCAGTTCCAGGCGTTTTTCGACGCCATCGAGCGCGGGGAAGAGATGCCGCACACGTCGCTCGCTGACGCAGTCCGAACGCATGAGGTCATCTTCGCGGCGGATCGTTCAGCCGCCACCGGCAAGCCGGTTAAGATCGGGGCCTGACTTCAGAGTTTTGTAAACCACGGGATGCCACCCCAGAGCTCACGCGTCACTTTTTAAGTTTTGCGCTATATGAACCCCACCCTCGCCCTGAACGGCGGCCCGAAGGCCGTCCAAGACAAACTCCCGCACTGGCCATGGTTCGATGACGCTGCCGTCCGCGCCGTCGAGGATACTTTGCGCTCCGGCAAGGTGAATTACTGGACCGGCAAACGCGGCATGGAATTCGAAAAGCGTTTTGCCAAATGGCAGGGCAGCCGCTTTGCCATCAGCACCACCAACGGCACCTCCGCCCTCCACGTCGGCCTCACCGCGCTCGGCATCGGCCCCGGCGACGAGGTCATCGTTCCCAGCTATACATTCATTGCGTCGAGCTTTTCGATTGTGCAAGCTGGCGCGATCCCGCGCTTCGCCGATGTGAACCTCGATGACCACTGCCTCAGCATCGAGTCGGCCGAGAAACTCGTTAACGAGCGCACCAAGGCCATCATGCCGGTCCACCTTTATGGCAATGTCGCCGATATGGACTGCATCAATGACTTCGCCAGGCGCCACAAGCTGTTCGTTATCGAAGACAATGCCGAGGCGTTCGGCGGCGTTTATAAGGGCAGGAAGACCGGCACGCTCGGCGATATCGCCGGCTGCAGTTTTTGTCAGAGCAAGACGTTCACGACCGGCGGCGAAGGCGGCATGGTCACCACGGATCACGAGGACTTCGCCTGGCTGGCGCGCAGCTTTCGCGACCATGGCTATGATGTGAAAGACCGGCTCAACCTGCTCGAACTCGAGCAGAGGCTCTCGTACATTCACAACATGGTCGGCTGGAACTACCGCATGACCGAGATGCAGTCGGCCATCGGCCTCGCCGAACTGGATCGGATGGACACCTGGAATATGCCGCGCCGACGCCGCAACGCCCACATCATCCTGGACGCCCTGGCGGACGAATCGTTGGTGAAGTTCCGGCCCGTCGACACGCCGGAGCGGCGGAACGGCTGGTTCGTGATGGCGTTCTCGCTCGACATCGAGAACATGCGCTGCGACATCAACGAATTCGTCAAAGCCGCCGGCGCCGAGGGTGCGCCCTGCTGGCGGGTGTTCTGGCCCCAGTGCCACACGGAGAAGGCCTTCCAGGGTCGCAACGCCTTCGGCCGGTCCGGTTTTCCGTTTCAATCCAAAGAGTACACCCGCCCTGCGAGTGTTGACTACGCGAAAGTCGAAGTGCCAAACGCGCTGTGGCATCAATCGCACACATTCACCTGCTTCGCGTATCCCACTTACGAACCCCATCACTGCGAGCAAATCGCCGCGGCGCTCAAGAAAGTGATCCGAGCCTATGCCCGCTAAATCACCAATCTCAAATTTGAAATCTCAAACCACGCGCGACATCCGCTGGGGCGTCCTCGGTTCGGGAGGCATCGCCCGTCGCCGCACGATTCCCGAGGGCATCCTTCCCGCGCGCAACGCGCGATTGGTCGCCGTGTTCGACGTCAATGCCGCGGCCAACGCCGAGGTGGCGAGACAATTCGGCGCCACGGCGGCAAACAGCGTGGACGAGTTGTTGAAAGCGGACCTCGAAGCCGTTTACATCGCCACCCCCCCCAACGTCCATCGCGAACAGGTCCTGGCCTGCGCCCGCGCCCGCAAGCACGTTCTCTGCGAGAAACCGCTCGGCCTCACCGTCAGCGACGCCGAGGCGATGATCGCCGGTTGCCGGCAGGCGGGCGTGCGTTTGGGCGCGGCCTTCATGATGCGGTTCCATGCCCAGCACCAGGCCGCTCTTGGGCTCATCCGGGACGGCAGGCTGGGGCAACCCGTGTTCGCTCGCGCTCAACTCTCCTGCTGGTATCCGCCGATCGCGGGGGCGTGGCGACAGGACCCGGCCCAAGGCGGCGGCGGGTCGCTCATGGACATGGGCGGACACTGCATGGATCTGCTCGAGATGTTTTTCGGCCCGGTGCAGGCGGTGAGCTGCTTTACGAGCCGCACCGTCCACGACTACGCCTCGGAGGACGGTGCTGTCGTCAGTCTCCGCTTTGCCAACGGCGCGCTCGGCGTCGTCGATACCTTCTTCTGCATGCCTGACACGGCCAGCCAGAACCGGCTCGAACTTTACGGGTCGCTCGGCAGTATTCTAGCCCAAGGCACCATCGGCCAGAGTCCCGCCGGCGAGATGACCACCTTCCTCCAGTCCGACACCCGTGCTTACGACGCCCAACAAGGGCGCGGAACCAACGGCGGCACTGCCATTGCGCCCGCGCCGCTGAACACCTACCGCGCCGAGATCGAGGAGTTCAGCCAGGCGATCCTCGACAATCGCGAACCGTCGAACAGCGCGCAACTTGGCCTGCAGAGCCAGCGCGTACTGAGCGCCTGCTACGAGTCCGCCCGCATCGGGCGATTGGTGGAAGTGGGAGCCAAGCCATGACTCCTCCTCAGGGACGGCAGCAACTTCGACGGCGGCGACAAGGCGGGCGGAGAAGACTGGCGGCGGAGAACTTCAGGGACGGCGAACTGAACATCCCCGAAAGCGGCAATAGCGTGCCCGACCTCCTCGACGAGGCCGCCCTTTTTGGCTTCCTTTGCGCTCCACAGCGCGGCCTGTCCCTCATCCGCCCCGGCCAGCCCTGGATTGGCCCGGACGCAAACGCGTCATCGAAGCCGACTCTCGACGCGCCCTCCAAGCCCGCGGCCGTAATTACACCTTGACGATCCAAACCCAGCAAATCCATTGGCCCCTATTCGTATAAAGCACCCATGAAAAATCCAGTCCCATCCCACACTCCGCGGCGCGAGTTCCTCCGGACCTCCGCCATTCTAGCCTCCACCGCCGCCCTCGCGCCCCTGGCACTCGAGCGCAGCGTTCACGCCGCCGGCAGCAATGCCATCCGCATCGGGCTCATCGGCTGCGGTGGACGCGGTACCGACGCGGCGATCAACGCCATGAACGCCGGTCCAGACGTCCGCCTGGTCGCGCTGGCGGATATTTTCGAAGAACGCCTCCGGGCCAGTCGCGAACGACTTCAAAAATCCAAAAACGCCCAGGTGGATGTGAAGGACCGTTGTTTTGTCGGCTTTGATGCTTACGAGAAGCTACTGAACAGCGATTTGGACGTGGTGCTGATCGCGGCGGCCTCGCATTTCCATCCGCGAATGCTCGAGGCAGCCGTTGCGGCTGGAAAACACGTCTTTTGCGAAAAACCGCACGGCATCGATATCCCCGGTCTGAAAATCTCGATGGCGGCGGCGGATTCGGCAAAACAGAAAGGCCTAAGTTTGGTGTCGGGCCTGTGCTGGCGATACGATCCCGGGGTTCGCGAGACCATGAAACGGGTGCACGACGGCGCCATCGGCGATATTGTGGCGATCCAGGAAAACTATCTATCGAGTCCTTATATCGTTCGGGAACGCCGCGCCGGCCAGACCGAGATGGAATGGCAGTTGTGGAACTGGTATCACTTCAATTGGCTCTCCGGGGACCAGACGGCCCAGCAGCTCATTCATAGCCTGGACAAGTCTTCCTGGGCCCTGCGCGACATCCCACCGCGCAAGGTTTATGGTTTGGGCGGACGCCAAAGCGCGTTCGATCCAAAGTACGGTGACCAACTCGATCATCAGGCCGTCGTTTTCGAGTACGATCGAGGCGTGCGAGTCTTCGGCTTCACCCGTGATCAAGCCGATTGTCACATGGATACAAACGACTACATTTTTGGAACGAAAGGTCGGTGCAATCTGCTCAATTACATCATCGAGGGCGAAACCAACTGGCGCTACGACAAACCGCGCGAGAATATGTACGATCTCGAACACGCCGCTCTGTTCCAATCCATCCGCGACGGCAAGCCCATCCACAACGGGCACTACATGTGCCTGAGCAGCGCTCTTGCGATTGCGGCGCAGATAGCCTGTTACACAGGCGCCCTCCTGATGTGGGAAGACGTGATGAACTCGAAACGCTCCTTTGCCTTGCCGCGTTACGGGTGGGATGTGGAACCGCCCGTGACACCGGGACCCGACGGACGTTATCCGACGGCCATGCCGGGCGACGCGGAATACGATCAGTGGCGGATGCGATGACAACCGCCTGCCACCCAGCATCATCCTGGAAGTGCTGCTCGGCTTCACCCCGTTTGGCTACGATGGCGTGAATCAATGGCCACTGGAAAAACCGGAGCTTAAGGCGATAGGGCCGGACGGCAAGGCCGCGCGCGAGTTTGGGATTGGCTGCCGGGTCTGGAACCTGTGCCCAGCCAAGGCCGATTCGCAGCGGTTTATGCTCGAATACATCCGCGAAATGGTGTTCGCTTTCTACCCGGATGCCGACGGACTCTTCATCGAGTCGAGTGATTACGCCATCTGCCACTGTCCCGTGTGCGGGCCGAGGCATTTCGACCATGAGCTCAAGTTCGTTCGGACGATTTCCGACGAAACCTGGTCGCGCAATCCCTCATGGCGCAAGCCTGCGGCGCCCGGGGGTGGAACGAGGCGCCGTCTCGGTTCCATGTGGCTAACCTTCGGGCGGGCGTTCGCCACGCGCGTGATGCCATATGCACGGGCTACGTGCCGTCGCTCGAGTGCTACAGCCATGGGCCGGTGAAGACCGAGTTCGGCGAGCCGTGGCTCGTGAGCCGGCGGCAGGTGCCTACTTTATGAAACACTTAATTGCACGATTGCACGCCACTGCATGGCTGGTGTGCTTGTCCACGTTCGCGGCCTTCGGCGCAGCCACCGAAAAGCCGGTAAAGGAAACCATTGCTTTCCCCCGGGACCCCTCCGTGCTTGATCTCCAGCGCGATTTCGGCGCGAAAGGCGACGGCGTGGCCGATGACACCGCCGCCCTTCAGGCGGCGATCGAGGCCAGTTCCAATCGCGGCAAGGACGCCGGCACGAAGATTTTGTTCCTGCCCAACGGCATCTACCGCGTCACCAGCAACCTGGTCGTCCAAGCCAGGGTGGGCCCGTGGGTCTACGGCGAATCACGCGATGGCGTCATCCTCCGCCTTACGGATGGCGCGCCTACGAACGTGACGGCGGTTCTGCGCACGCATCCGAGCGACACTCAGGCCAGTTCGGCGGACTTCTTCATGCGCAACTTTCGGAACCTGACGATTGACGTGGGCCGCAACCCGCACGCCGATGGCATTCGATGGTACGGCAACAACAGCAGCATCCTCAAAGACGTGCGGGTGTCCGGCACGGGCAAGATCGGCATCAACGCGGGTTTCCTGGGTCAGAACGGGCCGAGCCTGGTTCAAGACACGCTCATCGAGGGTTCCTTTGAAACGGGCATCCGATGCGCGTGGAGTTGGGGACAAACCCTGTCGCGCATTACCGTTCGGGGGGCGAAACAGGACGGGGTCTCGGTCAATGCCACCGCCGTTGGCATCGAGGACCTCGTCGTCGAAAATACCCCGGTGGCCTTGCGGAACGAGTATCCGAACGACTGGACCTGGTGGGGCGGCGTGGTGGCACTGACGGGTGGGCGCTTTACGGGCGGCGATCCGACACAGCCCGCCATCACAAACAATAGTGTGCTCTACGCGCGTGACGTCCGGGCGGAGGGATTCAAACAAGTCCTCCATGGCACAACCCCCCGTGGCAGCGTGGCGGGCAGCACGCTGGACGAATTCTTGTCGCACCCGGTGAAGAATCTTTTCCCTGACACTCCGGACACGGCCTTGAAACTGCCGGTCAAACCCGAGCCGCGTGTTCCGTGGGAGACTAACCTGGCCAACTGGGTCTGCGCCAACGACTACGGGGCAAAGTTCGGGGACAACCATGACGACACCGCGGCGCTGCAAGCCGCAATCGATGCGGCGGCGGCGGCGGGCAAGACCGTCGTCTATTTGCGCGGCATCGGCGGAAGCGATCCGAATTGGTACAGCCTGGACGGGGAAGTGCGCGTGCACGGCAGCGTCCGGTTAATCATCGGGCTGGGGTTTGGCCGGGTGATCGGGGACGGCAAGGGGCGATTCATCATCGATGATCGATCCGCGCCGGTCGTGAAGTTCCTGCATCTTCAGGCGTTCGGAGGCCGGCCGCCCGTAGTGGAGAACCGCTCGGCCACCCACACACTCGTGGTCGAGAGCTGCGATTTGCAGATCGCCGGCAACGGCGGTGGCGACATCTTCGTAACGGATTGCCCCAGCCATATTGAACTTCGCTCGCCCGGCCAGCCGCTCTGGGCGCGGCAGCTGAATCCCGAGGGCGATAGCGACGCCGGCCTGGCGCAAAACCACGGAGGCCGGCTTTGGGCGCTCGGGGTGAAACATGAAGGCCGCGGCGTGCGTTTTCTAACCGACTGTGGAGGCCAGACGGAGATCCTCGGCCTGTTCAACTACGCGCCAGACATCGCCAAAGATGATCTCCGCCCGGCCTTTGACATTGCTGACGCCTGCTTCAGCGCTGCGGGTGTGCGGGAGATGTCCTTCGGCAATACCTATCCCGTCAAGGCGCGCGAACGCCGGGGCGAGGAAGTGCGCCTGGAGAAGGGGGGGGGCTGGATTGGCTGGGCCTTGTTTCGTGGCTGTGAAACAACGGCCGCTTCCGACAAAAATTCCTCGTCGTCCACGCGCTCTCCCGGCAGCGCGGACCGGCCAACGACTCGGACGCCCCAACCGCTGCCCCGGCCACCCGGGCGTCGGTAACGGCTGGGTGCTCATTCTCGAATCGGCCGCTGCGCATGCAAAACCGGCGGGCCGGACCCGAAGTTCATCCTCATCGAGTGGGGTCACGAAACGACCAACAGCCTGCGCGGCTTGGTTCCTTTTCGTGCCGCGCCCGGTCCCCCGCCTCGATCTCCGCATGCATCTCGGACATGCTGTTCATTCAGTTCATTACATTGGGAACAATAGTGGCGGGCGACATTTTCTTCGGCCGGATCAATGACACGACGACAGATACCGCCAGGATCGACACCACGACACCCAGTGACGGGAGCGTGGGGATCTTCCAGGCGGTGTGCGCCAGAAGCATCTTCACGCCCACGAACGCCAGCACCACACCGAGACCGATCTTGAGATAATGAAATTTGTCCATCACCCCCGCCAGCGCAAAGTAGAGCGAGCGCAGGCCGAGAATGGCGAAGACGTTCGACGTATAGACGATGAACGGATCGGTCGTGACCGCGAAGATCGCCGGAATCGAATCAACCGCGAAGATCAGATCTGAAAACTCCACCAGCAGCAGCACCACGAATAGCGGCGTGGCCCAGCGCCGTCCGTGTTCCGTGACGAAGAACCGGCCCTCGCGATAGGTCGCGGTGACTGGCATGAGCTTTTTAAACCAACGCACCACCGGATTGCGCTCCGGATGGATTTCCTCTTCGCGTTTCACGATCATCTTGACGCCGGTCAGGATCAGGAACGCGCCGAACACGTAGACGATCCAGGTAAACTTTACGATCAGCGCCGCGCCCGCCGCGATCATGATGGCTCGCATAACGAGCGCGCCGAGGATTCCCCAAAACAGAACCTTGTGTTGATAAGTCGGCGGCACGGCGAAATACGAGAAAAGGAGCGCGAAAACAAAGACGTTATCGACGCTGAGCGATTTCTCGATGAGGTAGCCGGTGAAAAATTCGAGCGCCTTTTGCGAGCCGTAGAAATGCCAGATTACGCTGTTGAACACCAGGGCAAGCGCCACCCAGACCATCGTCCAAGTGATCGATTCCCGGAACGAAACGATGTGGGCCTTGCGGTGAAACACACCCAGATCCAGCGCCAGCATCGCCAGCACGAACGCATTGAAACCGACCCAGAGCCATATTTGATCAATCATAACCTTCCGGGAGAACATCCACAATCACGTCGCCCGTGTCATTATTTGAGTTGCGCTGCTGTTCATTCTCGCGATCGGTGGCCGGCGAGCAGGGGCATCAGGTGCCACAGGAAGTAGGCCAGCGAAGTAATGAACGCCGCCACATAGGTCCAAGCCGCCGCATTAAGGACCTTGCTAACGCCTGCAGCTTCCGAGCCGGGGGCGACCAGATTCAGGCTGCGCAACACGAGCTTGGCACGACGCGAAGCGTCAAACTCGACCGGCAGCGTGACAAGGTTGAAGAGCATGATTACTCCCCAAGCCAGAGCCAATATCCAGACAGCGACCATCGGTTGGATCAGCCCGGTGAACACGCCCAGCACCGGGAGCCACATGACGACGTGGTTGGCGTAGGTCGTGATGCCTACGGCAGCCATGCGCCAGTGCAACGGCTTGTAGGCGAGCGCGTGCTGGATGGCATGTCCGGCTTCGTGCGCCGCCACGCCCAGTGCCGCCGGAGTGGAGTTGTAGTAGTTCTCGGCCGACAAGACCAGCCTCTTGTGAATGGGATCGTAATGGTCCCCGAGCATTTGGTCCTGCACGGCGATCTCCACGTCTCGAATGCCCGACTGACGCAGAATAAGCGCCGCCGCCTCGCCGCCCGTCACGCCGGAAAGGACAGTGCCGCGGTGATAGCGGTGATAAACTGATTTGACCCGCGCTGCCGCGAAGAGCGACAACGCCATTGTTCCGATAATCAGAATCCAGATTGTCATAATTCTTCGCTTTCAATCGCCGCGGCCTCCCTTCCCGCCCGGGATCGGCGCCGCAGCCGTTGTTTTAATGCCGTAAAGATAGGCGGCAATACGAACCGCACTAATACGCAGTTTGGAATTGATACTTAGCTTTATCCAAACCACGCTCAGGACAATGAAACGGCTCAGGGAGATGAGTGGGGCGCAACCGGCGCACCACTTTCGCGGCAAGGAAAGCCTGCGAGCATTGTATCGTGGCCCGCTCTTGGTAACGGTGGATCTCGGCTGGGCTCTCGAGGTCTAATCCATGCGCAACATCCATGTGATTCGTGCGGCCGGCGGTCTGTTCTTCGCCATCCTCAGCACGTGGCGACTCGTGGCGACGGCGATGGCCGCCCCGGCCGTCGCGGTAACGAACCTCAGCGTCGAGGCGGCCGTTCAGCTCTTCCCGCAACCGCGTCCCGCCCCGCCTCCTCTCGCCGACAAATCCAATCCAACCCCGCGCATGTTGTTCGGCGATGACACCAGGCACGGCCGGCCCTTCGCCAAAGATCCGACGGTGTTGCGTCTCGGGGATCGTTATCTGATGTATTACTCGATGGCCCCCTCCACCAACAAGGCCATGCCGAAAGGCTGGGCCATCGGCATCGCCGAGAGCCTGGACCTTGTGCACTGGAAGAAGGTGGGTGAGATCCTTCCGGAACAAGCCTGCGAACAAAACGGCCTCGTCAATGGCAAGGCCCTGCTGCTTGGCGGCAAGGTCCACCTCTTCTACAACTCCTACGGCAACGGAAAAAACGACGCCCTGTGCCACGCTATTTCCGACGACGGGCTGAAGTTCACGCGCAATCCGAGCAACCCCATTCTCCATCCCACCGGCGACTGGAACTCCGGACGCGCGATCGACTGCGACGCCTACGAGATTGCCTGGCAGGGAAAGCGCCCGGCGGTTGTGTGGGATTCAACCAAGTTCCCCATGAAACGTCCAGATTGTGGACGTTGAGCCAGCCTCGCCGCCCCATGCGAATCCCTAAACGAAAGCATCCCTATGAAACCACTCCATTGGCATCCCTCCCTCTGGTTGTTCACGCTCCTGGTTGCGCCGCTGGTCGCCGTCGGGGCGATTGACCGATACGCGCTCGTCACACGCCACAACATCGAGTGGAACGACCTGGGCGGTCAGATTCCGCTGGGCAATGGCGAGTTCTGCTTCAACGCCGATGCCACCGGCTTGCAGACGTTCAGCGGCAGCACCCTGTCTCACTGGGCCTGGCACTCGGCCCCGCTGCCGCCCGGTTGCGCGCCCGCGGACATCCCGTCCACTGGCACCGTGGAAACCGGGCGCATTGAGGGTCCGATGAAAACGGCCGCGGCCCGCGGCGAGCTCGACGGTTGGATGTTCCGCAATCCCCATCCGGCGAACTTGGCGCGCCTGCGATTCGTGCGCGCGGATGGCGCCGCACTGCCTCCGAACGCGGTCAGCGCGGTCTCTCGCCGATATGATCTGTGGTCGGGCCTGCACTTGAGCCGCTTTACAGCGGATGGCGAGTCGGTCGTGGTCGAAACCTGCGTGCATCCCACGCTCGACCTGGTTGCCGTGCGCGCCGAATCGTCCCTGCTGCGCGAGCGACAGCTGGTCGTGGCGCTCGATTTTCCGTATCCAAGCGTGAACAGCGGTTCGCCGTGGGTGGGCGACTGGAATCAGCCCGCCTCGCACAGGAGCGACCTGACGTTGCACGCGGATCAACAGCGCGCCGAGATCCGCCGCACAGCCGACGCCGCAACGTATCAGGTCAGCGTGGGCTGGGCCGGCAAGCCTCTGGTCAGCCAGGCGGCGGAGTGGAAGCACACGTTCAAGCTGGCGGGCGATGCTTCGGGGCGTCTTGAGTTCGTCTGCGCTTTTTCGGACAAGCCTCCAGGCGTCTTGCCCACCTTCGCGGAAACGCGGCGAGCCGCGGCCGAGCGCTGGAAGAATTTCTGGACCACCGGAGGCGCCATCGATCTGTCGCAAAGCCAGGATCCGCGCTGGCGCGAACTGGAGCGGCGGATCATGCTCTCGCAATACCAGATGGCCGCCCAGTCGGCCGGGAGCTGGCCTTCGGCCGAGACCGGCTTGATGGGCGTGGATCCTTGGAGCAGCCAGTTTCACATGGAGATGGTCTGGTGGCACCTGGCGCACTACGGCTTGTGGGACCGCTGGCCGATGGCAGAACAGGCGCTGGGCTGTTATCAGAAGTTCCTGCCGGTGGCGTCGCAACTGGCAAAGCAATTCGGTTATCGGGGCGCCAAGTGGGGCAAACAGGTCGGGCCCGAGGGCCGCACCGCACCGTGGGATGGCAGCTTTGTGCTCCATTGGCAGCAGCCCCATCCTATCTTCTTCGCCGAACTCGAATACCGGTTGCGACCGAACGCCCGCACCCTGGCAAAGTGGAAAGACATCGTCTTCTCCTCGGCAGACTACATGGCCGACTTTCCCGTGCGGGACGAACAAGGCGTGTTTCACTTACAGCCCATCATGCCGCCCAGCGAGCAGGGCATCACGCGCGACACCGTGTTCGATCTCGCTTACTGGCGCTGGGGTTTCGATCAAGCCCAGCGCTGGCGCGAGCGCTTGGGCCTCGCCCGCGAACCGCGCTGGGATGAAGTCCGCCGCCATCTCGCCCCCCTGCCCGTCCTTAACGATGTGTTTGTTCATTCCGCCCTGTGGCACGACACCTACACGAAGCGCGCCTGGGAACATCCCGATCCGATCGGCGTTCTGGGCATGTTGCCCCCACTGGACGGCGTGGACCACGAGACCGCGCATCGCACCGTGCTGAAAGTTTGGCAAACGTGGGATTGGAAAAAATGCTGGGGTTGGGATTTTCCTTGGATGGCCATGGCTGCCGCCCGCGTGGGCGAGCCCCAAATCGCCATCGAGGCGTTGCTCAAGGACGCCGGCAACAAAAACCATTACGACCAACGCGGCATGAACACCGGCGGACCGTGTCCGTATCTCCCGGGCAACGGCGGCTTGCTCTATGCCGTCGCGATGATGGCCGCGGGCTGGGATCGGCCCGGCTCAGAGGGCTTCCGCACGGCAAACAAAGCGCCAATGACCCATGCCCCCGGTTTTCCGCAGGATGGAAGTTGGACCGTGAAATGGGAGGGACTGAAACAAGCGCCTTGACCCGCGTCTCCGTGGCTGCGATTCGAGAATCCCTCACCATCGGACTCGACGATGGCCAGCGCATGCCCGCTTATGATCGGTGGCTGACAATCTCGAAGACGTGCTCGTTCTCGATCTGAATGCAGGGCGACTTGGCGTGGTTCAACCCGGTTTCTGTGCCAGCGCGCTGGCCAGCACTCGGAGGAGTTCCTCGGCCGAAAACGGCTTGCGGACAAACGCATGGGCTCCGCGCCTTGGGGTCTCCTGTTGAAACTCAGGGGTGGCCAACCCGCTCATCGCGATGATAGGAAGCCTCGGATCTTGCTCGTAGAGCATCGTGATGAGATGTCTCCCATCACCAAAGGGCATCATGATGTCCGTGAGGACCAGGCGCAGTCGGGCATGGTTTGTTTGGTCGAGTTGCACCGCCTCCGACGCGCTTGCGGCGGAAAGGACGGTGTAACCGCCATGTCGCAGAACCTCGCCGGCCAACCGCAAAATGGCGGCTTCATCATCAATTACCATTACCGGACTTTCACCGGCCGGACTGACAGCGTTATGGGCTGCGAACTAATCAACACTAATGAAGGCAGGCTATGCACGGATGACCTGAAGAGTGGGTAACATCGATGGAAAGGCTGAGATCCTGCGACAACCTGCACGGCGGGATAAATCCCGCGCTCCAGCCTTCCGAGTGCCTCTCGCTCCGGAGCCGTGAACTATCGGCGCGCGGAATTCATTCCGCGGAGCGTTTCTGCCAACAGCAAACCTCCGCTTTCATTCGCGTGGATTGGCGTACATTCGCGATTCTGTTTCTTCGGAGCATCCTATGTGCGGTTCTGGGTGGAATAAAAGGAATTGACGGTCTGGCCTGTCCCCCGCAAGGTTGAAACAGCATGACCAGAATTTCAAACCAGCACAGGATCTTTTTCGTCGTCCCGAAGCCGATAACAGCTGGAATCCTAACTGCCCTCATCGGCATCGCCGCATTCGCGGTTCACGGCCAGGTGCACCTCACAGCCACGCACTTGGCTTATACGCAAGATTTCGACACTTTGGGCAACACGCCTGGTGGCACTACCTTTACGACGCTGCCAAGTGGATGGCAACTTACAGTTATGCCCCTGAGATTCTTAATAACCGTGTGATTCCGAGCAAACCCGAAGGTTCTCCCGTTTAGGGGGATTATTGCGGTCTATGGCAGGATTTTTGAAAAGGCTACTCGCTGGAGTATTGGTGCTCAGATGTATCTTGGCCTTCGGCGGGAGCGAGCCTCACGAGTCGGCATTGACGACCGACCATGACCGGAGTGAACAACGTTATGTCCGACCGGTCCGCCTGTCCATTGCGGTCAATGGCCAGACCATTCCGCCCGCGCCGGGCTCGGTTGCGGGCGTTTGGTTTTATGCAGATCGGGAGACAGGCGCGCAGTTGCTTCTCACGGGTCACACGACCGTGCCGGGATCCTGGCAGATGACTGCGGTTCTGAACGCAGGGAACGAAGTGCGAATGTCGTTTCTTCCCAACGAAAGCAACGTACCCAACATGGAGTTTCGTACCGAGCCGCTGTCTCCCGCGGTCGTGATCTGTCGGAGAGAAACCAACGCGCTGGTCCTTCAAGCTCTCTCCAATCCCGGTGCGATGCGTCTCATGCAGTTCTCGTTTCCTGACGGTCCCGCCTCCTTCGAACCCGAACGACGCCCTTTCTCGCGCGGACCGGTGGCATGCTCTCCTGATCCACACCCGGTGATCGCGAACACCCTGGTCGAATGGGATTGGCGGATGCAGGACGGGATTCAGACCCCCCGGGCTCCAAGAACATATCGGCAGGCGATCGAGAAAATGATGCGACAGACTGATGCGTTGGTTGCGGAACGACTCGAGTCGGGGAACCTTAGTCCGGAGGAAGAGTCAGCCTGGAAAGCGCTCCGCGCGGCTGATCTGCCTCCGCCCAATGATCCCGCCGGCGGGGAAGCGCGCTGGCGCGATGTCCATCGTCTGCGCCGTCAAATCATTCTCTCGAATCCACTCTTCAAAATCCGCTCCCTCCTGTTTGTGAAGCATGTTCCGTCCATTATGAGCCATCAACTCACGCAAATGTATGGGTACTGCGCCCGTCCGGGCGGGGGCCTGTTTATCTTGGGCGAACCTGGCGTGAGCATGCGCACGCGCGACATCACGCCAACCACTCTCTCGCCCGGCAACTTCATGACTCCCGAGCTTTCCTTTGATGCGCGCAGGGTGCTGTTTGCCTATTGCCCGGTGAAGGAAGCGCCCATTTCGTGGGATTTCAACGACCAAACCCGGCATTTAAGATACCACATTCACGAACTTTCCTTGGACTCCGGAATCGTCCGTGCGTTGACCCAGGGAGACACCGATAATTTCTCTCCCGTGGTCTTACCTTCGGATGATATCCTTTTTATTTCAACACAGCGCGGCGGCTACCACCGATGCGGACGCGGTCCTTGCTTTGTGTACACGCTATCGAGAATGGGAGCATGCGGCGAGAACGCCCGGAGTATTTCGTTTCATGAAACCCATGAATGGAACCCGTGCCTCTTGAATGACGGCCGGGTGGTTTACACGCGCTGGGACTATGTAGACCGAAATGCCGTGCATTACCAGCAGCTTTGGGCCGTCCGCCCCGACGGCAGCAACGCCCGTATCTATTACGGAAATAACACCTGGAATCCTGCCGGAATCTGGGAGGCGCGTTCTATTCCAGGCACCTCGCGTCTCATGGCCACGGCAAGCCCCCACCACGGCATGAGCGCAGGATCAATCATTCTGCTGGACACCACCCGTGGTGTGGATGGCAAGGAACCTCTGACGCGACTGACTCCGGAGGTGCGTTTTCCGGAATCCGAATCGCCTTTGGCCTTTGGCCCCAATCCAATCGCGTATGACTTTGATACTCCGGTCCCGCAGTATTGGTCCACTCCACTCGTCGAACCGTGGAGAGAGGAAATAGCCCCGGAAGAGGAAAAACGCTGGCCGGGACATTGCTACAAATCCCCCTGGCCTCTCTCCGAGAAGTTCTTTATCGCCTCCTACAGTTTCGATCAACTGGTGGGCGAGCCTGGACCGAATATCCCGAACATGTTCGGCCTCTATTTTTGCGATGCTTTTGGCAATAAGGAGTTGATTTACCGCGATCCGGCCATCTCCAGTCTGTGGGCACGGCCGCTGGCGGCACGCACCCCGCCACCCGAACCAGTCATGTTGAAGCGGGAATCGGGAGATGGGTATGGGACCTTTTTCCTGAGTCGTGTGACGGAGAGTTGGCCACGCATGCCCAGGGATACGCCCATCACGCATCTGCGGATCATCCAGGTGCTGCTCAAGACCACGCCCAACGCCGACTCCCCCCGAGTGGGCGCCGCGTTTGCCGCTCCAGGAAAGCAGGTTCTAGGAACGGTGCCGGTCGAGCCTGACGGCTCGGCTTTGTTCGAGGTGCCAGCCCGAACTCCGGTACTGTTCCAGGCGCTCGATGGCCGGGGGCGCGCGGTCCAAACCATGCGCAGTCTCGTCTATCTTCAGCCGGGCGAGTTCCAGAGTTGCATCGGGTGCCACGAACACCGCGTCAGGACATTTTCCCCGGATGCGCCTGCTCTGGCCCTCCGGCGCGCACCCTCTAAAATCAAGCCCGGCCCGGAGGGCTCCCGCCCCTTCAGCTTTCCGCGCCTGGTTCAACCGGTTCTCGATCGACATTGCGTCGGGTGTCATGATGGCAAGGAACCCAAACGTCCAGTGTTGACCAGCGAACCCGAAGGGGATTTTACGAAGTCATATAATGCCCTGGTCAGTCGGGTCTCAATCACCGCGTGGGGACGTCCCGAGCAGAACTTCGAGCCCATGACCAAGCCCCTGCGCTTTGGTGCTGCAGCCAGTCCGCTGGTAAAAATGCTGGACCAGGGCCACGGCAAGGTGAGGCTGTCCCCAGAGGATGAAGAACGGCTCTGCACCTGGATAGATGCCAACGCGCTCTTTTTTGGAACCTTCGACGTGAGTGAACAACAAAAACAATTGGCGGGCGAAGCGATCGACGGGCCGAAGGAGTGAATGAAAATCGAAAGCGTACCCCGTCACTGAACCAAGAAAGATCGGCCCCCCCATGGAAAAGGGGCGCAGGTCCATGAGATGCGAGCAGACCCTACGGGCCGGAACGGCGCGAGACGGAGGTCAAGCGGCATGGCTGGGAGGAGGGGGAATCTGGAGCCGCGACGGAAGGAAGATGCAGAAAAGGTGGCCAAGGCGGCGGAACTGAGGTGGGAGACGACCAAGACGCCAAGGTGGATGGCGGGTGATTCGAATCTGACCTTCATTCCCTGCCGATACAGAACAGGTGTTTCTCCGTGCGGATGATGATCTGCCCCTGCGCAATCGCCGGTGTGGCTTGCACCTTCTCCCCAAGGGGATTCCTGGCGAGCACCTTGAAATCAGAACTGGCTTCAATGATGGTCGTTTCGCCTTCGTCCGACACAAAGTAGATATGGCCCTCGGCGGCAACGGGAGACGCTGAAAAATGACCTCCCAGGCGTTCCTGCCAGACAATCTCGCCGGTCCCGGCCTTGAGGCACGTCGCCTGGCCGGCGTCGGTCACGGCAAACAAATGCGGTTTCAGATGGAGCATCGAGGGGACCTTTGGCATGCCTTTCTTCTGCTCCCAGGCGAGGTTGTTCGTGCCGAGATCGCCCCGCCCCCCCAGCTTGAACGCCTTGATGGTTTCCCGTCCGCCATACCCGCCCGCGGTAAACACGAGGCCCTCCCCGACCACGGTCGACGGCACCTTGCCTTCACCCACTACTTCGCTCGACCACAGGCGCTCCCCGGTCTCGAGGCTGAAACCCTGCACGACGTCGCCGGCCTCGCTGATGAGTTCGGCCTTCCCATCGTGCTCCCAGATGGCGGGCACACCATGGGAGATGCGCGACAGGCCGCGACGGGCTTTCCAGCGTTCCCGGCCGGTCTTGGTGTCGAGCGCGACGATGCAAGCCTGGTCCCAAGGCTGTTGCCAGCCCAAGGAGGTCTTGCCCTCGCCCTGCCCGCTGCCATCGCGCGCCATGAGGAGCAGGTCGTGATAGACGAAGGGAGAGGATCCCAGCCCGTGCTGGCTATAGAAAGGATAATTCCGGTTGGTTCACACTATGGCCCCCGAGAAGTCCAGCGCGGCAAAACTGCCGTCGTAAAAGCACACATACACGCGCTCGCCATCGGTGGCCGGGGTGGGTGTGGCAAACGAGTTCCTCCCATCCTTGTGTCCGGGCACCTGTTTAAAAACCTCCGTGTCCCATAAAATCCTGCCGCCCTTCCGATCCAGCGCTATGACATGGCAGAACTGGCCGTCGTCGCTCGCCGTGGTGAGAAACACGTGATCGCCCCACACGATGGGCGAGGACCAGGACTGGCCGGGAATAGGCGTCTTCCAGGCAATGTTTTCTGTCGTGCTCCATTTCAGCGGCAGACCGGTCTCTGACGAACGTCCCTGGCCGGCCGGGCCACGAAACTGCGGCCAGTTCTCAGCGTTCGATGGGGCGATGGCGAAGAGCAGCAGGCCAGTCAACAGCAGGAGGGTTTTTCGATTCACGAGAGGAGATTGGGTGGTATACATCGGTTCGTCTCAGCAGTTCATTCAACTGATCGTATACGGGATGCCGGACCCGTATCCCAGCGCTGACGGATTTTGAAATACTCACCTGTGGCATAACCACCATGCTGCTGGGGAAAATGCATGCAAGTCAATCGCCGATTTGGCGTGGGTTTTCGTTCGCTGTCATTGGCGTAAGGGTCCGTGCAAAAATAAATTCCGAGTTTGCTGCTGAGGATTTGGCTCGCTGGCGAGGCTCGACGAGGGAAGATACCCGCAGCAGTCTCTGACCGAGGAGTAACGAAGCCAGCGAGCCAAAGCCTCGCAGCCCTCCGGGGCGGGACGTCGCCGGGTCATCTGCGTTGTTGCGTGGACGGTCGAGTATCACCGAGGATACACTCCCGGCCGCGTCCACCTGATTGGTCACGCGCTTTATAGTAAGCCCTTTTTGGCTTATCTGTCATTAATATGGCTTTGACCCCATTGCCTTGTGCCAAAAAGTTCGGCCGTGGCGAGACCGTCGAAGTCGTCGCCACGATGGACCAGCCGGGGGCTGGACCCCATACGCTTCGCGTGCGCCGGACCACCGGTGAAGAAGTGCTTCTCAAGGTGGGGGCAGGCTCTGCCTGCTTCGACGTGGGTCAGGCCCGCGAGTTGAAAGTAGCCGCCGGTGACTGGCTGCTCTTCCAAGCCAACCAGGGCACCGAGTTCGTCAACGGCGAACGGGTGCAAGTCCGAGAGATCCAAAACGGCCGCATCGCCCTGGCCGATGGCCGGGTGCTGCCCAAAACTTTCAACACCTTCACTCACGGCTACGCCCTCACTTCCCATAGTGCCCAAGGCAAGACCGTCGATGAAGTGCTGCTGGTGGCCTCCTCCAAATCGTTCGCCGCCGTCAACCGTGAGCAGTTTTACGTCTCCATCTCGCGCGGCCGCGAACGCGTCCACGTCTTCACTGATGACGCCGATCTGCTCGCCCGCCGCGTCACCGCAGGCGGCGAACGCCAGGCCGCCGTCGAACTGGTCGCCTGGCGTCAGCAACTGCGGGACGAACTCGCCCAGCTCGGTTTCCTCCCGCGCCAACCCCTAAAGCCGGAAGCTCCCACTACACCGACGTCCACGGTGGCCGCGCATCAGGACTTCCGCGCCGTGCGCCCCCTGCGGGCCATGCGAGCCACCCGCCTCGCCCCCGTGCAGCGCCTCCTCCAGGTGGCCGAAGAGGTCCGCCGGTGGATCGCCCAGAAGTTCGGCCGGGCCGAGACACCGGTACTAACTGACATTTTGGCGATAAATTTGGGATGGATCTAGCGCCCAGACAGGGTTTTATCCGCATGATTGCGTGATATGGGCGCTTTTGGGTGGTCCCAATTTTACTTGGGCGGCTACCATAGTGATTCTAG
>Ga0209310_1000811_pt1 | contig 29169 bp, 25 predicted proteins | sample AD_UKC030_MetaG_FD_184415 | JGI IMG/M metagenome (GOLD analysis project Ga0209310, IMG submission 184415) | Active sludge microbial communities of municipal wastewater-treating anaerobic digesters from USA - AD_UKC030_MetaG (SPAdes) (version 2) | ecosystem: Engineered > Bioreactor > Anaerobic >...
TTTCACGGATTATCTACTTTCCGCCAAGAAGCGTCCGGGTTGAAACTGCGCAGGCGCTCAACCTTCGTCGCGGTGTCGGGGCCGAGATTTTTCTCGAATACCTGACCATCCTGGTTGACCATGAAAGTCATCACACCCGTTTCGCCGAATTTTACCGGCCACATGATCAGCCCGAAACCACCGGTCATGTGACCGTCGACCACATAATCACGGGCGCCACCGGCCGCCTGTGCGCCCTGGGATGTCAGGATGCGGTAACGGTAGCCGTGGTAGCTGCCCGGATGTTTCCTGCCTTGCTCGGTGGCAGCGCCGGCCAACAATGGGCCGAGCGGACTCCGTTCCTGTCCGGTTTCGTCGGTCCAGTACAGGCCGTCTTTCTTGCCCGGCGAACTGGCGATTTTGCGGGCGTATTCGCGTACGCCGTCGCCATTGCGATCCTTCTCGGCATATTCGCGCTGCGCTTCGACGAAGGCGGCTGCCACCTTGATGACAGCCAGTTCGTTACGGCCGATTTCCCGTACGATGATTTCGGCCTTGCCGGCTTTCAGGTCGAATGCCCAGCCCGTCTTGGTCTTGACCAGAGGGATTGGCAACGTCCATCCGGAATCGCCGACCGCAATCCGCGCCGTGCTGTCGCCCTCCATTTCTATTTTGTGCGATCTGGCCCAGCTCTCGAGGAATTTATAGCGAATCTCGGTGCCAATGGGTGGGATGACGGCCCGGAAATTCTTGCCGAGAATGGCTTCCTTGGCGGACTCGTCGTCGGAGTTGACTGCTGCGCCGAAGGCTTCCATCGCCATTTCAGGCGTCTTGAAGACTGTCGTGGCCGCGGCCAGGAGTTTGGTCGGTAGCGCCACGGCACCCACAAGCAGCAGGCTGGCGATCAGGCGATTGAGTTTGTTCGTGTTCATGCCATGTTCTCCTTAACGCCGTCCGCCACGACCGCCGCCGCCACCTGCGCGCCCGCCGCCTCCACCGCCGCTGAAGCTGCGTCCGCCGCCACCGCCCATGCTGTGACTCCCGCCGCCACCTCCGCGCTGCATTTGCGAGGTGCTGGCGCGGCCGCGATCGAGGTCGCGGTTGCCGCCGCCGACGCCGTCGAAAGCGTTGGCGCGGTTGCCGCCGCCACCGCTCGGGCGATCGAATTGCCCGTGACTTGGGAGGCCGTCGCGATGCCCGCCGCCGCCGAGCCCGTCACGATTTCCGCCACGGTCTCCGCCACCGATCCCGTCACGGTCTCCGCCACCGATCCCGTCACGGTTGCCACCGCGATCCCCGCCGCCAAGTCCGTCGCGGTTGCCACCGCGATCCCCGCCGCCAAGTCCGTCGCGGTTGCCACCACGGCCGCCACCGATACCATCGCGTCCACCAGCGCCACCGCGGTCGCCACCTTCGCGGCCGCGGAAATCGTTGCGCGCTCTGTCTGCCTGGGCCTGCCTGTCGCCATAGCGCTCGCGCGATGCCTGGTCGCGGTAGCCGGCGTTGCCGCGGTGCTGCGGGTTATGCTGCCAGTTGTTGCCGGCATTGATGTTATTGCGAGTGTAGTTGCGGTCGATGTTGGTGGCCCGGTTGACGTTGACATTGACGTCCCCGTGCCCCCAGTTCCAGCCGCCGAACATCGCGCCGGCAGCGGCGAAACCGACGCCCCAGGCGAGGCCGCTGACGAAGGCCGAGCCAGGATACCAGGCGGTCACGCCAGGATAGTAGTAGGGTGGATAAGCCGGGTAGGGCCAGGTGCCATAGACGACCGTCGGGTTGTAGGCCGGTACGTATACAACTTGCGGCTGGGCCGGTTCGATGATGATGGTCTGGGCCTCGGAGCGCACTACCTGCTGCTGGTTCGATTCCAGGTTTCCGGCGTTCTGGGCTTGCCGGCGCAGGCGCTGGATCGCCGCTGCGACATCCTTTTGCTGTGCCAGGAAGGCGTCGCCGAGTTTCTGTGTCCAGTCCAGCTTCTCGTTCATCATTTCCAGAACGTTGGGGAAGGCGACCAGCGACTTGACGCTGACATCCCAGTTTTCGCCTTCGACCTTCTTGACCGCGGCGTCGCCATCGAGCTTTGGATTGGCTTTCGACCAGCGCGCCGCCTGCACCACTTCGAGCGGATAGGTCGAGGCCATCAGAATTTGCGCCAGCAACGAGTCGGGGTACAGCGCGATCGGCGCCAGCAGGGCGTCGAGTTCCTCCGCCTTGAATGGCGGCGGTGACGCCGATGGCGCAGAGCCCTGGGCGTGCGCCGCCGACACCAGCAGAACGCTGGCAGCCAGCCACCACAGCACGAGCGAGCGGATCGTTTTCATTATGTTCTCCTCATTGTCCGATGTATCGCCGGAGAATTCAGAATAGCACGCCGAAGACCGGCGTGGATGGGCGACGAGGCAGGCGCGGGCGCGGCCGGAATACGCTTGAAACCGCTTGTCTTGCGGTCCATACTGGAATTGCCGACATGCGGGGATGCGCGTAGTTGAGCGGTTGCCTGCAGTCTGGCTCGAAAGCCCGATAAACGAAAAGACTGGAGACAAAGATGTCCGTAGATAATCCCCGCCCTATCCTCGCCGGCAAGAAAGCGCTGGTGGTCGGCATCGCCAATCAGGATTCGATCGCCTACGGTTGCGCCAAGGCGTTTCGTGAGGTGGGTGCGGATGTCGCCATCACCTATCTCAACGAGAAGGCCAGACCGCATGTCGAGCCGCTGGCCAAGGAGTTGGGCGCGCCGATCTTCGCGCCGCTCGACGTCTCCAAGCCGGGCGAACTGGAGGCGCTGTTCGCTCGTATCGAGAAGGAATGGGGGCAACTGGACATCTTGGTCCATTCGATCGCGTCGGCCAAGAAGGAGGATATCAAGGGCAAGCTGGTGGACTGTTCCGCCGATGGCTTCGCTTTCGCGATGGACGTTTCGGTGCATTCCTTTATCCGCATGGCCAAACTGTCGGCGCCGCTGATGAAGGATGGCGGCACGATGTTCGCGATGACCTACCACGGCGCGATGAAGGTCGAACCCAACTACAACGTGATGGGGCCGGTCAAGGCGGCGCTCGAGGCGGCATGCCGTTACCTGGCCTACGAACTGGGGCCGCAACACATCCGGGTCCATGCCATTTCGCCGGGGCCGCTGAAGACGCGGGCCGCTTCCGGGCTCAAGGATTTCGACCTGATGCTCAACAAGGCCGGCAAGCGTGCGCCGGTCGGCGAACTGGTCGACATCATGGACGTCGGTTTCACTTGTGCCTATCTCGCCACGCCCTACGCCCGCCGTCTGACCGGAGAGACGATGTATGTCGATGGCGGTGTAAATATCATGGCTTGAGTCGGGATTGACATGCCTGTTGCGGTCGACCCCGAAAATCGGCCGATTTTGAGGAGAGAACGATGAGCAAGAAGAAGGATGGCAAAAAAGCCACCGCGCCGGACGAAAAGCTGGGTGCCAGGGAATACGAGCGTGAGCTGGAAAAGCTGCATGTCGAGCTGGTGAAGCTGCAGGAATGGGTGGTTGCCAAGGGTCTCAAGGTTTGCATCGTCTTCGAGGGGCGCGACGGCGCCGGCAAGGGCGGCACGATCAAGGCGCTCACCGAGCGGGTCAGTCCGCGCGTGTTCCGTGTCGTCGCGCTGCCGTCGCCGACCGAGCGCGAAAAATCGCAGATGTACGCCCAGCGCTATCTCCAGCATTTCCCGGCGGCCGGCGAGGTCGTCATCTTCGACCGCAGCTGGTACAACCGGGCTGGCGTCGAGCGGGTCATGGGCTTCTGCACCGACGACCAGGCGCAGCGCTTCCTCAACATGGTGCCTGCCTTCGAGAAAGTCATGATCGAATCCGGGATCATTCTGTTCAAGTATTGGCTTGAGGTGAGCCCGGAGGAGCAGACGCGCCGGCTGAGCCAGCGCATCGACGACGGCCGCAAGATCTGGAAGCTGTCGCCGATGGACCTCAAGTCCTACAATCGCTGGTATGACTACTCGCGGGCGCGCGATGACATGTTCGAGAAGACCGATACGCCGTGGGCACCATGGTATGTCGGGCAGTCGAACGACAAGAAGCTGGTACGCCTCAACATCATTACCCACTTCCTGAGCAAGATTCCCTACGAGGAAATCAAGCGGGCCAAAGTGGTGTTGCCCAAGCGTCAGAAGCCGGAAGGCTACAAGGAGCCGGATTACCCTTACAAGTACGTGCCTGCCGTGTTCTGAGCGAATGGCACGAGGTATCCTGGTGAGGGCCGGCGTATGCCGGCCCTGGTTTTTTCGTGTCGCCGGTTCTAGCCGGTAACGGCCCGGCCGGCCCGGTTGCGGCGGTTGGCGGCGACCAGCGCGGCGACCGCGCAGGAGGCCAGGCGGGTGAGGACGGAGTCGGCACGGCTGGTCAGGATGATTGGCACCCGGGCACCGAGCACGATGCCGGCGGCGTCGGCATCGGCCATAAAACTCAGGCTCTTGGCCAGCATGTTGCCGGCTTCGAGGTCCGGAACGACGAGAATGTCGGCGCGGCCGGCGACCGGCGATTCGATTTTCTTGATTTTTGCCGCATCGAGGTCGATGGCATTGTCGAGCGCCAGCGGGCCGTCGAGGATGCCGCCGGTGATCTGTCCGCGATCGGCCATCTTGCACAGGGCGCCGGCTTCGATGGTCGACTGCAGCTTCGGGTTGATCGTCTCCATCGCCGACAGGATCGCCACCTTCGGCTTCTCGATACCCAGCGAATGGGCGAGGTCGATGGCGTTCTGGATGATGTGCATCTTGTCTTCCATGGTCGGGAAGATGTTGATCGCCGCGTCGGTGATGATGATCGGGCGATCCAGATGCGGCACGTCCATGATGAAGCAGTGGCTGATGCGCCGCTCGGTGCGCAGTCCTGTGCCGCTGCGCACGACCGCCGCCATCAGTTCGTCGGTATGCAGGCTGCCCTTCATCAGCAGTTCGGCGCGCCCCTCGCGCGCCAGTTGAACCGCCAAGTCGGCGGCGGCATGGCTGTGCTCGGCATCGATCAACTCATAAGGCGCGATGTTCAGGCCTGCTGCTTTCGCAACTTCCTCGATCTTGCTGCGCGGGCCAACCAATATGGGCCGGATGATGCCGATCTCGGCCGCCTCGACGGCGCCGCGCAACGAGCTCTCGTCGCAAGGGTGGGCGACCGCCGTTGGCGTTGGCGCGATTTCCTTGCAGCGTGCAAGCAGGGTTTCGTATTTCTGGTGTTTGCGTTCCATCTGGCTGTCTCCTCGTATTGTTGCGCGGATCATAGGTGTCGTCGGGTTGCCAGGCAAGTACGGAATAGCCGCGCCTGGTACCAAGACCAAGCGCATGGGGTTGGGCTGGTGGTTGCTTGATGTAATTCTGTTGGCGCAAACTGTCGCTTCGGAGTGCACGACAACCTGACCGCCAACGGCGAGGAGACGAATGCGTGGATGCTGTAATTGACCCGGAAAGCCCCTGCCGGAAGATGTCGTCGGGCAAGGGTGGCGCTCTTCGCTTGGGCAGCCTGGAGCCGCTTCGATGAGTCGTCAGGACGAACTTGACCTGCGCGAGCTGGCCAACCGGTCATTGCTCAAATACTTTGCGGAAATCTGTGAGGGCGCGGTGATCGTCGATGCCCAGGCGCGTCTGGTCTGGATGAACGATCGTTACCCGGTGCGCCTGAGCATTACCGATCCGGCGGCGACGATCGGCCGGCCGATCGAAGAGGTGATCCCGAACAGTCAGATGCGTCTGGTGGTCGAGAGCGGGCGTCCCATCATGCTCGACATCATGGACTTCGGCGCCGAGTCCTTCGTCGTCACCCGCTTGCCCTTGCGCGACGACGACGGGGTCGTGGTCGGGGCAGTGGGCCTCGTGCTCTACGATGATCCGCGTCACCTGACGCCGGTGGTGACCCGTTACCAGCGGCTGCGCGCCGACCTTGCCGAAACCGAGCGTCAATTGAAGGAGGCGCGCCGGACGCGCTACACCTTTTCGAGTTTTCTCGGTGGCGGGCCCGCCTGTATCGCACTCAAGCAACTGGCGCGGCGTGCGGCGCGCCTCGCATCGCCGGTGTTGATCCTCGGCGAGACCGGCACCGGCAAGGAGTTGCTGGCGCAGGCGATCCACGCGGCGAGCCCGCGTGCTCTGGCGCCGTTCGTCGCGGTCAACCTCGCCGCCGTGCCGGAAACGTTGCTCGAAGCCGAGTTCTTCGGTGTGGCGCCAGGGGCCTACACCGGTGCCGACCGGCGGGGGCGCGACGGCAAGTTCAAGCTGGCCGACGGCGGTACCCTTTTCCTCGACGAGGTCGGCGACATGTCGCTGGCGCTCCAGGCCAAGCTGCTGCGCACGCTGCAGGAACAGGAGTTCGAACCGGTCGGCTCCAATCAATTGACGCACGTCGACGTGCGGGTCATCGCAGCGACCAGCCGGAACCTCGAAGCGATGGTGGCGGCTGGCGAGTTTCGTGCCGACCTCTATTACCGGCTCAATGTCATTACTTTGAAAACGCCGCCATTGCGTGAACGTTTCGATGACATCCAGTTGCTGGCGGAGTATCTCCTCGAAGACATCGCCCGTCGGCATGGCATGCCTCCTTGCGAAGTCGATCCGGAGGCGCTCGAGCGCCTCCGGCGCTACAACTGGCCGGGCAACGTGCGCGAGCTGTCCAATGTACTGGAGCGCGCCGTGCTGATGTCGGATGCCGTCGTGCTCCAGGCAGGAGACATCGAGCGGGTGTTGCCGGCCGGCCACAGCGCGCTGTCGGCCGGTACGGCACCAGGGTTCGCCGAAACGGTGGCCGGCGCCGAACGCGAGGCGATACGCAACGCCCTGCGCTCGACGCAGGGCAACAAGTCGCAGGCCGCGAAGCTGCTCGGCATTTCGCGCGCCGCGTTGTACGAGAAGATCGCGGCGCTCGGGCTCGATGTCCACTTCGTCTGAGCTGTCCGTACCGGCGGACACAGTGTCTGCCGTGCCATACAGGCGGCGGTTGCGGTCGACATCGAAAAACACTCGAAATTACCGATTGTTCAACGAGTTAAATATTCTGGCGCGAAGCATGCTTTACGACGGGCGGCAGGATCGGTCTTGTCGAGGTTCCGGAAGGGCAGTTTTGCCGTTCCGGCGATCGCACGAAAAATTTGCGTCCGGCTAGTTGCGTCATGCCATTTAATTGGCGCAAACTGTGGCCTCCCGTGACCGCTCTGCCAGTGCGGGCAAGCTGTAGAAATATCTGTTCTTTCAGCAAGCCATAAACAAGCTGGGGTGTCCGGTTCGCCAAACGTGCGCGTACCGGCTTCCTCGTCAATAAGAACGAAATGGAGGCAAGTAAATGGATTTCTTGATTGTCCTGGGAGCACTGTTCTTCCTGATGTTCGTCGCTTACCGCGGCTACAGCGTCATTCTCTTCGCGCCGGTCGCGGCGCTCGGCGCGGTTCTGTTCACCGACCCGTCGCTGGTAGCCCCGATGTTTACCGGGCTGTTCATGGACAAGATGGTGGCCTTCGTCAAGAACTACTTCCCGGTCTTCCTGCTCGGGGCGGTGTTCGGCAAGGTCATCGAACTGTCCGGATTCTCCAAGGCGATCGTCGCCTCGGTGATCAACCTGATCGGTCGCGAGCGCGCCATGCTCTCGATCGTGCTGGTCTGCGCGATCCTGACCTACGGCGGTGTGTCGCTGTTCGTCGTGGTCTTCGCCGTCTATCCGTTCGCGGCCGAAATGTTCCGTGCCGGCGGCATACCGAAGCGCCTGATTCCGGGCACCATTGCGCTCGGGGCCTTCACCTTCACGATGGATGCGCTACCGGGCACACCGCAGATCCAGAACATCATCCCGACTACCTTCTTCAAGACCAACATCTATGCGGCGCCCATGCTCGGGATCATCGGCGCCATCTTCATTTTCATCGTCGGCATGACCTACCTCGAATGGCAGCGGCGCAAGTCAGCCGCCGCCGGCGAGGGTTACGGTACCAACCTGCTCAATGAGCCGGAAGCCTTCGAACACGAAAAGCTGGCGCACCCGCTGATCGCCATCCTGCCGCTGGTCATGGTCGGCGTCATGAACAAGGTGTTCACGGTGATGATTCCGCAAATCTACGGCGAATCGACCTCGTTCATCCCCGCGGTGATCGGCAAGGCAGCGCCGGTGGTGCAGCAGACCAAGGCCATCGCCGCCATCTGGGCGGTCGAGGGGGCACTGCTGATCGGCATCGCGACGGTCTTCATCTTCGCCGGCCGGACGGTGATGGAGAAATTCGCCGAGGGCACCAAGACAGCAATCGGCGGTGCTCTGCTGGCAACCATGAATACCGCTTCCGAGTACGGCTTCGGTGCGGTCATCGCCGCCTTGCCGGGCTTCCTGGTCATCGCCGATGCGCTTCGCGCCATTCCGAACCCGCTGGTCAACGAAGCGATCACCGTCACCGTGCTCGCCGGTATCACTGGTTCGGCGTCGGGCGGCATGGGGATCGCGCTGGCCGCGATGTCGGAAACCTTCATCGAGAATGCCCACGCAGCCGGTATTCCGCTGGAAGTCTTCCACCGTGTCGCGTCGATGGCCTCGGGCGGCATGGACACCCTGCCGCACAACGGCGCGGTGATCACGCTGCTGGCGGTGACCGGCCTGACCCACCGCCAGTCCTACAAGGATATTTTCGCGATCACCTGCATCAAAACGCTGGCCGTGTTCGTCGTCATCGCCACTTATTACCTGACCGGTATCGTTTAAGGTCCTCAGAGACCGTTCCAGGAGACAAGACATGACAGCTGCCAAACACCCTGTCGCTTCGTTGTTGCGCGCTTCTGATACCGGCAAGATCGTCAGTGCGCGCGAGGCGGTCCGCCTGATTCAGAGTGGCGACACCGTCGCCACCGGCGGTTTCGTCGGTATTGGTTTTGCCGAGAATATCGCCGTGGCCCTCGAGGAACTTTTTCTCGAAAACGAGCAGGCCGACGTCCATGGCCTCGGGAGTCCGCGTGACCTGACCCTCGTCTATGCTGCTGGTCAGGGCGACGGAAAGGAACGCGGCCTCAACCACCTCGGTCACGACGGGCTGGTTGCCCGCGTGCTGGGCGGACACTGGGGTCTGGTGCCGAAACTGCAACAGTTGGCGGTCGCCAACCGGATCGAGGCCTACAATTTGCCGCAAGGCGTCATCGCCCACCTCTTCCGCGATATTGCCGCCGGCAAGCCGGGTACCATCACACGGGTCGGCCTCGGCACCTTCGTCGATCCGCGTTTCGGCGGCGGCAAGCTGAACGAGAAAACGACGGCAGATGTCGTGCGCCTGATGGAAATCGACGGCGAGGAATACCTTTTCTACAAGGCCTTTCCGATCAACGTCGGCATCATTCGCGGCACCACCGCCGATCCCGACGGCAACATCACGATGGAAAGGGAGGCGCTGACGCTGGAGGCGCAGGCCATCGCGATGGCGGTACGCAATTCCGGTGGCACGGTCATCGTCCAGGTCGAGCGTATCGCCGAGCGTGGCACGCTGAACCCGCGCCAGGTCAAAATTCCCGGAATTCTCGTCGACTGCGTAGTGGTCGCCGAAAAGCCGGAATACCATTTGCAGACCTTCGCCGAGCCTTACAGTGCGGCGTTCGCCGGTGAAATCAAGGTGCCGATGTCGGCGATCGCGCCGATGGGAATGAGCGAGCGCAAGATCATCGCGCGCCGGGCAGCGCTGGAACTACGGGCAAACTCGGTCGTCAATCTCGGCATCGGCATGCCGGAGGGCGTTGCCAATGTTGCCGCCGAGGAGCAGATCATCGACCTGATGACGCTGACCGCCGAACCTGGTGTCATCGGCGGCGTGCCGGCCGGCGGCCTCAGCTTCGGCGCGGCGACCAACGCCCAGGCGATCATCGACCAGCCCAGCCAGTTCGATTTCTACGATGGTGGCGGCCTCGATGTCGCCTTCCTCGGGCTGGCGCAGGCCGACAAACAGGGCAACCTGAATGTCTCGAAGTTCGGGCCGCGCCTGGCCGGTGCCGGCGGCTTCATCAACATCTCACAGAACGCCAAGAAGGTGGTGTTCGTCGGTACCTTTACTGCCGGCAATCTGGAGGTTGCGGTCGACGCCGGAAAACTGCTCATTCTGGAGGACGGCAAGGCGAAGAAATTCGTCGAGGAAGTCGAGCACCGTACCTTCAGCGGTCCGCAGGCCGCCAAGTGGGGCAAGACGGTGCTTTACGTGACCGAACGTTGCGTCTTCCGTCTCTGTCCCGAGGGTCTGGAGTTGATCGAGATCGCGCCCGGCATGGACCTGCAGAAGGACATTCTGGACAAGATGGATTTCATGCCGATCATGCATCACGAGCCGGCGTTGATGGACAGCCGGATTTTCCAGGACGAGCCGATGAAGATCCGGGCGGAAATGTTGGAAATACCGCTGCCCGATCGCCTGCACTACGAGGCGGAAAAGAATCTTTTCTTCCTCAATTTCGAGGGGCTGAACGTGCGCAGCAAGGACGACATCGCCCGCATCGAACGGGCGGTGGAGGATTGCCTGAAGCCGGTCGGCCACAAGGTCTACGCCGTCGTCAATTACGACCGTTTCAGCATCCTGCCGGAACTTGTCGACGATTACATCGACATGGTCAAGGGCGTCGTCGAGCGCAACTACCATGACGTGACCCGCTACACCTCGAACACATTCCTGCGCGTGAAACTGGGCGAGGCGCTGGCGAAACGGGAAGTTGCGCCGCATATCTTTGAAACAGCGAGCGAGGCGGAAGCTTCCTTGCCGCGACCGGCAAGTTAGATCAGATCGCCGCGACCCGCAGGTTGGACAGCGACAGGCGGGTCGCCAGCACGTCGAGAAAGCCCTGGTAGAAGTGCATCCGGCAGGATTCGGATGCCTTTTCCAGGGCTTCGCCACGAATGGTGACGATGTTGACATCGCTGTCGGCGACGACGTCGGCGCTACGCACGTGGCCATGCCGGCTGATGATCGCCATTTCGCCAAAACACTCGCCGCTGCCCAGCGTCGTCAATGGTGTTCCGTTCTTGCTGACAGTCAGGGTGCCTTCGGTGACGAAACAGAAGAAATTGCCCGGCTCGCCGTCGCGAATGATCACGGTGCCGGGCGCCATGCGTTGCCAATCGGCGAAACGCAGGGCTTCCCAGATCTCGACGTCGGAGAAATCGGCAAAGAAAGGCAGGGCGCGTAGCGTCGCGAATTTCTCGGTATCGGCGAATTCTTCGGACTGGGCCTTGAGTTGGCCATTTCGCGCGGCCTGCGCGAGATCGTGGGCGAAGGCCTGCCAGGTCGGGTAGCGGTCGTTGACTTCCTTGGCCATGGCGCGCGCGACGATGTCGTCGAGTGCCTCCGGCAAGCCGGGGCGCTTTTCGGAGGGTTTGACCGGCGTGCCGTGGATGATCTGGTAAACCATGTTGTAGTTGGTGTCGGCCGTGAACGGAAGCTCGCCAGTCAGCAACTGGTACATGACGACGCCCAGCGAATAAATGTCGGTGCGATGGTCCAGGAAGCGTTCCTGAACCTGCTGCGGCGACATGTAGGCGGGCGAGCCGATCCCTGAAATCACGGTGCGGTCGCTGCGGGCATTGGTGATGGCGGCGCCGAAATCGGAAATCTTGATGTCCGACTCGCCGGCGAGCAGGATGTTGGCAGGCTTGATGTCGCGGTGGGTGATGCCCAGACGATAAGCGAAATCGAGCGCCCGCGTGCATTTGAAAATCAGCTCGACGACACGGTCGACCGACAGCAGCATATCGCGTTCGGTATGTGCATCGAGCGTGCCGCCCGCCACATATTCCATGACGATGTAGCAAAGATCCTCGGTCACCACCGCATCGTAGATCTGGACGATGTGCGGGTGGTTGAGCTTGCCGATCAGCGAGGCTTCGTTGAGGAAGAGGTTGCTGTACAGCTTGCCCTTTTCAGGGTCGCGCAGGATGCCCGGGCTGGCGACCTTGATCGCTACGTCGCGCTGGGCAAATGGATCGCGGCCAAGGTAGACGGTGCTCGTCGCACCTTCACCAAGCTTGCTGATCAGATCGTATTTGCCGAGCTTCGTTTTCATCTCTCAGAGGCGATTGCGTACCCTTTGAATGGCGGCACGCACCTGCTCCGGCGCGGTGCCGCCGATGTGGTTGCGGCTGGCCAGCGAACCTGTCACGGTCAACACCGAAAACACGTCGTTTTCGATCAGCGGCGAGAACTGCCTGAGTTCTTCCAGCGTCAGCCCGGGCAGGTCGACGCCCTTGAACTCGGCGGCCTTGACCGCGTGGCCGACGGCTTCGTGCGCGTCACGGAAAGGCAGGCCTTTCTTGGTCAGATAGTCGGCGAGGTCGGTGGCGGTGGCGAAGCCCTGGGTCAGCGCCGCCTGCATGTTATCGGCGCGCACGGTGATGCCGCCGGCCATGTCGGCGAAGATGCGCAGCGTGTCGGTGACGGTGTCGACGGCGTCGAACAGCGGTTCCTTGTCTTCCTGATTGTCCTTGTTGTAGGCCAGCGGTTGCGACTTCATCAACGTCAACAAGCTGATCAACTGACCGTACACGCGGCCGGTCTTGCCGCGCGCCAGTTCCGGCACGTCCGGGTTCTTCTTCTGCGGCATGATCGAAGAGCCAGTGCAGAAGCGGTCGGCGATCTGGATGAAGCCGACGCGCGGGCTCATCCACATCACCAGTTCTTCGGACAGGCGGCTGATGTGCATCATCAGCAGCGCGCAGGCGGCGGTGAATTCGATGGCGAAGTCGCGGTCAGACACGGCATCGAGCGAGTTTTCGCAGACACCCTCGAAGCCCAGTTGTTCGGCGACGAATTCGCGGTCGATCGGGTAGGTGGTGCCGGCCAGCGCGGCGGCGCCCAGCGGCAGGCGGTTGGTGCGCTTGCGGGCGTCGGTGAAACGCTCGGCGTCGCGGCCGAACATCTCGACATAGGCCAGCATGTGGTGGCCGAAAGTGACCGGCTGCGCAACCTGCAGATGTGTGAAGCCGGGCATCGGCGTCGCCGCTTCCTGCTCGGCCAGGTCGACCAGCGCCGAACGGAAGGCCTTGATCAGCACCAGAATGTCGTCGATCGCATCGCGCAAATAAAGGCGGATGTCGGTAGCCACCTGGTCGTTGCGCGAGCGGCCGGTATGCAGGCGCTTGCCGGCGTCACCGACAAGGGCGGTGAGGCGCTTTTCGATATTGAGATGGACGTCTTCGAGGTCTAGCGACCATTCGAATTTGCCGGATTCGATCTCGCGGGTGACGATTTCCATGCCACGCTCGATGTCGACCAGGTCGCCAGCGGCGATGATCCCCTGCTTTGCCAGCATCCGCGCGTGCGCCAGCGAGCCGCGAATGTCCTGCCGCCACATGCGCTGGTCGAAATCGACCGAGGCAGTGTAGCGTTTGACGAGATCGGAGACCGGCTCGGAGAATCGTCCGGCCCAAGTGTATTGTGCAGCGTTGGATGTCATAAAATGGGGCAGTCAGGGCAAAAACACATCAGGAATGACAAGTATACGGCACTTTCCCGCAACGCATCCGCTACCCGACTGGCGTAATTTCGGGGTGATGCTGCGCGTGCTGCTCGGCGTCAACCTGCTGGCGCTTGCCGTCGCCTTCGTCCAGTCGCCCGGCTGGGCCGAATGGATGGCACGCTACGTCGAGATGGCAGCGCTGGTGCAGCCCCTGTTGCTGGTCGTGCTCGGCCTGCTGGCCGGGTTGCGCAACCCGCTGCGGGCGTTGCCGCTGCGTCTCGGTCAGGCTGGCGTGGTGGCGCTGGTCAGCGGCCTGGCGTTCGCCCAGCAACTTTTCTGGCAGTCACTTGGTTTCGGCGATGGCGGCAACCCGCTGCGGCCGGTCATCCTCGCGGCAGCCGCCAGTGTCGCCCTGCTCGTTTACTTCGAATTGCGTGCCCGCGCCTATTCGCCGGCCCAGACCGAAGCGCGGCTGGCGGCCTTGAACGCCCGTATCCGCCCGCATTTTCTGTTCAACTCGCTGAATGCCGTGCTGTCGCTGATCCGCGCCCGGCCGCAGCAGGCCGAGGCGGCGCTGGAGTCGCTGTCCGACCTGTTCCGTGCCGCGATGCGCGACCCCGGCGAACTGGTCAGCCTGGCCGACGAGATCGCCCTCGGCAAACAGTATCTCGAGCTGGAAAAACTGCGCCTGGGCGAGCGTCTTGCGGTCGACTGGCAAATCGGGGCGGTTTTCATGGAGATGCCGATTCCGCCACTGATGATGCAGCCGCTGCTGGAAAATGCCGTCTATCACGGCATCGAGCCGGCGCCGGCAGGCGGCGTTGTGCGTATCGCCATTGAGCAGCGCGGCGAGGAACTGCGCATCGCCATCGCCAACCCGACGGTGACCGCCGGCCAGCATGCCAGCGGCAACCAGATCGCCGTCGCCAATATTCGCGAACGGCTGGCGCTGTATTACGATCTGGAAGCGCGGCTGGAAATCGAGGCCGGCGAAAGCAATTACGAGGTCCGCATCATCCTGCCATGCCGCAAGACCATCCACTGAAAATCCTGCTGGTCGACGACGAACCGCTGGCGCGCTCGCGTCTGCGTGAGTTGCTGGGCGACATCTCGATCCAGTTCGCCAGCGAAGTGGTCGGCGAAGCCGGCAACGGCATCACGGCGCTCGAGTTCATTCGCGAAAACCCGGTCGACGTCGTACTCGCCGATATCCGCATGCCGGGCATGGACGGCATCGAACTGGCCGGCCATCTGGGCGCCTTCGAGCACCCGCCCGCCGTCATCTTTACCACCGCCTACGACAACTACGCGGTGCAGGCTTTCGACCTCAACGCCGTCGACTACCTCTTGAAGCCGGTGCGCACCCAGCGCCTGCTGACTGCGCTGCAGAAGGTTGCAGCCGCGCCGCAGCCCGACCCAGCCTTGCTTGCCGACATCGGTCGCAAGGTTCGCGGCGGCGGGCGCACCCACCTTTCCTGCCATGAGCGCGGCCGGCTGCTGCTGGTGCCGGTCGCCGAGGTGCTGTATTTCAAGGCCGACACCAAATACGTCACCGCCCGCACCATCGACCGCGAATACCTGCTGGACGAGGCGCTGACCCATCTCGAAGAGGAGTTTGCCGAGCGTTTCATGCGCCTGCATCGCGCGGTACTGGTCGCCAAGTCCGCGCTCGCCGGGTTCGAGAAGGCAGCGGGTGACGACGCGGAAGCCTACGGCTGGGCGTTGCTGCGTGGTGTGCCGGACAGGCTGCCGGTCAGCCGCCGGCAATGGGCACCGGCCAAGGCGGCGGCCAGCGCCTGAATATTGCCCGTCGAGAGGGGGTAGTCCTTTTGAACTAGGTCTTTTTGCAGCCACAAAGTCGACCGGCTTTCTCTGCATAATAATGGCTCGCAATCCTGCTGCCGGAAGTCATCCATGAATTTACTCAAACCCTTGCTGCCGCTCTGCTTCACCGCCGCACTGGCAATGGGGAGTGCGGCCCAGGGCGGAGAATTGCAGGCATTGTCGGCCGACCAGCCGATTCACGATGCCGCACGGGTCGGCAGCGGGGCGGAGGTCGCCGCGCTGCTCAAGGCCCAGTCCGGCAGTCGCGACCAGCGTACCCAGCAGGGGTCGACCCCCTTGCACCTGGCGGCCACCAACCCGGACACCGGCGCCCTCCAGGCGCTGATCGCGGCGGGCGCCGACTGCAATGCGCGCGATCTCGACGGACTGACGCCGCTGCACATGGCCGCCTATACGCAGAATGCGCGGCATGCCCGCCTGCTTCTGGAATGCGGTGCCGATCCCTACGCCAAGACCAACGCCGGGCGCGACCCGACGTCAATGGCGCGCAAGACCATGTCCAATGAGGTGGCGGGAGTCATCTCGCTGTGGATACTCAAGGGCTGCGTGGCCGGCAAGCCCTGCTGAGCGGTGTCGACGATGCGATTTTTTCCTGTGCTTCTCGCCTTTCTCGGGATTTCGACTTGCCAACCCGTGTTGGCGGCTGATGCGGTCGACCCGCCAAAAATAGAGATTTTCATGCCCTCGCCGTGCCTGGCCTGCATCGATTGGGGTGCCTACCTGGCCGAGAACGGTTTCAAGGTCAGCTATCGGGAAACCGAGGACATGGCCGCGATCAAGAAGCGCTGGCGGGTGCCGCCGGCGGTGCAGTCGACGCATACCGCGGTGATTGGCGGCTATTTCGTCGAGGGGCACGCCCACGCCGAGGACATTCGTGAACTCTTGCGCGACAAGCCGAAGGCGCGTGGCATCGCTGTGCCCGGCCTGCCGCGCGGAGCGCCGGGGCGCGAGTTGTCCAACCCGACCTGCGAAACAGCCTGCACGACGCTGGACAATACGAGCGGCGAGCGCGAGGTGCGGCGCGAGTTATACGAAACGCTGCTGGTCCTGCCGGACGGTTCGACCAAATACTGGGCGCGCCACTAGAACCCCAGTTCGGTAAACATTTGCGCTGCCCAGCGCTTGTCTTCGTCTTCGGCCTGCGGGTAGTGGGTCTGCCTGATCGTCTGCTGGATGAGACCGTCGGCACGGAAGCGGAAATCGGTGTCGATGCGGCTGATTTCGAGCGGGCTGACCCGGCGCACGACATAGCAAACGCTGGACGGCAGGGCTTTTTCCGGTGGTTGGCCGCTGCTGCGCCGGGCGATTTCCTGTGCCGCGATGGCGCCCTGGCGGGCGGCGATCTGGCCGGTTTTCGGGTAGAAGCCGAAGAGCGGCGACGCCTTGTCTACCATGTCGCCGACCAGAAAAATCCGCTCGTCGGCCAGCGCATTCAGATACACCGGATCCTGCGCCGCCCAGCCGCTGGGCTTGCCGTCGCTGCCGCGGCCGATCAGGCCGGCTTGCCAGGCAAGGTCGGCAGCCTGCTGCGGCGGGGCGAGGATCGCTTCCTTGAAGTCGATGGTCTCGAATTCGGTGGTGATGCGTTTGGCGAAGGGGTCGATCGCGCTGATCCGCGACTGCGGAAAATAGGTGATCTGATCCGCATAGGTATCGCGAAAGACGCGGTCGAAGGAAAGGGCGGGCTGGTTGGGGTCGAGGATCAGCAGCCGGCCCTTGATCCTCCGTTCTTTCAGCCACCAGGCGATCATCACCGCGCGCTCGTAGGGCGCCGGCGGGCAACGGTAGGGCATCGGCGGAATGGTCATTACCAGGTCGCCACCGGCAAAGCTGTCCAGTCGCGCCTTCAGGCGCAGCAGATCGGCGCCGCCTGTGAAGCCGGATGAGAAGGCTTGCCGCGTCTGACGCGCGGCATCGGCATCGTCGCCGTACCAGGCGGAAAAGTCCTCGCGAATGCCGGCGGCCAATATCAGCCAGTCGTAGTCGAGCGTCTGGCTGCGCGTGGTGACCTGGCGTCGCTCGCGGTCGATGGCCAGCACCTCGTCCTGCAGGAAGCGGTAACCGTGGCGGTTGGCGGTTGCCCGGTAATCGCGAACCAGTGCCTGCTCCTCGGCTAGACCGACCAGCCAGCGGTTGGAAAGCGGCAGCGAACGGAATTCCCCTTGGCGCTCGATCAGCAGGACATCCAGCGACGGTGCCAGCAGGCGCAGTTGCCGTGCCGCCGCCAGCCCGCCCCAGCCGCCGCCGACGATCAACACCCGCGGCGCGCAGCTCCTGGCCAGCGGGGCCGCCGCCAGGGCGGCAAGACCGAGGCCGCCCGCCAGCAGTTGTCGCCGCTTCATCGTGCTTTCAGCCGAGGGCGCGCGTCACCACTTCCAGCACGTCGCGCGACAGGCCTTCGTGGTCGCGGATACGTTCCAGCGCAGCCTGGGCGTGAGCCTGACGACCGGCGTCGAACTTCTTCCAGCGGTCGAAGCAGCGGGCGAGGCGCGAGGCGACTTGCGGGTTCTTGTCGTGCAGCATCAGGATGCGGTCGGCGATGAAGGCGTAGCCGCTGCCGTCGGCGGCGTTGAAGCGCACCAGGTTGGCCCCGAAGGCGCGGATCAGCGCGTAGATCTTGTTCGGATTGCCAGCGTCGAAAGCCGGATGCTCGGTCAGTGCCTTGACGGTGGCCAGCGTATCCGGGCGGCGGCTGCTTGATTGGGCGACCAGCCATTTATCGACGACCAGCGCCTCGTCCTTCCATTGGTCGTAGAACTCGGCCAGCGCCTGCTCGCGCTGCGGGCAGACGGCAGCGTTTACATTGGCCAGTGCCGCGAGGGCGGCGAACTGGTCGGTCATATTGTCGGCTTGCTTGAACTGGGCGTAGGCAAGTTGGCGGCTGGCGTCGGTGTCCAGTTCCAGCAGGTAGGAGAGGCAGGTGTTGCGCAGGGCGCGGCGTCCGGCCTGTTCGCTGGTCGGTGCGTAGGCCTCCGTTGCGCTCAACCCGGCGTAGAGGCCGGAAAACTCGCCTTCGAGTGCTTCCGCCAGATGGCGACGGAGGGCATTGCGGGCGGCGTGCAGGGCATCGGGATCGACCTGGTCGAGCAACTCGGCCAGCGTCGATTCGCCGGGCAGGGTCAGGGCTTCGGCGACGAAGGCAGCACCCCGCTCGGCCTGCGTTTGCAGCAGGCGGCGGCAGGCGGCGACGAAGCTTTCCGGCCATTGTGGCGTGCGCCCAGCGGCGATTTCGCTTGCCGCGTCGAGGATCAGCGTCGACGCCAGGCGTTGCCCGGCTTCCCAGGCGTTGAACGGGTCGCTTTCGTGCGCCATCAGCAGCGTGAGTTGTTCCGGCGTGTAGTCGAAATCGAGATAGACCGGCGCCGAGAAGTTGCGCAGCAGCGAAGGCACGGGCTCGGCGGCGATGTCGTTGAAGACGAAGGATTGCGTCGTCGCGGTGAACTGCAAGGTGCGCTCGCTGCCGGCGATCAGTTCGCCTTGCTCGGTGAACAGCGCGACGCGGATCGGGATCAGGTAGGGCGCATCGTCCGAGGCGCGCGGGTTGGCCTGCGTGCAGGTCAGCGTGTAGGTTTTGGATTCGGCATCGAAATAGCCGTCGACCGCAACATGCGGCGTGCCGGGCTGGTTGTACCAGCGCATGAATTGCGTGAATTCAAAACCGCTGGCGGCGGCCATGGCGGCCACGAAATCCTCGCAGGTCACGGCCTGGCCGTCGTGGCGGCGGAAGTATTCATCCATGCCTTTGCGGAAGCCGTCGCGGCCGATCAGCGTCTGGATCATGCGGATGACTTCGGCGCCTTTTTCATAAACTGTGGCGGTGTAGAAGTTGTTGATCTCGACGAAGCTGCTCGGGCGGATCGGGTGCGCCATCGGGCCGGCATCTTCCGGGAACTGCCCGGCGCGTAGGCCACGCACTTCGCGGATGCGGGCGGTTTGCGGGTTGTGCAGATCGCTGCCGAACTCCTGATCGCGGAAGACGGTCAGGCCTTCCTTGAGCGAGAGCTGGAACCAGTCGCGGCAGGTGACGCGGTTGCCGGTCCAGTTGTGAAAATATTCGTGGGCGACGACCCGGTCGATGTTCTCGAAATCGACGTCGGTGGCGACATCGCTGCGCGCCAGCACGTACTTGGTGTTGAAGATGTTGAGGCCCTTGTTCTCCATCGCGCCCATGTTGAAGTCGCCGACGGCGACGATCATGTAGTGGTCGAGATCGCATTCGAGGCCGAAGCGTTCTTCGTCCCAGCGCATGGACTTCCTGAGCGCTTCCATGGCGTGCGGGCACTGGTCGAGTTTGCCGGGTTCGACGTAGATGGCGAGTTGTACGCTGCGGCCGGAAGCGGTGGTGAAAGTGTCTTTCAGTTCGTCGAGCTTGCCGGCGACCAAGGCGAACAGGTAGGCCGGCTTGCGGAACGGGTCTTCCCACTTGGCCCAATGGCGGCCATCCGCCTCACCGCCTTGCGCCACCGGGTTGCCGTTGGCCAGCAGCACCGGGAAAGTGCCTTTGTCGGCGTGCAGCGTGACGGTGTAAGTTGACATCACATCCGGGCGATCGAGGAACCAGGTGATGCGGCGGAAACCCTGCGCCTCGCATTGCGTGAAATAGCCGTCCTTGGAACGATAAAGACCGGAGAGACGCGTGTTGTTGTCCGGCTGGATGCGCACTTCGGTGGTCAGCGTGAACGCGTCCGGCAGATCGCTCAGTGTGAGTTGGGTCGGCGTTTCGGAATATGGCCATTTTTGGCCGTCGACCGCAACCGACAAGGTTTCCAGTTCGTCGCCATCGAGCACCAGCGGCTGCGCGGCGACAGCCGGGTTGCGGCGCATCGCCAGGGTGGCGCGAACCTTGGTGCCACCCGCTTCAATGTCGAAATCGAGATCGACGGTATCGACCAGGAAGGCGGGCGGGGTGTAATCCTTGAGGTAAATCGTCTGCGGGGTGTTGGTTTTCATTGTATGGCGTGGCATCGGGGTTGGATTTCCCGATGATACGTCAAACGTTGGGTCATCGCCGCCGCCAAACCTGCCAGCGCTCCTTGCCGGAAAACACGGGAATCGAGTCGTCGACCGCAGCATCTTCGATGCGCGTGAAATTCGGCGCCAGCAATTCGTCGAGTTGCGCCGGCAGGATGCCGAACGGTGGCCCCTTGGCCTGGTCGCAGAGGAAGAAATAGCCGGCGAGCAGGCCGCCGGGCGGCAGGAGTTCGGCGACGCGGCGGCCCCAGTCGGGCCAGAGTTTGCGCGGGATGGCGCAGAGGAAGGCGCGTTCGTAGATGAGCGCCGGGGCGGTTGGCGGCTGCCATTTGAAAAAGTCGTCGCAGACGAGGTCGACCGCAACCGACGCCAGGACTTCCCGGGCACGGGCGATGGCGGTCGGCGAGAAGTCGAGCGCGGTGACCGGCCAGCCGTGGGTGGCCAGGTGGGCGGCTTCCCAGGCGCTGCCGCAGCCAGGGATCAGGGTATTGAGCGGCGTGGCCTGACGGGCGACGAAGGCAGCGAAGTCGTCCGGTACCTTGCCGGCATCCCACGGCGTGATGCCTTCTCCAAAGCGTTTGCACCAGAAGTCGGGGTGTTCCGGGCGCTGGTCGTCGGCCTTGATCTGGGTCGGGGAAGGGGGGGTAGCGCTCATGTTAAACTTGCCGCCTTCCATTCTTTACCGCGTGCCGCGTCATGTCTGCTCCTTCCAAGATCGTTATCGCCTCCCGTGAATCCCGTCTCGCTATGTGGCAGGCCGTGCATGTGCAGGGCCGTCTGGCCAGCCTGAATCCGGGGGCGGAAGTCGTCATTCTAGGCATGACGACCAAGGGTGACCAGATTCTCGACCGCCCGCTCGCCGAAATCGGCGGCAAGGGGCTGTTCATCAAGGAGCTGGAAGTGGCGATGGAACAGGGCCGCGCTCACCTCGCGGTGCATTCGATGAAGGACGTGCCGATGGTGATGCCCGAAGGCTTCGTGCTGGCCGCCATCTCGGCGCGCGAGAACCCGCGCGATGCCTTCGTTTCCAACAAGTATGCCGGCCTCGATGAGCTGCCGGCCGGTGCCGTCGTCGGCACCTCCAGCCTGCGCCGCGAATCCATCCTGCGCGCCAAATACCCGCAACTGGTCATCAAAAGCCTGCGCGGCAATCTCGACACCCGGTTGCGCAAGCTCGATGCCGGCGAGTACGACGCGATCATCCTCGCCGCCGCCGGCCTGATTCGCCTTGGTCTGGAAAACCGCATCAAATCGGTGTTGACCGCAGAACAATCGCTGCCGGCTCCCGGCCAGGGCGCGCTGGGCATCGAACTGGTGGACGGCGATGCAGCGATGGCCGCCATCGTCGCGCCGTTGAACGACCCGGAAACCGCCCACTGTGTCAAGGCCGAACGCGCATTCTCGCGCGCCCTCGGCGGTTCCTGCCAGGTGCCGCTGGGCGGCTATGCGATCATCGACAACGGCCAGCTCTGGCTGCGCGGCTTCGTCGCCACCGCCGACGGCACGGAAATGGTCAGCGCCGAGTTGCGCGGCGACGCCGCCAACGACGAGGCACTCGGCCGCCAGTTGGCCGAGACGTTGCGTACCCAAGGCGCCGACGCCATCCTGCAAAAGCTGGCGAACTGCAAACCGGCCTGACGATGAAGCCGCCCGGCCCGCTTGCCGGCAAAACCATTGTCGTCACCCGGCCGCTGGCGCAGGTCGGGCCGCTGGCGGCGGCGATTGCCGCGCTAGGCGGCGAGCCGCTGATCTTTCCTCTGCTCGAAATTTCACCGGCTGCCGATGGCCAGCCATTGGCAGCCGCCGTGGCGCGGCTCGCGGATTATTCGCTGGTCGTCTTCATCAGCCCCAACGCGGTCGACCATGCCCTGCCGGCGATTCTGGCGCATGGCGACTGGCCGCTCGGGTTGCAGCCGGCGGCAGTCGGCCAAGGCACAGTCAAGGCGCTGGCGGCGCACGGGATTTCCGGTTGTGTCGCACCTAGCGAGCGCTTCGATTCCGAGGCGCTGCTGGCCTTGCCGGAACTGGCGGCGGAACGGGTGGCCGGCCGGCGCATCGCCATCTTTCGCGGCGACGGTGGGCGCGAACTGCTGGCTGAGACGCTGCGCGCACGCGGCGCCGAGGTGGATTGCGTGACCTGCTACCGGCGTTCGGGGCCGGCCAATGGCGTTGCCCCGCTGCTTGCCGCCTGGCGCGCCGGACGGCTGGATGCGCTGACCGTGTCGAGCAGTGAAGGGCTGCGTTATCTCGTCGACCTGCTCGACGCCGAAGGCTGCAGTTACCTGCAAAAAACCCCGGTTTTCGTGCCGCATTCGCGCATTGCCGACAACGCCCGCGCTTTGGGTTTAAGCAACATTATCCTGACCGGGGCCGCCGACGCTGGCATTCTTGCCGGTTTAGGTGCTTATAATTGGCCGGGATGACGCAAGAAAACGAAAACGCCTCCCCTCCCGCCGGCAAACCGGAATCCAGACCGGTGCCATCGACCCGGCAAAATCTCGCCCTGCTCGTTGCCATCCTCGCTGTGTTGCTGGCCGGCTGGCAGTGGTACGAGACGCGCCAGCGGCTGGCCGCGAACGAGCAGGAAATGCTCAACAGGCTGGCGCAAGCGGCGGCGGCAAGCCAGGAAGAGCGCGGTGTGCAACGGCAGCTCCGGGAAGAGATCGAGTCCTTGCAGGGCAAGCTCGGTGCCATGGAAGAAAAGCTGGACGAATACGAGAGCCAGAGCGCGACGCTGCAAACGCTTTACGAAAACATTTCGCGCGGCCGCGAAGAGTCGATCCTGATCGAAGTCGAGCATGCCGTCACCCTGGCCGGCCAGCAGCTCCAACTGGCTGGCAACGTGCAGGCCGCCATCCTCGCGCTGCAATCCGCAGATGCCCGGCTGGCACGTCTCGACCAGGGGCGTGTCCTGCTGCTGCGCAAGGCGCTGGCGAAGGATCTCGAGCGCCTGAACGCCTTGCCCCTGGTTGATCTGGCGGGCATCAGCCTGCGTCTGGAGCAGATCGTTGTCGGCGTCGATAAGCTGCCACTGGGCAGTTACGGTCGACCTTCCGAAAAGGCACAAAACGATGACATGGCGGAAGTGCCGTTGCCGATGTGGCGAAGGGCACTCGGCGATCTCTGGCGGGAAATCAGGGGCCTGATCCGCATCCAGCGTTTCGACCGCGCCGAGCCGCCGTTGCTGGCGCCCGGTCAGGACTACCTGCTGCGCGAAAACATCAAGCTGCGCCTGTTGAACGCGCGTCTGGCACTGTTCGCCCACGATCAGGCGACCTTCCGCAACGAACTGAAGGCGGCCGGCGATTCGCTCGGCACTTACTTCGACACGCGCGACAAGGCTGTCCAGGTCGATCAGGCGGCCATCAAGCAACTGCTGGCCGGCGCAACCGAGGTGCAGGCGCCGAGTCTGGCCGAGACGCAGAGCTCATTGCGCGCCCTGCGCGAAGGCAAGGAAAAGAAGTGAAGGGGCTGTTCTGGGTGCTTGCGCTGTTTGCGCTGGCCGTGGCCGTGGCGCTTGGCGCGCGGCTTAACGACGGCTACGTGCTGCTGGTGTTTCCGCCATATCGCGCCGAAGTCAGCCTGAATCTCTTCGTGCTGGCGCTGCTCGGCACCTTCCTCGCGCTCTATTTTGTGCTGCGCGCTCTGGTCTTGACTTTCGGGCTGCCGCAGCGCGTGCGCCAGTATCGCGAACGCCGACGCCGCGAAAAGGCCGGACAGGTGTTCCAGGATGCCGTCAGGTTGTTGTTCGAGGGACGTTTCGGGCAGGCGCTAAAGCGCGCGGGCGAAGCCTACGACGCCGGCACGGCGCGCGGGCTATCGGCGCTGATCGCGGCGCGCGCCGCCCAGCGCATGCGGGAATCCGAAAAACAGCAGGAATGGATGGCGCGCGCCATGTCGGACGATCCGCGGAACGAGGCGGCGACGCTGATGCTGGAAGCCGAGATGATGAACGAGTCGCGGCGCTTCGACGAGGCGCTGGCGGCCCTGGAGCGGCTGCAGGACAAGCAGGGGCGGCACATCGCGGCGCTGCGTCTGGAATTGCGCGCGCGTCAGGGCGTCGGCGACTGGGATGGCGTGCTCAAGCTGGCGCGCCAGCTGGTCAAGCGCGATGCGCTACCGGCCGAGGTGGTGCGGGAAATCAGGACGCAGGCGCATCTCGGCAACATTGCCCGAAAGGCTGGCGATCAGGGGCAATTGACCGCCTACCTGCGCGCCTTGCCGGTCGAGGAGCGCGGGCGACGGGTGGTTCTGGCGGCATCCCGGGCGCTGGTGGCGCAAGGGGCGGACAGCGAGGCGCAAAAGCTGATCGAAGCGGTGCTGGACGCGGCCGGCAGCGACGATTGGCAGTCCGAGTTGCTGAGCATTTACGGTCGCCTGAGTGGCGGCGAGCTGACGGCGCGCATCGCCAAGGCCGAGGCCTGGCTGCGCAGCCATCCTGACGATGCCCGCCTGCTCGATGCGCTGGGTCGCATGTGCCTGCAACAGCGCTTGTGGGGTAAGGCGCAGAGCTATCTGGAAGCGTCGCTGGCGGTCGAGCCGACGCAGCAGACCCACCTCGAACTGGCGCGCCTGGCCGATCAACTCGACCGCCCGGAAGAAGCCAACAAGCACTACCGGGCCAGCGCGCTGCTGGACGTGCGTTAAGCCCAGTCCTGCGGCTTGAGGAAGACTTCGTAGAGTTCCGCTTCCGGCGTGCCGGCTTCCGGTTTCCAGTCGTAACGCCATTTGACGATCGGCGGCAACGACATCAGGATTGACTCGGTGCGACCACCCGATTGCAGGCCGAACAACGTGCCGCGATCCCAGACCAGGTTGAATTCGACATAGCGCCCGCGCCGGTAGGCTTGGAAGTCGCGTTCGCGTTCGCCGTAGGGTGTGTCGCGGCGCTTCGCCAGTACCGGCAGGTAGGCTTGGGTGAAGGCGTCGCCAACGGCTTGCATCAGTGCAAAGCAGCGCTCGAAGCCGCCTTCGTTCAAGTCGTCGAAGAAGACGCCGCCGACACCGCGCGGTTCGTTGCGGTGTTTTAGGAAGAAATAGTCGTCGCACCACGTCTTGTACTTGGGATAGACCTCGTCGCCGAAAGGAGCGAGCGCGTCGCGGCAAGTCCGGTGAAAATGGACCACATCCTCGCGTTGACCGTAATAGGGCGTCATGTCCATGCCGCCGCCGAACCACCAGACGTCGTCCTCGCCTTCCTTGCTGGCGACGAAGCAGCGCACGTTCATGTGCGCGGTCGGGCAGTAGGGGTTGCACGGATGGAGCACCAGAGAAACGCCCATCGCTTCCCACGAGCGCCCGGCCAGTTGCGGGCGGACGGCAGTGGCCGAGGCCGGCAGCGATTTGCCGGTGACGTGCGAGAAATTGACGCCGCCGCGCTCGAAAAAATCGCCTTCCTCGATCAGCCGGGAAATACCGCCGCCGCCTTCCGGGCGAACCCAGCTGTCGGTGCGGAAGACCTGACCGTCGAAGGCCTCCAGTTCGGCGACGATGCGCGCTTGCAGGCCAGTAAAGTAGGCTTTAAGTTGCTGGGTGTCCATTTTGTCTCCGGGGTAAAAAAACGGGCGGCTGAAGCAGCCGCCCGGGATTTGTTCGTGTTGCCTCGCGTCAGCGGCTGATCGCGCGGTAGCCGATGTCCTTGCGGTATTGCATGCCGTCCCAGTCGATCTGGGTCAGCACCTCGTAGGCACGCTTCTGGGCCAGCTTGACGTTCTCGCCGAGCGCGGTAACGCACAGGACACGACCGCCGTTGGTGACCACCTGGCCATCCTGTTCGGTTGTGCCGGCGTGGAAGACATGAGCGTCTTCGCCGAAGCTGTTGCCCTTGGGCAGGCCATTGATGACGTCGCCCTTCTTTGACGCGTCAGGATAATTGGCGGCGGCCAGCACGACGCCGAGCGCGACGCGGCGGTCCCATTCGGCTTCGACCTGATCCAGGGTGCCGGCAACGCCATGCTCCAGCAGGTCGAGGAAATCCGATTTCAGGCGCATCAGGATCGGCTGCGTTTCCGGGTCTCCCATGCGGCAGTTGAATTCCAGCGTCTTGACCGCGCCGTCCTTGCCGATCATCAGCCCGGCATAGAGGAAGCCGGTGAATGGGATGCCGTCGGCGGCCATTCCCTTGACGGTCGGCAGGATGATTTCGCGCATCGCCTTGGCATGCACTTCCGGCGTCACGCAAGGGGCCGGCGAGTAGGCGCCCATGCCGCCGGTATTGGGGCCCTGGTCGCCGTCGAAGATGCGCTTGTGGTCCTGGCTGGAGGCCAGGGCGAGGACGTTTTTGCCGTCGACCATGACGATGAAGCTGGCTTCCTCGCCGTCGAGGAACTCTTCGATCACCACGCGGGCGCCGGCATCGCCCAGTTTGTTGCCGGATAGCATGTCGTCGATCGCGGCGTGCGCTTCTTCAAGGGTCATGGCGACGACGACGCCCTTGCCGGCAGCCAGGCCGTCGGCCTTGATGACGATGGGCGCACCTTTTTCATCGATGTAGGCGTGTGCTGCGGTCGACTCGGAAAAAGTGGCGAATTCGGCGGTTGGAATATTGTGGCGGGCCATGAAACGCTTGGCGAAATCCTTGGAGGATTCGAGCTGCGCGGCTTCCTTGGTCGGGCCGAAGATCTTCAGTCCGTTGGCACGAAAGACATCGACCACGCCGGCCGCCAGCGGCGCCTCGGGGCCGACCAGCGTCAGGTGGATACCTTCCCGCGCTGCGAACAGGGCCAGCGCGGCCGGGTCGGTCAGGTTGACGTTCTGCAGGTATTTTTCCCGCGCCGTGCCGGCATTGCCCGGCGCGACATAGACCTGCTGCAGGCCGGGCGTCTGCGCCAGCTTCCAGGCCATGGCATGCTCGCGGCCGCCGGAACCGATTACCAGTAGTTTCATGGCTGATCTCATCGAGTGTCGTTGTTATTAGTGACGGAAATGCCTGGCGCCGGTGAACACCATCGCGATGCCATGCTCGTCGGCCGCGGCGATGACTTCTTCGTCGCGCATCGAGCCGCCCGGCTGGATGACGGCGGTGGCGCCGGCTTCGGCCAGCACGTCGAGACCGTCGCGGAACGGGAAGAAGGCATCGGAGGCGACAACCGAACCCTTCAGCGACAGGCCGGCGTTGGTGGCCTTGATGCTGGCGATCTTGGTCGAATCGACGCGACTCATCTGGCCGGCGCCGACACCTAGGGTCATGCCGCTGCCGCAGAAGACGATGGCGTTGGATTTGACGAACTTGGCGACGCGCTCGGCAAACAGCAGGTCTTCGATTTGCTGGGCGGTCGGCTGCACCTTGGTGACCACCTTCAGGCCGGAAGCCTGGGCGGTGAAGTCGTCCGCGGTTTGCACCAGCAGACCGCCACCGACGCGCTTCAGTTCCAGCTTGTTGAGATCACGACCGAGCGGCACGACCAGCACGCGCAGGTTCTGCTTGGCGGCCAGCGCGGCCTTGGCTTCGGCGGTGAAGGACGGGGCGATCAGCACTTCGACGAAGTGCTTGCGCTCGTTCATGGCGTTGACCACGTCGATGCCGACTTCGCCGTTGAAGGCGATGATGCCGCCGAAAGCCGAGGTCGAGTCGGTCTTGAACGCCTTTTCGTAAGCGCCGAGCAAGGTGCCGTCGATGGCGACGCCGCACGGGTTGGCGTGCTTGATGATGACGCAGGCCGGGGCGTCGAAGGCCTTGACGCACTCCCAGGCGGCATCGGAGTCGGCGATGTTGTTGTAGGACAACTCCTTGCCCTGCAGCTGGGCGTAAGCGGCGATGCTGCCAGCCAGCGGCGTGGTGTCGCGGTAGAAGGCGGCTTGCTGATGCGAGTTCTCACCGTAGCGCAGGATTTCGGTGCGGTCGAACGCCAGTTGCAGCTTGGCCGGGAACACGGACGGCAGCGGCGCGGCGTCGGCGGGCTTGGCTTCAGCGCCTTCGTCGAGGCCGGTCAGCCAGTTGGCGATCATGCTGTCGTAGCGGGCGGTGTGGGTGAAGGCCTTCTTGGCCAGGTTGAAGCGGGTGGCGAGCTGGAGCGTGCCACCGTTGACCTTCATTTCTTCGAGCAGCGGGGTGTAGTCCGCCGGATCGGTGACGATGGCGACGCCGTTGTAGTTCTTGGCCGAGGAGCGAACCATGGCCGGGCCGCCGATGTCGATGTTCTCGATGGCGTCTTCCAGCGTCACGCCCGGCTTGGCGATGGTGGCAGCGAAGGGATAGAGATTGACGCAGACCAGGTCGATGGTCGGGATGCCGTGTTCCTCGATGGTCGCCAGATGTTCGGGCAGGTCGCGGCGGGCCAAAATGCCACCGTGTACCTTCGGGTGCAGCGTCTTGACGCGGCCGTCGAGCATTTCCGGGAAACCGGTGTAGTCGCCGATTTCGGTGACGGTCAGGCCGGCGTCGCGCAGCATCTTGGCGGTGCCGCCGGTGGACAGCAGCTTGACGCCCTGGGCGGCGAGGCCCTGGGCAAATTCGAGGACGCCGGTTTTATCGGAGACGGAAATCAGGGCTTGCTTGATGGTCATGATGATTTACAGAAGTTGATGTTCGGTGAGTTTCTTGCGCAGCGTGTTGCGGTTGATGCCGAGCATCTCGGCGGCCAGCGTCTGGTTGGCGCCGGCCTTGGCCAATACCACCTCCAGCATCGGTTTTTCCACGCTCTTCAGGACCATGTCGTAGATGGCGGCCGGCTTTTCGCCATCCAAATCCCGGAAGTACTGCTCCAGCGCGTTGATCACGCACTGCCCCAAATCATGTTGGCTCATGCTGCCAACGCCTCCTCTTTGTCGTATTTCAGATAGTTGTGTTCCGCCGCCAGGCGGCAGAAAAAATCGTTCACCGCCTGCATCTGTTGGTCGATGCTGGGCAGGACGTTCATTTCCTTGCGGAAGGCCGCCGACCCGACCAGCCCCTTGGTGTACCAGGAGATGTGCTTGCGGGCGACCTTGAACCCCGTTTCCGGGCCGTAGAAAGCGTAGAGG
>Ga0209310_1000814_pt1 | contig 29033 bp, 30 predicted proteins | sample AD_UKC030_MetaG_FD_184415 | JGI IMG/M metagenome (GOLD analysis project Ga0209310, IMG submission 184415) | Active sludge microbial communities of municipal wastewater-treating anaerobic digesters from USA - AD_UKC030_MetaG (SPAdes) (version 2) | ecosystem: Engineered > Bioreactor > Anaerobic >...
TCGGTTGCTCAATTATCGACGCGCAGCACGGCCAGGAAGGCTTCCTGCGGGATTTCCACGCTACCGACCTGCTTCATGCGCTTCTTGCCGGCCTTTTGCTTCTCCAGCAGTTTTTTCTTGCGGGTAATGTCGCCGCCGTAGCATTTGGCCAGCACATCCTTGCGCATCGCCTTGACGTTCTCGCGGGAAATGATCTGCGAACCAATGGCGGCCTGAATCGCCACGTCGTACATCTGGCGAGGGATCAGTTCGCGCATTTTCGAAGCAAGTGCGCGACCACGATATTGCGCGTTGGCGCGATGTACGATCAGCGACAGGGCATCGACCTTCTCGCTATTGATCAGGATATCGAGTTTGACCACATCGGCCGCACGATATTCCTTGAAGTCATAGTCGAGCGAAGCGTAGCCCTTTGAGCATGACTTCAACTTGTCGAAGAAATCCATGACCACTTCGGCCATCGGCATTTCATAGACCACCTTTACCTGGCGGCCGTGATAATGCAAGTCGACCTGATTGCCGCGCTTCTGGTTGCATAGCGTGATGACGTTGCCGAGATAATCCTGTGGCACGAAGATGGTGGCCGTGATGATCGGCTCGCGAATTTCCTCGATCTTGCTCAGTTCCGGCAATTTGGCCGGATTCTCGATCTGGATTACCGAGCCGTCGCGCATGACCACTTCGTAGACGACGGTCGGCGCGGTCGTTATCAGATCCTGATCAAATTGGCGCTCCAGTCGTTCCTGCACGATTTCCATGTGCAGCAGACCAAGAAAGCCGCAGCGAAAGCCGAAGCCGAGGGCTTGCGAAACTTCCGGTTCGTATTGCAGTGAGGAATCGTTGAGTTTGAGCTTTTCCAGCGACTCGCGCAGCGAGTCGTACTGATTCGATTCGACCGGGTACAAACCGGCGAATACCTGCGGCTTGATCTCCTTGAAACCTGGCAACGGCTCGGTTGCCTTGCAGTCGAGCCGCGTAATCGTGTCACCAACCTTGGCCGCTTTCAGTTCCTTGATGCCAGCGATGACGAAGCCGACTTCGCCGGCACGCAAGGCATCGCGTGCAACCGATTTTGGCGAAAATACGCCGACCTGTTCGCACAACTGCTGGGCAGTTGTCGCCATGAAAAAAAGTTTGTCCTTGGGGCGGATCTCACCATCGACCACACGAACCAGCATCACGACGCCGACGTAATTGTCGAACCATGAGTCGATGATCAGGGCCTTGAGTGGCGCTTCCGGATCGCCTTTTGGCGCCGGAATGCGTGCGACCACCGCTTCGAGGATATCTTCGACACCGAGACCGGTCTTGGCCGAAGCGAGAACCGCATCGGTGGCGTCGATACCGATCACATCCTCGATTTCTTCCCGTGCTTTTTCCGGGTCGGCCGACGGCAGATCGATCTTGTTCAGAACCGGCACCACCTCGACATCGAGGTCAAGCGCCGTATAACAGTTGGCCACCGTCTGCGCCTCGACGCCCTGCGAGGCATCGACAACCAGCAAAGCACCTTCACAGGCCGACAGCGAACGCGAAACTTCGTACGAAAAATCCACGTGTCCCGGCGTATCGATCAGGTTGAGGTTGTAGACCTTGCCGTCACGCGCCTTGTACTGCAATGCAGCTGTCTGGGCCTTGATGGTGATGCCGCGCTCGCGCTCGATTTCCATCGAATCAAGGACCTGTGCTTCCATTTCGCGGTCCGAAAGGCCTCCGCAAAGATGGATGATGCGATCGGCCAGCGTCGATTTGCCGTGGTCGATGTGGGCGATGATAGAGAAATTCCGGATGTGATCCATGCGGCTAGTAAAAAAGGGCGCTGTACCGGCGCCCTTCCCTGTTCAGAAGACCTTGGATTTTAGCGGATTTCGGCCAGATATTCACGGGTTTTGGGGACATCCAGGAAGTAATGGCAGAGTTCGGTATCACCATGCAGTAAAACCGGTATCAGTTCGTCGTATTTTGCTTCCAGCGTCGGGTCGGTATCGATGTCGATGACCCTGACCACAACGCCGAACTCCTCTGTCAACGCTGCCAAGGCCAACTCCATGTCGTGACAAAGATGGCAATAGCTGCGCCCTAGCAGCGTCAGCTCAATTTCCATTCATACCCTTGATGGTGACGAATGTCTGCATCTCGCCGCGCCGGACCAGCAGCGTGACATTGCTCCCCTTCTCGAACTGACCAAGCAACTTGTTCAGTTGATCGACCGTCTTGACCTCGGTCGTCGCCCCTTTGCTGATCAGAGCAACGATAATGTCGCCAGTACGCAGGTCGGCGCGTGCCGTCGTGCCGCGCACGTCCTCGATCAGCAAACCGGCGTCCATCTTGAGTTCCCGCTTCTGCTCGGCAGTCAGTTCGCTAAGCACAAGGCCAAGACGATTGGCCTGCTTTTCGGGCGGTTTGACGCCGCGTGCCGGATGCTCCGAGGCGACTTTCTCTTCAGCCATTTCGCCAATAGTGACCACGATGTCGCGGGTCGTACCCTTGCGCCAGACCTGGACTGTCGACCGCGCTCCGGGTTTGGTGGCGCCGACCATGCGCGGCAGGTCGGCCGAGGCATTGATCGGCTTGCCATCGAACTTGAGAATGACGTCACCCGGTTCCAGTCCAGCTTTGTCTGCAGGGCCGCCCTTTTCGACGGCATTGACGACGGCACCCATCGGCCGGCTCAAAGCCAACGAATCGGCCAGTTCCTTGCTGACTTCCTGGATCACCACGCCCAGCCGCCCGCGGCTGACTTTGCCGGAAGCGCGCAACTGGTTCTGAATCTCCATCGCCACATCAATCGGTATGGCGAAAGAAACACCCATGTAGCCGCCGCTACGGCTGTAGATCTGCGAGTTGATACCGACAACCTCGCCGCGCATGTTGAACAGCGGACCACCCGAATTGCCGGGATTGATCGCCACGTCGGTCTGGATGAAGGGAACGTAGCTCTCCTGCGGCAGCGAACGGCCCTTGGCCGAAACGATGCCGGCCGTGACCGAATTGTCGAAACCGAACGGCGAGCCGATGGCGACCACCCATTCGCCAACCTTCAATTGCGTCGGGTCGCCCAGTCTGGCGAAGGGAAGTCCGGCCGCCTCGATCTTGATCAGCGCTACATCGCTGCGCTTGTCGGCACCGATGGTCTTCGCCTTGAATTCCCGCTTGTCGGTCAGACGCACGGTTACTTCATCGGCCCCGTCGACGACATGCGCATTGGTCAAAATGTAACCGTCGCCGCTGATGATGAAGCCTGAACCCAGCGACTTGTTTTCGAATTCCCGGGGTGTCGAACCGCCCGGGTGGCGAGGAATGAAGCGCTTGAAGAATTCGAAGGCGGGGTCGTTCTCGTCGAACGGAAACGGCATCGACTGGCTGCTTCGCGTCACCTGTGTTGTGCTTATGTTGACGACGGCTGGACCCTGACGTTCGGCAAGTTCGGTGAAATCAGGCAAGCCGCGCATCTGCCCAAGCGCGCCGGACGAAATGAATAAGAATGACAGCAGGGCCAGAAAACGTTTCATCGGCACGTACCTCCTGAATTGCTTAAGACGAACGGGAAATGATATGGGGACGGTTTCCGGAAAAACCAGTTGCTGTCGCCGTCCGGCGGGCGATGTAGATGAAGGATAGCAGCACACCGGACAGTGCACCGAGCATGGCGCCCTGGTCGCCGCCCAGTTCCATGCCGAGCAAGGCGCCTGCAATCGTTGTGGTCAACGGCAATATATAGGCCAAATTTGCACTGCGGCGGACGCTGCCGGCGGCAATCGCTACCGTGACATGGTCACCGACAGCGGCACCGATATCATTGACCACGCGGTATTTCTTCGGTTCGCTGCAAAACATCTGGGTCAGGCTCTGACCGCCGCAGCCACCTTTCTCATGGCAGCGCCCGCAGCCGCTTTGCGTCACCTCGACCAGCGCCGTATCACCCTGAAGTTCACGAACGACGGCGCGTACAGTGGTTTGCTCAGCAGTTACAGCTACCATCGGCGATCAGGGGCGACATCGAGCAAGGGGCGCAATTTCACTGCCACCGCCTCGCGTGCCCGGAAGATGCGCGAACGTACCGTGCCGATCGGGCAGTTCATCATTTCGGCAATTTCTTCATAGGAAAGCCCCTCGATTTCACGCAAGACAATCGCCGTGCGCAGCTCTTCGGGCAAGGCATCCATCGCGGAATCGACGGTCTCACCGATCTGCTTGGACAACAGCAGGCTCTCAGGCGTATTAATGTCGCGCAACTGATCTGCGGACTCGAAGGTCTCCGCTTCCTCGCTGTCGAATTCAGTGGACGTCGGTGCCCGGCGCCCCTGGGCCACAAGGTAATTCTTCGCCGTATTGATGCCGATCCGGTACAGCCAGGTGTAGAACGCGCTGTCGCCGCGAAACGAAGGCAATGCGCGATAGGCCTTGATGAAGGCCTCCTGCGAAACATCCTCGACTTCGGCCGGATCGCGGATGAAGCGCGAAAGCAGACGCCCCAGCTTGCGCTGGTATTTACTCACCAATTGGTCGAAGGCCTGTTTCTCTCCACCTTGCGCCCGTTCGACCAACGCCTGATCGATTTCGCGCTCGCTCATAGTTTTTTATTCTCCCTGCTGGAACTCTCGTTAGTTTTGTTTAAGACGAAGTATAGCCCAGCCGATTTGCTGACATGGATACGTAGTTTCCGTTATTTGTGACTATGTGTAACGCTTGAGAGTGCTGGGTCCATGCTATATTCGACTGCAAAAATACGTTCGAGAACCAGCTTGCACACTTTTGATACGCTCATCATTGGCAGTGGTCTGGCGGGTCAGTCGGCCGCCTTGCGCCTTGCCGCCCATGGCCGCGTTGCCCTTATCAGCAAACGATCCCTTGAAGATTCGGCCTCAGGCTGGGCCCAAGGCGGCATCGCGGCCGTCCTCGACAGCCACGACTCAATCGAGGCGCACATCAAGGATACGCTGGTTGCCGGAGCCTGGCTCAACGACCCAAAAGCAACTCGCTTCGTTGTCGAAAACGGGCGTGCCGCGATCGACTGGCTGATCGAACAAGGCGTCCCGTTCACCAAGGACGAGGCAGGCTACCACCTGACGCGCGAAGGCGGTCACAGTGCCCGCCGGGTGATTCACGTCGCGGATGCGACCGGCTCGGCAGTCCAGGCGACGCTAACCGACAAGGTACGCAGCAATCCGAATATCGTCATTTTCGAAAACCACATCGCGATCGACCTGATCACCGGCGCCAAACTGGGTAGCGAGGAAAATCGCTGCTTCGGCGCTTACGTACTCGACAACGAAAGTGGCGAGGTCATCACCATCGGCGCCAGCAATACCTTGCTCGCCACGGGTGGTGCCGGCAAGGTTTATCTGTACACGACCAATCCGGACACCTCGACCGGCGACGGCATCGCCATGGCCTGGCGCGCCGGCTGTCGCGTGGCCAATATGGAATTCATCCAGTTCCACCCGACCTGTCTCTACCATCCGCAAGCCAAATCCTTCCTGATTTCCGAAGCGGTGCGCGGCGAAGGCGGCCTCCTCCGCCTGCCGGATGGTACGCGCTTCATGCCGGATCACGACGAGCGTGCAGAGCTTGCACCCCGCGACATCGTCGCCCGCGCCATCGACTTTGAAATGAAGAAGCGCGGCCTCGACTGCGTTTATCTGGATATTACCCACAAGGGCGAGCCATTCATTCGGACCCACTTCCCGAACATCCATGCCCGTTGCCTCGAACTGGGCATCAATATTGCCCGCGAGCCGATTCCGGTGGTGCCGGCCGCTCACTACACCTGTGGCGGCATTGTCAGCGACCTGCGCGGACGGACCGATGTTCCCGGCCTCTATGTTGCCGGCGAGGCCTCCTATACCGGACTGCATGGCGCCAATCGCCTGGCCTCGAATTCGCTGCTCGAATGCCTGGTTTTCGCGGAAGCTGCGGTCGACGACATTTTGCGCGGCAAAACCAGGGCGCTCCCGCATTTGCCGCAATGGGACGAAAGCCGGGTCACCGATGCCGACGAAGAGGTGGTCATTTCGCACAACTGGGACGAATTGCGCCGCTTCATGTGGGACTATGTCGGTATCGTCCGCACCAACAAGCGCCTCAAGCGGGCGCAGCACCGCATTCGCCTGCTGATGCGCGAAATCGAAGAGTTCTACACCAATTTCCGGGTCAGCCATGACCTGATCGAATTGCGCAATCTGGTGGCCACGGCCGACCTGATCGTTCGTTGTGCTATGCAGCGCAAGGAAAGCCGCGGCCTGCACTTTTCCCGCGACTACCCGGAAATGCTGCCGCGCGCAAAAAATACGATACTTAGGCGGCGTCGGGGTCGGCGCTGACTTCCAGACGCCAGCGCAACCACACGCGCAAACGTCGGAAATCCTCGGGCACAACCGAATCTGGCACGATGATTACCCGGTAAGCATGCTGCTCATCTGCCAGACGCAGAACCGTCAGCCAAGGATGCACCGTGGTGCCAGACAGCAGATGCATCTCGATAAATTCGGCTCGGCCAGTCATTTGGCAACTGATTCGCCCGTCTTTGTCGATTCGTAAAGTCCGGATGCGCGGGGTAGCTGAAAACACGGCAACAAGCGCGGCCAGCAAGGTGGCACCGCCGACCAGCAAAAATTGAAATGGCGCCCACGGTGTCAGCGCGACCCCGGTCAGGCCGAGCGCTGTCACGGCGAAGAGCGCGCCATCCACCAAGCGCGAACGGCGCAGTCCGATGATTATCGGAAACTGCACCGTTCCTTACCGCCGATTGCAGGCAGATTGCGAGATCAGACGCGCTTGAATGCGACGGTACCGTTTGTCCCGCCAAAACCGAACGAGTTCGACAATGCCGCATCAATCTTCATCGGCCGCGCCTGGTTGGCACAATAGTCGAGGTCGCAACGTTCGTCCTGATTGAAAATATTGATGGTTGGCGGCGAAATCTGGTGGTGGATAGCCAGCACGGTGAACACAGCTTCGATGCCACCGGCAGCGCCGAGCAGATGGCCGGTCATCGACTTGGTGGAATTGACCACCACATTCTTGACGACATCGCCGAAAGCACCCTTGACCGCCATCGTCTCCGCCACGTCGCCGAGCGGCGTCGAGGTGCCATGGGCGTTGACGTACTGGATGTCCGACGGCGAAAGGCCGGCATTCTTCAGCGCGGCGACCATGCAGCGCCGCGCGCCGTCGCCATTTTCGGCTGGCTGGGTCATGTGGTAGGCGTCGGCGCTCATGCCGTAACCGGCGACTTCGGCATAAATCTTCGCGCCGCGCGCCTTGGCGTGCTCGTATTCTTCGAGCACCATGCAGCCTGCGCCCTCGCCGAGAACGAAGCCGTCTCGATCCTTGTCCCACGGCCGGCTGGCGGTCGTCGGATCATCGTTGCGGGTAGACAGCGCGCGTGCAGCGCAGAAACCACCCATGCCCAGCGGTGAAACCGTCGATTCGGCACCGCCGGCGACCATGACGTCAGCGTCACCATATTCGATGATGCGCGCGGCTTCGCCAACCGAATGTGTGCCGGTCGTACAGGCAGTGACGAGGGCGATGTTCGGCCCCTTGAAACCGTACATGATCGACAGGTTGCCGGAAATCATGTTGATGATTGACCCGGGAACGAAGAAAGGCGACACCTTGCGGATACCGCCGGCCATGTATTCTTCCTTGGTCGCCTCGATCAGCGGCAGGCCACCAATGCCGGAGCCGATCGCCACCCCGATGCGTTCGGGATCCGCCGCATTTTCTTTGTCCAGACCGGCATCACGAACAGCCTGAATACCCGCCGCCATGCCGAAATGGATAAAGGTATCCATGCGCCGCGCGTCTTTGGCCGAAATGTAGCTCGTGATATCGAAGTTCCTGACCTCGCCGGCAATCTGCACCGGGAAAGTGGAGGTGTCGAACTTGGTGACATGGGCAATGCCGGAACGGCCGGCCAGGATGTTCTGCCAGCCTTCTTCGACGGTGTTTCCAACCGGGCTAACAAGACCCAGACCGGTAATAACGACTCTGCGACGTGTCAAGGTGAACTCCGCATGCAAATGTGGCAAGGCCGGCCATCGGGCCGGCCTTGTCGGGATTTACCGAAATGGATTATTTCTTGTTGGCAAGGATGAAATCGACCGCCTGCTGGACCGTGGTGATCTTCTCGGCCTGCTCGTCGGGGATTTCACACTCGAACTCTTCTTCGAGGGCCATGACCAGTTCGACGGTGTCGAGGGAATCCGCGCCCAGATCATCGACAAAAGAGGACTCGTTCTTGATGTCCGCTTCGTTAACGCCCAGTTGTTCGGCGACAATCTTCTTGACGCGCTCTACGATGTTATCCATTACAAAAACTCCTTCCCCTCAGGGGTTCGAAAAAAACGTTGCTAGTTTACCAAAAGCCGAGACTTCGGGAAATCAATCCATGAACATGCCGCCGTTGACGTGTACTGTTGTGCCCGTAACATAAGCCGCCGCGGGCGATACCAGAAAACCGACAGCACCGGCGATATCCTCCGGCGTGCCGGCGCGCCCGAGTGGAATCGACGCCAGCATGGCCTGCTTCTGTTCTTCGGTCAACGCGTGTGTCATGTCGGTGGCGATAAAGCCCGGCGCAACGCAGTTCACCGTAATGTTGCGACTGCCCAGTTCGCGGGCCAGCGAGCGACTCAATCCGGCGACCCCGGCCTTGGCGGCGCAATAATTGGCCTGCCCGGCATTGCCCGAATAGCCGACGACCGAGGTGATATTGACGATGCGCCCGAAACGCGCCTTCATCATGCCGCGCATGACACCGCGCGACAGGCGGAAGACCGCCTTCAGATTGGTGTCGATAACGGCATCCCACTCATTGTCGGACATGCGCAGCGTCAGATTGTCGCGGGTGATTCCCGCGTTATTGACGAGAACGGTGATCGCGCCAAACTCCTTTGCCAGTTCGGCCAGTACCGCATCGCTTTGAGCAGCGTCGCAGACATCGAGGCAGATGCCCTTGCCCTTGATGCCGGCTTCGCCAAGGTAGGCAGATATCTTGCCAGCCCCGTCATCGCTGGTTGCCGTACCGATGACAGCGGCCCCCATTTTGCCGAGTTCGAGCGCAATGGCGCGCCCGATTCCGCGGGTGGCGCCGGTGACCAGTGCAATCTTGTCTGCAAGCATGGTTTACTCCAGTCCAAGGTTGGCTGCGATGGCCGAAGCGTCGGCCAGTGCGACACCGGTAACACCGTCTGCGCAGCGTTTGGTGAGGCCGGCCAGAACCTTGCCCGGCCCGCATTCCGCTACGGTCGACACGCCAATTGCCGCCATTTTCTGGATGGTCTCGACCCAGCGCACCGGGTTGTAGGCCTGGCGAATCAGCGCATCCTTGATGCGCTGCGGATCGCTTTCGATTGTCACGTCGACATTGTTGATCACCGGAATCTGTGGCGCGCTCAAGGTCAGTTCGGACAGACGTGCCGCCAGTTTGTCTGCTGCCGGGCGAATCAGCGAGGAATGGAACGGCGCCGAAACCGGCAGTGCCTTGGCCATCTTGGCGCCGCGCGCTTTGCAGGCCTCCATGGCACGCTCGACGGCAGCCTTGTGGCCGGCAATGACGGTCTGGCCGTTGGCATTGAAGTTGACAGGCTCGACGACTTCGCCCTGCCCCGCTTCAGCGCAGGCGGCAACAATGCCGGCGGTATCGAGACCGAGAATGGCGGCCATGGCGCCGGTACCGACCGGCACCGCCTGCTGCATGGCGGCGGCGCGCAGACGGACTAGCGGTACAGCGTCCTTGAAGTCGATGACACCGGCGGCGACCAGAGCGGAATACTCTCCCAGGCTATGGCCGGCAACGACCGCCGGCTGCCGCCCACCCTGCTCCAGCCACAGGCGCCAGACGGCAATGCCGGCGGTCAGCATGACCGGTTGCGTATTGACGGTCTGCGTCAGGGTCTCGGCTGGGCCGTCGGCAACCATCGCCCACAGGTCGTCACCCAGCGTCGCCGAGGCTTCGTCAAAGGTTGCCCGGACGACCGTGGCATCGCCGTAGGCCGCCATCATACCAACGCTCTGCGAGCCCTGGCCGGGAAATACGAAAGCAAAAGACATGGTTTTCAGCCTCCAGAATCAGAACACCAGCAGGGCGGCGCCCCAAGTGAAACCACCACCAACACCCTCCAGCAGAACTTTCTGCCCGCGCTGGATGCGACCGTCGCGGACCGCCTCATCGAGCGCCAGCGGCACCGACGCCGCGGATGTATTGCCGTGACGGTCGACGGTGACGATCACCCTGTTGCGGTCGACACCGAGCTTCCTGCCCGTTGCATCGATGATACGAATATTTGCTTGATGCGGAATCAGCCAGTCCACGTCGCCCGTACCGATACCAGCCGCCGCGCACACCTCTTCGGCGACTTCGGCAAGGACACGCACGGCGAACTTGAACACCGCCTGGCCATCCATGCGCAGGAAGGGGTCGCCGGTAACCTGCCCGGCGCAGACCTGCCCGGGCACGTTGAGAATTCCGCTCTGACTGCCATCGGCATGCAAAGCAGTCGTTAGAATACCGGGCGTTTCAGCAGCCTCGAGGACGACGGCGCCAGCGCCGTCACCGAACAGCACGCAGGTCCCGCGATCGTTCCAGTCGAGAATTCGAGAGAAGACTTCGCTGCCGATGACCAGTGCCTTCTTGTGGCTGCCGGAACGGATGAACTTGTCGGCAATCCCGAGCGCGTAGGCAAAGCCGCTACACACCGCCTGAATGTCAAATGCCGTCGCGCCCTTGTTGCCAAGCAACCCCTGGATCAGACAGGCTGTACTGGGAAAGATGAAGTCCGGGGTCGAGGTAGCGACGATGATCAGGTCGATTTCACTGCCATCGACACCGGCCATCTCCAGAGCGCGCCGCGCAGCTTCCAGTCCGAGTTCGCTGGCGGTCGTGCCGGGGTCGGCAAGGTAGCGACTCCTGATCCCGGTCCGCGTGAAGATCCATTCATCGCTGGTGTCGATGCCACGCGCCACCAGATCGTCGTTGGTTACCGGATTGCCGGGCAAATAACTGCCGGTTCCGCTCAGGCGTGCATACATTCAGGCCATCTCCGCCGGTTGAGGGACTTGTGAACCGCTCATCTTCGCCATGCGTTCGGCAATCCGCGCGACGACGCGATTCTCAACCGCATCGTAGGCACGGCCGATGGCAAAGCCAAAGGAAAAAGCATCCGCCGAACCGTGGCTCTTGACTGAAATGCCTTTCAGCCCGAGCAGAATTGCCCCGTTATAGCGCCGGTGGTCGAAGCGTTCCTTGAAGTTGTTCAGCACTGAAATGGCGATCAGGGCGGCGATCTTGGTCAGCCAGTTGCGTTTGAATTCGTGGCGCAGCGACGACCCGAGCATCTGGGCCAGCCCTTCCGAGGTTTTCAGGGCTACGTTGCCGACGAAGCCGTCGCAGACGATCACGTCCGCTTCACCTTTGTAGATCCCGTCGCCTTCGACATTGCCGATAAAATTCAGATCGGCGCCGCGCAACAGATCGCCCGCCGCCTTGACTGCCTCGTTGCCCTTGATCGCCTCCTCGCCGATATTGAGGATACCGACCGTCGGACGATCCGTGTGTTCCATCGCCGCGACCAGCATGGCGCCCATGACGCCGAATTGCAACAGGTGTTCCGGCCCGCAATCGACGTTGGCGCCGAGATCGAGCATATGTGTATGGCCCTTGGCCGTCGGTAGCGGCGCACAGATCGCCGGGCGTTCGATACCAGGCAACATCTTCAGGACGAAGCGCGAAATGGCCATCAGCGCGCCGGTATTTCCTGCCGATACGCAGGCGTCCGCCTCGCCATTCTTGACCAGATTGACCGCTACGCGCATCGACGAATCTTTCTTGTTGCGCAAGGCAAGGGCCGGCGATTCATCCATTGCCACGACTTCGCTGGCATTGACCAAACGTAAACGCGGATTACCCGAATGATTGCCGAGGAGCGGCAATAGTGCCTCCTCCCGTCCGACGAGAAGCAGGCTGGCGGCCGGATGATCGTCCAGGAAGCGAAGCGCCGCCGGAACCGTCACCGACGGTCCGTGGTCTCCCCCCATGCAATCGATGGCGATGCGGGCTGTCATGACAAAATAAAAGGCAGGCGGCCCGAAACGAACCGCCTGCCCTTCATTTTTTGATTACTCGCCCTTGGCTTTCATGACTTTCTTGCCACGGTAGAAACCGGTTGGCGAAATGTGGTGGCGCAGATGCGTTTCACCGGTCGTCGGCTCGACGGCCAGCGGCGGGCTGGTCAGAAAATCGTGGGCACGATGCATGCCACGCTTGGAAGGGGACTTCTTGTTTTGTTGAACGGCCATTTTGTTGCTCCAATAAAATCAATTCGGTTTACCTTTAAGCCCGTCCAGAACGGCAAACGGATTGATCCGTTCGCCGGCATGGGCAGCGCCGGGAAAACCACACCTTTCGTGTCGGGGTGCGACCGGTAGGGCCAGAAGAACTTCATCCTCCACCAATTCGGCCACATCCAGTTCGCCTGCCACCGGCAGGAAATCACGCGTGTCATCTTCCAGCTCTTCCTGCGACAATTCGACGTCGGCCGGAACCAATTCCAGCAGACTGTCGACATCGAGTTCGAAATGAATCGCTTCCAGACAGCGCTGGCAGGCCAGCGGGATTTCCCCGCCAACTACCAGATGCAGCATGGATTGTCCGCGCTCACCCTTGAGCCCCTCGATCCGGTACGTCAACTCTCCGGATGCTTCCGCCAGCAGATCCTGCAGGCGTTCGAGGCTGGAAACTGCCAGTGTTCCTTTGAGAACACGACCTTCCCGGGCAAACGCAAAACTGTCCGAAATCCTTTTCAATCTTGAGCGGCTTCGACTTAAACGCGAGATAATATTAGCTTTAGCCCTCCAAGTCAAAACTAAGTGCTGCATCAAGAAGCTTTTCCAAGCACTTGTTGCAATTACAATTTATGGCTCAAAAACTTGTACTCGCTTCCACATCCCCCTACCGCCGCGAACTTCTGGCCCGTCTCGGCCTGCCCTTCGAGGTCGTCAATCCACAAACCGACGAATCGCCTCTGGCCAACGAAACGCCGATCGATATGGCTTTGCGCCTGTCAGAGGCCAAGGCGCGTGCTGTGGCGAAGCAATTTCCGGATGCACTGATCATCGGCAGTGACCAGGTTGCCGAAATGAGTGGTCGTGTTTTCGGCAAGCCGGGTACACACGCCCGTGCCGTCGAACAGCTACAACAGCTTTCCGGGCAGACGGTCAATTTCTTTACTGGGCTTTGCGTCCTCAATTCGCGAACCGGCGAAGCCGAAGTGCGTGGTGTACCGACGCTGGTCGGTTTCCGCGAACTCACCGATGTCGAGATCGAAAACTATCTGGGTCGCGAACCCGCCTACAATTGCGCTGGTTCGGCCAAGTCGGAAGGCCTGGGTATCACCCTGCTCAGCCGGATTCACGGTGATGATCCCAATGCGCTGGTCGGCCTGCCGCTGATCGCCCTTTGCGACCTGCTGCGCAAGCACGGAATGAGCGTGTTGTGAACCACGGCACGCTTTACCTGATCCCCGTTCCGCTCGGTCATGTCGCTCCGACCACATCGTTGCCGGCGCCAGTCCTGCAGCAGATATACCGCCTGAGGCATTTCGTCGTCGAAAACGCCAAATCGGCCCGAGCCTTTCTCAAGGCAGCAGGAACTGCACAAGCATTGCAGGACCTGCAACTCGCGGAGCTTAACGAGCATACCCGGCCGGATGCTCTGAATCACCTGCTTGCGCCACTGCACGCCGGGCACGATGTCGGCCTGTTGTCGGAAGCTGGCTGCCCGGCCATTGCCGACCCCGGCGCAAACCTCGTGGCGCTGGCGCAACACGAGGGTATTCGCATCGTGCCGCTGATCGGACCCTCGTCCCTGCTGCTGGCCTTGATGGCCTCCGGCCTCAACGGCCAGCACTTCGCTTTTCATGGCTACCTGCCGGCCAAGGAAGGTGAACGGGCAAAGACCCTGCGCGAACTGGAAGCCGAATCACACAAACGTCGGCAGACCCAGATCTTCATCGAGACGCCGTATCGCAACCGCCAAATGTTCGACAGTATTTTGCAGGCCTGCCAGCCAGAAACACGACTTGCCGTAGCGACCGACCTGACCCTGCCCAGCGAGTCGGTGCGCATGTGCACTGTCAATCAGTGGAAAAAAGAAACGCCACCCGAAATCGAGCGGCGTCCAAGCGTTTTCCTGTTGCTGGCCTGAGTATTTTCAGCGCAGGCCGAAGCTGGCCGTGCTTTCAGAAAACCCCTTCCACAGACTGTTGACCGCACCAGCCCCGAGGCGCTTGGCGAACCGCTCGGCGATATTGTCCTTGACCGAATAGTCAAGAACCTTCTCGGCCTTGATCACGTCGCGCGCAACCGAGTCGACACTGCCGAAGTCATCGGTCAGGCCGAGTTTGACGCTCTGGTCGCCAGTCCACATCAGGCCCGAGAACATCTCCGGCGTTTCTTTCAGGCGGTCACCACGACCGGCTTTGACGACATCGATGAACTGCTGGTGAATGGTATCGAGCATGACCTGGGCGTGCGCCGTCTGGTTCGGATTCGGCGGCGAGAACGGATCGAGAAATCCCTTGTTATTGCCGGCAGTCAGCAGGCGCCGGTCGACGCCCAGTTTCTCCATTGTTCCGGTAAACCCGTAGCCGTCCATCAGGACGCCGATCGAACCGACGATGCTCGCCTTGTCGACATAGATCTTGTCCGCGGCAACCGCCACGTAGTAGCTGCCCGAAGCGCAGATATCCTCGACCACTGCGTAAAGTGGAATCGCTGGATGCTTGGCGCGCAAGCGACGAATCTCGTCGTTGATTATGCCGGCCTGAACCGGGCTGCCGCCGGGGCTGTTGATGCGAATAATGACGCCCGCGACATTCTTTTCCTTGAACGCGCTTTGCAGGGATTCGAGCATATTCTCGGCGTTGCTCGTTCCCTTGGATTCGATCACTCCAGTCAGGTCGATCAGCGCGGTATGGCGCTCCTGGTGGGAGGCCTCGGTTCCCCAATCGACCAGGGTGGCGAGCACCACGGCCAAATAGGCAAATCCGAGAATCTTGAAGAAAACTCCCCAGCGACGACGAGATTTTTGCTCCTGAAGCGCCGAAAAAGCGAGCTTTTCGAGCGTCTTGCGCTCCCAGTCAGGAGAGTTGTTGGGGGTTTGTGGATTGTCCATTATCGTTTACTTGTCTTAAAAAAACCTGACCATCAACCTCGTCGACCGCAAGTGCCGTCAGACCCTTGCCCTGACAGCGCCCGCCAAGGCACCGACCCGAGTCCGGAGCATAAAGCGCGCCATGAACCGAGCAAATCAAGTATAGCTTGGATTCATCGAAGAACTCCCCCGGCAGCCAGTCGAGTTGTGCCGGCAGATGGCCGCATTCATTGAGATAGCCAAAAACCTGCCCGCGAAAGCGAACGACGAAAGCATCCACTTCGCGCTGCTGACGAGTGACCGTAAACCTGAAGCCCTTGCCCGCCTCCACAAGATCGGCACTGGCGCAGATCAGGCGTTTGTCTTCAGCCAAGTTCCAAGTTCCGCAACGGTGTGCAGACAGGCCAGCGGCCGGTGTTCGAGCAGGTGCTCGTGAGGATGTGCCCCATAAGTGACGGCGAGACTGTCGACGCCGGCATTCTGCGCCATCAGCAGGTCGTGCGAGGTATCGCCGATCATCAGCGTTGCCGCGCCGGCGACGCCGAATTCGGCCATCAATTCTTCGAGCATCTGCGGGTGCGGCTTGGAATGGCACTCATCGGCGCAACGCGATGCCTGGAACAACGGGCGCAAACCGGAATGGTCGAGCGCCCGCTCCAGGCCGGGGCGGCTCTTGCCGGTGGCAACCGCCTGTACATGCCCGGCTGCCTGCAATTCGCCCAGCAGTTCCGGGATGCCGGCGAACAGATTTAACTGATGGTCGCCGGCGAGATAGTGAAAGCGATAGCGCTCGACCAGCGCCGGGTAGCGCTCCGGGGATAATTCGGGGGCCGCCAGACGCAGCGCATCGATAAGACCGAGGCCGATAACGTGACGAGCCTGCTCATCGCTTGGCGGCTCATGGCCAATATCGCGGCACGCAGCCTGAATGGCGTGGGCAATCGCGCCCGCTGAATCGAGGACCGTGCCGTCCCAGTCCCAAACAACAAGTTCGTATTTCATGCGCTTCCGAGTCGCTTTCCGAGGATTTGTTCCAGATTGTCGGCTCTAAATTCCCGCACACTTTGGCGGTCGACCGCAACAATATAGTCGGCGATGCCTTTCGGTAGCGGCGCCATGAGTTCAAGGGGTGCATCGCTCAGCGGGTGGTGCAAGGCCATGCGCCAGGCGTGCAGCGCCATGCGTTTTAGTCCGGAGCGCTTGATATCCCGGTTCAGCGCGAAATCGCCGTATTTTTCGTCGCCGAGGATCGGGAACCCGAGATGCGCCAGATGGACCCGAATCTGATGCGTGCGCCCGGTCTTCAACTGGGCCTCGAGCAGACTCATTTCCGGCCAGCGCGCCAGCAGGCGAAAGACCGTGTGCGCCACCTTGCCTTCGGGATTCACCGAGACCCGCCGCTCGCCGCTTTCAGATAAATATTTGTGCAATGGTGCCTTGACGTGCTGGGTAGTGTTCATCCAACGTCCCTTGACCAACACCAGGTAGCGCTTGTCGGCCCCGGTACCGTGTTCACGAAACATGTCGTGCAGCGCGGTCAGCGCCAGACGCTTCTTGCCGATTAGCAGGATGCCCGATGTTTCCCGGTCGAGGCGATGCGCCAGTTCAAGGAACTTCGCTTGCGGGCGCTGCCGGCGCAAGGCTTCGATGACCCCGAAACTGACGCCACTGCCGCCGTGCACGGCGATGCCCTCCGGTTTGTCGATGACCAGCATGGCCTCGTCTTCATAGATAATCGGCAAATCGACGCGCTGCTTGGCAACCTCATCGACTTCATTTTGCGGCCGCTCGGCGACCCGGAGCGGCGGTATGCGCAAGCGATCGCCGGCACACAGGCGGTAGGTCGCATCAACCCGCCCGCTATTAACACGCACCTCGCCGCTTCGCAGAATCCGGTAGATGTGGCTTTTGGGCACACCCTTGCAACGCCGGATCAGGAAATTGTCGAGACGCTGGCCCGCTTCCTCGTCGCCAATAACGGTATTGGTGACTGAATTGTTACCAGCGCTGTTCATTTTGCAATATACTGCCCACGTTTTACGTCTCGGTTTGCAAGGAACTACGAACCGTCAGACCGTTTGCCTCGCACCGTTCGTGCGACCGCCACGCGGCAGGCTCCGAAGTTCCACTTGTGCGACTTGCGCAAGCCAGACCAACGTAAGACGACTGGTTAAGTTCACTCACCAAAAGTAGTGATGTTAATGGATAAGCCCACCGTAAGCACGCACGGAATACCCGTTGCAGGAATTTTCAGGTTGCGCCTTTCAAGAAAAAATATCGCAGCCGTTTGTTGATCAGCACTTTCATCGTCGCCTTTGCCCTTTCTATACATGACGCAACCCGATAACTGAACTGTCGCTGCCTGCACGGGACTCCGTTGCAGCGTGCCTAGGTGCGCTGGAGCCCCAAATAATGAAACGCATGCTTTTTAATGCGACACAGGCCGAAGAACTCCGTGTCGCCATTGTCGATGGTCAGAAACTGATTGACCTGGACATTGAATCGGCCACCAAGGAACAACGCAAGAGCAACATCTACAAGGCGGTCATCACCCGCATCGAACCGAGTCTCGAAGCCTGCTTTGTCGACTATGGCGCCGACCGCCATGGGTTCCTTCCGTTCAAGGAAATTTCCCGTTCCTACTTCAAGCCTGGCGTCGAGGCCAGTCGCGCCAAGATCAATGAAGCACTGAAGGAAGGCCAGGAGTTGATCGTCCAGGTCGACAAGGACGAGCGTGGCAACAAGGGGGCCGCCTTGACCACCTATGTTTCGCTGGCCGGCCGTTATCTGGTCCTGATGCCGAACAATCCGCGCGGCGGCGGCGTTTCGCGACGCGTTGACGGAGACGAGCGCACTGAACTGCGCGACACGATGGATCAGCTCGAAGTGCCCAATGGTATGAGCCTGATCGCCCGTACCGCAGCGATCGGCCGCCAGGCCGAGGAACTGCAGTGGGACCTGAACTACCTGATGCAATTGTGGAGCGCCATCGAAGGCGCCGCCCAGCAGCAGAGTGGTGCTTTCCTGATCTACCTCGAAGGTAGCCTGGTCATTCGCGCCATCCGCGACTATTTCCAGCCGGAAATCGGCGAAATCCTGATCGACACTGACGAGGTTTACGAACAGGCCAGGGCCTTCATGGGCACCGTCATGCCGGGCAACGTCAATCGCGTCAAGCGGTATCACGACGACGTTCCGCTGTTTTCCCGTTTCCAGATCGAACACCAGATCGAAACCGCCTTTGCGCGCCAGGTTACGCTTCCGTCAGGCGGCGCCATCGTCATCGACCACACCGAAGCACTGGTCGCCGTCGATGTGAACTCGGGCCGCTCGACGAAGGGCTCCGATATCGAGGAAACCGCCTTCAAGACCAACCTCGAAGCGGCCGACGAACTGGCCCGCCAACTCCGTCTGCGCGACCTTGGCGGCCTGATCGTCATCGACTTCATCGACATGGAAAGCCAGAAGAACCAGCGCGAGGTCGAGAATCGTCTGCGCGACGGACTGCGCTTCGACCGCGCCCGGGTCCAGATGGGCAAGATCAGCCGCTTCGGCCTGATGGAACTTTCCCGTCAGCGCCTGCGCCCTGCTCTCGCCGAAACCAGCTACATCCCCTGCCCGCGCTGCACCGGTACCGGCCACATCCGGTCAACCGAATCCGCCGCGCTGCACATTCTGCGCATCCTTGAAGAGGAGGCGATGAAGGAAAACACCGGGGCCGTGCATGTCCAGATGCCGGTCGATGTCGCCACCTTCCTGCTTAACGAAAAGCGGCCCGACATCCAGGCCATCGAGTTGCGCCACAAGGTCACCATCCTGCTGATCCCGAACATTCATCTCGAAACACCTGCTCATACTATCACCCGCCTGCGTCACGACGACCTCAATAATGAGGACGTCCGCGAACCTTCCTACCGGATGGTCGATACGCCGATCGAGGAAGCCGCCAAGCAGGCCAAGAGCAAGGATGAAGGCGCCAAACCGCGCCAGGAAGCTGTGATCAAGGGTATTTCGCCGGAGCAGCCGGCGCCCAACCTGCCGGAAAAGGCAACCCAGGCAGAACCGGTCCCGGGCCCGACGCAAGCAGGCATTTTTGCCAGGATTTTTTCGTGGTTCCGCAGTCCGCCCCAGCCTGTCGAAGTCAAACCGGCACCCGAACCAGCCAGGAAGCTGCGTGAAAACCGCAACGAAGGCCGGCGCGGGCGCGATGACGGGCGCCGCAGCGGACGCAATGGTATCCGCCGCGAAGAAGAACGCAACGAGCGTGGCGAGCGCCAGGAACGCGGCAATCGCAGCGAGCGGAATACGGAAAAAGCGCCGCGCGACGAGTCGACCGCAGCGACTGGTGAGCGCCAGGAGCGCCGGCCACGCGGCGAACGCAAGGATCGTCGCGAGCGTCAGAAACCCGAAACCGCTGTCAATGAAGTACCGGCCGAAACCCTGGCCTCAGAAGTAATGGCAGTCAGCGCCGCCGCCAATGTCAGCGAAACTCCAGAGTCGGCTGTCGGTGAAGAACAGGCTGCTCGCCGGCGTGGCCGGCGCGGTGGCCGGAGTCGTGGCGAGCGCCGTAATGAAGCCGGGAACGAGGTTGCAGCAGCGCCGCTAGAAGTGAATACGACGGCACAAACACCGATCGAGGTTGCTCAGGTCAGCGAACAGCCAGTCATCGTCGTCATTCCAACCGCCGAACCGGTTGCAGCGATTGTTGAAATCGAGACAGTACCGTCAATGGCAGAAGTGGTCACTGAAATTGCCGAACCGGTTGCCACTCCGCTGGCACCTCTAGCTGTTGCCGTTGCGGTGGCACCTGAATCCTTGCCGGTCGCAGCGCAAGAGGTAGAGGCTTCAGAATTGGTTTCGGAAGCCGCGACCGTGGAAGCGGTACCGGCGTTGCTGATTGCAGCGCCCGAACCGGAGCCGGCCGACTTGAGCAAGGTACTGGAAGAAAGCGGTCTGGTGCTCGTTCAGACCACAACTGCCGCCGCAGTGGTTGCCGAACCCGAATCGTCGATCAAACTTGGACGTCCACGCAAGCCCAAGACTCGGGAAGCCGGCGAGGAAGCCCCACTGATGATGGTCGAAACCCAGAAATAAAAGCGTCGATCACTTAAAAAGGCATCCACGGATGCCTTTTTTACGTTAACCGGATTCAGGTTCGCTGGAATTTCGGTTTGAGCTCATCGATCAATCCTTGTGCAGCGTCTTCAATCATGTCGAGCACGAGGTCAAAGCCGTGGCCAAGCCCGTAATAAGGGTCTGGAACCTCGTCGTCGTCGAAGTTTTTTGCGAAATCCATGAACAGCTTGATCCGCTCGTGCGCGCCCGATGGCGCCATGCGACGTAGATTGTCCAGATTGCTTTTATCCATCGCCAGGATCAGGTCGAAATAATCGATATCCTGTCTGGCGACCTTGCGCGCCCGCAATTGCGAAAGATTGTAGCCCCTCGCCATAGCCGCCCTTTGGGTTCTCGGGTCGGGAGCTTCGCCGACATGGTAGCCGTGCGTTCCCGCAGAATCGACTTCAACAATATCTCCCAACCGATTGTTCTGTATATATTTACGTAGCACGCCCTCAGCCGTCGGAGAACGGCAGATATTACCCATGCACACCAGCAGGATGCGATAGTTCATGTCACTTCTCTCCATCCCGATCATGCTGCGCGACGCCGAATACCTTTTCCCGTAGACTGAACAAGTCGTCGCGCGCTGCAGCCGCTTTCTCGAACTCGAGATTTTTCGCACACTCGACCATCAGTTTTTCGAGGCGCTTTATCTCCTTGGCTACCGCCCTCTCATCCATCGCTTCGTAGACTGCCTGCTGCTGGGCGACTTTTTGCTCGCTCCGCGCCGAATCGAGGTCGTAGACACCATCAATAATATCCTTGATCTTCTTTGAAACGCCACGCGGCGTGATTCCGTGCTCTGCATTGAAGCCGATTTGCTTGTCGCGCCGGCGCCCGGTTTCGGCGATCGCGCGTTGCATCGATTGCGTAATCGTATCAGCATAAAGTATCGCTGTGCCATGGATGTGCCTTGCCGCGCGGCCCATCGTCTGGATCAATGAACGTTCCGAACGCAGAAAACCCTCTTTGTCGGCATCGAGAATCGCAACGAGTGAAACTTCCGGGATATCCAATCCTTCGCGCAACAGGTTTATGCCGACCAGAACGTCGAATTCCCCGAGACGCAGGTCACGGATGATCTCAACCCGCTCGACGGTGTCGATGTCGGAATGCAGGTAGCGCACCTTGATCCCGTTATCGGCAAGGAAGTCTGTCAGGTCTTCCGCCATACGCTTGGTCAGCGTCGTGACCAGCACACGTTCTCCGACGGTGGTTCGCATGCGGATTTCACCGAGCAGATCGTCGACCTGTGTCGATGCCGGGCGCACAATAACCTCGGGGTCGATCAGCCCGGTCGGCCGGACCAGTTGCTCGACCACCTGCCCGGCATGCCGGTTCTCGTAATCCGCAGGAGTCGCAGAAACAAAGATCGTCTGCCGCAGATGCGCCTCGAACTCGCTGAACTGCATCGGCCGATTGTCGAGTGCCGAAGGTAGCCGGAACCCGTAGTCGACTAGATTTTCCTTGCGTGAACGGTCACCCTTGTACATACCGCCCACCTGACCGATCGTCACATGCGATTCGTCGATAAAAATCAGCGCATCGTTCGGCAGGTAGTCAATAAGGGTCGGCGGTGGCTCACCCGCCTGGCGCCCCGACAGGTGCCGTGAATAGTTCTCGATGCCTTTGCAGAAACCGATCTGGTCGAGCAGTTCGAGGTCGAAGCGGGTGCGTTGCTCGATGCGCTGAGCTTCCACCAGCTTGTTGTTCCGGGTAAAAAATTCGCTACGCTCGCGCAACTCTTCTTTGATCGCCTCGATTGCCCGCAGCACCGTCGCCCGAGGTGTCACGTAATGCGAAGCCGGAAAGACCGTGAAGCGCAGCGCCTTGTGTAGTAGATGGCCGGTCAGCGGATCGAAAAACTGCAAACTCTCGATCTCGTCGTCGAACAAAGAGACTCTGATTGCGTGCTCGGCATGCTCGGCCGGAAATATGTCGATCACGTCGCCGCGGACACGAAACGTACCGCGCTGGAAATCGATGTCATTGCGCTCGTACTGCATGTCGGTCAGGCGCCTGACAATGGCGCGCTGGTCGAGTCGATCACCGGTACGCATGGTCAGGATCATGTTGTGATATTCGTCGCGGTCGCCAAGGCCGTAGATACATGAAACGGTGGCGACGATCACGACGTCACGCCGCTCGATCAGGCTTTTGGTTGCCGAGAGCCGCATTTGCTCGATATGGTCATTGATCGAACTGTCCTTCTCGATGAACAGGTCCCGCGAGGGAACATAGGCTTCGGGCTGATAATAATCGTAATAGGAAACGAAATATTCGACGGCGTTTTCGGGGAAAAATTCCTTGAACTCGGAGTAAAGCTGGGCTGCGAGTGTCTTGTTCGGCGCCAGAATCAACGCCGGACGGCCGGTCTGGGCGATAACGTTGGCCATCGTGTAGGTTTTGCCCGAGCCGGTCACTCCGAGCAGGGTTTGAAAGGAAAGACCATCCTCGATGCCCTCGACCAATTGGCGTATGGCCTCGGGCTGGTCGCCGGCAGGCGGGAACGGTTGATGCAAACGAAACAGACTGTTCTCGTACACAACAACCGGAATGCGGGTCGCAGATTCGATCATGCTAAAATTATCCGGTTTTTCTTGCGCAGCGGCGTCGCCGCGCGGTCAATGTTCCCATTATTCCATGGAGTTCCCTATGTCCTCTTCGATCTTTGCTGCGGTGGAAATGGCCCCGCGTGACCCCATCCTGGGTCTGAACGAGTCATTCAACGCAGACCCCCGTGGCACCAAGGTCAATCTGGGCGTTGGTGTCTATTTCGACGACAACGGCAAAATCCCGCTGCTCGGCGCCGTCAAGATCGCCGAGGATGCGCGTGTCAAGGCGGCATTGCCGCGCGGCTATCAGCCGATCGAGGGCACCCCTGCCTACAATCAGGCAGTCCAGAACCTGCTGTTCGGCTCCGACTCCCCGTTACTCAACAATGGCCAGGTCGTTACCGCGCAAGCCTTGGGCGGTACCGGCGCACTGAAGATTGGCGGCGACTATCTAAAACGCCTGCTGCCGAACGCCAAGGTCTACATCAGCGACCCGTCGTGGGAAAACCATCGCGCCCTGTTCGAGTCAGCAGGTTTTGTCGTCGAGAACTACCCCTACTATGACGCTGCCACACGTGGCGTCGATTTTGCCGGAATGAAGGCTTTCCTGAACAGTCTTGAAGCGGGTTCGATCATCATCCTGCACGCCTGTTGCCACAACCCGACTGGCGCCGATCTGTCCGACGCACAATGGGGCGAAGTCGTCGATGCCTGCCGTACGCGTGGTCTGGTGCCCTTCCTCGACATGGCCTACCAGGGCTTCGCTGACGGCATCGATGCCGATGCCATCGCGGTTCGTGCCTTCTCAGCTTCGGGCCTGCAGTTTCTGGTTTCCAGTTCGTTCTCCAAGAGCTTCTCACTCTACGGCGAACGTGTTGGCGCCCTGTCGATCGTTACCGCCGGCAAGGACGAATCGGCACGTGTCATGTCTCAGCTAAAGCGCGTCATCCGCACCAATTATTCGAATCCGCCGATTCATGGCGGCGCGCTGGTCGCAACCGTACTCGCCTCCGCTGAGCTCCGGCAGATGTGGGAAACCGAATTGGCCGGCATGCGCGACCGCATTCGCGCCATGCGCACCGGGCTGGTCGATGCAATCAAGGCACAAGGCGTTGCCCAGGACTTCTCGTTTGTCATAGCGCAACGTGGAATGTTCTCATACACCGGCCTGACCGCCGCACAGGTCGAGCGGATGAAGGACGAATTCGGCATCTATGCCGTGTCGACCGGACGCATCTGCCTGGCTGCACTAAATACCAAAAATGTAGACTACGTTGCCAAGGCAATTGCCACCGTAACCAAGACCTGATCCTCTTGCACAGTCAAACAGGGCGAGGCGCCGGCCTCGCCTTTTTTGCGCCCACTGGGTGTTACTAAGCTGATGACCAATTCCCTATAAAATCATTGGCTTAGCTGCAAATTATTCGCGCGTTTGCAAATAGTCCTAAATACCCGATTTGCATACGCCGTGTTTTCAAGAATTGGCCCCGCGCACTAGCGTGGGCTTCAACGGCTGGTGGAGCAACCCCCGGGGGTCGGCGGTGAGCCATAGCCTTCCCTCGAGGGGCTTACGTCCCTGGAAGGTAAAGCGTCCCCTTGGCCGCCTCCAGCAGTGCGGCGTGAATCGTCAGAATCGACTGGGCATCCGGCTTACCCTGCCAGCCCCCAGTAGCCAAGGCAATCTTGTTGATTAGCTCATTCGTCTTTGCGTGAGACGGTAGCTCGGGATTGAGCATGAGCTGCGCCTTGAGCACCAATGGGACAATAGCCTTCTGCTCAAGCGGCCCGGCTTCAGGGTCAGTGGCTGCAAGCAGGTCTGCCATTACGTCCTGGAAGCGGTTTTGCCATTCGGAGAACCGCTGCAGCCGAAACTCGTTGCTCAGCTGGCGGTGCAGGCGCTCGGTTTCCGCCCGGATGGTTGAGCGAGCCACCAACCACTGGACCGCGCCGGCAACAATTGCTCCCCCGAGACCAATGAGCGCCACAAGTACTTCGATTGGCATGCTGTACCTCTCCATTCGGGTTACCGGGATATCTCTGGGTTAGTGGTTACCCAACCCGGTGGCATTTTCGCAGGTTTTGGCCCCAAGGGCGCCCCATGCGCCTCTACGCTCAATGTGGACTTCCACTGATAGCGTTCCAATTGGCATACCTATGTAGAATGAGCGTATGTTCTGGCTAACCGGAGACGAAAATGTGGTGGATTCTCGTAATCTTGGTGGCGGCCGTGGCTGCCTGGTTTTTCTTTCGGACGAACAGGCCGGAGCAAGCGCGTCCCCCTGAAAAGACGCTCAACGAGCTCATTGCAGCCCCGGAAGTTGAGGCGCCTCCCGCAACCCCATCACGCAGCGCTGATGCCGAGCCGGCCGAAGCCGACTCCATCACGATAGGGAAGAACCTGCCTCTGCCCCTTACACTCTCCGGCATGAGCCCCGCCGACGCGAAGCGGCTTGCCAAAGGGTTGGAGTCCAACGATTGGAGCACAAGAGGGTGGCTGACCCTGCTGGTTGCGCGAAACAACGTCCGGTGCGAGGAAATTGATGCGTGGGTAGCCAGCGCCCGTCCCAAACTCGAGATGGCCATCAAGAAGGCAATCGCAGCCAGTCCCGAATGGGCCGCCGCCTCCGAGCTTGACCGGGCCGACATTCTCGAAGAAATCACCCAAGAAGCTGTTGAGGCTCTGGAGGTCCGGCCCTCTGATGCCGATGACGCACGCACGTTGTTGAAAGATGAGCCTGCTGACGTCACCGCGGACGACGCCTTGCTGGAACGATTCAGCGGAAATACCGAGGCCTACATCAAGCTCCTATCCCTGCTGGGTAGTCCTGGACGCGTATGGCAGTCCGCAGCCGGCCAGTACGACCGCAAGGACTTTGAAACGCTTGTCGAAATGGGCTTCGTACGCCGAGGAACGGATATCCCCATCGAGGACATCCTGCCTACGCTCACCCTGGCCCAGATGCAGAAGGTCGCCGGCGACGCCGCGCCCAAGAAGCTCACTCGGAAGGCCGCCGCTATCGACTTGCTGAAAGCACTCCCCGACCTGCAGCAGCGCCTTGCGGCCACGCTCTCCTTCAGAGAATTGTTCCAGCTCAAGCCTTTGGAAGGCCTGGACGTCCAAGGCGTGACACAGTGCTACGAGCACGCCATGGTGGTGGCGAACCTAATCTGGAAAACCTTGATGGCCGGGAAGTCCACAATGGAACGGGTTGCCGAGGCTAAAGAGTTTCAGCCTGATGGATGGGAGCTCTCGGCGGCCGAATGCTGCCCAAAGTGTGTCCAGATGGACGGGAAGTCCTGGAAGCGGTTACCTGCGAAGCTTCCGCCATTCCATATCGGGTGTGACTGCGAAATCTACCCGACCTAGCTGTGCTTTTCGTTGGCGTTGGCCGTGCTTTGCGGCCAGATTGGCTTGGTGGAACGGCTCGCCCGCGCAAAGCAGGCGTGAGTGTAATTCTGCGCGGGGCTAACAAGGCTAAGTTAGGCGGAAACATCTATTGCAGGGACCGCCAGAAGACACCTGGCGCCTAACCAAACGCCACCCGGGGCCTGTTCCCGGGTGCCGAATACCTACGTGCTCGTCCCAGACAAAAATTAGGAACCGCCCCTCGTTTCTTGGGTAGTCCGTCGCTATACAAGAAGACCCCGGCATCAGCCGGTTTTTGTATAGCAGCGCCCCAGGCCCTCATTTTCGCGCTCATCACCACAAGGACATCTATCTCTCGATAGGCGCTGCTCCATTGGAGCAGATAGATGTCCGACCACCATGAGCCCGCAGGCCTCGCTGCGAGCCAGATTAAGTCCAAGGAGCGCGTCCGCGACTTGGCCGAGGTCTACACCGCCGAGCGTGAGGTTCGGGCGATGCTGGACTTGGTTCCCGAGTTTTCGCTCACCCAAACGTTTCTCGAGCCGGCCTGTGGCAACGGAAACTTCTTGATTGAGATTCTGCGCCGCAAGCTACAAGTGCACCCGACTACTCGACCCTACTTTGGCATCGCCAAAGCACTGCACCGTTCCATTGAGGGCAGAGTACGCCGCCGGGATGTTGGTGGTGTGGCGCCATTGTTGGTTGGCCGCCTGACAGACCTCTTGACTGATTTTGCTGGGAACCCACAGGAAACGGCTCTTGGGCACTTGCGTGGCGGCGGCTGGCCAAGTGTAGTCAAGGGCGCTGGGGACGTTGTTGCTGCGCGCGGCCGATTCGCGTTGCATCAGCTGCAGTGCGCGCGTCGCTAAGTCAGTTCCGGTTGCGTCCGTTTTCGCCTGCAGGGCCCGAAGCTGTGTTTGCAGCACGGTGGCATCCGCGGACGTCAAGGTGTAGTCGGTAACCAGCGTTGCAGCATCGGCAAGGTATTCACCGACGGGGCGGGACAGCGCGGGCAGGCCCACGCCGTTGCCGCCATCGGCATACGCCGGGGCAATGAGACCGTCGGCAAATGCCACCAGATACGCACTGGCGGGCGGTGTAGGGGCGGCTGACAGGTAGCGGCCGCCTGCAGCCAGCACGGCGACGTTGGCGGGCCACGCCTGGTGGTCTTGGTAGTAGGCCTGGGACGCCGCAAACACCTGCTGGGCTTGGGCGTCCAGGGTTGCCGCGGCGGTTTTGGCGTGCTGCGAAACAAAGACTTCGCCCCCGTAATAGAGGGTAGCAACGGCCAGCGCAGCAACCAGCGCGATGGCAATGACGGTGATGATGAGGGAAAACATCGGTAACTCCAGTAGTCGACGGACACAATTGCCGTCTTGCTACTGGGGTATAGACACCACTGCTATAGCCGACCCGCCCACCCACCTCCAGAGTCCAACTTCTCCGGTGTTACTCCTGTCGTGGCAGGCCTCAGCCAGTCCTTCCTTGCCGGCAAGCTTCTTCAAGCAGTTGCCGATGGAGTTCGTCATCCATGCTTCCCGCTCCTTCGGGTGACAGAAGCTAATCCCAAACTTGAGCTGCATCTGCCAGCCAATCTCGGTCGTGGTGACCGACTCCGGGGCCCGCGCCTGGAGTAACTCGATGATGGCCTCCCTGAGTGCGCCGCGCTTGCCGTAACGGCCCTGCCAGGCGTGGATGGGCTGAACCAAGTCAGGGTCCAGCCGTTCGTCGAACTTGCGGATGAGCGTATCGCAGGCGTTCAACTCGACCTGGGCTTTGACCAGGCTGGCGGTGACCTCGGCGAGGACCTGCTGGTAGCGCTGAACGTCGCCGGCGAGGCGGCCCCGGGTCTCGGCCAGGCCTTTCAGGTAGGCGGGTGTCTTCCGCATCTCAGAGGTTAGACGGCGTAAAAGCCGCAACTAAGCGAGATGTGCATATACAAGGGGTCCATCTAAAAGGTAATCCCATGTCCGAACCACTTCCATCGCAGTTACCCTCTCTGTCACAGCCCACTGACGAGGTTAGCCAAATCGTAGCAGAGCGCTGGACCGCATGGATGCTCTCCGGGTTGCCGGCAGTGCCCGTGTTTATGGTCTTGAGGCAGTTCGCCAGCCGTCCAGGTGACCTGTCCCTCGAGGGGCTCGCCGTGGTGCTCGGCATCTTCGTGTACCTGGCATCGCTACCCCTGTCGCTGCTCTTGACTTGGGGCTGGCGGTCCGCCTTTTCTCGAGGAGAACTACAGAAAGGGCGGCTAATGGGCAGACTTCCTGTGGCATGGGTCATCTTGCCAGTAGTGCTTCTGGCGCTTAGCCTTATAGTGGGCTTCAATTATGTCGTGTTCATGCTGGGCCGGTGACGCACGCGCGGGCGGTCAGCCCTGCTAGGGCACAATAGCCACTGGCAGAGTGCGCGGGTCTCGGCCAGGCCTTTCAGGTAGGCTGGTGTCTTGCGCATGGCTTACCTGGGGAGGTCATCTTCTTCGGGTGGCGGCTCAGCCTCAAGATGGTCGGTATCAAGGGCGTAGCTGGTGCCGAGGCCTGCGGCAGCCTGGACAGCCAGGGATGTGCTGGAATCTGGTGGAATCCATCGCCACCTGCCGGTCTTACCCGTATTCGCGGCAGGGTCGTGGACGCGGGCAATTACTTTGGTGCGCGCAAGAATTTTCAACGGACTCTTTATCGAGCGTTGGCACCATTCATTACGCTCGGCGGTTTCAAGTCCGAAGTGCAACGAGTTGATGATGATGCTTAAAGACGTCGAAGGACTCAGGCATAAACAGTTCGGCAGGACACCTGAAGTCGAGGCTCTTGCGCGGCCGGGTGTTGAGTTGCCA